>Ga0207088_1043_pt1 | contig 27172 bp, 22 predicted proteins | sample Alteio_BWMinHeat_52_FD_153564 | JGI IMG/M metagenome (GOLD analysis project Ga0207088, IMG submission 153564) | Enriched cells from forest soil in Barre Woods Harvard Forest LTER site, Petersham, Massachusetts, United States -... | ecosystem: Environmental > Terrestrial > Soil > Temperate forest >... | reverse complement strand
AAATTTGACCAAGTCTTTAATAATTTTCAGATCCATATCGTCAATCTTTTCCAAGTGATTAAGCGTTAATTGCATTACCACCATACCACCAAGAATCTCATAATCAACATGTTCATACACCGGATAATATTTACGAATTGGTAGCTCACCAAGATTTTTAAACTTGAAGGCAATCTCCATCTTTTTACCTTGGCGGTACGCTTCAAGCGCAATATCCTGGTCTAGCACAAACCTATTAAGAAGCGCAACAACAGGAACTTTATCTTCACTCCAGTTGACATTTGTCTCACCATACATATCGATGGGATGCCCATTAATTGAATAAATCATATCACCCTCTTGTATGCCAGCACGCTCTAATAAGGAGTTTTTATGTACTCGGGCAACATACAAACCTCCAGGAAGCGGATTGTTAAAATGTTTGACCATCTGAGCCGTTGCATAATTTGATTCAGTGCCAAGAATTGGTGAACGCAAAAGTTTTACTTTATGCAGCACGCGAATAACATTTTTAACGTCATTGATAGGAATAATGTAGCCAATATTTTGTGCAGATGAAATGCGTACGGTATTGATCCCAATCACCTTACCTTCGCTACTCAGCGACGGGCCACCCGAATTGCCCGGGTTTAAAGCTGCCGTAATTTGAAAATATGACTCCCCCCAAACAATCTCACGCCCACTGACAATGCCCTGCGTACTTTTGAGTTTCTCTTGACCCAAAGGATACCCCAAAGCCAAAATCTCTTGCGTACGCAGCACCATGTCAGAATCACCCAAATCCAAAAAGGGGATGGTTCCAATTTTTGCACGAATTCTTGCTAAAGAATCATCTGAAAGCTTAAGCAGCGCCAAATCTCTGTCAGGACACACCCCAACAACATTGACATCAAACTGCTCTTTGCCAAATGACGGAATCTGAATTTTAACTCCCAGGGCCTCTTCGATAACATGAAAGTTAGAAACTATGTGCCCTTGGTCATCAATAAAAAATCCTGAGCCATAAGTTTTTTTGTAATCTGGTGATTTAAAAGGCTGAAGCCAATTGAACACTCCGGACTGAACAAAAATCTGTACAACCGTGTCTTTGGCCATCTCTTGAACCTTACGCCACATCGTAGAATGGTCTTGATTTATCTGAACTATGGGCTGCACAACAAGTTCATTTGCAAAACAATAACCCATCGCCAATACAATAAAAAATATAGTTTTCATGGACCTAAACATAGCCCTAGCGTGCCCTTGCAAAGCATTTATCTCTTTCATCCCTTTCCCCTTTCACGACGCAATCAATTGCGATTTACAGAATGCATGATTGACCATGCAAAGAGATTTATCCCTATCTCTAGCTAAACAAAACCTGCAAATAAATTTCAAGTTTTATAAAAAAAGATGGAATTGCGATGGATTAAAGGTGTATTTGAAATTGAATAGTTGAGGGGGGGAAGATGGATGAACTTAATAAATCACTTACTACTTCTCCCGTCTCCCCGGGGAGGAATTCGCTTCGAATGACGTCTCGAGGGGCGATTGCTAGGCTCTTTAATTATTTAACCTAAATTCGAGAATGCCGTTTTATTGAAAATGTTGTTGTAAGAGACAAATTCTGATTAATCCGTTCGTGGTGAGTGATCGCCTTAGCGATCGTACCTGTCCTCCGTAGCTACCTGAGCGTAGGAGGATCGAATCCATGAACACATAAAAACTTGATAAATTTTAGTAAAAAAATATTTAATGGAGTTCATGGTTCGATACATTTTGCTTACGCAAAATACTCACCACGAACGGGTTTTAATTAGATTTTTAATTATCGAACTCACGTTATTTAAGTCTTTTATTTTGTATCCCTCGAGACGAAATCTTTCAGATTTCCCTCGGGATGGACGGTTTTAAATCCATTTCTCAGATGCTAGCTTTGCCCCAGTCGCATTACCAACTCAGGCAGATCATACTGATACTTTTCAGCAAATACCGGATCTTGCTTCAAAACATCCGCTATCGGCAGCGCAACAATAGAACCCTGCTCGGTTTGAACCGTAATATGGCCTGATTTGGCATGCGCACATACAGCCTGTTCAAACTCGCAAATAGTACTAACCTCAATGCCATTTACTTTAGAAATAAGGCGATCGGGTATTTGAAAAACACGATTTTTTCCAAGCTCTGATTCCGGAAAAATATGCGTAATAAAGAGCTTTGAAGCGTACTTATGTGCTTCATTAAAAAACCTAAAAGCCTCTATATATTTCTTACGTCGGATCAATTGATCAGCAAGTTCACCAATCATTTCCATATGATTTTGTGTCAACTCCATAATCACCATGCCACCAAAAACAATGTAGGGCGGGGTTTGATGAAATGGGGGATAATATTTTCTAATTTTAAGGGGGGTGTCCAGAGTGACGATTGCAGAACAAGTCACCTTTTTGCCACCACGATAAATAACAAAAGTCGCTTCGCTACCCGTTTTAATGCGCGCTAACCCATCACTTAACGCAACTTTATATTTAGTCCAGGGCACCGTCATGTAACCAAAACGATCAACCGGCCAACCATTAATCTGAGCAATAATATCACCCTGCTCTATGCCAGCCTTGCTGGCCAATGAATCTTTTGCAACAGCAGACACATAAACACCAGCATCAGCATGATTGCCCAAAAATTGTAAAGTTGCTGGGGTTGTCGAAGCAATATGCAAGCCCCAAAAAGGCATATCCACTACCTTGCCATCCCTAAGCTCATCCAAAATTACTTTGAGGCGCGTGATCGGCAGCAGATAATTTATCCCCTGTGCATACACCCAACCACCAACGCAAATACCAATAACATCACCATTTTTATCCATGTATGGACCACCAGAATTGCCCGGGTTGCTTGGCGTGGTTGTGGACATACATTCACCCCAATCTGTCTGTTCATGTCCGGAAATAATGCCGTGGGCACCTTTAACGTTCTCTTCACCCATTGGATAGCCCAATAGCATAACTTCTTGCCCTTGCTGAAGGTTGTCGGAATCACCCAAGTGCAAATAATCAAGCTCTTTAACAGCCAGTAAAGCTTTCATTCGCTCAAGATCTGGTGCATTAATTTTTAAATGAGCACAGTCAAATTGTGGGCTTCCACCAATAAACTGGACAGCAAATCGCTCCTTGCCCAGTTGTGGCATTTGAATAAAAATAAGCTCTGCTCCATTAACCACATGAAAGTTAGTGTAAATGTCGCCATAGGCGCTCACCAAAAATCCAGTCCCGGAACAGCCTTCTAAATCACCCTGTTTGTAGGGTTGAGTCCAATCGAAAGCTCGACCGTATGAAAAAATTTGTACGACTTTATCTTTTGTGCTGGCAAAAACCTCTGCCCATGACTTTTCTTGCGACTGCTTTTGCTGCAATTGTTTTGATGGCTTAATACGCTTAGCAGCAGCAAAAACAGTGCCAAAACTACTTGTCGCTAGGCACAAAGAGACGAAAACGATTATTAGTTTTTTTATTGATAAAATTTTCATGAGCCCAGCATAGCGCATTTATTTTTAAAAACAAATGCCAATTTGACTGACAAATCCAAAACACTATACTAAAACCTGGACATTTTAAGTCTTTGTTGTTTTTCAGTTGTTCAATTATTTCCTGAGGGATCTCATGAACCGTCGTCTACATGCTGTTTGTCTGCTTTCCATCACCTCACTTTCTTTTAGTGGCTGCGCAAAATACGTTACTAAACCACTTCAAAAGCTCCATACCCCAAACAAAGAAGCTGTCTGGGTAAGTGCTAAAGCGCTTTCAAATGATGAATGTCAAACACATTTTAGCAGAAACTTCACGCACAAGGGGTTCCAGCCTATACAACTTTGCATCAGCAATATGAGTAATGACGTTTATGTTTTCGATGCAAAAAACATTGACCTGACAATAGAGCCGCGCTCGGCTGTCGCAAAAAGATTTAAAATAAATTCCACACATCGCGCAATGTCATGGCTTATTCCAGGGTTATTTTTTGGAATATTCTTGATTCCTGCAGCGGTTGAAGGCTCTAAATCTTCACGCGCAAACCAACGCCTTGATTATGACTTTGACCAACGAGTTCTGAGCAATGACTCAGTTATCATCATTCCTGCAAAGACAACTATGAATAAGGTTCTTTTTGTAATACATGAAAACTATCAGCCATCATTCACGCTTATGCTGAAGAATCGGGACTCAAAAGAGCTTCAGGCGTTTGACGTTAATGTTATCTAACGCTCAATTTCTATCTCAATTAATTAGAAAAGTTCGACTCAATCATTATTTACGCTATCCTAAAGTATCGAAGGTGATTCCTTTGCTAGAAAACAAGCACTAAAAATTCTTTTAGAGGAACATTTATGAAAGCAATAAAAACAATCACGTTTGCATTACCTATTGGCGTGGGTAAAGAGATTCAGGAAATGGCTGAAGCTGAGCAGCGTACGGTCAGTGAATTTATTCAGGAAGCTGTTAGGCGTTATAAAGCTCAACAAGTTTTTAAATCCATTTCGAAAAAGGGAAAGGCCGTGGCCAAGAAAAAGGGGCTCAAGCCGAAAGGTTTTGGGTAAGGGTGCAAGAAAGTTCCACCCTTCATTCTTTTAATCAAAAATCTTTAAAGTCGGATTACTTTTTTCAGCGATTCTACTTTCCACCAACCTCAATATTTTCTGAGCTTTTTCAATTGCCCTCACAACTTCTTCTCTGTCAATAAAAAAACGATCATCTGGATAGCGTGAATAAACACCGTACGGATTCAAATCAATAGCACTTTCTAAAAGAGACTTGAGGGTATTGTCGTGCTTCATGCAAAGATCCAATAGCTTTTCTAGATCATGCGTTTTTGGTATCGATTGTTGTCGGTAAACCAGATAGGCCTTTAGAGCCTTTTCGGCACATTGCTGTGTGCAGTATGCTGCATTGTCCAGAGTCTCATCGTCATCTTTGGTCAACTTACGGGCCGAAGATAAATCGCCCATTGCTTTTTTCAGCCAGTCTTTATGCCCTGGCATACAGAATCTTTCCGTCTTTAATAACTTTATGCACCAAAGTCGTCAGATCACCAATGCGTTCATCAAACTCACTTTTGGTATAGACCATCAAATCCTTTGAGATGCCCATTCCAGCAAGAGCTTTATAGCCTGCGATAGTTCTTCGATGACTTCTTTCATCGGATTCATCAATAACCACTAACAGATCCAAGTCACTTTCATCATCAGGGTGGCCCCAGGCATAAGAGCCAAAAATATAGATGGCCATTGGGTCATAGACTTTAATGAGACGATTTTTAACTTCTTCAATAACATCCGGTGTTATCATGATAAACCCTTAATTTAAGCTCAATACTATTGGATTCGATTGTATCACATGACGAAATGTGACGCCAAGAACCATGATAAAAATCATTTTTTTGCCTATTTAAAACAATAAGGTTGCAAGAAAGCTCTTGTGGCCTTATTGTCTTAATAAAAAATCAGTTACATACTTTTGACAAAGGGCTTGCGGTGTTCAACTCTCTTTCTGGCACCATTACATCAATCAAAGAAAAATCAGTTACCCTTTTGGTGGGTGGGATTGGCTTTCACGTAAATACTCCCAATACTCAAAACTACACTAAAGACACGCAAACAGAGCTCTACACCTATTTTCACTGGAACGCTGAAAACGGCCCAAGCATTTTTGGTTTTTTAAGCGAATTGGACCGTAAAGTATTTTTACTCATCATCGACTGTCCTAAAATTGGCCCAACCATTGCACTCAATATTTTGTCTCAAATCTCAGCAGGACAATTTCTAGAAATTGTCACAACGCATAATGAAGCTGGACTGAGCAGTCTGAACGGTATTGGCCCCAAAAAGGCAGAGCAGATAATTGTTGAACTTAAGCACAAGGTCCAAAAGCTGCTCAATGCTGGTGAACTCAAGATTGAACAACAACAAAACTTTGTTCAGTGGCAGCAACTGAGTGAGGTGCTCTCTACACTTAATTATACCAAGCAAGAATCAGCTAAGGCGGTGCAATATTTGTCAGAAAAATATGTGGGACAGAACCAGTCGCTGGACCAGCTTATTCGAGCTGCGCTTTCATATTTGTCACAAAAGCAGGCCTAGTTGGCTTAAATACGCACCCTTGCTATACTTCATCGACTCAGAGGACTATCCCATTACGTTGAGAGATGCATAATATGAAGAACTTACCCATTGGATTCCAAGATTTTGCAGACCTTATAAACTTTAAGTGTGTATATGTCGATAAGACAAAATTAATTTATCAGTTGGCGACCACAGGGAAAAATTACTTTTTATCCCGTCCTCGCCGCTTTGGAAAATCGCTACTTTGTTCAACAATAAGCGCCCTGTTTTCCGGTAAGAAAGAGTTATTTGACGGGCTATGGGTAGCATCATCTGAATGTAACTATGACTGGCCAGTCCATCCTGTTCTTCACCTGAGCATGAGTAAGGTTTTTCATCCAACCGTTGATGGGTTTGTAGCACGACTTTCAATTGAAATGGATAGTATTGCAAAGGGGTTTGGGTTGAACACCGCCCATCTTGAATTTCCTACCACTAAGCTCATCTTTATTATCGAATCACTTGCTCAGCGAGGTAGCCAAGTTGTCTTGCTGATTGATGAATATGACTATCCAATTGTGAGTTCAATACCTGATGAAGCAAAAGCCAATCAAATGGTTGAAATTCTCAAGAATTTTTACACCCCCCTTAAAGATCTTAATGCCCACATCCGAATGCTTTTTGTAACGGGTATCAGCAAGTTTGCCCACACATCTCTTTTTTCTGGACTCAATCAACTTGAAGACCTTACTATTGACCGCGAGATGGCAACAATACTTGGTTACACAGAGAATGAGATTATTTCGTCTTTTCCTACACATCTTGCCGCAGCATCATCCGTATTGAAGATACCAGTCGATAAGGTGATGGAGCGAATGAGGGGTTGGTATAATGGTTATCGATTTCATCAAGACTCATTACCTGTTTATAACCCTTTTTCAGTTCTCAATTTCCTTAAACAAAAAGATTTCAAAGAGTTTTGGTTTGCGACAGGGACGCCGACCTTTTTGATAAAGCTTGTCAGAGAAAAAGAGTACCCTCCCGAGATGATGGGAGAGATTCGAGCAACAGCAAAAGAGCTTGGGGCGCATGAAGTTGGGCGGATGCCGTTTAAAACACTACTTTTTCAGACTGGATATCTCACCATTGGCTCTGCGCAAACTGTTATGTATGATCCCTTTGGGCAAGAATCAACTACTGAATACTTACTCACATTTCCCAATTTTGAAGTGAGATCATCATATTTTGAAAGCTTACTGACGGTTATTAAGCATCTTTAATCGACAAGGCGCTCCTATGGTTCGAGACACTCGCCCTTCGCTATGCTCAGGACTCGCTCCTCACCACGAGCGCCTTTTTCCATCGCACATCCTGCCTGTCCGCCGAAGTTCTTTAAACGTAGAGGGAAGAAGGGCCTGCGGCCCTTCTCGAAGGACCAAGAGCGGCGCAGCCTTCACCCTCATCGAACTCCTCCTCACCCTCTCAATCCTGCTCATCATCGTTACCATAGGCATCCCGCATTTTCTCAACCGGGATCAATTCCTCCTGCAGCATGAGCTAGAAAAACTTGAGGTCGTTTGCACCTACCTGCAGCAGAAAGCCGCGGCCTCCAATCAAAAGCAAACGCTTATTTTTGACCCGCAAGCAAACAGCTATTGGTACATCAAAAATTCAAAAAAGATCATCAACCCCCTCGCCACACCCCTTATTTTTGGCTTTTTAAACAATGCCCAAGGCCCCCCTTCCCAACCGACCAAACCGATCACCCAGCCCATCACTTTCGGGGTTGACGAGACAACTGGAGCCCTCCAAGCAATATTTTTGCCAAATGGACAAATATCTCCCGGCACGGTTTATCTGATAGACAAACACAAAAAGATCATGGGCGCTTTAACTTGTCCTATCTCTCAGGTATCCTATATACGTAGATACTTATATCAAAACTCGCACAATCAGAATTCAACAGGTCGTGGATGGATTGAGCAAAAAGCGTAATAGGGCACTGTTGCAATGTTAAAATTTATCGCACGGATCATCGCATCATTTGCCGTGGGATTAATTTTGTCTCTATGGATAGTTCAAAACACTCCATCGGTACAAAAATTGGTTGGCAAACACATTATCAAATTTTTAGAAACTGAGTGGCGTACAAGCATCGACACAAAGTCTTTAAAGATTAACTTTTTTACGGGCTCATTGTTATTCAATGATGGCACCGTACTGCCCTCAGATGATAGGAAATTTGCTTGGCACTTTGATCAATGTAAAGTTGATGTTTCTCTCTTGCAACTTCTGATGACCAAACGTCTGGATCTCCACCTCACCTTCAACAACATCAAAGCATCTACACAACATGAGAATGGTCACAATGACCTGACTACACACATTCAAGACATCTTTGCACCCAAGGCACCAAAGCTCAACATTGCTCCACAAACAATAACCATCAACAACTTTGATCTAACCGTTAAGCACGGCACGCACACAACATCATTGTGCCTACCTGGCGCATTCAGCGTCGTAAAGTCAACGCAGCCTGATCCTAACCGTCCATACAATTGGCAAATTACCAGCGCCCTTGAACAAGCAACCATAACTTATGATAACACTCTGGTTGTTCATCACCTCACTGGCATAACTAAGCTATTTAAAAATAAAGTAACTAATGAATGGTATGGAACTTCAGCAACAACACTGAAAAGCCCTTTGATTGACCGGGTAGAAACCTATAACTTAGATGGAACATTTGGGCCAGATGGTAAAGCTTTTACGCTCAAGGATCAAAACCAGGCACTAACTTTAACCACCACTATCTCGCCTGAAAATAATGTAGCACTCAAAGGATCATTCCCTGTCGGCATAATGCGATCACTAGCACAAAATGTCGGCGGCCAACAAGGCCATGATTTTTCTCTCATGCCCTCCACCGAAGGAACCTGCACGGTTGATCTGAATATGCACCTCAATCAGAAAAATTTCGGCACCTCGGGCTCAGTGATTTTTTCCAATTTAAAACTTGCTAACTTAGCTTTCCAAAATCTTACACTCAACCTCATGAGTGAAAATAATGAGCACACCTACTCATCTATCAATCTTGAACAATCGGCAAACACCCACCTTACTGGTTCTCTTGCATGGGATTGGGAAAAAGGTAAAGGTGAACTGACCCTCTCCAATAGTCTACCGCTCACGCCATCATTTGATAGCAAAACACCTACACGCTCTACTTACGCTTTGCAACCTCAAGACCTCATGGTCAACATTGGTTTTGATAGTAATGGCACTATTTCGGGAACCTATAAATGCGTCATTACACACCAGTCAACCGAAAAACAATACTCCTACAAAGGTGCCTTAATTGTGAGCAATAATAAATTTGGTGTTCAGGGTAAAACAGCAAAAGGGGAGTATGCGCTTATGGCCGCACTTACCCCACGCCCGCATTTAACTCATTGGCGCTACACCGTAAACAATAAACATATTATTGATCTTGCCTCATGTCCCAAAGATCCCACCACCATCAAGGGAACCGTTGCTTGGTCTGCTCTCAGATCATGCCTAGATCAAAGCACCAAGCGGCTTATTTTTGGAAACAAAAGTATCTTTGCGCTGACTCTTCATCAAGAGTCACTCGACAACATGCATGGCACACTACGACTCACGGACGGCCGACTATATTTTCCCGAATACCACAATCTTATTCATAGGCTGCAGACAGAAGTCACTATTGATACTCAGTCAAAATGCATACTCTTTGATAATGTGTTTGTTGGGCTTAGCAAAGGGTCTCTGCACTGTCCACGTGCAACCATAACGCTTAACGATTCTTATGGGATCAATGCAATGCACGTGCCCTTGCAGATCAATAATATATTTGTAAACTGGAAGCGCGATTTTTATGGATTTGCTTACGGTAATCTTTTACTCAATAAGCTTCCCGACGGTCTCGCTAACCTTTCTGGAAACATCGTGGTGAAAAAGTCATTACTTAAAGATTCATTCTTTTCACGTAATTCTGGACGTGCATTGCAAGGTCCGATGAACAGTATGTTTCCAGCTACACAATTTCCTATTGGTCTTGATATCAAGCTAACAACCGAAAAACCCGTGCATATTAATATGCCTTCGCTTCAGGCAAATGCATCAGCAGACTTATCAATTATCTGCACGCCACATAAAGATTTTGGCAATACTCCACACATAGCCGGAAAAATTACCCTGCAAAATGGATGTCTTAAATTTTTACACAATAAGCTGAATATTCAATATGGAAAAATTCAATTTTTAGAGAGTCAGATCAATGATCCAATAATTGACCTGATTGCTAAGGACCGTATTAATAAATATCTGGTCACCTTGCAAGCTACCGGATCATTGCAAAAGCCAACTATTTTGCTCGAATCAAACCCTGAACTTACCGAAGAGCAGATTATCGGCCTTCTACTTACAGGGTCAGAAAATGCAACCTTACAAGCTGATTTGCCATTCATGCTGCTACAAAACTTAGATTCTTTCTTGCTCAGCAATAAGAAGATGAAATCTAATGTGTTAGTTGATACACTTTCCAAAACATTAAAATATGTACAAATTGCCCCAGATTTTACCGACCAATCTGGTAAAGGCGGACTACGCGGTTCAATCTCAGTTAATCTGAGTGATCAACTACGAGCCCAAGTCCAAAAAAATCTTACTAAAGAAGATTTTTCAGCCCAGCTTGAATATCAATTATCTGATGACATTAATCTTAAAGTTGTTAAAGATCAACGTGGCGAACTAGGATCTGAAGTTGAATTTAGATTAAAATTATAGGAACTGAAAAATGCAAGAATTAGTAGTTTTAGTCGATACAAATGATAACCAAATTGGTACAGAAGAAAAACTCAAAGCTCATCAAGAGGGCAAGCTTCATCGCGCATTTTCAGTATTCATCTTTAACGCAAAAGGTGAGATGATGCTCCAAAAAAGAGCATCACATAAATATCATACTGGCGGCCTTTGGACCAATACCTGCTGCAGCCATCCTCGACCAGGTGAAGATGTCCAAGCCGCCGCTCATCGACGACTACAAGAAGAGATGGGCTTTGACTGCCCTATCAAAAAGGCATTCAGCTTTATTTATAAAGTTTATTTTAAAGAAAACAACTTGTATGAACATGAATTTGATCACGTTTTTATTGGGTACTCAGAAAAAAACCCCCAACTTAACCCCGAGGAAGCTGAAGATTTTGCGTGGGTTGCAATTGATAAACTAAAGCAGGATATAAAGGATCATCCAGAAAAATACACCTATTGGTTTAAGGTGGCACTGGATAAAGTGATTGAACATATAAAATAGTCCACAAAAAAACATTTCTCACTTATTGACTTTTTTTATGTAGGTAAATAGTGTATAGACTGTGAAGAAAAAAGGACACTTTCTAAAAAACACAATGTATTTTTTGACCAGTTTGTATCACTTATTGAAAGGATGAGTTAATGAAACAAAAAAACATTAAATCATATCTGCTACTTTTGTTATTGTCGCCATTACACATGGCCAACGCAGATGTTGCCAAAAAAAACTCAGACATAAGAGCTCTTGTTGAACTATTAAAAGATCCCGAAATACTCCGTATCTGCCAAGCTGGCCCAACCGGCGCAACGGGCCCTAGGGGTGCAACTGGTCCACAAGGCCCTCCTGGTACTCCAGGTGCAACAGGCGCAACAGGACCAACCGGACCATCTGGTCTTGTAGGTCGAGCTGATCAATCACTCCGCCTTTGCCAAGCTGGCCCAACCGGTGCAACCGGTGCAACAGGCGCAACAGGTCCACGAGGCCCAGCTGGTACGCCAGGCGCCACCGGCGCAACCGGCCCAGCTGGTACCCCAGCCCGTGACTTAGACATCAAAGCCCTTGCAGAGCTGTTAAACAATTCTGAAACACTTCGTATATGCCAATCTGGCCCAACCGGCGCAACAGGCGCTACAGGTGCAACAGGCCCAAGAGGCCCCACCGGGACAGTTGGTGCAGCTGGTCCAAGAGGAGCAACTGGCCCAGGAGCAGGTGCAACGGGAGCAACTGGAGCAACGGGCCCAACTGGCCCAGGGGTTGGTGCAACTGGAGCAACTGGTGCCACTGGCGCAACTGGGGTCACCGGAGCAGCTGGAGTATCAGATTTTGCTCACTTCTATGCCCTTATGCCTGGAGATAACGCAGCTACTATCGCAGCAGGCGCCCCGGTATTATTTCCCAACGCTGGCCCTACAAGCGCTGGTGGCATCATAGCGCTCACCTCTTCTACGTTTCAATTAGCGGCTATCGGCACGTATTTAGTAAGCTGGCAAGTAAGCGTAACTGAACCTGGCCAGCTTCAGTTAGCAATTGGAGGAACAGGAGTTGCTTCAACAGTCGTCGGTCGTGCAACTGGCACTAGCCAGATAGTAGGCAGCACATTAATCACCACTTCAGCTGTAAATTCTGTTCTCAGTGTTATTAATCCGACGGGCAACTCACCAGCGCTCACCATTACCCCAGTAGCTGGCGGAACACACGCTGTTTCTGCAACACTCACTATTATGCGACTTGCTTAAAAATTTACTCAAGTACTAGGTTAATACTTATGGCGTCAGGATCACCCTGACGCCATATTTATGTTTAAGGATAAATTAATGAAGCAAAAAAACATCCCCCTATATCTCCTGCTTTTTTTATTAGCGTCATTTCACTCGGCAGTTGCAGACGTTTCTCAAAGCACCCTTGATATAAATGCTCTTAATGAAACCTCAGATGACTCAAACGAGCTGCGAATATGCTCATTTGGCTCAACCGGCGCAAGAGGTCCCACCGGTCCAACCGGTGCCAGAGGCCCTGCAGGTGCTAGAGGAGCAACTGGCCCGGCGGGTGGTCCCACTGGTGCTACTGGTCTTAGAGGTCCAGCTGGAATAAATGGTGCAAAAGGAGCAATTGGGGTAACGGGAACGACAGGTGCTACAGGACCAACCGGTAACACTGGTTCCACAGGTGCAACTGGCGCTACCGGAACAACCGGAGCAACTGGACCCACGGGGGCAACGGGACCAACTGGAGCTACTGGAATAACTGGCGTCACGGGAGCAACTGGTCCAAAAGGCTCCACCGGTGCAACTGGAGCTACCGGTGCCACTGGCTCAACAGGATCAACTGGTCCGATAGGAGCTACAGGAGCAACAGGTTCTAATGGGGCTACCGGGGCAACCGGCGCTACTGGACCAACGGGTGCAATAGGCGTAACGGGACCAACCGGCGCAACTGGTGCTACCGGTACCACAGGTGCAATAGGATCAACTGGTCCGACAGGAGCTACAGGAGTAAGAGGGGCTACCGGCGCAACTGGAACAACCGGGTCGACAGGAGCCACTGGAATAACAGGTGCAAACGGACCAACCGGCGCAACCGGAGCTACTGGCGTCACTGGAGCAACTGGAGCTACTGGAGCTACTGGAGTAACAGGTCCTACTGGTGCCACTGGCTCAACAGGGCCAACTGGTCCGACAGGAGCCACTGGAGTAACAGGTGCAACGGGACCAACCGGCGCAACTGGACCTACGGGTGCCACTGGAACAACAGGAGCAACCGGAGCTACTGGAGCTACTGGAGCTACTGGAGTAACAGGTCCTACTGGCGCCACTGGCTCAACAGGGCCAACTGGTCCGACGGGAGCCACCGGAGTAACAGGTGCAACAGGAGCTACAGGAGCCACTGGCGCAACGGGACCAACCGGAGCAACTGGTGCTACAGGTGAGACTGGACCTACCGCAGCCACTGGCGCAACAGGGGCTACCGGGGTAACCGGTGCCACCGGAGCTACCGGAGCAACCGGCGCAACTGGACCTACGGGTGCCACAGGCGCTACTGGACCAACTGGAGCAACTGGTGCTACAGGTGAGACTGGACCTACTGGAGCAACTGGCGAAACTGGTGCCACCGGAGCTACTGGAGCTACCGGAGCAACCGGTGCTACTGGACCTACGGGTGCAACAGGTGTAACAGGTGCAACGGGACCAACCGGAGCAACTGGTGCTACAGGTGAGACTGGACCTACCGGAGCCACTGGCGCAACAGGGGCTACCGGGGTAACCGGTGCCACCGGAGCTACCGGAGCAACCGGCGCAACTGGACCTACGGGTGCCACAGGCGCTACTGGACCAACTGGAGCAACTGGTGCTACAGGTGAGACTGGACCTACTGGAGCAACTGGCGAAACTGGTGCCACCGGAGCTACTGGAGCTACCGGAGCAACCGGTGCTACTGGACCTACGGGTGCAACAGGTGTAACAGGTGCAACGGGACCAACCGGAGCAACTGGTGCTACAGGTGAGACTGGCCCTACTGGAGCTACTGGCGAAACTGGTGCCACCGGAGCTACCGGAGCAACCGGCGCAACTGGACCTACGGGTGCCACAGGCGCAACGGGACCAACAGGAGCAACGGGACCAACTGGTGCTACAGGCGCAGCAGCAACAGCAGGATATGCATATGTTTACAACCTCACAGCTCAGTCAATAGCGGTAGAGGCTGCTGTTCCTTTTGACAGCAATGGTCCGTTACTTGGGGTTACACATACTCTTGGAAGCGCTTCGATTACTATTCTGAATTCAGGAACATATGCCGTTCTTTTTTCTGTATCAGGTACTGAGCCAAATCAATTTGCAATATTTGTAAACGGCACTGCGGATGCATCAACAGTGTATGGATCAGGCGCAGGTACTCAGCAAAATACAGGCCTATCTATTTTAAATCTTACAGCTGGAGACGTACTTACCCTTGTAAATCACAGCTCTGCCGCAGCAGTTGGTCTTGCAAGTGTGGTTGGAGGTACTCAAGCAAACGTTAATGCTTCAGTGTTTATTGAACGGCTAGTTTAAAAGAAAATACATTGATGGCGTCACGCGAATGGATGACGCCATCAATGCCTAAGATCAACCGTACTTGCCGTTATATTGATAAAAATAATAAGGCTCATCAATAACAGCTTCAGTCTTTAAAAGTTTTGATTCTGCCAGTCGTAACGTCCATGACTTATCTTCACCATAATTGCTTTCAGGAAACAAAAATTGTATGGCAATACTTTTTTTGATGGGATTGAGATGATTCGGGGGTCGATAATAAATCCCATTTTCTTGACAATATTTATTGTTGTACTGGATGGAATGAACAAACTTTTCAGGGTTTATGCCATTGGTCGTAATAATCCCAACCAAACTTACACAATCGGGCTTTTGCTCAAGCTTTTCATAAATCATAGAAATATAGCGATCATGCACATCATCGTCATCATCGATAAAACACACATATTCACCACTACTCTGCTGTAACAAAGCATTTCTTTTAAAGCCTACAGAAACCTTCCGATTATCACAAAAAAACAGTATTTCAATTTCACCAGCAAGCTTGCTATCAATTATTTGGCTTTGCAGCTTTTTATAGATTCTCTCAAAGCTCTCTTTTCTTTCTTCGAGGGTACAGATTAAAATGCTCCACAACTTTGGGGGTGTGGCATCAGATGGCATACATCTGAATGGTGCACTCAATAAAGCTAAAACTAGAAACATCAACTTTTTTTGCATAGGCCTTGCTCCTTGTATATATTTTTTTTTACCAAGACTTATTTTAAGATAAAAGACATATTAGAATCTTGGAAGAAGAATTAAACCATTATCGAATCATGAGGGGAAGTAGATGATGAAGAAATACTGTTTACTGCTGTCGTTATTGCTCATAACCCTAGCTACTGTTAAAGCGCATAATCCAACAGTACCTCCTAATAATCAACCATCTCAAGCTTCTGACAATCAAAACAATTACTCTGACCCATTACTAGTCGTTGTGCTCATGGTTAAAAACGAAATGAACGTCATCAAAGCAACACTGCGGCCTTATGTCGAAGCAGTTGCTAATGGTGTAGGGAAAAAGCTCTCTTTCTTTGTCTTTGATACCGGCTCAACCGATAATACCATTCCCGTTACAAAACAGTATTTTGAAGAGAATAATCTACATAATGCAGTTATTATGCAAGAGCCTTTTATTGATTTTGCAACATCACGTAACCGCGCCTTACAATTAGCCCAAGAAACTTTTCCACACGCAAGTTTTATGCTTATGCCTGATGCAGAATGGTACATGCACAATGTTGAAGGGTTAATTCAATTTTGCGAGATACACAAAAATAATCCATGCAACTCCTACCTCGTGCGCATCATGAATGCTGCTATTGATTTTTATACACCCCGCCTCATTAAATGTAGGTCCGGCATACATTTTATTGGTAGAGTCCACGAGGTTCTTAATGAAGTTACCCGTCAAACAGTATCATCCGATTGCTTTTTTGAATGGGCCGCAGGGGCACAAGGTCAGGAAAAAACCAAAAAGCGTTGGTTACGTGATCTTGGGCTCTTGCTGCAAGACTATGAGCACAACCCCTTCGACCCCCGCACCGTTTTTTATGTTGCACAAACTTACGAGTGTCTGGGGGATTTAAACAATGCCCGCGAATGGTATGAACGTCGTATTACCATGCATGGTTGGGATGAAGAAAATTTTATTGCTCGCTATAGGCTTGCACAGATTTGTGAAACATTGGGCGATTGGCCTCAGGCACAATGCCACTATTTAACCGCATTTTCACAACGTCCAAGCCGCGCCGAGCCATTAGTACGTTTGGCACAACATTATTGGAACTTGCGTGAAATAAACTTATGTTATTTATTTAGCAGGCGAGCCGTAGAAATACCCTATCCACAAAGAGATATTCTGTTTATCGATAAACCATTATACAACTATACACGCTATGATTTATTAGGCATTTCTGCCTGGTATGTTGGGGAATATAAACTGGGCAAAGAGGCTGTTTTACAAGCGCTAAAAGCGTGGCCTGATGCACCACATTTACTCAGTAATTTGAATTTATATTTGAGCCAAGATGTCAAGGCGGTACCCGCATGAAGTGCTTTAAATTAAGCATACTTTTTTTGTTGTTATCAATAAATTTTTTATGCGCTAAACCCCGAGTCTCCCTCATCACATCTGTGTTTAATGGGGATGAGTTTATTAAAGGTTTTTTAGAAGATGTCGTCCAGCAATCAATTTTTAGTGAATGCGAACTCATTTTAATTAATGCACATTCGCCAGGCAACGAAGAAGCTGTTATAAACCAATACCTACCTAAATATCCTAACATCAAGTATCTCCGACTTGACCATGATCCCGGCTTGTATGCAGTCTGGAATATGGCCATAAAAATGGCTGATGCCGACTTAATTGCCAATGCAAATCTTGATGATAGAAGAAACCCTCAATCACTCGCTATTCAAGCCCAGGCACTTGAAGCAGATCTAACCATTGATTTGGTTTATGGAGACTATCTCATTACCTACACCCCAAACCAGACATTCGCAAACAACACGTTTAGATGGATTGTACAAACTACTGATTTTGAGCCACGACTTACATATAAATGCCTGGCAGGCCCGCAACCAATGTGGCGTAAATCGATGCATGTAAAATATGGTTTTTTCAGTGAAGAGTTTTTTTCTTATGGAGACTTTGAAATGTGGGTCAGAGCAGCTAGTAAAGGAGCCCTATTTAAAAAGATACCAAATCTTATAACAGGGCTCTTTTATCAAAATCCACATGGTCTTTCGACCGATCAAGATCCTCAAAAAACACAAAAGCGTAATGCCGAAGAGGCGCGCATTGTTCAGACATACTCTTATTTGTGGCGGTAATACCATTCTCATAATTTAGAAGTTGAAATCAATTAAAGAGGCGCTCGCCCTGAGGAGCATGCCTACGCTAAAGCACTTCTCTTTATACACATCTCCCAATGAGAAATTAATGTGCGACGTAAAAATTCAGCTATTCTCCGTTATTGGTTTGGGATTAATATTTGTTCTTAAAATCCCGAAGGGATTTAACGTAAGTGAGCCCTTGGCGAGCGTTAACCCCCGTCTACGCCCTACGTGCCCTTCGACATGGCTCAGGACTAAAGGCGTGGTTCCGGTCATGGTGAGGAGCAGACTTTGTCTGCGTCTCGAACCACGACGGGCAGGCCGTGCAATGGGCTGGTGCCGCCCTGTCCGCCATAGCCTTGGCGACGGCGGAAGCGCGGGGAAAAATCAACCCAAATAGTTTACAGCCCCAGCGGGGCTGCATAAGCACAAAATGCGGGATGCTGCTGTAGGCGCATGAAATAAAAAAATATTTTTGAATAATAGGAGTGCTGCCCCGCTGGGGCAGAATTTTGGTTGGGTTACCCTACCCCGCGCTACGGCACAAAGTGCCTTGCACGGCCTGCCCGTCGTGGTTCGAGACGCAGACAGAGTCTGCTCCTCACCATGACCGGAAACCACGCCTTCAGTCCTGAGCTTGTCGAAGGGCACGTAGGGCGTAGACGGGGGCTAACGCTCGTCAAGGACTCGCTTACATGATATCCCGCTGGGATATTTTACATAGACTTACCGCGAACGATTAGCTTTTGTGTGTTCCATGGCGCTCCTATCCTTCCCCCCGTCGCCAAGCCCTTCGACAAGGCTCAGGACGAGCGCCATGTAGTAACTTGATTTGTAATACTGCATTAAATAATAAATTTATGAAAATAGCGTCAGCTAACCTTAGCCCCATTTTCAACAGGTTGGCCAACGGTTAGTATGCGCAGTACACCCTTGTCATCTTTGGCAGCAAGCATCATACCCTGCGACATTTCGCCCATCATTTTGCGCGGCTTAAGATTGACAACAAACACACCCTGTTTACCTATGAGCTCCTCAACGGTAAAGTATTTTGCAACACCAGAAAAGATCTGTCGTTTGCCCAAGGGGCCCAAATCAATCTGTAACCGATATAATTTATCAGAGCCTTTAACCGGTTCACACGCAAGAATGGTACCAACAACCATCTCAACTTTGGCAAAATCTTCAATACCAATTTCTGGTGATTGTACAATTGCTGGAACTTCTGCTTGGCCTACTGAGGGTTGTTCGCTCATCTCTGACTTCTCCACATGTGATACAGGCTTAATAAACAATGGGTCGATTTTTGTTAATTTAAAGAACATGCCCCATACATTTTCACGTAACATCTCTTCATAATTTTTGTCAAGTTCAAAGTTGCGACCAAGAGCTGCTAGCATTGCTTCCATCTTTTTTGGCATAACTGGCCACAACATAAAAGCAATAGCATTCAAACTGTGAGCAGTAGCCGAAATTACCTCAGCAAAAAGCTCCTTGTTCTGCTTTGCCAAAACCCATGGCTGTTGAGAATGAAAATAGGCATTGACCTCAGCAATAAACTTCCAAACCTGCGCAAGAGCAGTATGAAAATAATACTTTTCCATCTCGTCGCAGTAAATTCTAACCGTCTCTGAACATTTTTCTCGAAGACCTGCTGAAGCTGCCTCCCACGCAATTGGTGGTTTAACTCCATCAAGCCCATTGTTAAGCGAAAGCGTTAACATGCGATTAAGTAAGTTACCCAGGCTATTTGCCAAATCTGCTTCAATACGATCTTCCAGGTCTTTAAGATCAAAATGTCCATCTTGAGTAATGGGCATTTGGCGCAGCAGGTAATAACGAACAGGCTCTACGCCATACCACGTTGCAAGCAGTTCAGGGTCAACAACATTGCCAAGTGATTTAGACATCTTTTGGTCACCAATTAAAATGTAGCCATGTACCAACAGTTTTTTTGGCATCGGCAAATCGGCAGCCATCAAAAAGGCTGGCCAAAATACGGCATGAAAGCGGACAATGTCCTTTGCCATAACCTGTACATCTGCAGGCCAAAATTTTGCAAATTGCTCTTGTGACCCTGGGGTTGATTGCCCATAGCCAATGCCAGTCAAATAGTTATTCAGTGCATCAGCCCACACGTAAATCGTTTGTTCTGGATCACCCGGAAATGGGATGCCCCATGTAACACTTTTACGAGAGATACTTAAATCTTTTAGCCCTGACTTAACAAATGATATAACTTCGTTAATACGATCTTTTGGTGTGATAAAATCAGGGTGTTGCTCATAAAATGATAACAACTTTTCTTCATACGCAGAAAGTCGAAAAAAATAACTCTCTTCAGAAAGTTCACGCAATTCTCGCTGACAGTTTGGACAGAGATAGTGCCCTTTTTCATCTCTAATCGAATCGACATTGACCGTCACAAATGTCTCATCTGGTACACAGTACCAGCCGGTATAAGTTGATTTATAAATATCACCCAAATCAATCATCTTTTGCACCCAAGCAATAACACCTTGCGCATGCTCTGGGTCAGTAGTTCTTATAAATTTAGTGTAATCAATATCATAAAGCTTAAAGAGACTTTTAAAGATCGGCACAATACCATCAACAAAGGCCTTTGGCTCTTTGCCAGCAGTCTGAGCTTTTTCTTGAATCTTTTGCCCATGCTCATCGGTACCAGTCATAAAAAATACCTCTTGGCCAGCTAAACGGTGCCAGCGGGCCGCGACATCAGCAAGTAATGTTGAGTAAACGGTACCAACATGCGGTTTTTCATTAGGATAATAAATGGGAGTTGTTATGTAATATTTATTCATGATTATATCCATTCAAACTTTTAAGAAATCTGTTCCAACGCACATGTTTGCGCCAAAAATCAAGAGGGTTTTTTATTAAATCAAATATCCAAAACGCTTCTTCGCTATCAATTGAATAAATAACAAAACTAGCGCGTCCATGGATTAATTCTTCATCCAAGAAAAGCCACCAACGGCTATCTTGACTATTTTTTCTGCTATCTCCCATAACCCAGTATTTTTTTTCAGGAATTTTATATGGACCAAATACATCTACATTCAAATGAAGACGTCGATCATAATAAGGGGTAAATGCATAATCGAGCACTGGCTCATCAGTTCCTGGCTTTTTAACTACTTCTTCGTTTTCAATGTAGTAATAAGGCTGTTGATCATAAGGCTTAGAAGGATCATAGGTATAATGTACAAGTTTTGTTTCATAGTATAGAAAACTTGGTATTGGTATTGGTCCTACATGAGACCAAGGAATAAAGCCTTTGGTTTTATTAAGCGCAATTAATGGATAGGGATTAACATAAGGCTCATCTAGCTTTTTACCATTTCTATAAATCACCGTCTTGCCTTCTTCAACCTTGCCTTCTATTACATCACCTGGCACAGCAATTACACGCTTTACCCAATTATCAGGGCCAGAGGAAAGACCCAGCAAAGGGATCGGTAAGCCAATATAACGTTGCCAATAATAATTTAAGCTACTTGAACGGTCATAATCAAAGACCGGATTATCAAAAATAACTAAGTCGCCCCGCTTTACCGGCTTAAAGAAATAGATCATTTTGTTGCCCCAAATGCGATCGCCAACCAGAATATTTCTTTCAGCTGACCCTGTTGGAACGTGGTAGAGTCCAAAAATAAAGTTGCGCAACAATAATGCCAATAAAAGCGCAATGCCGATTGCTTCTACCCACTGACGCCAGCCTGGTTTGGCAAGCTCATGCAACTCTTTATATGTTTTTTTAAATGTACGCAGCTTTTTTTTGATTATTGAAAGCTGGATATGCTCATGGGCAGGAGCCACCAAATCATGCGTCAGTTCTCGAACTAACGTATCAGCAACGTCTATAAGTTCTAGTCCACGAACCCGAGCCTTTCTGCTGCTTCTTGAGGTATAGTTTTCAATGCGATCTTTAAAACTCTCTCGACGCGATAAATATTTAGTTTTTAACTCTTCAAATTTTTGTATTATTTTTTTCATGAGACCCTTTTTTTATATCTCCATCAATTCCTGGGAGACAAACGGATTAAATTTATGCTCACCGCGCAAAACCAACTTCAAGCCAAATTTCTTCCACCTTAGGACGCAAATAGGGTGGAAGCAGCGGGGTGTGCAATTTTTTAAATACTTGATCATTAGGAAACAAATTTACATTAGAAAGTAAGCTCGGTTCAAGATGTTGATGTGCATGCATATTTGATGAATTATAACCATAAAAAGAGCTGTTTATGGTTGCAATAGAATCAGAGATCATAAAATTAATAAATTGATGGGCGAGCTCAATTTTTTTACTCGGCTTTGGGATAGATAAATTTTCAATTACCAACATGCCATGATTTTCCGGAATAACAAAATCAAAGCGATCACTGGCTTTCAAAATCTTTCTCATATATCCGCTGGATGATAAAGCAATAGGCACAATGTCTGCAAACAAAAAATAGCCAACGCTATGCACAGTATAAGCTTCCACCCATTTTTTCTGCTTAACAAGCATTTTTTTAATCTGTGCAAGACGATCATCATCAAGCTTTGTGTCACCAAAAAGGGCAATATCAGCAAGCAAAACGGCATCACGCGCATCGTCAACCATACAAACTTTGTACGGAGCTGGAACTAAGCCTTTTTTTACCAAACTTTCCGGATCAGTAAAAAGGTAATCTAAGGTCATCTTGGGTACGGCGCTAAAAAATTTTTTGTCATACACAATGCCATACATGTACCATTTGTTAGGTATTGAAAATTGATTACCTCTATCAAACTCACGGTTCAGCAAGCGAGAATCAATACTTTTTAGATTACTAATTAAAGAAAGGTCTAAAGGGTGTAACATCCCCTGATCGGCCAGAATTTGTACCATAAAGTCAGACAGATAAACAACGTCATAACCCTCTCCTTCATTGATTCTAAATTTAGCATAAATTTGTTCATCTGCTTCTGCATAGGCCATATTTACTTTAATTCCCGTAGCCTTTTCAAAACGTGCTATCGCTTCTGGGGTAAATGTTTCAGCAAAGCCATACACATTTAATGTTTTATCGTATTTCCAGATATCAAAAAGAACCGGGAGATAGAGAAAAAAAGCAAACAATGCCGCACATAAAATAACAATTGCCGCTTTAGCAAGCAGATGGAAGAAGACAAGAGATGATTTTGTAGGTTCTGGATGCCCTTTTGTAGGATCATTCATACGAAATCACCTGATCAACAACTTTAAGTGAACACAATAACAAAACTAACAAACTACTAATAACCAGAAAACAGGCAGATATTGCATTAATAATTGGGTCAACACCTGCTCTAATCATTGAATACACATAGACAGAAAGTGTTTGCACAGCTGGGCCCGAACAGAAAAATGAGATTAGAAAATCGTCCATAGAAAGTGTAAATACCAAAAGCCCTGATGCAATAAGCGAAGGCATCAATAGTGGAATAATAACTTTTCTAAATGTTTGCAAGTATGTTGCTCCCAGATCAAGAGATGCTTCAGTCAGAATTGGATCCAACTCAACAAAGCGGGCTTTAACAATAGGAATAACAAACCCTAGCCCAAGCAAAGTATGTCCGGCAATCAAGCTACCATAACCCAAGGGTATTTGAAAAAAAGTAAAAATACTTAAAATACCAATGGCCAAGACTATCTCCGGCAACAAAATATTGGTGTAAAAAAGATGAGGTATAATGGATGACTTCCACCATCTAGTTGCCACAACAAACGCAGTACCAATGGTAATACTTAAAAAGGTAGTTGCCGTTGCAACAATAAGCGAAACCCGCAAGGCATGCAAAATTTCTGGTGATGCAAGCAGTTTTTTATACCAGCGTAATGAAAAGCCAACCCAACCCATGGCAACTTCTGCGTCGTTGAAAGAAAAGAGCACCAAAACAACAATGGGCAGATATAAAAAAAGATAAGCCATGCATACCATTAATGGGTGTAAAAAACGTAACAAGTATTTTTTATTTTCTACCATGTTTGCTTCCCTAAACCCATAAATCTTTAAGGCTATTGTTGCTATAAGCCTGACTCTTTTTAACGTGCATGGCTTTTTTAATTCTTCTTATCACGTAACCAAATAGCAGTACCAATACTGGCAATAAAACACCAACAATTGCAAGAGCTGCGCCAGCACGCCAATCTCTTGATCGTAAGAATTTGTCTACAATGATGTTGCCCCAAAATACATATTTTGCTCCGCCTAACAAAGTTGGAATGGCAAATTCACCAAACGATGGAATAAATACCAACAAAAGCCCGGCGTAAACACCTGGTAATGACAAAGGAAAAACCACTCGTCTAAATGTTGCAAAACGATCGGCACCAAGGTCTGCAGATGCTTCCAAATAACGCTTATCCATTTTTTCGAGTACGGCATAAATAGGCAAAATCATAAACGGTAAATAACAAGAGACCATACCAAGCACAATGGTAAAATAGTTGTTAAGCAGATGATAACTAGGAGAAATGATACCCAGTGCCACCAAAAAACGACTAAAGAAGCCATTCTTTTCTAATAAAAAAAACCAGGCATAAATTTGTACAATCAAGCTTGTCCATGATGGCAAAATGAGAGAAAAGAGAAGAAAGGTCTTTATTCGCTTGGGGCCCTTCATAGCCAAGTAATAGGCAACGGGGTAAGCAATTAAAAAACAGATAAAAGCATTAAGCGTGGCTAAAAATAATGATCGAATAATGACATGAAAATAAAGTGAGTTAAATATTTGCGCGTAATATGCCAAGGTAAATGAGTAAACTTGAGTACCGGGAACAATGTCAAAAACACTATGGAGCACCAAAATAATAAAGGGAGTATACAAAAAGATAGACTGCCATAGCAATGCAGGGCAGGCAAGCATAAAGGGTAGCTCTTGGGCAAGAATTCGGTTGAGTAACCTCATTTTTTTAATGCTCCAACAATATTACGTTTTCCTTTTGAAAATAGAGATGCACATCATCGTCATGACTAATGGTCTCTTGAGGAAAATGCTCTTCGTTTTGTTCAAACACCATTAAATACTGTCCGTTTTTCAGTTTGACACGGTACTGAGTAGATCGTCCATAATAAATTATATCAACTACTCTACCCGACATATGATTAGCAAAACCCTCTTTTGGCTTTTTACTAATGTACACTTTTTCTGGACGTAAACTCATATACAAGCGGCAACCGGGAATCATCCAAAATTTTTCAACCGGCACATAAACCGAAAAAAGTCCAAGACCTTCAACTTCAACACTAAAAACATTATCGAAAATATGAAGCTTGCCTTCAATAATATTGGTATTCCCGACAAAAGTTGCAACAAAGCGGGTAACAGGAAATTCATAAATTTCTTTAGGCGTACCAATCTGTTCAATATCCCCTTGCGGATTCATAATTGCCATTCGATCAGAAACCGTAAGCGCTTCAAACTGATCATGGGTAACGTAGACAAATGTAGTACCAAGCTTGTCTTGCAGCTCACTTAGATCAATAAGCATCTCTTCTTTAAGTTTAAGATCCAGCGCTGCAAGCGGCTCGTCAAGTAAAAGAACGTCTGGTTCATTAATTAAGGCACGAGGAAGCGCTACACGCTGCTGCTGCCCCCCAGAAAGACTCCGGGGAAACTTTGATTCAAAACCACTAAGGCGCACCATTTTTAGTACGTCATGAACTTTTTTTCGAATAAGGTCAATGCCTACACCTTTTATTCGCTGACTATAGGCCACATTTTCAAATACCGTCAAATGGGGAAACAATGCATACTGCTGAAACACCGTGTTTATTTTTCTTTTATAAATGGGCACATCAGTAATATCTTGTTCGCCCAAATAGATTTTTCCGGCATCAACCGATTCAAGCCCTGCAAGCAAGCGTAAAATAGTGGTTTTGCCGCATCCACTCGGACCCAACAGAGCAAAAAACTGTCCACTTGGAATCTCAAGATTCAAGTTATCAAGGATCAGTTCGCCTTCATATGATTTTGAGACGCGCTCAAGTCTTATAGATCTCATTCAAAACGCCTTAGTGTTCATGTCCATTGTCGCTAATACTATGGTGGACAGGTCCACGCCCTTTTTTGGTGCGGGCAAAAAGCATGGGAACAACAATATCCGATAAGGTGCAGGGTACCAACACAGCAAAAATCAGAAATAAGAAAACAAATCCCATACGAGCATACCACTCATAAAATCCAAAGCTTACAAGATACAAAATAGAGGCCATTGAACTGATAAAAATGTGTAGAAAATGGAACCCTAAAGAATAAAAAAGGTGCAAGTTTTTTGCATGACTGCTCATCACCCAACCATTAACCATGCCAATAATGAGGAATGGTAGCACGGTATCGAGGTGGCTTAAAAAACACCAATGAAAGTGCATATCTAGATTAACAATTTTACCGCCAAGAAATGGTAAAAATGCATCTGAGATAGTGCAAAAAAAAGCAGGAACAGCTAGGCCGACAGCTATACCAAGCCAAATATTACTAGAAAAACGTCTGAAGGTAAGCATTGCGCCAGTAGCTGCAAAAAGAAGGTGAAGATAATGAAAGCTGTGGAAAAGCCTATAGCTCATATCGGCTGCCTGACTGCCAAATGAAATAAACGAGAGTAAGCTAAGGCAGATCATAGCAAAAGCGACAGAAAAGATTGCATAGGGAAAGTGACATAAAATTTCACCAACAACGGTGTGGTGATGCTCCAAAACATCTTTAGTTGGAGCTGATATATGATGATTTTCATTCATTGTAAGAGCCTTTATAACAAATTCATTCGGACACGCCGATCCTGACGGGACTTTTCATCGTTCAATTTTACTCGATTGGGGGGTAATGTAAAGGAATTATCGCTGCTCCAGATACAACTGCACATTCAAAGCACGTGACAAGTCGATAATAGAACCCGCGACAGGACGTTGGTCTATAATAGAACACGCACCGCACACATGATCTGGAGCCACTTCGCCCGTATGAAACACCTCAACCCTCATCTCATGCTGCTTTAATGCCGTTTGAACCGACTCAAAAGCACAACCTACCAATGTTGGCATAATGCAAACAGGCGATTTGGACGCAGAAAAATAGATGGTAACTTTTTTATTTTCAATCATCTGATTCTGCGTAGGAAATTGTGCAATGCACATGTCTTTTGGATAGCTTGAATAAAGAAACAATGTTTTGGCGTCAAGTCCCTTTTTTGCTAAAAATTCAACAACTTCGTTGTGCTTTTTTCCCCAAAAGTCAGGCATTATTAATGATTGCTGTTTAACTGAAAGGGTTATAAATACTTGTTGATGCGGTCTAATTTTTTGGCCCTGTCGCGGAAGTTGATCTATGACT
>Ga0207088_1007_pt2 | contig 27581 bp, 26 predicted proteins | sample Alteio_BWMinHeat_52_FD_153564 | JGI IMG/M metagenome (GOLD analysis project Ga0207088, IMG submission 153564) | Enriched cells from forest soil in Barre Woods Harvard Forest LTER site, Petersham, Massachusetts, United States -... | ecosystem: Environmental > Terrestrial > Soil > Temperate forest >... | reverse complement strand
TTTCTTTTGCTTGATGGAAGATGGGATATTGCAGTTTTAAATCTAATTGCCATGCTCTCCTCTTGCACAATAATGATTACAGGAATTTGGGGAGCATTTGATCTTAATACCCGCAAAAATGTCGCGGAGAAAATGTGGTCATCTAAAGTGATTGTCTATATGGGACAGGTGATTAATGAGGAAAAGAAAAGCGGTACAAGCGCAGCAGAACCTGAAATCACACAAGCGCGATCTACCCCTCCCAGCTACTCTCTTGGTAGTCTAAATTATTTCGCAAATCCTATTTCTGCTTCGAATTAACAGACTCCTTAAGAGAGAGTGCCTCAATACCCGGCAGGGTGCCATATTCAATGAATTCTAAGGTGGCTCCTCCGCCAGTAGAAACGTGTGTCATAGAGCTTGCAAGATCTAACTCATTTAAGGCTGCAATTGAATCGCCCCCTCCAACGATTGTTGTAGCTTTTAGTCCCTTTAGGCTTTCCGCAAGGTGTTTGGTGCCATTTGCAAAAGGGGTGAACTCATAGACACCCATCGGACCATTCCATAGAACCGTCTTGGCATTTTGAATAAATTCGCAAAAATATTTTATAGTTTTTGGACCAATATCGAGGCCTTGATAGTCATCAGCAATTCCCTTTTCCGTGTCAAAGATTTCTATCTTTGCATCTTCAGAAAGAACTTTTGTCCCCAGAGTATCCAATGGAAGAAGAAGGGGGATCTTTCTTTGGGAAGCCTTTTCTAAAATTTCAATAGCCTGACCGAGAAAATCCGCTTCATAAAGGGATTTGCCAATTGCTTTCCCTCTCGCTTTTAAAAAGGTGTAAGCCATCCCTCCTCCAATTAGCAGAGCATCCACTTTTTCAAGAAGCGCATGGATCTCGCCCATTTTAGTAGATATTTTAGCACCTCCAATGATCGCGTAGAAGGGGCGGTCGGGATTTGTCAGAGCTTTACTTAAAAAGGTGACCTCTTTTTCCAGCAGAAAACCGCCGGCAGCTTTCCCGGGAAATAATTTCGGGACTTCTGTGATGGAGGCATGGTGCCTATGAGAGCATGCAAAGGCCTCATTCACGTAAAAATCGGCATTTTTTGCCAGGCTCTTTGAAAAGGAAAGCGTCTCATCTGGATTTTCCTCCCCGCGGTGAAAGCGTAAATTTTCTAAAAGTAGAACTTCTCCAGGTTTGAGTTTCTCCTTGAGATCTTCTACTTCCTCTCCACAAGTATCCGGAGCCATTATAACTTTTTTAGAGAGCAGAGCGGAGAGAGCATGGGCGCAGGGCTTTAAAGAGAGATCAGTATAAACCACACCTCTCGGTCTCCCAAGATGACTCATTAAAATTAAAGCACCCCCTTGCTCGAGCACATATTTAATTGAGGGAAGTGCTGCCAGGATACGAGTGGGGTCTTGAATAGTTAGATCATTGTCTAATGGGACATTGAAATCGACCCGCATCAATACATTTTTACCTGCAACTGGCAGTTCACGCAATGAGAGCTTATCCATTTTGTTTCTCCTTAAAAGATCTTTTTTGCAATATGAGAAATATGCCGGAGAATCGCAAGAAAAAACTCTTCCACTCTTTAAGAGAGGAGTATGGAAATGCCCCTTTTCTAGAGGAGGAAATAAAAAAAGACCCCATAGAACAATTTTCTATCTGGTTTGATGAGGCGGTCCATGCCGCTGTGTTTGAACCCAATGGAATGGTTCTGGCGACAGTTTCTCCCAACTTCCACCCCTCAACAAGGACTCTTCTTTTAAAAGAGTTTGACGAAAGAGGGTTTGTCTTTTTCACAAGCTTTAATTCACGCAAAGGAGATCAATTGCTCGTGAATCCTTATGCATCAGCAACGTTTTGGTGGAAAGAGATCTATCGACAAGTGCACATAGAGGGCAAAATAGAGAGAGTCCGTAGAAAAGAAGCGATTCACTACTTCAAGCAACGTCCAAAGGGAGCGCAAATAGCAAGTCTCGCTTCAATACAGAGTGAGCCTCTCTCCTCCCGTGAAGAGTTAGAGGCTTCCTATCTAGAGGTGGAAAAGAAATATAGCGGTAAAGAGATCCCCTGCCCAATGCGGTTTGGGGGATATCGCCTTATTCCCGAAAGAATGGAGTTTTGGCAAGGAAGAAAAAATCGTCTGCATGACAGAATAGTCTACATCCATGTTGACGATCTTTGGATTTCCTCGCGTCTCTCTCCTTAAAAATCGTTGCAAACAATTTCGCAATTCCAATACTCTTTAACTGTTTTTTAAGAAAGGGTAAAAAAAATGTCAGGGCAAGTACAACCAAAAATCCACGCATTTCCCGAAATAGACCCTTATAAAGAAATTGCTGAAGCGATCCAAGAGCTCATGGAAGTTCTTGAAAAAATCAGCCTGATAGCTTTAGGGATTTTTGGAGCTTATACCTGTCCAAAACTCTTCTTTCCCACTTGCGGTGTTGGAATTGCATTGGGAATCTTCCTTCAATGGAGGAGAGCCTCAAATGGAGGAGATACTCGCAAATGCGAGGGCTCTATAGGATGTTCTCAAGGTACCTTTGAAGACATGACCGGATACAAACTCCCAGCTCCCGTTGGAATTGGGATCAATATAGCGATTCTTACAGTCCATATGGGGCATCATCACCTCCTTTATGGGGGGGTCATTGCCGGGTTAAATGTTGGAGTCTGGATTGGTGGGACCGCAACAGCTGGCGTACAGCTTATCTCAAGAGGGTTTTCCAAGCTCCCTCCTCCTCAACCCCAGCAATGCTGCCCTCATAATAGATAGTAGCAACTCGAAAGAAGCTATAAGGTTTCTTTGGAGTGCGGTGACAAGTCACCGCACTCCAAAGTTTTCCTATGAATCGACTATAATTATTTTTACAGGCATTTATTTATTCAATTCCGTTATGAAATAAATGTTATGCTGTTTTTTAATAGAAGATGGATTTTAGGGGGTTTACTGCTGCTTACGGGGTGCGATGTTTCGCTTCCTCATCATCAGCAAGTAGAAAATCTTATCTCTCAGCCCTCCCTGGAAAAAAGCCGGAAATCAGCTCTTGAGAGCTCCTTTTTTGCTAAAGGTGATTGGCCGGAGGATACCTGGTGGGAGATTTTTAACTCTGGTGAGTTAAATACTTTAATGGAAACAGCGCTTGCACAAAACTACTCTCTTCAAGAAGTTGCCCAAAAGATTGAGTTTGCAAATCAAGAGGCTGTGATTGTCCGTTCACGCCTTTTACCGTTGATCTTCTTAAATGGAGATGACACTTATCAATACCTTAGCAAAAATGGACTCTATCGCGCATTTAATCCCAAAATCCCCCTAAGCGCCAATCTGATCGATTTGAATCTCTCCTTTAGTTATGAATTTGATTTTTGGGGGAAGTATAGAAATCTCTTTTACGCATCTCTTGGAGAGTTGCAAGTAAGAGAGGCTGAGACAAGAGAGGTTGAACTTGTCGTTACAACAGCTCTTGCTGCGGCCTATTTTAACTTAAAAATTCATCTTTTAAAAAAGCGTCTCTTTGACCGCCTCTATGAAGTACGGCAAGGAGTTTCGCAGTTGGAGGATCTTCTTAGAGAAAAAGCGCTCCTCTCAAAGCTTCCTCCTCTCTCCTCCTTGGAGAATACCGCCGAAGCGCAAAAGCTAGTGCTCACTATTGATGATGAGATTGCCATCGATAGACATTTGATCAATGTTTTAATAGGCAGAGGGGCGGATGAGCCAATAGATGTAGAGGGGAGTCTCGCTCCCTTGCCGGCAAAGATTTCAATACCGGATACTCTCTCGATAGACTTGATAGCTAGACGACCGGATTTAATGGCTCAAATTTGGAGAGTGAAGGCGCTTGCCTTTCGAGTAGGGGCTGCCATTGCCGAGTTTTTACCTAATGTGAACCTGAAAGCATTTATTGGCCTTGAGAGCCTCTCTTATAAGCGCCTTCTCCAGGGAAATAGCATGACAGCAGGAGTTGAACCCGCTTTTCATTTGCCTATTTTTACAGCGGGAGCGATACGGGCTAATGTCCGGGGGACAAAGGCCCTTTTCAATGAGGCCCTTTTTGAGTATAACAATCTAATTTTACGCAGTGTGCAAGATGTCGCAGATCAGCTTGTCCTCACCCGCTCTATTTTCTTACAAAAAGAGCAGCAAGAGAGCATTGTAAAAAGTGCGAGAAGACGCTATGAACTCTCAATGCTACGTAAAGAGAAGGGATTGGCAAATCTTTTAGAAACCTATGCAATCGAAGTGGAGTTAATTCAAAAAGAGCTTGAAGACCTCACACTTCTTGCCAACCAATATTTAAGCTTTGTGAAGCTGATAAAAGCAATGGGAGGGGGCTTCCATGCAGACTTTGTACCGCTCACGCCAGAAAGGGCATGTGAATGAATGATGATACGACTCCCTCTGATAAAAGAAAAAAAATAGCTTATCGCTATTGGGGAGCGGCTCTTATTCTTCTTCTTATCGCCCTTCTCTACTGGTTGCTTATCCTCCGTTTTATGGTCTACACAAACGATGCTTATGTAGATGGAAACCAGGTATTTATTACACCTCTTCGTCCCGGATTTGTTACATCGATCCGCACCGATGATACATTTTTAGTAAAAAAAGGACAGCTCCTTGTAGAACTTGACAGGACTGATTCTCTCATCAATCTAAATCGGGCTGAAGAAAATCTTGCTCAAGTTGTCAGAGAAGTTTGCCAGAAATTTCATCAGGTATTTGCTTACAAGGCTGAGATTGAAATTAAAAGGGCAGATCTGATCCGCACAGCCCAGGATTATAAACACCGTGAAGATGTGATTGCCGAGGAGGGGGTCTCCCTAGAGGATTTGGAACATGCAATAGCTGCCTTTCGCTCCAGCTATTTTCAATTAAAATGGGTAGAGACCCTCTTTGATAGTGCTTTAGCCCTAGTCCAGGGGACAGCTGTGACAACTCATCCTCTTGTGCTTGCAGCTGCAGATCAGCTACGTGACGCCTGGGTGCAGCTCTACCGGTGTGACATCTACTCTCCCGTAGAGGGGTTAACAGCTCAAAGGAGAATACAAGTGGGGATGTGGGTCCCAGCCGGGCAGTCTTTGATGAGTGTGATCCCTCTTGATCAGATCTGGGTGAATGCGAATTTTAAAGAGACACAGCTTAGAGCTATGCGGATTGGACAGACCGTAAAAATCACCTCAGACCTCTATGGGGGTGATGTCCTCTTCCATGGAAAAATCGTGGGTCTACCAGGCGCTGCAGGAAATGCTTTCTCTCTTCTTCCTCCTCAAAATTTAACGGGTAACTGGATAAAAATTGTACAAAGGCTGCCTGTTAGGGTAGAGCTCGACCCTGAAGAGTTAAAACAACACCCTCTTCGTATCGGCCTGTCTATGGAAGCAAGAGTGAACCTTCATGAGACAGGAGGGTGCCTTGTCCCTACATCAAATGCTGGATCACCGATTTATCAGACGCAAATCTTTGATGAGGAGGAAGAGGGAAACCAAGAGTTGATCGCCAGAATTATCTGCGAAAATCTCGATCCAACCCTGGAGTCTTTTGCAGAAACTCCCCTTTATTTTGAGGGACCTATCCCCTTTTGGATAGATTTGGATCTTGAAAAGCTTGAAAAACGGCTCCTCTCAACAATTGAAGGGGCACCTCTTAATTACACTCCAACTTTTGATGGAAAAAATGAAAAAGCCACCTCCCTCTTTACTATTCTTCGCTCTTTTCTTTGTCCTCTTTCTAGTCATTTTTAATTACACTCTCACTCTTTTGGGGGGTATTTATATTGTTGGAGATCTAGGGGGAAGCAATGACATTGTCACTTATACAATCACTTTTTATAGTTTAGGCAATGGCATAGGGGTTCCTCTTGGAAAGCCTCTTGGAGAAAGAGTGGGCGTAGTACGCCTTCTTTTTATCTGCATGCTTCTCTTTGCATTGATGTCGGCGTTTTGCAGTGCTGCTCCCAATTTTCCCTTATTTGTCGCAGCCAGATTTTTACTAGGCGTTTCCACAGGTCCCTTATACTCACTTGTTAACACTCTTCTCTTCTCGCTTGCCCCCAAAGAAAAAAAGGAGGGTTTAACAGTTGTGTTTGTCACGATTTTTACGCTCGGGCCTGTCATTGGAGCTACCTGGGGAGGGACGATTGCCTATGAATACGATTGGCGCAATATCTTTTATATTAATATCCCTCTTATCCTGCTTACGGCTTGCTACCTTGTCTATCAGCTAAGAGGGTATGAGAGGGAGTTTAAAAAAACACCCTTTGATGGAGTTGGTTTTTTCTTTTACTCCCTTGGAATTTTTTGTTTAGGCGCTTCAATTATTACCGGTCAGGAGTTGGATTGGTTTCGTTCTCCTCTTTTCATTACCCTTTTATGTATAGGGGGGGTAAGTCTTATCTTCTTTATTCTCTGGGATCTTAACTTTCCCTATCCAATATTAGAGCTTAGGCTTCTTAGGAGACCCATTTTTTCATTTGGCCTTTTCATGCTTGGAGGGCTCTTTTCTACCTATTTTGCTATGGTTATTCTTATAGGGCTTTGGCTTAGCTTAGATGTAGAATTTACACCAATTTGGGTTGGAGTTTTGCTTGGACATATGGCCATTGCAGGTCTTCTCCCGACGGTTTTGCTTGGGAAAAAAATTGGGCGCATGGATACAAGAATCCCTCTTGCCATTGCTACTATCTTATTTGCAATCTCCTGCTTTCATACGATGTATTTTAATGTGGAGATTGATTTTGGAAGGATTATCATTTCGCGTGTTATTGCCGGTTTTGGATTAGCCTTTTTTTTAGCCCCCCTCTTTCGCTTATGCTACCACACATTTTCTGAGAAGAGGAATAGAGATGTCATTGGGCTTTTTCAAGTTACCAGGGCACTATCTAGTGGGCTAGGAGCTTCTATCTACACAACAATCTGGTTGCGGCGGCAGGTCTTTTATCATGATAGACTTGGATCCCAGCTTACCCTTTTTTCCGATCAGACAAGTCAATTTTTCTCTGCAGCCCAAAAGTTTAATATAGTGGGAGATCCGGCACTTGCGAAACTCAATTTTTATTTAGACCGCCAAGCTACCGCTCTTGCTCTCGATGACTGCTTCTACCTTCTTGCCTTTGTTAACCTTGGTCTGCTTCTCATTCTCTTCGTGACTCTTTTCTTTAGACGCGACGCCTTTAACCCCGAAGTCCACCTCATTTCGCACAATTAACCACTTTAGGATTTTTACTTTTAACCTCTTAATTCAGAATCGGGCACGCACGCGGGCACGGGCACGGGCACGATTAAATTTTTTATCCAAATCCTATGGGGGTCGAGCCTGGGCAGTGGTTATTATTTCTGGCGGCCAAGGCGGATTTCGTTTGCATGTTCTATCCTTTTTTTGCGGCGCACTTCAGCTTCTATGAAGCGCTGCTTTTCATGTTCGGTTTCAGGAAGAACAGGTGGAACAGAGATGGGTTTATTATTTTCATCGACAGCAACAAATGTGAAATAGGCAGAGACGACATGTCTATGCTCTCTTGTAAAAGGGGATTCGGCAATGACTTTTACACCTATTTCCATTGAGGTCTTCCAGGCCCTATTGATTGCAGCTTTAAAAAGCAGCACATCACCCGTCTTTGCAGGGGCTAAAAAATGGAGAGCATCAACAGAGGCTGTCACACAAGTATGCTCGCTATGTCTCTCGGCGACAACAAGGGCTATCCTATCTAAAAAGCCCATCACAAGGCCTCCAAAGACAGTACCATTAGAGTTAAGGTCATTTGGAAAAATCTTGTAGGTATTTCCCTCAATGGCTGTAGAAGAGACACTCTTTCCCGGTGTGTTAGACATAGACATAGGCTTTCTCCTGGATTTTCTGTAAAAAAAGGTTGTGGATGAAAAGGTTCCCTGTCAGTTCTGGATGAAAGGTTGTTGCAAAAAGATTTTGCTCTGAAACAAAGACGGGCATTCCAGCATGTGTTGCTAGAACTTCCACCTCTTTAGAGAGAATCTCGGTAATTTGGGGAGCGCGGATAAATAGAGCGGGGGTAGTAATGTCTGGATGAATCGTAATTGAGGTGGAGAAAGAGGCGATTTGACGTCCATAGGCATTTCTCTTTACCCTGATGTTTAAAAGACCTAAAGGTGTAAACGATGCATTTTCAACAACTTTGGCAAGTAAAATCAGGCCGGCGCATGTGCCCCAAATGGCTCTTTCTTGAGCAAAATCGAGAAGGGCAGCTCTCATCCCCACAGCTTCTATGAGGTGCATCATCGCTGTAGACTCACCACCAGGGATAATTAATCCGAGACACTTTTCAAGATCGGCATTTTTTCTTACATAACATGGGTCTACCCCAATTGCTCTTAAGCAGTTACAGTGAGCCTCAAAGGCCCCTTGAAGTGCTAATACACCAATTACCATCCCCGGTTAGCAAGACGCTCCTCTTCTTTGAGGCTCCCCAGATCCAATCCTGGCATCGCGTCCAAAAGTCCGGAAGAGATCGAAGCGAGCATTTCGGGATCATTAAAATAGGTGGAGGCCGCGACAATAGCTTTTGCCCGTTTTTCAGGATCCGCAGATTTAAAAATTCCTGAACCGACAAAGAGACCGGAAGCGCCAAGCTGCATCATTAAAGCAGCATCTGCCGGAGTGGCAATTCCACCGGCAGAGAAATTGGGCACAGGCAGAGCTCCCTTTTCGGCCACATAAGCCACTAGATCAATGGGAGCGCCAAGCAGTTTAGCTTCTTTTAGAAGCTCATGTCTGTTGCATGTTTGGAGATGCTTAATGCCCCGCGTGAGAGCTCTCATATGACGAACAGCTTCCACAATATTGCCCGAACCTGCCTCTCCCTTCGTACGAATCATCGAAGCGCCTTCTGCTATGCGGCGCAAAGCCTCTCCAAGATCTTTAGCTCCACATACAAAAGGAGTGAGAAAGGGGTGTTTATCAATGTGGTATTCCTCATCGGCAGGAGTGAGAACTTCACTCTCATCGATAAAGTCGATCTCCAACGCCTGAAGAATTTGCGCTTCAACAAAATGGCCAATCCGACATTTAGCCATTACAGGTATAGAGACAGCTCTTTTAATCGCCTCAATCACCTCTACTCTTGATGCTCTTGCAACCCCACCCTCTTTGCGTATATCGGCGGGGATTTTTTCTAAAGCCATGACAGCAGAGGCTCCGGCATCTTCAGCAATTTTGGCCTGGACCTCATTTGTGACATCCATTATCACGCCGCCTTTGAGCATTTCAGCAAGTCCGACTTTTACATCATTTATAATTTGCATGAGTTCAATCCACTTTTAAGTCTGAAAAAGGATTGGCGGCTTCGCCAAAGCCCCCTCCCTTTTTTCGACGTTTCAGTTCAGTTCGAATAGAATAAAGGAGATCCTGATCAAAGTCCATATTGGCGGCCCATTGGAGATATTGAAGGGGAATTTCGTTAAAGAGGCGCCCTTTGTGCTTGCCAAGAGGCATTGTTTTCATCTTAATTGGAAAGGAGAGGAGCTTAAGAATTTGGTCAAGATTTGAGAAACGATTATGAATTAACAGTTTAAAGACTTCGATATTGACTTGGACATCTGCAAGGGCCCGATGGCTCTCGTCAAAAGAGACATTGAAGTGTCTCGCTAAAGTTTCAAGGGAATTGCTGGGAGAATCTCCATAATGTCTTGCAAGGCGTAGGGTATCTATTACAATGGAATTTCCAATGATTGTATTAAACTTTAATCTCTCTGCTGCTTTTTTTATCATTTTGATATCAAATTCCACTCCATGGCCAACAATCGGGTAGCGTTCCATGATCTTGAAGAGAGTGGGCAGAATCTCTTCAATTTTAGGAGCATTGGCAACCATCTCCTGACTGATTTTATGAATCTCCAGAGCTTCGTTCGATATAGGGCATTCGGGATTGACAAGTGTTGAAAAGGTTTCCAGGATCTCATCTATGGTAAAGCGCACTGCTGCAACTTCGATGATACGATCATTCTCTAGGTCGAGTCCTGTCATTTCACAGTCAAGACAAATAAAGACCTCGTTTTTAAGCTGTCCCATCTTTAATTATCTCTAATGATGATCTCTCGCATATGTGGAGAAGAAAATATGTGGTTAAGATGAATTTTTATATGATTTTTGGGAAGAAAGCCTTCTATTTTCTCACTCCATTCAATGCAGCAGAGGCCGCTTGTCTCAAAATACTCCTCAAATCCTTGATAAGCAAACTCTTCGTAGTTAGATAATCTGTAAAGATCAAAGTGGTAGACGCTCATGAATTGATCATTTTTTTTTGAATAAATATTGAGAGTTACAAAAGTGGGACTATTTACGCAAGCTTGTTCTTCTCCGGTGAATCCCTCAACAATACCCTTGATTAAGGTCGTTTTACCACTTCCCAGATCACCAAAAAAAGCTAAGAGGGTACGCGGCGGGATTCTTTTCCCAAGTTCCATCCCAAAAGCAACTGTTTCTTGATCGTTATGTAATGTACGCTTAATGCTTTTCCGAGTATGGAAAAAAAGATCGATCTCGGGAAATAGCATGCCATCAAACCTGTTGGTTGCTATTCACTTTCTACCCATTTAGTCACAAGAGGAAGAAATTCCTCGTAATCTGCCAATTCTTCAACAAAGGCTGCGATCTTATCTTCTTGCAACTGTTTTTCGATGAGATTTAAAAAGGAGTCATGCATCTGGTATCGGTTCTGATTCTGCACTTCGACAAGGGTCATGGGTTTTAAGAAATTCTGTACAAAATCGTTAAGGACAGCTTCCTTGGAATTAAAGAGTTTTCCTGTGACAGCAGAGGAGTAGACAATTTTAGATATCGGTTCTCTTTGGGGCTTGATGTAATTTCTGATCACATCTTTATCCTCAGAGACAAAAAATCTCTTTGCTTTGACTCCGCCGATACGCTCTGTATTTTCCGGACATTTAGAGACCCAATCGTAGATGGCATCCTGAGGATTTGGATGGGTGTTGTCTCCAAACACTTTGCCGGTATGAGGGCAGATATAAATCTTTTTTGTTTGCTCATTCACACTTGGAGGGCCGATACCGATTTTTATTTCAGTTTCTCTCCAGACCTTCCCTTCTTTTTCAAGAAGCGTAATGGCACTTTCTACAGAAGAGAAGATGAGCTTATCTCGGACAAAAAGAGTAGGATTAAGCTTAAGTTTTTTCTCTAGGAAAAAAAGATAGGCAGTTAAAAGCTCCGGAGAGCGCTGCTTTTTTAAAAATTCAAGCAGTTCTTTACGGATATTAGGTGGAATTAGAGAAGCGGTCATAAGTGCCCTTATAGTTTTAGGGATGATGAAGCATAACTCAATTAAATAATTATCCTCAATAGCGATCTTTTAAGATCACAAGAGAGACCACAGACTAGGGCTTTAGGATTTTTTAAATCACGAGGAATTTTGGAGTTCAAAACTTGTAAAAAAATCAGGGCAACGCCCTGAAAAAATTTCTTGTGATTCAAAAATTCCTAAAGCCCTAGTCTGTAATCTCTCTTGTAGTTCTTATCTTAGGGATAAACTATTTGACAAAGGCGATACTGGCGCAGGCGGCAAAGGTTAAGAAATGGGCCACAAAAGAGCCGACAAGTAATATTTCACCAAAAGTCTCCATAGTAGCTATCGAGAAGAGAAAACCATTTAGGGTAAGACCTAAGCCTACTATAAAGACAAGGCCAACAGCTGCAAAATAGCAGACGAGAAAGCCTGAAGAGGTAGCGCTGCAATCTTGAGGAGATTGAGAAGAGATGCTATGCCCATCCAGGGATTTTTTTTTATTACAACAGGGGAAGAGTGAAAAGAAAGAAAAATTTTTACTATCAGTGCATGATTGTAGTACCATAATAGTGCTCCTTAATATCAAGAAATTGAGAAGGGTTTAATTTGCCATTGGGCTCCAACATCAAGCCCTGACACGTGTGCGGAAAGTGCTAACGTTGTTTGTGTAAGTAGCTCATCGACAGAGGAAAAGCTATAAAGACCCCTAGTGTGGGAATCATACATTACGAATTCATCTGCTTTTTTGCTGATGCGGAGCAGAACAGTGTGAGCATCCTCTTTCCAGCATCGTACAAGCAGCAGAGTTTCGTCACTCTCTGCGGCCTTTTGGAGGGTCTCAACTGCGGGTCTGACCGTGTATATATCTCCAGATTCGGGAGTAGCGAGAGACTCTTTGAAAATCTGATCGGTCTCCCTGGCGTTAAGAAATATATTACAGAAAATTTCAAGGGCCTGGAAGATATTAAGAGAATTTTCATCGTTGCTTTTATTGCAAGAAGAGGCAGTTTTGAGCTGCTTAATAAGAGCGACCCGTTCCTCATGGGAAAATTCTCTATTACTTGCGTTTTGCATCTCTTGGATACATGCATCTTGCAAAGAGAATTGAGCTATCTTGTCCAGAAAATGATTCCGAAAAAGCTCCATCGTTTGAAAGTAAGCAACTTGATCTTCATTTTGCTTTAGTGTAGGGAGAAGAGAAGAGACTTTTGATTGGGGATGGGCTTTTATAAGGCCTATAAGAGCGAGGCACTCTCCATGACAGGATCCAATTTGTATCGATTGTTGGGCTGCTTGAATGACCTTGTCAACGGAGATACTTTGGATCGCACTCATCAGCTCGAGCTTCTCTAGCATATCTCTATTTGAGAGAAAGGTTTCTCTATCAATGGATCGACCGGGGAAAGCAGCGGCCCCTTCATGTTTTGAGAAATTTTGCTGCATCCAGAAGGCAGATTTAAATTTGAAGTCGAGGAATAGCTGCAAAATCCGCAATACATCTAAAATGACAAACCCTATCCGGTCCAAAAGAGAGGCTTCTTCTTTATTTAATGACCCGGGATTGATTGAAGGGGAGGAACTATCGACTCTTGTTGCCATGAAACATTTTTCTTAATTTATGGCAAAAGATTATCTTAATAGATTATTTATTATCAACCTCAACCTTCTTCTATTGGCGAACTCCTTCAAGCCCTTGTAGATAGATTATAAAAATGATGAAGAAAAAGAGGGTTAAAAGGAGGGGTTTCCCACCAAATAGCAGCCTTGTCGAAGAAATTTTTTGTCGATAGCGGATAATCCATGCCAGCCAAATGGGAAGAATGCCATTGATGATAGCCTCGCCAAGTCCAGCGCCATACTGCAAAATATTTAAAAAAATTTCGGGATTGATGATTGCAAAGAGGCAGGCGGGTATATAGACAAGGAGGAGAATGGCTGCTCTTTTTTTTCCAACCCGTTTTGCTAATGGAATTGAAAACCCATCGAAAAAAAAATCTACTATTCCAAGCGAGCTTCCAAGCAAAGAGGAGACAATGGAGAAAAAGGCGAAGAAAGTGGCAGCTTTCTTGAGCCAGGGAATTTTTTTTATAAGAAGAAAGCTCTCTGAAAGAGGGTCTCCACTCTCGTAGGCCTCCCAAAGCGTCTCTTCTGGCAGGACACCTATAATCAACCCCTGCCAAATGCATGCAAGAAGAAGGGGAAGGCTCACACCGATAACAATTGCAATGAGAATTTTTTTTGCATTTCTTTGAACATAGGTCACAAGGGAAGGAATGACGATTCCAAAAGCATAAGTGACAAAAATGAGGGGAGCTGAAAAAGCGATTAATACCAAATTCTGTCTTAGTAAGAAATCCTCTTTAAGCTTTCCGCTCCCTGAGATGATCAGAAAAAGATAACTTAGAATGAGGCCCCCAATCAGAATAAAAATCAACCGGCTTGAGAACCAAAACCCCATAAAGACAAAGAAACCAAAAAAGAGGGCAGTGAGTGCAATCGCAAGATAAATGGGGATATTTATCTCAAAATTCTCCTTAAAAAATTCTGAGATCATCGTCCCTGCTTCATAGAAGTAGGAGGTAAAAAAGGAGATATAGAGAAAGATCAGGCAAAATCCGACAATAAAGCGGATAAGGGGGCCAATTGTTTGTTCCGTTGCGCTTAAAAGGTTTGTACCATCAGGCAGGGCCAGGATGACTTCCGCATAAAGAAGGGCTGTTGCCATCATGGAAAGCCCAATCAGCAGATTCATCAAAAGAGCAGGAATAAACCCTGACACCCCTGATGCTAAAGGAATCCCAATAATCCCAATCCCAACGCAGGTTCCGATGATGAAAAGAGTAGCTCCAAAAGTGCTACCTGTCTTGGTCTGGATTCTCATCTTTTTGCAGACATACCAATAAGTTTCCTCTTTGTACGTCAATTGCTACCTTCTTCTCAAGACAGATATTTGAGAGTCCAATAAACTCTTTGTCTAATGTAGATTCCCTAAGATTCCACTTTAAACCCTGTGTGGAAATCTCTACCGGCCCATTAAGAGGAATAAGAGAGAGTGTCTGTCCTATTTGGACAGAGAGAGAAACTTGCCTTGAAATAGCAAAGAGAATCTCCCTTTCAGTTTCAAAAAAAACCCTGCATGGGTGGCGCGAGAGCAGGAGGATATTTGCCAAGGTATGATCAATTCTTGCTCCTAAGGCCCCAAAAACTCTGATTTGCTTAGCTTCTATTACCTTTGAAAACTGCATAGCCTTTTCCAGGTCGAACTGCTCTTGAAAGGGAGTGCGGTGGATTTCCAGATTTGGAAATTTAGCTATTAGCTCTAAAGAGACCGAATCGAGATCTCCAATTAAATAATCAGGGGTAAGCTTCATCCTATAGCAGTGATAAAGCCCCCCATCAACAGCTATAAGAGGAGAATTTTCTGGGATCAGCGAGGCGATAAGTGGATAATTGTCAATCCTCCCATTGGCTACAAGAATGATGGCGTTTTTGGCCGTTGAGTAGTCAAATTCCGGAAACATAGCCCTCTTCTATAAAATTGCGGCCAAGATGACTCGAACATCCACCGAGTTGCCTCGACTAGAACCTGAATCTAGCGCGTCTACCAATTCCGCCATGGCCGCAAAAGAGAGAATATATTAGGTTCTTTTGGGAATTTTTTCACACCTCTTCTTTCTTCCTGCATTAGGTTCCTTGCTTTTTTTAGGTTTTTGTGTTATTTTTTTGGAAAATTTTTTACCTTAGATGAGGATTTATGGGTGGATCAGATTTAATAAAATATTTAACAGACGATACATTTGACAAAGAGATTTCTAATGGAGTTGTCCTTGTCGATTTTTATGCTGATTGGTGTGGTCCATGCCGGATGCTGACTCCTGTTGTTGAAGCTCTTGCAGAAGAAATGCAGGGGAAAATAACAGTTGCGAAGATCGATACCGATCAAGCGATGCATACCTCTGAAAAATATGAAGTGACATCCATCCCTACTCTTATTCTCTTCAAAGAGGGAAAGCTTTTCAAAAGGGTTGTTGGTCTTAAAGACCTTGACACTCTGCGAGACCTTGTCAACGAAGCGGTTTAAGAAAACTTTTCTTGTCGGATCGGTTCATATACTGCAATCCCAACAGAGGTTGCAAGATTTAGACATCTGGCTCCAGGTTTCATAGGAATTTTCAAAAAACGCTCTTCCCACTTCTCCCAATATTTTTCAGGTAGCCCCGCGCTCTCCGATCCAAAAATCAAGATCGGATCTGGGGGGTAGATAAGGTCTGTGTACTCTTTTTTGGCTTTGCTCGAGAAAAAATAGAAGGGGCGATTCTCTGCTAAGAGATAACCCTCCAAATCGTCAATGACTTGGAGGGTGAGATCATTCCAGTAATCAAGGCCAGATCGTTTTAAATGGCGCGCTGCCAGAGAAAACCCTAAGGGAGCGACCATAGTGAGCTTCGCTCCTATGACGGAACAGGTGCGGGCGATATTTCCTGCATTCTGAGGAATATCCGGTTGATACAAAACAATTTCCATTTTGTATCTTAAACTCTATTCTTGGGCGAGGGGTTCTTCGAGGCGTAAGTTAGCTTGCATAACTTCGACTTCGAAAATTAAAAGCGAATTAGGCGGAAGATGGCCATTAACTCCATACCCAAGATCAGGATGGATATAAAGAGTTCTCTTTTCGCCCTCTCTCATCCCTGTAATGCCTTTAGCAAAACCCTGGATTGTTTGACTTAAGGGAAGAGTAATCGGCTGTCCAATATCATAAGAGTTCCCAAAAACCGTTCCATCAAGAAGAGTGCCTTTATAATGAATAAGAGGGGTTGTTCCTTGGGCAACTTCTTCTCCAATACCCACTTGCTTAATCTCATATTGCAGCTTCTCTTCGAGAGTCACTACTCCCTCTTTGGTTTTATTCTTCTCTAGAAATGCAGTGGCTTTTGCCAAATTTTCCTGGGAGCTCTTTAAAAAAACCTTCTCTTGAATAGATGCAAGAACTTGTTCAATTTCCACATCGGTCATAGGAGATTCCTTACCAGCATGCGCCTCATGCATCCCTTCAATCACTTTTTCGAAGTTAAAAGCAAAGCCGGGCTGTTCAAATTGCCTTGCAATCACATGGCCAACAGCTCTTGAGATTGTATCGACATCCATAGGTGTCTCTTTCTCTTCATTTGCTTGAAGAGATGAAAAAACCACCGCGAAAAAAATAGAAAAATAAAAAATACGTGACATATTTACCTCTTTAAAATGTCTATTCAGCTTCTATGTGAATTTTTAATTCTGATAACTGTTCCTTCATGACAGGAGAGGGGGCTTCAAGCATTAAATCAAAAGCTCTCTGTGTCTTGGGAAAGGCAATCACATCCTTAATGGTATCTCGATCCGCAATCAGCATAAGAATTCTATCTAATCCAAGAGCAATCCCCATGTGGGGGGGAGTTCCATATTGAAGAGCTTCGATAAAAAAGCCAAAACGGTTTTCTATCTGTTCCTGAGATAATTTTAAGATGTTAAAAATTTTTCTCTGAAGCTCTGAATCAAATATCCGCTGCGAACCTGATCCCAGCTCATAACCATTTAAGACAAGATCATAGCTTGAGGAGCGAACCTTAAGAGGATCGGAATCCAAAAGGTGGATATCATCGGGATGAGGAGATGTGAAGGGGTGGTGTTCACATTCATATTTTTCCGCATCGCTGTCCCATTGAAAGAGAGGAAAATCAGTAATCCAGGCAAGTTCATAAGTATCTTTCGGGATCCAATTGCGATCTTGCGCCAGTTTTCTCCTTAAATGATCCATGGATTGGTTCACAATTTTTTCGCTATTTGCAACCATAAAGATGAGATCGCCATCAGCAGCTCCAGTACGTGCAATAAGTTCATGTATCTGCTCTTCGCTAAAAAATTTAACGATATTCGAGTTGGCTTCCCCACCTTCTATTTTCATCCAGGCAAGACCGCGAGCCTCAAATCTACCCACAAAAGCTGTATATTCCTCAATGAGGCGGCGCGAGAGATCTGCCCCCCCCCTTTACACAGATAGCTTTAATGATATTCCCTCTTTTCAACTCTTCTAAAAAGATGGAGAAGTTGGATTTTGCTGCAATGTCATCGATTCTTACAAGCTCGGCACCATAGCGCAAATCGGGTTTGTCCGTTCCATACCGCTCCATAGCATCTTTGTGAGCGATCCTTCTAAAGGGCTTATTAAGTTTTACTTGCAATGTCTCTTGGAAAATCGCGCAGATCAGCTCTTCAATGATTGGAAAGAATAGTTGGGGTGTACTGAAGCTGATTTCAATGTCAATTTGAGTGAACTCCGGCTGTCTATCAGCTCTTGAATCCTCATCGCGGAAGCAGGTAGCGATCTGAAAATAACGGTCCATCCCTGCGATCATGAGAAGCTGTTTAAAGAGCTGGGGAGATTGGGGAAGGGCATAAAAACTTCCGATATAAATCCTTGAGGGAACAAGGTAGTCGCGGGCCCCCTCGGGTGTGGATTTGCCCAAAATGGGGGTAGTGATCTCTAAAAAGCCTTGGCTGTCAAGAGTTTTACGGATGGCCATCATCGCTTTATGACGCACTATAAGATTATTGCTAATAGGCCCTCTTCGGATGTCGAGATAGCGGTATTTCATCCGAAGCTCTTCATTTGCTTCAAGCATCTCATCGCAAATGGAAAAGGGGGGAGTTTTAGATTTGGAGAGAATAGTGAGTTTTTCGACTTCAATTTCAATCTCTCCTGTCGGGATTTTTGGATTTATCATCCCTTCAGCTCTTGGGATGACTTTCCCGGCAACTGTTATGACCCATTCGGCGCGCATTGCATTGGCTTGATTTAGCATTTCAGGGTCACTTGGTCTAAATACAAGCTGTGTCAGGCCAAAGCGGTCGCGCAAATCGATGAAAATCAATCCACCATGGTCTCTCCGCCTATGCACCCATCCTGAAAGGGTTACACTTTTATTGATATCAGCTTTCGAAAGCTGGCCACAGGTATGGGATCGAAGGTAATTAGACATGTTTAAAAATCTCCGTGATTTGATCGATCGAATGGGTTTCTGTTTGTCCTGTTTTCATCTCTTTAAGAACAATCTGCCCGCTTTTGAGCTCTTCTTCTCCGATGATGGCAACATATTGAGCCTTTATGCTATCGGCGATACGCATCGCGTTTTTAAGTTTCTTATCCGAAAAATCCATCTGAGCGGGTATCCGCTTTTCGCGTAGATTGCAGAGTAGCTCAAAGCACTTTTCTTTAGCTTCCTCTCCAAGTGGGATTAAATAAAGCTTTGTGGGTGAGGGGGAGGGGAGAAAAGCATGCTGGGCCAGCATGGTTTGGATAATCCGTTCAAGCCCTGCTCCAAATCCAACAGAGGGAATGGAGGGGCCGCCTAAACTTTCAATGAGGCTATCATAGCGCCCTCCGCCCCCTAAGCTATCTTGAGCGCCCAATTCTTTGGAGGTCACCTCAAAAACAGTGCGGTTGTAGTAGTCAAGTCCGCGCACAAGCTTAGGATTAATATGAAAAGGGACTCCTTCGATAGATAAGAGATGGCAGAGGGTTTCAAAATGGGTGCGCTCCTCTTTGCCAAGAAAGTCCATTATCGAGGGAACTTTTGTAAGAAATTGCTGATCTTTAGGGTCTTTAGAATCTAGAATGCGGAGAGGATTGCTCTCGAAACGTAAGGCGCTTTCAGGGCTAAGCTCCTGAAGATGGGGACGCAGGATATTTTGGAGTTGTAAACGATAAAGCTCTCGGCAACTCTCATCTCCAATAGAGTTAAGATGGAGAGTTAAGCCTTGAATGCCAAGCCTTTTAAGAAAAGAGTATAGGAGGATGATCACTTCGGCATCTTGATAGGGGGAGGCGATTCCAATGGCTTCCACCCCAAATTGATGGTGCTGCCGATATCTACCCGCTTGTTGCCTTTCATAACGGAACATGGGAAAAAGGTAGTAAAACTTGGAGACCGGTTTTTGCAAGTGGAGTTTTTTTTCGATAAAAGAGCGCATCACAGGGGCTGTCCCTTCTGGACGCAGGGTCATAGAGCGTCCTCCCTTATCGAGGAAGGTATACATCTCTTTTGTTACGATATCCGATGTGGCGCCAATGCTTCTTGTAAAGAGTTCGCTCTTTTCAAAGAGGGGGGTACGAATTTCCTCAAAACCAAATTCCTCTGAGATTTCACGGATAACTTTTTCTACATGTTGCCAATAGGAGCTAGATCGCCAGTTTCCTTTAGGATCAGGATCTTCTGGTAATATATCGAATACACCTTTAGCAATCTGGTAACTCATCTCAATCAAAAGCCAACAAAAGAGATAAGAATATTGAAACATGCGAAAAGAGTAAAGTTACTTTATAAGCAAAAAATTAAACGCAAAGACGCAAAGGCCCAAAGGCGCAAAGAAAAGAAGAAAGAAACAGGTAGGCCATGATGGGCAGGATGGATTTATAATAATATTGCTACAAACTTTTTTTGTATTAGAAGACATTATCCTTATCCTGTCCATCATGGCCTACCTGTTATTTCCTTTTTTTCTTTGCGCCTTTGGGCCTTTGCGTCTTTGCGTTTAATTATTTAGATAGCTTATTCGATGACTATGTCGGTAGATACGAGGGGCATGAGGGGGTCGGGAGGTTCAAGAATCTCTATGACCTCATTCTCGGGTAAGTCAACTGGGGGTAATAGCTGGGTTTGCAACTTTTCGATCGACTGTTTGAGTTCACTGATCTCTTTTATGAGAAGGGCCTGCTCTTTTTCGGCAGATTTGAAGGGGTAGCTCCAGAAAAAAATTAAAGTGGACCCTATGAAAAATCCTAAAAGAAGAGAGTAGATTAAAAGGAATCTTCTTTTGGGTTGAGGTCTTGAAAAGGAGAGAAACCCTTCCGTGTCATACAAAATAGTTACAAAGAGGGAGGGAATTGAGGGGAGGTCGAGGAAGGGCTCTTTCTCTTCTTCTGGAAGGGTTGTTGTAAGATCTGTAACATTATCAAGAAGTTCCTCTAATGTGATGGAAGCTTTGGTGATTGTTGCCTCTTTCTTGGAAGAGGAGGGAGAGATATCTAAATCTAATAGAAAAGAATCAAGCTCTTCATCAGAAAGGGGAAATGAAAATTCTTCTCGAAGCATCCAATTTTTCTACCATAGCTCTTCTTCTTCGTAAATAGAAATAAAAAATTCATTTTTGACAAGAGGGGTTATTATTTATTTGAAGAAGAGAAATATGATGAATTTTTACCAAATCCCTGCTAACCTTGCTATCAAAGTTATCAAATGTGAATCTGGAGAACGCAAGGTGAACTTTGTCTTAAATTTCCTAAAGCCAGCACCTCACATCAAGGAAATCGATGATAAAACGGTTGTAGGAAAAGAGTATCGTTATTGGCGTTTCCGCATTTTCTACGCGATGTTTATCGGCTATGTCTTTTATTATTTTACACGTAAAAGCTTTACATTTGCTATGCCTGCTTTAATGCGAGATCTAGGCTTTGATAAAGCCGATCTCGGAATTTTAGGAAGCATGCTATATATCACCTATGGAATCAGCAAGTTCGCTTCTGGTTTGATGTCTGATCAGTCAAATCCCCGCTTCTTTATGGCTATTGGGCTTATTGTCACTGGAATTACCAATATTATATTTGGGTTCTCCTCTACTCTTATCATGTTTGCCCTTCTTTGGGGAATCAATGGATGGTTCCAGGGATGGGGGTGGCCTCCGTGTGCGCGCCTTTTAACTCACTGGTATTCTCAATCGGAGCGGGGCACATGGTGGAGTGTGTGGAGCACATCTCATAATGTTGGGGGCTTTTTAATCCCCATCGTTGTCGGTTACTGCGCAACATTTTTAAGCTGGCGCTATGCAATGTTTATCCCTGGTGGTCTTTGCATTATCATGGGATGTTTTTTAATGAATCGTCTGCGAGATACTCCTCAATCTCTTGGCCTTCCTACTATTGAAAAATGGCGTAATGACTATCCCGAAAGCGATAAAAAAAGAGACAAACAGGAAAAAGAGCTCACAACAAGAGAGATTCTTTTTGATTATGTTTTGACCAATAAATGGGTCTGGATGCTGGCCGCGGCCTCCTTTTTTGTCTATATCGTTCGGACGGCGATCAATGATTGGAGCGCCCTCTATTTAATTGAAACTAAAAACTATTCGATGATTAAGGCAAATGCTTGCGTCGCTCTTTTTGAGGTAGGCGGCTTATTTGGAATGCTCGCTGCTGGCTGGCTCTCAGATAAGATTAGCAGCGGCAAGCGCGGCCCTATGAATGCGATCTTCTCTCTTGGAATGCTCATTTCGATGCTCTTTTTATGGCTCTGTCCAACGATGAGCATCCTTCTTAATTCCACAACTTTTTTTGTCATCGGCTTCTTTCTTTTTGGACCTCAGATGCTGATCGGCTTGGCCGCAGCCGAATTATCCCATAAAAAAGCTGCAGGCACAGCCAGCGGGTTTGCCGGATGGTTTGCCTATTTCGGCGCTGCCTCTGCCGGATATCCTCTTGGGAAGGTCGCCCAAGATTGGGGATGGTATGGATATTTTGTTATCTTAGGCATTTGCTGCCTGATCACCGTTCTGCTCTTCTTGCCTATGTGGGGCGCTAAACCTGTTGCAAGAGTAGAAGAAGAGATCCCAGCCGACGAAGAAGCTACTCCTGCATAATCTTATAATCGACTATAAAAGGTTCTATGTGGATTCCCCTCCATTTGCACTCCCAGTATTCCATTTTAGATGCTTCTGCCTCTGTTAAAGCCATTGCGGGGAAGGCTGCCGAATGTAAAATGCCGGCTGTCGCTTTGACTGACCATGGCAACATGTATGGTGCTGTGGATTTCTACAAAGAGTGCAAAGAAATGCTAGTCAAGCCGATCATCGGCTGCGAACTCTATGTTGCACCTCTCTCCCGACTTGAACGAAAAAAAAGTGGGCCTTTTAACAAAGCTGCTTACCATTTAATTCTCCTGGCAAAAGATGAGTCGGGGTATCGCAACTTGTGCAGGCTCTCCTCTCTCGGTTTTCTAGAAGGTTTTTACTATCACCCCCGTGTTGACAAGGAGCTTTTAAAAAAATATTCGGAGGGCCTCATATGTCTCTCTGCATGCATGAGTAGCGAGGTTGCGCAAATGGCTCTCCATTCAAGCGAAAATGAGCTTGAAGAGGTTGCTCTCTGGTATAAAGATCTCTTTGGGGATGACTACTATTTTGAATTGCAAAGACATACAATGGAGCCGCAAAAGCTTGCCCAATTTGAGGAGTCCTGGCTTCTAAGCCAGTACCATGAATACATTGCAAACCAGGAGAAGATCAATAACCGGCTTATCAAGCTAAGCGAAAAGTTAGACATTAAATATGTTGCGACAAATGACACCCACTATATTGAAGCCTCTGATTGGAAAGCGCATGAAATTTTACTTAACATTGCAACGGGCGAGCCCTGCGAGATCTGGGAAAAAGATAGCCATGGGAATAATAAATTTAGAGTTCCCAATCCCAAACGGCGAGTCTATTCAACCCATGAGTGCTATTTCAAAACTCCGGAGCAGATGCAGGAGCTCTTCATCGATCTCCCCCTAGCTATTTCAAACACCCTTGAAATTGCTCAAAAATGCAATCTAGCTTTGGATTTTACCTCCAAGCACTATCCAGTCTACTCTCCTCCCACAATTGGCCCCGAAACAACAGCAGAAAAGAGGAGCGCTGCTGCAGAAAATTACCTTAAAGATCTCTGCGAGCAGGGGATTAAAAAACGTTATACACAGGAGAGATTGGATAAGGTAGGCGAGAAGTATCCTGACAGCGATCCCGGGAATGTTGTGCGTGAACGTCTTGAGCATGAGCTGGCTATTATTATCTCTTCTCAAGGGATGTGCGACTATCTTCTGATTGTTTGGGATTTTATCAATTGGGCCAAGAGCCGAGGAATTCCTGTCGGGCCGGGCCGTGGATCGGGAGCCGGATCGATCATCCTCTACCTCATCGGTGTCACAGATATTGAACCTCTCCGCTTCCACCTCTTTTTTGAGCGATTTATCAATCCGGAAAGGATCTCCTATCCTGATATCGATGTGGATATTTGCATGGATAGGCGTCATGAGGTGATTGACTATACAATCAGTAAGTATGGGAAGGAAAATGTCGCCCAGATCATCACTTTTGGAACGATGAAAGCCAAAATGGTCATTCGTGATGTGGGACGCGTCCTTTCAGTCCCTCTTGCCAAGGTGAATACGATTGCCTCCCTTGTTCCTGAAGATCCCAATATGACTCTGGAAAAAGCCCTTGAAATCGATGCGGAGTTGCATCACTTTGCAACTTCTGACGAAGAGGGCAAGAAGATTATTGATCTTGGCAGGCGTTTGGAGGGGTCGATCCGCAATACCGGCATCCATGCGGCTGGGGTCATCATCTCAGGTGAGCCTCTTATGGAACATATTCCGGTCTGCCTTGCCAAGGATTCGGATATGCTCGCTACACAATTTTCCATGAAGCCAGTCGAAGCTGTCGGGATGCTTAAAATAGATTTTTTGGGCTTAAAGACCTTGACAGGTTTTAAAATTTGTGTCGATGCAATCAAAGCCGCTAGAGGGATAGATATCGATTGGGTGAATCTCTCTCTTGAAGATGAAAAGGCCTACCGTCTGTTGCAAGAGGGGAGGACATTGGGGATCTTCCAGATGGAGTCCGGTGGGATGCAGGAGTTAGCGCGTCAGTTACATCCCGATAAATTTGAAGAGATTATAGCAATAGGCGCTCTCTATCGACCTGGGCCGATGGAGATGATACCCAGTTTTGTTGCTAGAAAGCATGGAAAAGAGGCCATTGAGTATGACCACCCTTGGCTTGAATCCATTTTAGCAGAGACCTATGGAATTATGGTCTATCAAGAGCAGGTGATGCAGATTGCAAGCCGTCTTGCAAACTACTCTCTTGGCGAGGGTGATGTGCTGCGCAAGGCTATGGGGAAAAAGGATGCTGCCCAGATGGCCAAAGAACGGGAGAAATTTCGAAGAGGAGCTCTTCAAAATGAAATCCCTGACGCTCTTGCGACAGAAATTTTTGATAAGATGGAGAAGTTTGCCTCCTATGGCTTTAACAAGTCGCACGCGGCGGCCTACGGCTATCTCACCTATGCAACAGCCTATTTTAAAGCCAATTTCCCCAAAGAGTGGATGGCCGCTCTCATGACGTGCGATTCGGACGATATCTCCAAGGTGGCTAAGTTCATTCGTGAATGCCAAGCGATGGATATTCTGATTCTTCCACCCGATGTCAATGAGGCGGGGAGAGAATTTACAGCAACAGCGCATGGGATCCGCTTTGCCATGAATGGCATTAAGGGAGTGGGGGAGGGGGCTGTTATTGCAATCATAGAGGAGAGACAGGCGAGGGGGCCCTTTAAAAACTTTTATGATTTTTTTAAAAGGATCGACCTCAAGCGGGTTGGCAAAAAAGTGATAGAAGTCCTTGTTGAGGCGGGCTCTTTTGATTTTACAAGCTGGTCGCGCGATGAGATGCTGCTAAGCATTGAAATGATGTATGAGGCCGCAGGTCAGGAGCAGAAAGAGGCATCTCTTGGCATTAGAACTTTTTTCTCTATGATGGGGGAGGATAAGCACAAACAGTTTACTCAGCCTCCAAAAGTCGTACGCCCCCGCCCGAAAGCGGAATGGTTAAAAAAAGAGAAGGAGCTTCTCGGCTTTTTCTTGACAGGACACCCCATGGATGATTATAAACAGATTCTGGGGCGCCTCTCTTGTGTCAGTCTTGACAAAATCGATAAACTGCCGCTTCCTCTTGTGATACGGGCAAGCTTTATTATTGAGTCGATTAAAACACGCATCTCTCAAAAGAGCGGAAAGAAATTTGCAATTTTGATGATTAGCGATGGGATTGAGTCGTACGAGTTACCGATTTGGCCCGAACTTTTTGAGCAGAAAGGGCCTCTGCTCAATGAAAACCAGCTCCTTTATGCTATTCTTCAGGTGGAGAAACGGGATGAGCAGATCCGTCTTCAGTGTCGATGGCTGGGAGATTTAACCCAAATAAGTGAAGAGATGATAGAAGAATGCGACAAGGCCTTTGACCGGGCAAAAATTCAGGCCTCCCGTTTTACCCCTCCTACCCCTAAAGCTACGGAGGCCCCTCAATCGCCTCCCAAAAAAGAGACCCTGCACCATTTAAAAATCGACCTTAACGTTGTACGGCTCACCCAGATTATGAAGCTAAAAGAGCTCTTTACTACCCATCATGGCAAAGAGAAGATTAAAATTATCTTCACTATAGGCGAGAGGCCCTTCTCTGAGCTTCGTTTCACAGAGACTAAAGGCATCTCTCTTAGCCCTACCCTCAAAACAGAGCTCTCTGCCCTCGGCTTCGACCTAGCCAGCAATTAACCGTGTGAGTTCTTAGTCGTGAAAATGATTCTTTTTCTCTTTAAGGTATAAATCGAACTTTTTCAGAATATCTGTTTTTATAGAGTCCATCTGAGATTCGATGATGGACTGTATTTTTTCTTCGATATTAAAATTGATTTGATTGACCATATTTTTCATCAGCACTGAGTTATTTATTAACCACTTTTCCATCGAATGCCCTCCTTTGTTGAAAAGAGGTAGTGATTCTAAGGGGTCGAGGTTAATGCTTGGTATCTGGTGTATTGCATATTCTTTTGGAATAGGATTTTCCAGTTTTGATGCTGGAATTGCATGCATATTAAGTTGTTCACCTGCTTTTTTTTCAAATGCTGCAAAATTTTCCCAAGTTAAAAATTCAAAAGATAGGATGTAAGAAAGGTCTACTGGCCTTACTATAAAAGATTGATAATTCAGGGAAAGGGACTTTTCTTTTTTCTTTTCCCATTCGTAGAAAATAATAAGAATAGCAAGCAATAATTTTGATTCAGTTTGAGCAAGATCTTTTCCAATACACTGTTGGGCTCCAATACTGAAGGGAAGCAGATGAGACCTTAATGCAGGTTCATCAATAAATCTTTGGGGATTAAATGTATAGGGGCTTTCCCAGATCTCCTCATCATGATGGCATTTGTAAACATTAAGATAGACTTCATCTCCTTTGGCAATAACAACTCCTTCGATTTCCTGTTTTTCATCTGCAGTTCTTTTAATAGCAGGAACCACAGGATGGTGCCGCACTCCTTCAAGAAAACACGCTTCTAGCCATTGAGAGTTTGATACAAATGATGAAAGTGTGTCAACGAGGTCATCAAGAGAATCCAGAGGGCGACTATTCTCTTTTTCTTTCAAAAAAGCGTTCCATTCTTCCAGAATTTTTTCCCTAACATCAGGGCAAGCAGCCATTTCATCTAACCAAAGAGCAACAAAACTACTTGTTGTATGGATTCCTCCAATAAAAATAGTAGCAATGCTACTTATGACCTCTTCTTCACTCATTTCCTTCTTTTGTTCTGCTTGTTTTAAAAGGTCAATCGCTTTGCCTTGCCGATAACAACCCTGCTCTCTCAGTCGAATTGAAAAAAAAGTTTTTATACTATTCCCATTGAGTAGTTGATAATATTGATAAAGTTCTTCCATGTCTGCTTGAGAACAATCAAAACCTAATACACAATGAACAATAACCATAAAAACAATATGATCGTAGTCAAGACAAAGGTCATTCCGGAAAGATAATAAGGAAATAATTGTTGTAGCAATTTCTTTTGCCATCTCTTTTTTAACATTCGATGTTTTTAAAAAAGCCCCAAGGGGCTTACGAAGACGGGCATGCTCTTTGAAAGGGCAAGTAAGCATATTGCCTACTCCTAAACCATCAAACTCCGATCCAAAAGAAAATCTTTGATCATTCCGATTTTGACGAAGGATTTGTCGTATTAAACCTTCATCTCCAACAAAATGGGCTCTTTGCATGTGGAAGGGAAGAGAAAATTGCCTCCAATTAATCCTGACGTAAGTTTCGACTTTTTCTCTCTGAGTGTGGATTGTATTTAACGTATCTTCCTTCCAATCAGATCTGTTTTCATCGTCTCTAATTACATCTCCATACATAAAAGAGTTAAAAAAATTAAATACCATCATGTTTAAGCCTTAGTTATTTAAATCACCGATTATACATTACGATTGTTTGTATTTAATAAATCTGATAAAATATTAATAATTTCTTTACATATAGAATAAAATTCAAAGGATTTTATGTTTACACCTCTTCAACATCAAGAAAATTTTTCATCTTTTGCCACCTATAGGGATTTCAATATTACCCTTAATGATGCTTGCGAAAACTATTTTTTTGGCCACCGCCCTGCAGTTGAGGGGGGATATAAAGCTCCCTGGTG
>Ga0207088_1042_pt1 | contig 27833 bp, 22 predicted proteins | sample Alteio_BWMinHeat_52_FD_153564 | JGI IMG/M metagenome (GOLD analysis project Ga0207088, IMG submission 153564) | Enriched cells from forest soil in Barre Woods Harvard Forest LTER site, Petersham, Massachusetts, United States -... | ecosystem: Environmental > Terrestrial > Soil > Temperate forest >... | reverse complement strand
CGAGGTGTACATGTGGGGGAATTCGTATTTGTTGTAGAGGCCCATCGACATGCAGAGATCGTTTTGGCCGAGGAAGAGGATGTCGACGCCTGGGACGGCGGCAATTTCGGCAATGTTCTCGATGCAGGAGGCGGTTTCGACTTGCAACGCGATGATGCCTTCGGTGTTCCACGTGCCGGCGTAGCCGAGGAGGCCGGCTTTGTTCATGCTGCGCTGTGGGAAATAGACGGAGCGGGTGCCGACCGTGGGATACTTGGTGCAACTGATGGCTTCGCGGGCTTCGGCGGCGGTGTTGATGTAGGGAATGAGAACGCCGTCAGCGCCCATGTCGAGGGCTTGCTGGATGCCGGGGCGGTCGGCGTATCCGCCGACGCGGACCACGGACTTGGCGCCGCCGTTGGCAATGCCGCTGAGCATGGCGGAAAGTTTTTCGTAGCCCATGGGGCCGTGCTGGGTGTCGACCAGGAGCCAGTCGTAGCCGCTGTGTGCGAGTTGTTCGGCGACAGTGGGGCTGTGGGCGTTGAGGAATAGACCCATCTTGGGGCTGCCGGCGCGGAGTTGCTTTTTGAATTCGGATCCGGTGAGTGCGGGGTCGGGCATGGAGCCTCCTGGAAGTCGAATGGAAGAGTGTATCGTATGGGGCGCGGGAGGCGGAGAAAACGGGATGAATTTTTCGCGGAGGCTGTGACGCGGGGACAGGCGGGGATGCTGGGCTGAAGTCAAAATCCCCACTTCTCGCGCAAAGAGCGCGCGAGAAATGGGGCACCCATCGGCCTCTCGGGGCACTCGGAATCAAATGGGGAGTCAAAATCCCCACCCTCTTTCGCAGAAGAACGCGAAAGAAGGGTGGGGCACCCTCGTAGTATCTACTTGTAGTATCTAGTTGTGGAGGAAAATCCGATGCGGATGCTTTTGAATTGGGTGCTGAGTGCGGTGGCGGTTTGGATTGTGGCCCAGGTTGTGCCGGGGATACATGTGAACGGGGCGGTGGCGGCGCTGATTGCGGCGTTGGCGATCGGGTTCATCAACGCGACACTCGGATTGGTGCTGAAAGTTATTACTTTTCCTTTGACGATGGTGACGCTTGGGCTGTTCTGGTTTGTGATCAACGCAGTCATGTTGAAGCTGGCGTCGGTGGTGGTGCCGGGGTTTCAGGTGAACGGATTCATGGCAGCGTTCATTGGAGCGATTGTGCTGAGCCTGGTGAATTTGGTGTTGAAGGCGATTGTGATGCCGTCGAAGGATCAGCGGTAGTGGATGGTGCTTCGTGGTTTGCGGGAATAACGGAGCGGATCTTTTCGAGCACCGCTTCGGGATCGAAAATTCCCTGCATCCAGGTGCGGTACCACTGATAGGTGCGGCCTTTGCGGGTGTGAATCACGACGGCGGAGGGATCGTCATGGGGATCTTCGGGTGCCGCCTTTTCAAGTTCTGCGGAGACGATCTGATCGTAGGGGATCATTTGGAACTCATGGCCTGAGTCGAAGACCAGCATGGTGGCGGTGAAACGAAATGGGCCGATGGCTTCGAAATGGTCCGCCATCTCGCGATCGAGACGCGCCGAGACGTCGCCCAGATTGCCGTAGCGCATGAGGTCGTGGTTCACGGGATGCTTCGCGGGGAAGCGCGCCCAGATTACCGGGAAGGCGCAGAAGAAGACTGCCGCCAGACTGAAGAGTGTAAAGGCTGCGGTGCTGCCGTGGCGGAATCCGTGGGGCCAACCGAGCCAGGCGCAGACCAGCGCCCAGCCGGCGAAGACGATGCCGGCCAACAGGAATGAGAAATTGATGCCGCGAATTTTGCGTCTCGTGTACCCCATCTAGGTCTTCGTCTGAGAGCCGGACTTCTTGGGCTTGATCGCCTGCCAGTCTTCCTCTTTCAAGATGCGCCCCAGATTGCTGAATTCGCCTGCGCCTTGCAGGAATTCGCCGCCGTCCATGCGGATGACTTCGCCGTTGATGTAGGCGGAGCCGTCGCTGATTAGGAACGCGGCGAGGTTGGCCAGTTCTTCGACCGTGCCGAAGCGGTGGAGCGGGTTGCGGTCGAGGGCGAGGGTTTCGAGATCGGGGCGTGGCAGGACGCGAGAGAATGCGCCTTGCGTGGGGATGGGGCCGGGTGCGATGGCGTTCATGCGAATGCGGCGGTTGCCCCACTCGACGGCGAGACTGCGGGTGAGGGCTTCGACTCCGGCTTTGGAGACGGCGGAGGGGACGACATAGGCGGAGCCTACGGGCGCGTAGGTGGCGGAGATGCTGAGGACGGTGCCGGGGTGGGCGGACTGGAGCCAGCGGCGTCCGCAGGCCAGGGTGCAGTTGAGGGTGCCCATAAGCACGATGCCGATGACGGAATTCCACGCGCCGGGAGAGAGTTCTTCGGTGCGAGCGATGAAGTTGCCGGCGGCGTTGTTGACGAGGATGTCGAGGGGGGCTTCGTGCCAGATCGAATCGATCATGGCTTCGACGGCGTCGAGATTGCGGACATCGCATGGGAGGGCGTGGATCGTGCCTTTGGGCGTGAGCTCGGCGGCGGTTTGCTCCAGAACTTCTTCGCGGCGGCCGCAGATGTGGACGGTGGCGCCGAGTTCGAGGAAGCGTTGGGCCATGCCTTTGCCGAGGCCGGTACCGCCCCCGGTGATGAGGATGCGCTTGTTCTTAAGAAGATCAGTGCGGAACATGAGGGTTCTCCCCGGCATTCATCGATGATGTCGGCGAACAGCTGGTTCCTCACCGGGCTTTGCACGGTTCGGAATGACAAATTATAGGGGGTACGCGCGGGGGAATGGAGTGCGAGGGCGGGACGCCGGCGCGACGCTGGCGCTACAGGTTACGCGCGACGCGGAAGCCGTAGTCGGCGTACTGGAATTCGGGGGGGATGCTGGAGCGGGCGGAGCAGCGCGCGACTTTGATGTGGTGGCGCCAGGATCCGCCGCGGGAGGACTTGCGTTTGGTCGCTTCTGGACCCTGCGGGTTGCGATCGGGGGAGACGGCGTAGTAATTCGGATCGAACCAGTCGTGGCACCATTCGTGGACGTTGTCGCAGATGTCGTAGAGGCCGAAGGCGTTGGGGGCATAACGGGCGACCGGCTCGGGGCCGGTTTGCCAGCGCGTGGCGTAGTCGGGGAGAGATTGCGGGGGATCGTCGCCCCAGGGGAATTGCTTTTGCTCGAGGCCGGCGCGCGCGGCTAGCTCCCATTCGGCTTCGGTGGGCAGGCGGTAGGCGTGGGCGGTTTGCGTACTCAGCCATTCGCAGTAGCGGGCGGCTTCGAACCAGGAGACTCCGGTCACGGGTTGTTGGGGATGCTTGAAATTTGCGTCGTGCCAGAATGGCGGCGGAGGTGCGCAGGTTGCGCTGAGAAAGCGGGCGTACTCGGCGTTGGTGACTTGCGTGGCGGCGAGCAGAAAGCTGTCGATATGGACGCGGTGGATGGGGCGTTCGCAGTCCTGGCCGGCGTTGGAGCCCATCAGGAACCAGGCTGCGGGGATCGGTACCACAGTGGGCTCCAGCGCGCGGGGACGAGTTTCGGAGTGGACCGGAGCGAGCGTCATGGTGGTTGCCGCGTGTTCCTTATACGGGTAAAGTTTACCAGCGCTGGTGCCGGGAGGGCTGCGATGGCGGAGAAGAGGCTGCGGTTCAAAGCAAAGATCGAGGGGAAAGAGGCGGGGGTGGTGGCGGCGATCACGCCGCCGGTGGATGTGATCGCGTGGTTTGGGACGTGGGCACGAGTGCCCATCCGGGGGACGATCAACGGGTTTGCGTTTCGCTCGTCGCTCATGCCTTGCGGCAATGCCCGCATGATGCCGGTGAACAAGACTTTGTGCCGTGGCGCGGGCGTTCAGCCGGGAGATGTGGTTGAGGTGGTGATGGAGCGTGACGGTGAGGAGCGGACCGTGGAGGCTCCGGCGGAACTCAAGAGGGAGTTATCGAAAAGTAAGAAAGCGCAGGAGCGATGGGAGGGGCTGGCATTTACGCATAAGAAGGAGATGGCGAGTTCTATATCCGGGGCTAAGCAGGAGGAGACTCGGAAGCGGCGGCTGGAGAAGGCGATGGCGGTTCTGAAGACCGGGGCGAAGTGGACGGGGTAGGAAAGATTTCGGCTGAACCGATTTGTGCGGTCGAGGAAAAAAGTCAAAATCCCCGCCCTTTCCCGCCAAAGGACGGCGGGAAAGAACGGGGCACCCCCCAACGTCTTCCGGAACACCACCGCGGCATCTTCAGGAATTTTGGCGAAGGTGGTGGACCAGCTCGGCAATGTCGTTTTCCTGGAAGAGGCGGATGGCGGCGATGCCGGCGGCTCCGGCGGCGAGGCAGGAGTGGGCGTTGGCTAGAGTTACTCCGCCTAGGGCGAGGACTGGGATTTTTGTTTCACATGCTTGACTGAGTGCTTTGAGGCCTGTGGGGGTGGCATCTTTCTTTTCGAAGACTGGGGAGAAGACTGCCAGGGTTGCGCCATTCGCGGCGGCTTGGGCTACTTCTGCTGGGGAGTGACAGGAGACGGCGATCAGGGGGAGTTGTGGTGAGAGTTGGCGGGCAAGAGTTCCCGCCCCACATGCGCCCGCGCCACATTTTGTCCAGATTGCTTTTACTTCTTGGGGGGAGAGGTCGTGGGAGCGGAGGTGGACGCCTTCGGCTTGGACTGCCAGGGCTACGTCGGTGCGGGAGTTGATTAGGAGAGCAGTGGGCAGTGGGCGGTGGTCAGTGGGCAGGGCGCTGCGGATTGTGTTGATGGCTTCCTGGGCCAGGGATTCGAGGGTGCGGGTGGGGAGATCTTTTTCCCGGAGTTGGATGTAGTCGACGCCGGCGTGGACGGCTTCGCGGATTTTCTCCAGGAGGCGGCGACGGCGGGCGAGTTCGTCTCCGGGGAAAGCAGTGCGGTCGGTGATGTAGTAGAGAAGCGGCTTACTCACGGCCGGGTCTTGGCGATGTCCGGGAGCACTTCGCCTTGTTTCTTGGGGGTGCCGCCGAGGTGGTATTTGGTGAGGCCATCACGCAGGAACGCGAAGGCGTCTTCGGGGCTGTCGACGATTTTGAACTGGTTGACGTCCTCCGGAGAAATGGTGCCGGCGTCGACGAAGGCCTGGAAGTTGAGGATGCGGTTCCAGTATTCGCTGCCGTAGATGACGACCAGGATTTTCTTGGCCAGTTTGTCGGTTTGCGCGAGGGTGAGGATTTCGAAGAGTTCGTCCATGGTGCCGAAGCCGCCGGGGAAGATGACCAGAGCCTTGGCGAGATAGGCGAACCAGAATTTGCGCATAAAGAAGTAGTGAAACTGAAAGTTCAGGGCGGGTGTGATGAACTGGTTGGGACTCTGTTCGAAAGGAAGCTGGATGTTGAGGCCGATGGTCTTTCCGCCGGCTTCGTGGGCGCCAAGGTTGGCGGCTTCCATGATGCCGGGCCCACCGCCGGTGGTGACGACGAAACGGCGGCGGCGGGCGGGGATCTGGATCGACCACGTGGTCAGCATGTGGGCGAGGCGGCGCGCGTCTTCGTAGTAGCGGGCCATATCAACGGCGGCAAGGGCGCGCTTTAGATCTTTTTGCAGGTCTTCGGTGGGCGTGGCGGCGTGATTCTGTTTAATCGTAGCGAGGGTCTCGCTGGCATCTTTGTGTCCTTGAAAGCGGGCGGAGCCGAAGAAGACGACGGTGTCCTGAATCTGCTCGCGGCGAAAGCGCGCCAGGGGCTCCTGATATTCGGCGAGGATGCGGAGGATGCGGCCGTCCGGGCTACTGAGGAAGGGTTCGTTCTGGTAAGCGACCGGAGCGGATTTGAGGTGGTCCGTCATAGATTGAGAGTCTCGCGTTCAGAGTTCTGCACTATTGTTGCTCGTGATAGTGGAGCGCCTCCCAGAAACCGATCCAGATATCGAGCAGGCCCAGGCCGCTGCACAGGCCGCGGAAGAAGCCGTTGGAGACTACGCTGCGGAGAGCGGGAAAGGAGAGCAGCAGGTAGTTGTCGGTCCATTCCGGTGTCCAGGGAAGAATGATGAGCAGCACTCCCGCCACGGCACTGATCAACACAAAAAGAAAGACGGAGATGCGATGCATCCAGACTTGCAGGGGGCCTTGTGCCTGGCGGGCCTCAGTATCAGGAGGAGAGCCGAGTAGGGGGGTGCTCGACTCAGCCCGCGGTGGAGCCGGCTTGGGCACGTCGCCGGGAGCGCTGGAGAGGGGAGCGGGGTCGTTCACTCTGGGCAACTCCGGCGCCGCCAAACGACGGCTGGGAAATAGCTGCGGAGTGCACAGAACCCCGAGCGGAGACAATTAGGGACAAAAGCCATCGGGCTATTCTACGACTTCAGGGCCTTAATGCGCTCGGCGACGTCGCGATAGTCGATGTTGTTGCCGTAAACGTCCATGAAGTGCTTGAGGGCGGAAGCTTTGTCGCCGGCGGTTTCGTAGGCGGAAGCCAGTTCGTAGTGGAGCGCGACCCGGGTCTCGCCATCGATGCCGGGAACATTCAGAGCCTTGTCATACCAGCGGACGGCGGCTTCGGGCACGCCTTTTTCGAGGAAGCACTGGGCCAGCCAGGTATAGGTCTGCATGATCTGCGGGAAGGCGTGTCCGTGATCGAAGGACTGGCAGGCCTTTTGCAGCTCTCCGATGGCCTCATCGAGCAGGCCCATTTCGCGGAAAGCGATGCCGAGGTTGTAGTGCGTTTCGGGATCTTCGTCGGCGGAAGCCACGTCGGCTTCGAGATCGTGCTTGAGTTCGCCAAACATTTCGGCGAGATCGACTCCAGCGTCCTCGCCAAACGGAGAAGCTTTGGCAGCGGCTGCGGAGGCGGGCGCGGGAGCAGCCGGGAATGCAGGCGGCTGCGGCTTAGGAACGTCGACCACGGGCGCGTGCCAGGCCACGGAAGCCATCGCGGCGGGCGCGGCGGCGGGTGCAATCTTTGCGGGCGCAATCGTTGCTGGTGCAATCGTTGCCGGTGCACTCTGCATTGCAGGAGGTGCGACGTGGTTCGTCACCGAGGCGGATGCGGCAGCACTTGCGGCCAGCGGCGGAATTACCTTCGCGGCCACGACAGGTGCGGGAGCGGGAGCTGGCGGCGCAGGCTTTGCCTTCGCGACGGGAGCGGGAGGCTCGGGTTCGGCGACGGGCGCGGCTTGCAGGAAGTCTTCCCCGAGGGAGGCTTCGATATCGGCAACAAACTCGCCCAGGACTGGAGCGGCAGGCGCGGCGGCGATGACGGCCTCGGTACGCGCGGCCGGGACCCGCTCCGTTCTGGCTGGCGTGGTTGCGGCAGGCGGTGCGACCGGCTTGGTAACTGTGCCCGGCAGGAAGCTGTCACCCAGCGAAGTTTCGAGATCGGAAACGAATTCGTTGAGAACCCCGGGGTCGTGCCTGGGCTCGGGAGCGGGCGCGGGAACACGCTCGTGAACAGGGGCCGGAACCGGCTTGGGAGCAGGCTTTGCAACAGGCTTGGAAACAGGCTTGGCAACGGGAGCAACGGGTTCAGGGACGATCTCGACCGCAGCTTCGGCGACGACCGGAATCTCTTCCACGGCCGGAGGCTCCGGCGCAACGACTGTGAGCTCTTCGACGGGAGCTTCGTCGACGGGAATCTCATCGGCGTCGACCTCAAGGGTCGGAATATCGTCGGCGGTAAGCTCCTCCACTGCGGGTTCGGCAGTGGCTGCGGCGTCTTGATCGGCGGCGGCCTGGACAGCGGCTTCCACCTCGGCACGAAGGTCGGCAATCTTGGCTTCGTCGCGGGTCAGAGTCTGGAGCTTGGCCAGGGCTGCCATGGCTTGCTCGGGCATGCCATGAGCCAGATAGAAACGAATCTCTTCGACGGTCTCGCCAGCCTTGCCGGACTCGGGAGGTTCATGACCGGCTGCGGCGCTGGCGACCTCAACTTCCGCGACTTCTGCTGCTTCTTCCGCGGCGGGCGCATCGGTCTCCACGGTCAGGGAGTCGTCCCACTCCGAGGAGAGATCGATTTCAGCGGACGCCTCAGCCGGTTCGGCTGAAGCGGTGGAGGACTCGTCGACGACCGCAAACTCTGGCTCGGAAGCCGTGGGCCAGGGTGAGGCGGCTTGCGCCACAGGGGCAGCTTCGGCCTCGGGCGCCGTCTCTTCCTCGGCGGCTTCATCTTCAATCTCAATGGCGGTGTCTTCCGCGGGAGCTTCGTTAATAGAAAATTCTTGAACCTCGGTCGCTTGCTGCTGAAAGCGAGGAGCGGCATGAGGGACGGCATCGAGAAAAATATGTTCTTCGTCGGGCGATGTAGTCGGTACCTGAACCGAAGAACGCTCCTCATAGCGTTCGGCGAGTTCACCGTAGCGCGTGGCTTCCTCGGGATATTCGGCTTCGGAGTAGACGCTCTGCAGGGTGCGGCAGCAGAGCGCGGCCTCGGCGAAGCGGGCCGCCCGGGTGTGCAAGGCGGCAAGACGCTGATTGAGGCGAAGATCAGTGGGCGCCATCGGCAAGGCTCCGACCAGAGGTCCGAGCGCTTTGGCGGGCATGTTGTAAGAGATGAAGAGCTCCGCGTCGGTAAGGGCAGAGCGAACGGCGAGCGCAATCTCGTCAGTATAGTGCTGATGAACGGAGGGCGCGGTCGCTTCCAGATCGTCGATGAGGACGACGGCTTCGTCGGGGGTAATCAGTTTGCTTCCGGAAGTGCCCCCGAGCTGGCCGACCACCTGCTGGTAATTCTGCATGTGCAGGGGGTTCTGGGGCTCGACGGTGGCGAGCTTCTGGTAAAGATCACGAGCCCGGGGCAGATCGCCGGACTGCACGCTGGCATGGGCCAGGAGTTCGATGACTTCGCTGACGTGGGTGTTCTCTCCCGCTTTGTTGAACAGGTCAAGCAGCTTCTGCAGCGAGTCGGGATTATCGCGCACGTGCCCGATGATGGTGTGCAGGCTCTCGAGAACTTTGTCAGAGTTTTCCGCCAGCAGGCGTTCGGCATGCTGGTCGAAAACCTGGAGCGCTGTTTCGTACTGCCCGGCTTGCATCAAGGCATCGGCGAAGCTGGAGATGGCCGGCAGATCGTTGTGCACGGTCAACAGCTTGCTGGCGACGGTTCCGGCTTCGGAGAGTTGTCCGGCCTGCAGATAAGCCTTGAGCAGATCGCGGAGACCCTCGGGATGGGAATCGATATCGGAAACTTTCTTTAGAGTGGCAATGGCTCCGGCAGCGTCACCGGACTCGAGCATGTTCTTGCCCTGCATCAGCAGGGCATACGTGTTGCCCGGATCGAGGGTGAGCATGCGCTGCAGCACTTCTTCGGCGCCGGGGAGAGAACCCTTGGCGCGCAGGCTTTCGGCGGCGGCGGAGAAAATCTGCCAGGCTTCGGTCTTCTTGCCCAGGCGGATATAGACTTCCGCCAGGCGGACCCGCATGCCGCTGTTTTCCGGGTCCATCTCGACAATCTTCTGGAAGATGCGGACCGCGTTCTCGAGTTCGCCGGATTTCAGGAATTCTTCCGCGACCTGCAGATACTGGGCGCGGGCGTCGTTGAAAAGACCCTGCTGGCTGTAGAGCTCCGCGAGTTTCAGCAAGCTCTCGAGAGACGGTTGGAGCTTGCAGATTTTCTTGTACATCGCGATGGCCTTGACCGTGAAACCCTGGCTGGCATAGGCATCGCCTACAGTCTTGAAACATACGGTGGCTTTATCGGTTTCGCCCAGGCGGGAGTAAAGATCGCCCACGGTGTTGGTGACCGTCAGATCCTTGGCATCGTTCTTGAGGACCTTTTCGTACTCAGCGATGGCGTTCTGGAGTTTGCCCTGCTGGACATACTTCTCCGCACTGCTGAGGACTTTCTGTTTGTTGAACCCGAACAATGCCATAAGAGTGCGAACTCCAGACCCTGGTCTTGATACAGAACCCGCTGAACGTTCGGGGGAAACTGCTCCCGGGTACTGTTCCGAGGGTCATCTCACAAATCGGCAGATGGACCGACCGGACAAGGCCAATTGTACGACCGGACGTCAGGAACCGCATGGTTACCAATGGTTACCAAAAGGGAGTGTACGAACGGGTTACGAAGGGAACCGGGGGTGGGTGACTTCCAAGGGGGAAGAGTGGGGCGGCCAGGCGGCTGTTGACTTGGCCATAAGTCAGCAATTATCGTTGGGTTTCGGCGCACGGGGCGCATCCAGTCCGCGGAAAGGGCCAAGCCCACCCTGCAGGAATTGCACGGCTACAACCTGACAAATCTTCTTTCTGCCTGCGGTGCGGACACAGGCGAGCAACGGAAAGGAGATTTCCATGTCAAGGCAACTCCCGCCGAGTCCTAGTCTCGAACAACTCAAGAAACAAGCCAAGTCCTTGTTGAAGCGGCAGCAGGCCGCGGACTCCGAGGCTTTGACGCGCATTCGCGAGAACCATCCGCGCTGGAGAAACCGGTCGGAAACACAGGTGGCCACGTCGCCGTTCGCGCTTGCGGATGCGCAGCTGGTGATTGCGAGCGAATATGGATTCGCGTCCTGGTCGAAGCTGCAGTCTCATGTCAAGACGCTGGAAGCAGCCAGCTCGACCGCAGAGGCGGTCGCGTCTCTGCGCGATGCCGCTGGAAAAGGGGACGTCGCGCGGCTCACGGCGCTGCTGGACGCGCATCCGGAGCTCATTGACGAGCGTGGCGGGGAGGGCGTGAGAACGCCGCTGCACCACGCCGTCTTCGGCAACAGCGAGGCGGCAGTCAAGCTGCTGCTCGAGCGCGGCGCCAATCCCAACATCCGCTGCGAAGGTGACAACGCGTATCCGCTCCATTTCGCCGTGGAGAAGCATCGCCTGCCCATCAGTCGTCTTCTGGTGGAACATGGGGCCGATACGATCGGCGAAGGCGATTACCACGAGCTGGGCGTGCTCGGGTGGGCGACGGCGTGGGATTACATCCAGCCCAATCCCGAGATGGTTGCATATCTGCTGGCGCACGGCGCCAGACACAATATCTTTTCCGCGGTCGCTCTGGGCGAAGCGGAGGTGATTCGTGAGCTGGTCGCGAGCACGCCGAGCGATCTCGAGCGGCGGATGAATGGAATGAGGATGCGGCCCATGCCGTTGCATCTCGCCGTTATGAAGAATCAACCCGCGTTGGTGACGACGCTGCTCGACCTTGGTGCTAACACGGAGTCGCTTGACGAAGCCGGTTTTTCTGCGCTCGACCTGGCGGCGCTGCGCGGCAGGCACGACCTGGCACAAGTGCTGCTGGAGCGCGGAGCGAAGGTGCGGCTGCCGGCCGCGGTGGCTCTGCATCGAACCGCGGACGTCGAAAGATTGCTGCGTAGGGATCCCGGCACCCTGAAGCCCGGCGGACGATGGGGTAATTTGATCGTTCGCGCCAGCGAATGGGCGCCTGGCGATGTGATCGAGACGCTGATCCTCAATGGAGCGTCGGTGAATGTACACGACGATCCCAAGACCTCGATCGACTCGACGAGCGGATACACACCGCTGCATGCGGCGGCGTGGCACGGGAACGTGAGCGCGATTGATGTGTTGATGAAGCACGGCGCTGACGTCCGCGCGCGCGAAGAGAAGTATCACGGCACGCCGGCCGGATGGGCCGACTACTCCGGTCACAAAGAAGCCCGCGACCTGATTCTGCGCGGGTCGATCGACGTCATCGAGGCGATCCAATATGACATGGAAGAACGCGTCAAAGCCGTCCTGGAAGAAGACCCCGCAGCATTGGACCGGGCTTTCCGCGACTACGGGCTGTTTCCCGGGGACGCTGAAGCCTGGCACACTCCGCTGGCCTACGCCGTTACGCGCGGTCGTGAAGAGATCGTACGACTGCTGATTGGGTGCGGCGCGGTTGAGACATTGCGGTCACCCGAAGGCGAGACACTGAGCGAGATCGCGCAAAAGGCGGGCCATCGAGAGATTGCACTGATTCTCGACGGAGCAGCGGGGAGGGACGGAGCCCGGAGCTAGATAAGTTGCCAATCTACTCGTAAAGGACGGATTTGTGGTGCGAAGTCCGATTGGGCGCTGATGTCGCGGGAGCTGCCGCTGCACTTTGTGCTATGGCTGGGCGAGCATAGTCCGGAGATTGGTCTCGACGTTGCCCTTATCGACTAACCCGGAATAAACGGCGGCGATTCGTCCCTGACGATCGATAAGAAAAGTGTCGGGCATGTTCTCGATGCTATAAGTTTTCGCGGTCGCATCGTCACCGAGTACGATTTGGTACGGCACCTTTGCTGTCTTGATGAACGGCTCCACCACCTTCCAACCGTCCGAATCCAGAGAGACGCCGACTACCGACAGACCTTGGGTAGCGTATTTGCGCCCGAACTCCGAGAACCATGGGATTTCTAACTTACATCCGTGGCACCAGGTGGCCCAGAAATCGAGGAGAACCACTTTGCCGCGGTAGTCCTTCAGGCTGACCGTCTTGCCGGAGCTGTCTTTCAGTACAAACTCTGGTGCGGGTTTGCGCTGGTTTGCGGGTTGCACGGCGGCGCGGACGTTAGTCTGGGCGACAGCCGTTCCGACGCTGGCCAGCGTAAGGAACAGGGCTGCGCTTAGAAGACGAATTCGACGGAATGTGACGTTCATGTTTTTCTCCTTGTGACTGCGGCTAGACCGGGACGATCCTGCCGTAGCAGCGGCGCCCGATCGCATTTGCGACTAAATACATAACCGGCCAGAACACCACAAACTGCAGCAGCCGTATTGCCCAACCCATCCCAGGCCCTGGATGCAGGTAGGTATTCGCGATGTGCATATTCAGGAAAAGCCAAAGTCCTCGCTCTTGCATCAGCATCGCAGCCAGGGTTGCGAATGCGGCAGTCCACAGTGCGACGCGGAACCGAAGCCCGAGTCTCACCGACCCCGCGCCCCGACGCATTCCCCACAGTGCGGGGAGTGCAACCAGAAGCGTCTGCACGATCAGGGGAAACATCGCCCGGTAAAACGTCACGTCAAATACCGCGGCGTGATAGTCGGGCATGGCGGGAACCCCGAATGTGCGGTGAAGGTAGTCCTCACAGTACGCAAAATATCGGGGCGCCCCCACGAGTTCTCCGAACAAGAACATGAGACACAACAGGACACCGTTGATCTTGATCATGCGGCGCGATACAGACCCGAGTACGAAGCCGGCAGTCCATGCCCAGCAGGCCATCGTCAAGTACCACATGAAGAGAAGAGCAATGGTTTCGGCCAACACTCGCCAGAAGCCCGGGTTCGAAAGCAGAGCCCAATCCCAATTGTTGGCGTAGAGCCAGATGTAGACCGCGCTTCCATCACTCGTGGTTCTGGAAGCAACGGAGAGCAGCATGCCGAGCGGGAGAATCAGGCCCGCAAGGGTGAGCCAAGGCCGCCAACCCGCCCACACGATCGCTTGCCGGCGGACGACTAAGCCAAGCACGTTGCACAGGGCTTGGCTGCCGGGTTCCTTGGACTCGGCGATGTCCCCGAGCACGACTTCGCGTTCGTCGGATTCCAGCATTCTGGAAATAGTGTTGACGAGCCACCAGTACATTCGGGTCACGATCGAACCGCGAGACGGTTCGCCTCCCATGAAACGCCCCGGCTGACTCGCTGCACGGCTTCATAAAAATCGCTCGCGGCCTGGGAGCCTTTTGCAGTAACCCGAACCATGCGTTTGCGCCGGCCACCTCGTTGAGGGGTAGAGTCCCCCATGCGGGTTTTGATGAGGCCCTTCGTTTCCAGGCGGTCCATAGTCGTGTAGAGTGCTCCGATGGAACACGGGCGCCCAGTTGCTTCTTCGATCTCTTGCCGGATGGCGGCGCCGTAAGCTTCTTCGCCGAGGCGCGTGGCCGACGTCAGCATCAAATATTCAAATTCGCCGAGCATGATTAGTATCACATTGTGATGCTAATGAAAGGTTCGTGTCAAGACCTTCTTGCAGATTTCCGGAGTGTGGAATGGCGCTAGTATGAATGCGCTATTTGGCGGGGACGGGCGACAATGTATCTTTCCGAAATTGAAATTCTGGGGAGCCCGTCAACGACGGACGAGGAAACACATGACTTGGATTCGAACTGTATCACTGACCGAGGCTGACGAAAAGCTGCGCCGGGCGATTGAAGGCGAGAAGCTGTTTTATCCGAAGGAGTATGCCGAACCGGTGCACCCGGATCCTTCGGGGGCGTCGTCGATCGTGGGGTCGCACACGCTGATTCCGGAGGCGCTGTTTCATGCCTTTGCGACGTTTGGGGCGCTGATGTCGCCGGAGTTGCCGCTGGAGCGGCGGCAGCACGAGATGATCGCCACCATGGTCTCGGTGACCAACCGGTGCGTGTATTGAATCGAGTCACACGCAGAGTTTCTGCGTAGGGTAACGTTGGATAAAGAAATGGTCGAGGCGCTGGCGAAGGATTACACCACCGCGCCGATCTCGGCTCAGGACCGGGTGATGCTCGACTATGTGGTCAAGCTGACCAAGGATGCGACCAAGGTTTGGAAGGATGATATTGAGGGGCTGCGGGCCGCGGGATTTGATGATCGCGGGATTTTGCAGATCACGCTGATTGCGTCGTGGTTCAATTACATTAATCGCGTGGCGGATGCGCTGGGAGTCGGCAGAGAGTAGGCAAACGTATCAAAATCCCCCCTATTTGTGTCGAATCTCCTCCGGCGCGCGCATCCGATCCAAGGGAAACACCTGCAATTGCCACTTGACCGGTACGGACGTTGGCATATAGCACGTGGTGTTGTCGCAGGCCTGATACTCTAGCTTTCCCGTGATCGTGAAGCGCTTCCCGTCCTTACCCAGCGAGCCCCAGAATTCCGCGCCGGAGTTCACCTTTACGTCCTGAGTAATGCGGAACGTCCCTGCGAACACGGGTGCGCTCTCATGGATGGCCGGTAAGACGAGAGTTTTGGAAGGCGGATAAATCGCCGGCTTGAACTCCAGTTGCGAGACTGGGTCGATCACAAGCTTGATTGGCTTGTAACCAACGGCGCCAGGCGCATAGACATGCACGTCCGGGGGGAGCCGCACCTCGGCAGCGAGAGTAACGCGAGTTCCGGGAACGCCGGTGGAATCGGATTGTTCGAGCGCCAGCTGCAGATGCGGCGCTTCGACCGTTTCGGTTACTTCCTGGCCCAGCTCCGGGAACAGCTTCGAAACGATACTGTTGCCGGTGAGCCGTTCCCGGTATTTCGCTTCGAAGAATTTCTCCCGAATGACTCCCTTAGTATCGATGAAGAAGTATCCCGGGCGGGCAAATCCCTTCTGCATCCCCGTCGCTTCCGGATTGAAAACGCCATAGGCCTTGATGGCCTTCGAGTCCGGGTCGGCGAGCAGGGGATACTCGATCTTGTGGCGGTCGGCGAAAAATTTCAGGATTTCTTCGGAGTCGTAGCTGATGGCTGCCAGCTTGACTCCCTGTTTCTCGAATCGCGCCGTCGCGCCTTGCAGCTGGACCAGCTGCCCTTTGCAGAATGGTCACCAATCGGCGGAACGGAAAAAGAGAAGCACGGTGCCGTTCGCTCCTTTCAGGGAGTCGAGAGTCTCCGCCCGGCCAAACTGGTCTCGCAACGAGAAAGCGGGGGCCTTGTCGCCGACCGCGAGTCCGATCGACATCGAGCCTACGGACGAGACCCGAATGGTATCGCCATCGAGCTTTCCCGTGATGGTCACGGCGTCTCCCAGGCGGGCGGCGATTGAGGATTGCGGCTCGAGGCCGTACATTACCCTGCTGGTGTCGTCATACAGCGCCAGCTTGGCGCCGGGCACGTTCTTCGTGCACTCCGAAGATTCGTTAAAGGCTTCGTCAGCGTTGCAGGCGCTGGACACGATCACGCCGGACCACGATCCGGAATTGTTCTGCCCAGCTAACGCGAGCGAAGTCAGGAAAAAAGCGGCCGTCAGACAGACAAAGAAGCGTTCCGCAGGTGAACGAACTCCTACCGCGGGCATCGATGTGAGAGATTTTTCCATTGCTGAATCCTGTACCGTACGCCTTACTGTTTCAACGGAACGCTGTAATGGGACGCCACGACCTGCCATTTGCCGCCGGTTTTCATCCAGACATCGGTCAGGCGGTCGTGATATTCGTAGGGCTTGCCGCTGGATTCGCCTTTCTCATGATAGGCGCCGGTCACGATGGCGGTGTCGCCATGCATCCGTACCTTCAGGTCCGACATCTCGGCCACCTGCACTCGAACGGTAGAGTCGGCGGTGTGGCTGATGTAGCCGGCCTTGCTGAAGATGCTGCCGTCTTCGATGGTAATCACGAAATCGTCAGCCAGCAGGGAAGACAAAATGTCGATGCTGTGCTGCTTGTAGGATTCGGTCCATTTGAGTTCCAGGGCGCGAATGGCCGCAGCGTCCGATTTCTCCTGCGCCGACACGCGGGTTGCCGACGCCATCAGCAGACTAACGATCAGAATAGCGATTCGGTGGGAGTGCATCCTTCTATTTCGCACAATCGGATGGATACGGCAAGTTCTTTGTGCGATCCGACCACCTTTGTGAACCCATCTGCATAGTGGGGCAGTTTCAAAACTGTACCGCCATGCGTTCGCGGCGCCAATGGTTCCACTAAACTTTAGCCTGGTGAGAGAGTTTCTTGCCAGCCATGGCCGAATCGATCGCAGAATTTTTCTCGGAGAATTTTCGGGCACATCTCCAGGAGCGGGCCTGCCGGCAGCGCCGCGGGTATCGCACGGAATCGTTTACTTACGGCGAAATCTTGGAGATGGCAAGCGGCTTCGCCTGCAAGCTGGAGGCGCGGGGGATTGCAAAGGGCGAACGCGTGATGGTTTGGGGAGAAAACTGCGCCGAGTGGATGGCGGTTTTCTTCGGATGCGCGCTGCGCGGTGTGATCGTGGTTCCGATGGATGACGCGTCGGCGGCCGACTTTGCGATGCGGGTGTTTCAACAGGTCGAGGCCAAGTTGCTGGTGGGGTCGCGGCGGCACCTGCATGAATGCTCGGCAGCGGGATTCTCAATCGCAAGCTTGGGCCTGGAGGATCTGGCGGAGACGATGGGGACGCCGCCGGACGTGCTTCCGAGCGTTCCTCTTGGCCGAGACGACGTCCTGCAAATTGTTTTCACTTCGGGCACTACGGCGGAACCCAGGGGCGTAGTGATCACGCATGGGAACGTTCTGGCGAACATTGCTCCGCTGGAGCGGGAGATGCGCGCGTATCTGAAGTATGAGCGGTGGGTGCATCCGCTGCGGTTTCTGAACCTGCTGCCGCTCAGTCACGTGTTTGGGCAGTTTCTCGGGATGTTCCTGCCTCCGCTGCTGGGTGCGACCGTCATTTTTCAGGACGAGCTGAAGCCTTCGGAGGTGATGAACACGATACGGCGCGAGCGGGTGTCGGTGGTGGTGAGCGTGCCGCGGGTGCTGCAGTCGCTGAAACAGAAGATCGAGCGTGATCTGGAAGATCGCGCAGAAACCGAGGAGTTCGGGCTCCGGTTTCGGGCAGCGGAGAAGGAACACTTCCTGCGCCGGTGGTGGACATTTCGCGCCATTCGCCGGCAGTTCGGCTGGAAATTCCTGGCGTTTATTTCGGGCGGAGCGGCGCTCGATGGAGAGACCGAAGAATTCTGGGGACGGCTGGGGTACGCCGTGATCCAGGGATATGGGCTGACGGAGACGACATCTTTGATCAGCGTGAATCATCCGTTCCGGCTGGGGAAGGGATCGATTGGGAAGGTGTTGCCGGGGCGCGAGGTGAAACTGGCGGAGGATGGCGAGATTCTGGTGCGGGGCGGAGGTGTGACGTCGGGATACTGGGGTGAGCATGGTGCGCAAACAGATTCTGACGGACAGGGCTGGTATCGCACGGGCGATATTGGCGCGCTCGATGAGGCGGGCAATCTTTATTTCAAGGGGCGCAAGAAAGAGGTGATCGTGACGCCGGGCGGGATGAACGTGTATCCCGAGGATTTGGAATCGGCGCTGCGCAGGCAGCCGGAAGTGAAGGATTGCGTGGTGGTCGGAATGGAGCGCGGCGGGAACGCGGAGGCTTGCGCGGTGGTGATTTTGCGCGGTGATGTGGAATTGGAAAAGGTGGTGCAGCGGGCGAATCAATCTCTGGCGGAGTACCAACGAATGCGGATGTGGGTGGAATGGCAGGATGAGGATTTTCCGCGCACCAGCACACAGAAGCCGCGGCGAAATTTGATCGCGGAGATGGTGGGAGAATCCCCACCCTTCGACAAGCTCAGGGCAGGCTTTCTCGCGCACGGTGCGCGCGAGAAATGGGGCACCCAGGCTCACGGTGCAAGTCCGCTGGCCGAGTTGGTTGCGCGAGCGACGGGACGTCCCAGTGCCGCGTTGCAGCAAGACACAAATCTGGATTCGGATCTGGGGCTGAGTTCGCTCGACCGGGTGGAGTTGCTGAGTTCGCTGGAGGATCGCTTTCAGGTCGACCTCAGCGAGGCGCGATTCAGCGCAGTGCGCACGGTGGGAGATCTGGAACGCATGCTGCGCGGAGACGCGGCGCCGGCCGCGGTGTATCACTATCCGAGCTGGACGTTGCGCTGGCCGATTACGTGGGTGCGCCTTCTGGCGCATTACTTGTTGATGCGTCCGGCGATCGTATTGTTGGGTTGGCCGCGGATTGAAGGACGCGAACATTTGCGCGGCGTGAAGGGACCGCTACTGGTGGTTTCGAATCATGTGGGAGACGTGGATGCGGGTTTCATCTTGACGGCGTTGCCGGCGCGCTTCCGGCACTGGCTGGCCACGGCGACGGGTGGAGAGGCGCTGGAAGCGTTGCGAACGCCTGCGCCGGAGCGCGGATTCTTCGCACGGATTTATGACCGGGTGCGATGGAGTTTGGGAGTGTCGCTGCTGAATTTGTTTCCGCTGCCGCGCGAGGCTGGCTTTCGCAAGAGCTTTGCGTACGCCGGGGAGGCGGTGGATCGCGGCTACAGCGTGCTGGTGTTTCCCGAGGGGCGGCACACAACGGATGGCCAGCTGAATCCCTTTCGCGCGGGGATCGGATTGCTGGCGGGCAATCTCGGCATTCCAGTTCTGCCCATGCGGATCGATGGATTGTTTGAAGTGAAGCAGGCGGGCAAGAGGTTCGCTGCGCCGTGGAAGATTTGCGTGCGGATGGGAGCGCCGATGAATTTTCCGCCGGGGACCGGCGCAGAGGAGATCGCGGCGGATTTACAGAGAGCGGTGCAGGGGCTTTAGCTGTCCAGGGCTAGAGCCGAATTCATATCGTCGACCCTTCGCACCTTCGGCTACTCCTCGTCTACTTGCGTTTCTTCCTGATGCGGATCCGCCTCCAACTGGACTTCGGGAATCTTGGATTCGCGGAGCAGACGATTGAGGGCGGGCAAGTCTGTGCTCTTGAATTCGCTCCACTTCTTCAAGACGTCGGCGCTGTCATGTTCGGTTGCTGACATCGCTTCCAGTTGAGACGACGTTGGCTCGGCATCGACTTGCCAGACTTGCTGGTACAGCGTTCCGGCTTGTCCGTTGACGCGGGCGAGTGTGACTTCCGGAGAAGGTGGGGCGAAGAATCCGCCCGGCGCGCCCAGGACAGCGGTGAGTTTCTTCTGGCTTGCGGCAATGGCGTCCTGGGCTGAGACGTTCGGTTGCGCGCCCAGCTTTTCGAGTTGGGCGCGAATGGATCCGCCCTGGCGGAGGGCCTCGGCGGATTCAGTCATGATGGAAGCCATGCGTCGCTCCGCCTGGAATTTTTTCTCGGGGCTCGCCGCCGTGGTCTTGACGCGCGGGTCCATCTTGACGGTCAGGGGCGCGCTGGACGCTTTTCCGTCGACGGTGAGCCGCACCGTGTAGGTGCCAGGCACAACCGTCGGGCCCAGAGGGAAACGGGGCGTGTCGTGCGGAATTGCGGCGATGGGATAGTCATGGCGCGTGGCGGCAGGTGCAGGATAGTGCAGATCCCAGATCCAGCGGTGCATTCCGGCCGCGGTCGGGAGTTGCCGGAACGGGCGCACCCAGTACAGCGGGATCAACTGCTTCTGCAACTCTTCTTCGGTGATGTCAGGTTTGTCAGTGTTGGAGAAGCGGCGCACGAGATGGCCCTGCGCATCCAGAATTTCGAGGGTGACTGTGGTTGCCGCTGCGGGCAGAGAGTAATCAAGGATTGCGCCGTCGGGCGGATTGGCGCCGACCGGCTCGTCGGGCGGAAGCGGCGTATCGGTGTAGGTGTCGCGCTGCACACGATAGGCGGGCGCGGGGGCAAAGAGATGCACTGAGTCCGCCATTGCAGCCGCAGCTTCCCGCAGAGGCGCGATGTCGTCGAGAATCCAGAAGGAGCGTCCGTGGGTCGCCACGATCAAATCGTTTTCGTGAATCCACAGATCGCGCATGGAAGTGTGCGGCAGGTTCAACTGCAGGGACTGCCAGTGGTCGCCGTCATCGAACGAAACCCAGACGGCGTTTTCTGTGCCCGCGAACAACAGACCCTTGCGGACGGGATCTTCGCGCACCGTGTCTACGGGGCCGAAGTCGGGCAGGCCGGCGGTGATCAGATTCCAGGTTTTGCCGCCATCGCGGGTGCGATAGATGTAAGGGTGCGTGTCGTTGATGCGGAAGCGACTCACCGAAGCGTAGGCGGTCTGCTCGTCGAAGTGCGAGGCGGAGATTTGCGTGACCTTGCTCCAGGCGGTGAGTTCTTTCGGGGTGATGTCGGCCCAATTCTTTCCGGCGTCGTGCGTGACCCACAGCATCCCGTCGTCGGTGCCGGCCCACAGAGTGTTGAGCGTCTTGAACGACGGCGCGAGCGCATAGATGACGCCGCGCTGACCCTCCGCGCCCTTGGGAACGAGCGCGCCCACGCTGGCGGGCATGCCGGGGGTCTCACGCGTAAGGTCGGGGCTGATGGTCTGCCAGGAGTTTCCGCCGTCCGTCGTTTTGAAAAGCACGTTGCTCGCGAAATAGAGCACGTGCGGATCTACGGGCGAAAACATGAGCGGCTCGGTGCGGTTGGTGCGGTACTTGGGATTGCGCAGGGGGATCGGCGTGATGTTCTGTACCTGGCCGGTCGACCAATGGAACTTGGAAACCTCGGTTCTACCGCCGCCGTAGACGACGTCGGGGTCGAGCGGGTCGGGAGCGACGTATCCGTACTCGATCACGCCCACGGGATGCCAGTCGCGGAAGGTGATGGCGCCGTCGTTGCCGCGGCTGGAAATGCAGACCGAGCCGCTTTCCTGTTGTCCGGCGCAGACTTTGTAGGGGAAGGAGTTGTCGGTGATGGCATGGTAAAGCTGCGCCGTCGGCTGGTTGTACCACGAACTCCAGGTCGCGCCGGCATTCACGGTGACGATTGCGCCTTGATCGCTGACGATCAGAATAATGTTGCCGTTGTTGGGATTGATCCAGAGATTCTGATAGTCGTCGCCGCCGGGGGCGCCGCGGAATCCGGACCAGGTCTTGCCGCCGTCGCTCGAGCGCATGGTGACCGTGCTGACCACATAGAGTAGATCCGGATTCTTGGGATCAACTTTGGGGATGGAGAGATCGCCGCCGCCGATGCGGCCGGCGGGACGCGGATCGGTCGTGATCTGTGACCAGGAGTCGCCGGCGTCGTCGGAACGATAGACGCCGAGCTTTCCGGAGGCTTCCGACAGAGTTGCGTACAGGCGCCGCGAATCGCTGGGCGCGATGGCAACGTAGACTTGCGAGAGATCTTTCGGCAGCCCGTTTGTTAGTGGATGAAACGTGCTGCCGCCGTCGGTGGACTTGAAGAGTCCGCCGCCGGGGCCGTTGAATTCGTTGTTGTCCTCCCACGGGCCTTCGCGGGCTTCCCACATCGAGGCGTAGACGACGTCGGGATTGGCGGGATCGATCAGCACATCCGAGCCGCCGGTATTTTCGTCCTTGGAAATAACTCGTTGCCAGGTTTGGCCACCGTCGGTCGAGCGGTAGATTCCGCGCTCTTCGCTGGGTCCGTAGGGATGGCCGAGGACGGCGGCGAACACACGGTTGGGATCGCGCGGATCGATGGCCAGCGCGGGGATTTGTTGTCCATTGACCAGGCCGAGGTGAATCCAGGTCTTGCCGGCGTCGGTGGATTTATAAATGCCGTTGCCGACGGAGAGGTCGGGGCGATGCAATCCCTCGCCGCTGCCGACATAGATGATGTTGGGATCGGAAGGCGCGACCGCAATGGCGCCGATGGATTGCGTGGGCTCGTGATCGAAGATGGGGATCCAGGTGCGGCCGTAGTCGTCCGACTTCCACACGCCGCCGTTCACCTGGCCGATGTAAAACACGTTGGGTTGGCTGGAGACGCCGGCGGCAGCGCGGGTGCGGCCGCCACGAAATGGGCCAATCATCCGCCATTGCAATTCCTGATAGGTACTCTCGGGAACCTGAGACCAGCCTGCGGCTGCGGATAGAAAAACGATGGATGAGACCAATAGACGAAGGACTGCGTGCGATCGGTTCACGTGCTCCCCCTCTGACGGCGAACGGCAAACTACTTAGAATAAACCAAAAGCGCAGTGACCGGGGTCGGGCCTCCCTAAGCATTGAATTAGTGTTGTCCTGCTCTCGCCACGGTTTATGATGGCGGAGCTTTCACAAACCATGAGTATTCATCGCAGTAAGAAACCACAGAGGATTGCTGGCTTCCTTTTTCGCGGTTGCCTCTGCTTCGCGGTCATCGGCGCGGTGGCGGATGCTCAGCCTCTTCTGGCGCAAGCGGCGAGTTCTGCGGATCCTGGACTCAAGCCGATTCTCGGTTATATATCCTCGGCGTGGGACACTTTGACGCGCTCCATGACCGACTGCGCGACTCTGGTCGATCCGAAGATGAGTGTGGCTCCTGTACTGTATTTGCCCAAGGAGTTTGCCGAGCCGGCGGCGGTACAGAAGCTGGCGGCGGATTGCAAGGTGCGGGTCGAACATTTGCCGGTCGAGATTCATCGCCTCGGCGAGATTGATACGGCGAAGATTCAGCCGCATGGGCTGCTTTACCTCGAGAACAAATATGTTGTGCCGGGCGGTCGTTTCAACGAGATGTACGGCTGGGACAGTTACTTCATTGTTCGCGGTCTGCTGCGCGCCGGGCGTGTGGAACTGGCGCGGGGAATGGTCGACAATTTCTTTTTTGAAATCGAGCACTATGGGGCGATGCTGAATGCCAATCGCACTTACTACCTGACTCGGTCGCAGCCTCCGTTCCTGAGCTCCATGTTTGTCGATGTGTATCAGGCAACGCAAAAGGATGGGCATCCCGAGAAAGCCTGGCTGGAGCGGGCCTACGCCGATCTCGACAAGGATTACGGGATGTGGACGCGCGATCCACACCTGGCGGGGCAGACCGGGCTGTCACGATATTACGATTTCGGGGACGGGCCGCCTGCCGAGGCGGTGCAGGACGAAAGCGGCTTCTATCGCAAGGTGGCGCAATATTTTTTTCTGCATCCGGCTGAGGCCGCCGACTATGTGGTCGAGACCAAGGCCGGAACTGCCCAGTCAGTTGCCGGCTCGCCTTATTCTCTGCAGGTTTGCGATGTGCCGCTGACGATGGCGCGCGCGGAGTGCGAGAAGGCGAAGCCGTTCAAGCTGAGCGCTGATTATTACAAGGGCGACCGCTCGATGCGGGAGTCGGGGTTCGACGTGAGCTTTCGTTTCGGGCCGTTCGGCGCGGCTACGCATCACTATGCGCCCGTGTGTTTGAACAGTCTGCTGTATAAGACGGAGAAAGATCTGGAGCAGATCAGCCTGTGGCTGGGGCACGGCGACGAAGCGAAGAAGTGGAGCAAGCGGGCGGAAGAGCGGAAGAAGCTAATCACGCACTATTTGTGGAACGAGGAGCAGGGTCTCTTCTTCGATTTCAACTTCCAGACGAAACGGATGTCGAAGTATCAATATGCCTCTACGTTCTATCCGTTGTGGGCGGGACTGGCGACGCCGGAGCAGGCGAAGGCTGTGGCCAGCAATCTGAAAATTTTCGACCGGCCGGGCGGGATTCCGATGAGTACGCAGGAAACGGGCACGCAGTGGGATTTGCCCTACGGCTGGGGAAACATCGAAATGGTGGCGATCGATGGTCTGCGTCGGTATGGGGATAACGCGGATGCGGATCGCGTTTCGTACGAGTTCCTGTCGACCGTTGCGGAGAATTTCCGGCGCGACGGCAATATCCGTGAGAAGTACAACGTGGTCACGCGCTCCTCCGAAGCGCACGTGGAACTGGGATACGAAATGAATGTGGTCGGGTTTGGCTGGACCAATGCCGCGTTTCTTGAACTACTGCACGGACTGCCGAAAGACATGGTGGAGCGGTTGGAGAAAGAGCAGAATCAGCCCCTGCCGTCGGCGAAGTGAAGTCTCCTGTTGCGTTGACGGTGCCCGCCATCCCACCTAAGATGGAATTCCGTTTTTAGCGTTCATGGACCAGAAGATGATTAACCAGACCATCTCGCATTACCGCATCATCAGCCGACTGGGCAGTGGCGGGATGGGCGTGGTCTATGAGGCGGAGGATCTGACGCTGGGGCGCAAGGTCGCGCTGAAGTTTTTGCCGCCGCAACTGTCGCGCGATCAGAATGCGCTCGATCGTTTTCTGCTGGAGGCGCGGGCGGCGTCTGCGCTGAACCATCCCAACATCTGCACGATCTACGCGGTCGAAAAGACAGGGGAGGGCGCGGAGGCGCAGTCGTTCATTGCGATGGAGTTGCTGGAGGGGCAGAGCCTCGACCAGAAACTGATCTCCGGTCCGATGACGGCCGGTCCGCTGCTCGACATCGCCATTCAACTGGCCGACGCGCTCGACGCCGCCCATGCCAAGGGGATCATGCACCGCGACATCAAGCCGGCGAATATTTTTGTTACGCCGCGCGGGCAGGTGAAGGTGCTGGATTTCGGTTTGGCGAAACTTACTCGACCCGACCTCGAGATGAGCACGATCGGCGCTACGCAGGATTCCCCGAGTCCGCATCTGACGAGTCCAGGTGCGACCGTGGGCACAATCTCCTATATGTCGCCGGAGCAGGCGCGCGGCGAAGAACTCGACACGCGGTCTGACCTGTTTTCGTTGGGGACGGTGATCTACCAGATGGCGACGGGGAAGTTGCCCTTTGCTGGGGCGACGTCGGCGGTGGTGTTTCACGCGATTCTGGAGTTGGATCCGGTTCCTCCGCTGCAGTTGAATGCGGCGCTGCCATCGAAGCTGCAAGAGATTATTGAGAAGCTGTTAGAGAAGGACCGCGACCTGCGCTACCAGTCGGCGGCGGATCTGCGCGGCGATCTGAAGCGGCTGAAGCGCGATGTGGAGTCGGGAAGAAAAAGCCCGGCGCCTCCGGCTTCCGCGTCGGTTCCGGTGGCGGCCAGTGCCGCAGCATCACAATCTGGCGCGGACTCGTCCGGCGCAACTGCGCCGGTGGCGCGGGCTTCCTCCTCTGCCGTCGTCGCAGCAGCGGGGCGGCACAAAGTGGGAACCGGCGTCACGGTTCTGCTCGGCGTCGTCGTGCTGTTGGCCGCGGGCTACGGAATCTATTCGCTGCTGACGCGGCACCCCATGCGGCCATTCCGCAATTTCACCGTCACCAAATTGACCGAGGAGGGCAAGGCCGGATTGGTGGCGATGTCGCCCGACGGGAAATACATTCTCAGCCTGATGGGTGAGAACAACGGCCAGGTCAGCCTATGGCTGCGCAACGTTCCCACGAACAGCAACACGCAGGTGCAGCCCCCGGCCGACGTCTACTACAACGGGCTGCGATTTTCGCCCGACGGAAACTATCTTTATTTCGTGCGCAGCGATCCGGGAAACGCGGAGTTGAAATATCTGTACCGGGCGCCCCTTCTTGGCGGCACTCCGGAGCGTCTGGCGGAAGATGTGGATTCCAACATTACGTTCTCCCCCGACGGCCAGCGGATCGCGTTTATGCGTTATGACAATCCCGATCCGGGGAAATATCGGCTCATAGTGAGGTCGCTCGATAGCGGCCAAGAGATCGTGCTTACCGGCGGCGTGAATAGTCAGGGGCTTTTCAATCCGGCCTGGTCGCCGGATGGCAAGACGATTCTGTGTGCGGTGGCTCAGCCCGGAGATGCGCTGGCCGGCCTCATGGCGGTGGACGCTCGCAGCGGTCAACAGCATCTGGTTCTCAGTACGGATTCCGGTTTAGCATCACCCACCTGGCTTCCCGACGGCAGCGGTTTACTGGTGTTGGAGCGTACCCGGTCTTCAAATTTCGCTCTGCAGCAGATCGAGTTCGTGGTCTACCCGAAAGGCAAAATCGACCCAGTCACGCGGGACACGAACAACTATTCCGATCTGAGCGTGGCCGCGAATGGTCAAGTGCTGGCGACCGTACTCAGTGAAGGCAGGTACAACATTTACGTGATGTCGGCGGCATCGGGCGGCGCGGATGCGCGGCAGGTCGCGCCAGCCGCGGTGTTTACCAACCTTTACTGGACCCACGACGGACAGCTCATCTACGACAAGGACAACAAAATAAATTGGCTGAATCCGGACTCGGGTGCGAAGGGCTCTTTCGCAACGGAGGAGGACGCGGCATCGGGCGATCCCTGGGAGTGTGCGGATGGCCGGTACGTCGTGTTTCTTCTCGGCTTGCGTGGCGGCAAGAGCACCGTGAACGTCTGGCGCGCGGACGCTTCGGGCGGGAATCTGAAGCAACTCACGCAGGGGAAGACGGAAAATTTTCCAGTCTGTGCTCCGGATTCGCGCTCGGTGTATTACATGGACGGAAGCGGGATCGTGATGCAAGTGCCGATTGACGGAGGCGCGTCACGAAAAGTGACAGATCTCGCCATCAACGCAGGATTCTTCGACGTTGCCCCTGACGGGCGCACGCTGGCATTCGCGACCATCGATCATGCGGGGGGACATGAGGAGAAACTGGCGCTGGTTGCTACGGATACGGGCCAGGTGCAGAAGCGGATTGCGTTTCAACGACCCAGGAGAGGGATGGTTCGTTTTGCCCGCGACGGCAAGTCGGTGGTGTATCCCATTCGCGAGAACAATGTCGACAACCTGTGGGAACAGCCGCTCGACGGTTCCGTTGGCAAACAACTGACGTCGTTTAAAGCGGAACATATCTGGGACTATCACTGGTCCCCGGACGGGAGCAGACTGGCAGTGGTCCGGGGGCACACCGACTCCGATGTGGTGCTGATGCGCGATGCGCAGTAGGATCGACCACGGACCTCGGACCTTAGACCTCAGACCTCAATTTATTGCCTATGCCGCTTGTTGCAGAGCGGGCGCGTGGGCCAGCTTTGGCGGTCCCCAGAGCCAGGCTACGGCTGCGCCGAAAATGAACATTTCACTGGTTACTTCGCAGAAGTGAGCCCAGCGGACGGAGTCGGGGAATACCGGATTGGGTGCCATCAGGGGTGCCGTTCCAGTCAGGAGCGTGAACACAAGTCCCACTGCGAGCGCGCCGCTGAGTCGCGGCAGGCCCAGCATGCGGGTCATGGCCAGGGCCAGCAGGATGAACATGGGCGCCCGCACGAAAAATTGCAGAGCCGCGATGGTTCCCACCGAAGGCAGACGTTGCGTCGCGTAAAAGTCTTTTACGTACGGGAAGATGATCGCTCCGACTGCGAAGTACAGAAGGACGTACAGGAAGGCGCAGAGCACAAACTTCCACACCAGTTCGCCCCGCGACTGCGAATGAATGGGGCGGTAGTGATCGCGCGAAGCATCTTTTCGCCTGCCGAACAGGAATGCCCACACCGGAACACCGAGGACTGCAGTGACGAGCATATAGAGAAAGATTTTCCCCCATTCCAAGTTCGTGTTGGGCAGGAAGACGAGGGCCTCGATCAGGTTGATGGAAAAGATCAACAGCGGGATGGCGGACACTGCGGCGCCGAGGCGCCAGCCCTGCCACTCCGCGCGCGCCGCGACCACGGAAAGCGCAGCGACTGTGACGGCGACGTTCAGCAGCATCCAGAGCGCCAGGTGTGGAACTGCCACGGGTTTCATGGG
>Ga0207088_1041_pt1 | contig 28258 bp, 26 predicted proteins | sample Alteio_BWMinHeat_52_FD_153564 | JGI IMG/M metagenome (GOLD analysis project Ga0207088, IMG submission 153564) | Enriched cells from forest soil in Barre Woods Harvard Forest LTER site, Petersham, Massachusetts, United States -... | ecosystem: Environmental > Terrestrial > Soil > Temperate forest >... | reverse complement strand
AGTATCCTGCAGATACGCGCATCCATTGAATCGCTTCTCTGCAATCAAACAACAGTTGTAGATTTTTACTCTGCAACTCTACTGCTTTTATTTTCTTACAGACATGAAAAAACACTTACTCCACTTATGTTAATCGAAGCCTCAACTACCTGGCTCTTATCCTCCACAATTCGGGTAGAATTGAATGAAAAAGAGTTACAAAATTTTACCTATCTAGAGATGGAGGCGGAGCACTTCTTTATCCAACATGAGAATGCAATTAAAAAATTATTACAGTCTGACGAGAATTTAATTAGAGAGTGCTTGAGAGATCAAGCAGTGAGATTGCATCTTGATAACCCCATTTGGAGTGGAGAATACCCCCATTTCTCCTGCCAGGGAGCGACCATTGATCTCCTTCGCAGGATTATTCTTATTGAGGGCTGCCAGAGGATGAAAGATTGGAAGCGCTTTTATTCTGAGAGTGAGCAGCGGGAGATTAGTAAATACACTCCTCTTTCCTTCGGAGAAACTCTCTATTTCAATTCCAATACTAAAGAACTATGGAGTGAAGATTGCCAAATTCATATTTATAAATGCACTTCCGGAAGTTTAACCATTGAACGGCAATTTGAGAGGAGGGGTGGAATAAAACAATGGTTTAGGATTCTTGATGAAGGTTATCAAGGATACCATTCAGATGAGCTTACCTCTCTTCAAAATGAAGGAATAGGTTTATGGATACCTATACCTCTGGATGAAAAGGTAGATTTTGCCCTTCTTGTACAAAGGGTAGGGGAATCAGATCAATTTTTTGGAAAACTCGTTGCAAAGGAGAGAGGAGAGCCATTAATTAAGGCTACTGCATTCAATGGTCACTATAAATCTCGAACTGAATATGAGATTTTGCGTCTTGATAAAGAAGGCAGGGAGACAGGGGAGAGCCTTGCAAATCCAAAAGCCCTTTTGGAGGACCCGAATCTCTCTTTGCTTTTAGAGCATCTAGTTGGGAAGGAGGGGATGCAGATGGTGAATCAATGTCAGGTTTGGATGTGTGAGGGTAAGATCTCCTCTCTTCTCTTTCCCGGACTTGGTCTTGAATTTAAAAGAAAAGAGGATAATCGATTCTATGCCAAGGGATTGGACGATTTTTATCTGGCACCGCAGCAGGGCTTATTCTCTTTATGCCGGATTAAAGAAGCGATCCCTCTCCAGAATAATAAGGGAGAGCAGAAGATCTTGCTTCCTTGTAGACATCTTTACGAGACTTGTTGGGGACAGAATAATCTAACCCATAAGGTCAGAGTGAGATATCAAGATTATCCTCTAGTCTATCATGACCAAAGCAAAGAGAGTCTCCATTTTTTGAGGCATGCTCTATTTGAATATGAGATCAGAGAGAAAAAAGAGATGCTAACTTCTAGCGACACACGCGCCATCTTGTATCTCTCTATGCGGTTGGCGCTTCAAGGGGATTATGAGATGGCCAAGGGGTATATAGAGGAGCTCAATCCCTTAAAGTTTTATGGAAAAGAGGAACGGGATATTTTAGAGGATTTTGTCCAGGCATCCAAAAGCCCTAACCCTATCCACTCAGCATTTATAGTCTACCTTGCTTGCCATCTGATTGAAAACACCCGGCTAAAATTAGCGAAAAGATATGAGAGTGCCAAGAAGATAGAAGAATCACCGCCATTTTGGAATCAGGTCGTTATTCATGCTACATTTCTTTTAAGTTCAGGTAGTTTAGCAAAAGGAGGCCGCCTTCCCACCTTTCTTCCTATAGTTTTTGGTGATCTTCAAAAAATCCATGATTTTCTTCCAGAGGTAAATTTTGGCAATGGACGCCGGCCGTCTTTCTCCTTAAGAAATGGTTTTACAGACATTCCCAGATCTCAGCCTTTTTTTTCAGATTTCAACTCTAAAATCTTCAAGCTATGTGAGAGAATTTAACCTGATGGAATTTACCGTTCAGGATTTGCCTCTATCTCTGAATTTAGAAGATCGTTTAAACAAGTACTTTTTCACCTTGTATATGAAGTGTTTAGAGATGAAAAAAGAAGATGAACCTCTTGTTTTAATGGACCTTATTCAATTTAGTCAATCAGGACGCTACAATGATTTTGATACTGATTTAAAGAGCATTCTTTTTATTGTTCTACAACACCAGGAAAAATTTTCTAAAATTGCAACTCCTGGAGAAGATCCGCAGTCTCGGAAAAAATTTATGGAAGAGGTGTTTAAGAAAGCAACAGAACTTCAAGGCTCTTCTTTAATGAGTATCGGGGAATTAAGAGGAGCGGAGTATCCTTCTCAATACGGATTTAATTATTCTTCATGGGTAAATCGTCCATTACCGGGGAAAAAGAGAGTTAAAGAAAAAAGCCCGCACAAGCCCACTGCTATTAAAGAGATAGACCCTGACTTTCCCCTTAAGGAAAAAGCTGAAGCCTTTTTTGAAGAGAAGAAGGTCCCTTACGAAAAGGAAGCTGTTTTTGCACTGGATTTTGAATTAAAGCCCCGAAGCGCTTTAGGGCAAAGTCTTCTGCAGGATCTGACTACCGGACATACTGCGAACTGCAAAAAAGAGAGCTCTTTTTATCCCCTCAAAGAGGAGAAAACTTTAGATGGGCTAGAAGAAGAGCTTACAACATTTATAGAAGGAGGGGAAAAGGCAGCTCAAAAATCTTTAGCGCAAATCGTAGAGGATGCAAATTTTCTTCTTGAGGGCAGTGAAGTAGCTGTCCAAGCAGGCGTTTTGGTTCATTCTGACGCCATTCAGCTTCAAAGGTATTGGGGAAAAAAGGCTACATTATCCTTTCAAAAACACCTTCTTCCAGCTTTTCTTATGGGAGATACCGCCTATTTAAAAAAACAGAATCCTCATCTCTCAGATGAAATGCTTCAGGCGATCTTTAATCAGATCACAGATCATATGATCCTCTCATCGAGGATCGATCAGGCAAAAGAGGCAGTTAAGAAGATCTCTGCATGGAAAGAATCCAAAGAGCCGGCAGAAAAGGCCAATATCTTCCGACAGATTGGAGAAATTCTACATAAAAAGCGGGGGTTTAACCCTTTAGAGCATCCTCTCTTTCTCCTCTATGAATATGCTTCGGGTCATATTCTAAGACCTGAGCAATCAGCCCTCCTCCTTCGGATCATCAATGAAACAGATGATCATCAGCGCAAAGAGCTTTTGATAGAGTTCCAGGCAGGAGGTGGTAAGACAAAAGTGCTCTCTGCAATACTTATTATACTTGCCATAAAAAAGGGAAAACTCCCAATTTTTTATAGCCTTCCCTCTTTGCAAGACATTACCAAAGAGGATCTAAAATTTGCTTTAAATGAGATCTTCGGTCGTAAGCTCGCTGTTTTGGAGATTAATCTTACAACAACGCTCCACTATTGGGAATTAGAGAAGATTTATGAAGATCTTGTGCATTGGAGAGAAGAGGGAGTTACCCTTCTTTTAACGCCGGAGGCCTACCATGCTCTTTATCTTAACTATCAATTTGCTCTTAAAAAAAAGGATAAAGAATGTATAAAAAACCTTAGTAAAATCCGGATATTTTTGAAAGAGCATGGATTTTTTATCATCGATGAAGCTCACCGTAATGCGCAGAGCTTGTGGCAAGCAAATATCACTTGCGGGAACGCCTCCTCTTTACCGAAAGATGAGCAGAATCTCTTCGTGATCTGCTATAAGGCCCTTGTTGGTAATATTCCTCTTCCTCTTACCATAGGCGATGATCGTTTGCTGCATGTTGTGTTAGGTATTTGTGATCTTGAACAGTCACGCGTTGATCCTCGCGATACTCCTGAGATTTTTGGAGCTTTGGCAAGCTATCTCGCATCTCTCCCCGAAATGGAAATTCCTTTAGAGCATCGAGTGGAGGTTGCCCATTATCTTTGCAATAAAAATGCCCCTATGCCTCAATTTGTAACCAATCTTTATGAATCGGATCTAAAGCGGCAAGCAGAGCTTCTCTTTTTAGCGCGCGGCCTTCTTACGGAGATTTTGCCTATTACCTTGGCAATGGTCGGGAATTATGACCATGGCCCTTCTACTACGAGTTCTGAAGATGTCGATGCCCCTTGGGTCAATAAAGATCCCACAAGCTTTAAATTTGAAGTTGCTGAAATTGCAGCAGCCCTTTCTAACCAGGGGCTCTATCAACGGGGGTTGGCCACTCATCAGATGGAGAAGCTCTGCCTAAAGCTGTTAGAGGACCATAAGGCATCTTTAGGCACAAATATTTCGAGCGAGGAGCTTCTCTTTAATCAATGGAAAAGAAGCGCTCGTGAGGATATTGCCCTTCAATTTGATGAGATTAACCCCTCTAACAGATCACAGATGCAACAACTCGCTTTGGCTATAGGAAAAAACCCGGATGTTGTTGAGCGCTACTTAAAATATCATCTTCTTTCTCAGGTGAAGATCTTTGCAATTAAACTCACATCGACAGCTCTCGATCTTGTCAGCGGGGGAGAGAGTTCCATTCTTCTTTCTGCAACAATGGGAAAGGCCGAAGAGTATCCCGATAGGACTCCCTCTGCACAAACAGAGTCTGATGTTGTCATGTTCGATGACTTTGCTTTTCAAGCAGCTGTTCTTCAGCGGGCATTAACTGCACCCGCCAATGAAAAGCTCTTCTGGCTTGATCCCCAAACTCCCAAAAAACTTTTTGAAGAGCTCTTTAAGGAAGATGCCCAATTTTTTAATAATCTTGAGGGGATGATCAATGTGGGTGGATGGTATGGAGAGTTTACAACTCTAGAACTTGCTGAGGAGTTTTTAGATTTTGCTGAAACAAAAGGAGAGCATTACGATGGTGCGATCGCTATTCGGGAGAGCAAGGGTTTAATGTCCGGGAAACAGGAGATTGTTTTTATTGGGCAAAAGAAGGAAGGGAAAAGGGAGTATCTTCCTCTTGCCGGAAGCGATCTATATCCTGAATTAAAGAAATTGGGCATTAAAGCACCTGAAACACTTAAACTATTTAAGGTCTATGGCCCGATGCAATGTACAGGAACAGATCTTACCCTGACGCCAACTGCTAAAATGCTTCTTCTCTTTAGCGAGACAACATCCCTCTGGTTTATGGTCCAGGGTATCATGCGACTGCGGCAATTTATCAAACCTCTCCAAAATTTCGAGGAGGTCATGCAGTCGATCGTTTGGATTGGGCCCACAAAGCTCAAAGCAAAAATCCGTAATGCAGAACTTGGTCCAAAAAGTGTGGCACTCTGGTCTTTAGAAAAAGAGGCTGACTCGATGGAAGATCGGATCATTGCAAGAGCATTTCAGCAGCTGGCCTTTGAGATAAGACGCCTTGTTGATAAAAAGACTCTCTTCTCTACCGATCCTGATGATCAAATAAGGGATTATAAAATACATAAAGAAGTTTTTGAAGAGAAAATCGTACGAAATCTCTATGATCTCTATGCCAATCCGGAGAGCGATCAAGAGACAGGAAAGGTATTAGCAGCATTTTTTGCACATTTTTTAACTGAATCGAAACTCTCTCCTGCAGATCTTAAAGAATTGGAATTTGATGAGAATCAAATTCAAGATATTATCGCAAATACAGTAGCGCTTGTTCCGACAATCCGTCAAAAGAGGGCCTATACAGCTACATCAACTACCCATAATGTTGGTCAGGAAAGAGCAGAGCATGTGGGAGCGCACCAAGCTAAAGCCCAGGAAAAAGGGCACCATTACAATGAGCTAATGCCTAAAAAACCTCACCATTATGCCGAAGAGGAATTAGCCATCTCATCTACACAACTTACTAATTACGAAAAACTTGCATCTAATTTCCTCCCTCTTTCACTTAATGCTCTTTTTAACACATCGGTATTTCTTGAAGAGATCTATCTGCTTCCAAATACCTATGAAACGGTGGATGAGAGAAAATTTCTAAAGCCCTTAGAATATTTTCTTCTCGTGATCGATAAAGAGAGCGGAACAAAAACAGTCCTAGTAGCCTCTCGCCTTGATGCGGAAATTTACCGGCAGCAGCTTGCCGATGGCAAGGGCTCTCCAAATAAGCAGATCGCTCTTTTTACAGCAAATGGAGGCTTGGCGCAGAATGCCAAGGGAGAATCCCGCCTTTTAGAGAGGATAGATCGTGCGTGGATGCAAAGGGTTTGCTTAGAAATTGCCTTTGCCAATGGTCAGGTTTATGATAGCGAAGCTTTTAATGAGCTGATGCCAATCTGGCTTGAGGCAGATCCTCATTTTGAAGAGGTCTGGAGTCATATTTTGTTGATTCAGGGTAATCCTGAAAGTGTTTCCAAAGCTCTTGTCGAGACGGCATTATTTAGGGCGCAGCGCACTAATGCTGCAAAAGCGGCAGGCTTACCAAAAGTGGTAGGTGAGTCAATTGAAAGACCCGCACCTCCGGCTATTCCTGCAAGAGCTCCTCCAACAAGGGTGCGGCAACCAAAAGCTTCTAACCCTCTGCCTGCACCTACTATAAAGACCCCCACCCCCACTCGAGTGCTTCCCATTACAGGAGTGTTACTTATCATTACAGCTTTTGTAGCTGCCCTGATTGGTGGAGGAACTGCAGCCTCCCTCTACTACTTTTTATCGCTTAAGACGATCTATGTGATCTCCATTGCTGGAGGCAGTGGTGGAGTCTCTCTTCTTATTTTCCTTGCCGGGAGCGTTTCAAACGCTGTCTATTTTTTTAAACGATGACAAGTCTCTGAATTTTAAATAATAAAAAAATATAAAGATAAATTTTTCGTGAGAGCAAAATTAATTCTTTATTAAAATCCAAGAAAAAATTAACATACACGTCTAAATTTTAATTTTTAAAGAAAGGTGACAAAAATGCCCTCACAAATCCAAATTCGTGGAGTAAAAATTGAGTTCAACACAGAAGCAATCGCTCCTAAAGCTATGATGCAAATTGCAGCTACTGTCTCTTGTAAGATTGCCATTGTTGCAACAGCTGTCGGAATTATGTCTGTATTAGGGGTCCACAAAATTATTAGAGTGGGGAACATTACCAATTTGAGCGTAGCCGGTTCTTGGGGTCTTTTAATGGGAGGCTTTGGGTCTTTAGTGATTATTGCTGTCTTTTCAGTTGTTAATCGACGCTGTAATTCTATTCATCCTCCAGTCCAGCCAGCTCCAGCTATTGAGGAGAAGGATTTTATTAAGGTTATTAGAGCTAAACCCGCAACTCTAAGTTTTCAAAAGGGAAGTAGAGAAGGAAAAGTTGAATCTTCTGATTCTATACCTGTAAAGGAGGCGGTAGTTGTTGCAGAAGGGGATACAGCGATGACTGCTCAACAAGGGGAAATGCAAGTGGTGGAGCAGGGTTTGGCAGAAGTTACTGTGCGGATATTGTCTACCGTGGCGCAAGAAGAGGGTTTTGAAATAGTTGACTATCCTCTTTCATTGCATAAATCACTTTTAGCTTTCGTGACCGAAGAGGAAAAACAAAAAATAATAGCATCTCTTAAAAGTAAGGATATTTCTCTTAAAAGTAAGGATATTTCTCATGAAAATGATTTTATATTGCCGATGGTAATCGCAAGAAATCTGATTGAACCTTACTTTCCATTTTTTAAAAACCAAGGTCTTGATAAATCTCTACTTCATATGGATATAAATAATGGTGGAGAGTATTTATTATTTTTTGATGTAACATGCGCTTTGATTGCAATCATGGAAGATAAAATTCCCCTTCAACTTAAACAATCTAAATCTTTAGAGAAAATTAAAGAAAAGTGTCAAGTGCTTGATATTTCCCCTGATTACCTAATTTTTCGACTTGCCAAAGAGAGATATAGTAATTATGCAAAAGGGGCTCTTGACCCGTCAACCGCAGCGGAATATATTGCAAAAAAAGAGAAGGAGCTTGGTTTAAAGATCGATCAAGATAATGAAGTGAAAACACAAGCATTGATTCAATCGATACAAGACGTATCTGGAGATTTGACAGGCGCATCGAGTGAAGATTTCAAGGAAATTCTTGATAAATTGAATGACTATATTGCCTTCGCATCACGAGGGCTTAATAGTTGATTTTATGATGATTTACTTTATTCCTTGCGAATTATCTGCCACCTCTTTACTTTTTTGGACGAGCGAGGTGTTTTTTGAGCGTCGCAAATTATCTTACTTTTATTAGAATTTTTATTAGCCCAATCTTTATGTTTCTTTATTTAGAGCATGATCTTTTGGGTATAAGTTCAGTCCTGCTTCCTTATATTCTTCTCTTTTTGTTTGGGGTTTCGGAGCTTTCGGATGCATTTGATGGATATTTTGCCCGTAAATATGACCAGGTGACAGATCTAGGGAAGATCCTTGATCCGATGGCAGATAGCATCTATAGAATTTCCGTCTTCCTGACTTTTACGCAACCCCCGATTAACCTCCCTCTTCTCCTCGTCTTTATCTTCCTCTACAGAGATTCTGTGATCAGTACTCTTAGGACTATTTGCGCCCTCCGAGGATTTGCTTTAGCTGCTCGTGCAACAGGAAAGATCAAGGCAATCATTCAGGCAGGCAGCCTCTTTACCATTCTTCTTCTCATGATACCTCTCTCGATTGGTGCTGTATCTATAGAACTTGTGAGAGGCGTAGGGATTGGAATTGTAACAATCGCTGCCATCTACGCCCTTTACTCGGGGATCGACTATATCTATGCCAATCGGGAATTTGTAGCCCGTCTCCTTACAAAACCCGAGCCTTGACAGCGTAGAGATCATGATAGGTCTTGGCAGGTGCTTCCCAACTAAAATCTGTTTTCATGCCAACCTCCATCATATTCCTCCATTTTAAAGGATCACTTCGAAAGAGTGCAAAAGCCCTCTCAAGACATCTCTCAATGCCCTCCGCGGAGTAGGGCAAAAAGGAGAAGCCGTTGCGTTTTTTTTCAGGTAGTTCGGCATTGTCGATATCAAATACAGTGTCGACAAGACCACCTGTTTCTCGGACAAGAGGGAGAGTGCCATAGCGCATGGCGATCATTTGCGTGAGCCCGCAAGGTTCAAAAAGAGAGGGGACTAAAAAAAGGTCGGCCGCTGCAAAGAGAAGGTGGGCGAGCGATTCATTATAGGAGAGTTCTATATGGACCTGGCAAGAGGGAGCTAGCTCGCATTTCAAGGCATAAAAAGAGTCGTGAGTTTCTGGGTCTGTTGTGGTGCCAATGAGAACAAACTGCCCCCCCATTTTGAGGGTGGTGTGGATCGCATGTTGGATTAAATCAGGCCCTTTTTGGGGACAGAGACGTGCAATGACGGCTACAAGAGGGCTTGGTGAATTCTCATTCAGTCCCAGAGTTCTTCGTAAGTGTTCTTTATTTTTTAGTTTATTTTGCAAGAAGGGTACAGAGTTTTGGATCTCTTCATGAGAATAGCTATGGGGGAGATGGAGATCTTGACTAGGGTTCCAAAATTGGAAATCGATCCCGTTGAGAATGCCTACAATTTTTTTTTCATATTTTTGAAGCACCTTATGCATTAACCCTCCAAGAGAGAAAGAGAGAATCTCTTTTGCATAGGTGGGCGAGACGGTTGTCACGGCATCTGCATAGACTAAGGCCCCTTTGAGAAGGTTGAGAAGATGGGGATACTGAACATCCTGGAGTAGATCAGGCGTGAGGTAGCTTTTTGCATCAAGACCTGTCTGATTAAAAGTTTTTTCGTCGCATATCCCCTGGTAGGCAAGATTGTGAATTGTAAAAACAACTCTCGAGGGGAAGAGGGCTTTTTTTACTAAAGGAGCGACAAGAGCTGTTGGCCAATCATGGATATGGATTATATCAGGTTTTTTTTCCCGCATTTTTAATATTTCCATGCAAGCCACGCTAAAGTAGGTGAATCTTGATGTATCATCCGGATACCCATAGATGTGTTCTCTTTCGAAAAAGCCGGTTGCATCGTGGGATTCAATGAGCGTGACAAGAATACCATGCATCTTTCCCTGCCAGACGGTGCAGTGGTGCTCTTTTTCTGCGTAGAGTACCATAAGATCATGGACAATGACTTCATAGGGCTCTATAAGAGAGAGATTGAGTTTTTCATACTTGGGAAGGATAACTTCCACATGATCCTGATTTTTAACTTGAGCATGTGAAAGCCCATAAATGACATCAGCTAACCCTCCCACTTTTGCGAAAGGAGCTATTTCTGTAGTGAGATGGACAATTTCCATGTTTGAACCCCTACGAGTAAAAAATAATCATTACTTCTTATATCGTTTTTTTTGTATTGTGCAAGAGTCTCAACTTGCAATTTATTCATTTTCGAGATAGATTTTTTTGCTTAAAGCATTTAGATGGGGTGTAGCCAAGTGGTAAGGCAACGGTTTTTGGTACCGTGTATCGGAGGTTCGAATCCTTCCACCCCAAACTCTTTGGTTCTTTTTATATGAATGTCCAATTTCCGCCGGTTCTTATATCGGGAACATCCCACCCCAAATTTGCGGGGGAACTCGCGCGGCATATGGGTATTCCCCTTGGAAAGATCTCTATTGAATCCTTTCCTGATGGGGAGATCTATGTTCAGGTCCTCGATAATGTCCGTGGCAGGGATGTCTTTGTTGTCCAATCGGTAGCAAGAAGGCCCAACCATTATCTGATGGAGCTCCTTATTATCATCGATGCCCTTAAACGTGCCTCAGCGCGCAGTATCGTGGCCGTGATTCCCTATTTCGGCTATGCCCGCCAAGACCGTAAAGATAAGCCGAGAGTTCCTATCACTGCAAAACTCACAGCAGATCTTTTAGCAACAGCTGGCGCTACAAGAGTCTTGACAATGGATTTGCACGCCAGTCAAATTCAGGGATTTTTTGATATTCCGGCCGATAACCTCTATGCCCGGCCAAAGCTTGTCGAGGCAATTATGGCTCTTCAACTACATAATTTTGTTGTGACAGCCCCCGATCTTGGTGCCATTAAGCAGGCGAGAGCTTATGCCAACAATTTGGGGACAGAGGTCACGGTGATCGACAAGCGTCGCGTGAGTTCCGAAAAGGTCGAGGTTTTTGCAATTATTGGAGACATCAAAGGCAAGGATATTCTTCTTGTAGACGATCTCTGTTCTACCGGTGGGACGCTTGTATCGGCAGCGCATGCTGTTAAAGAGGCAGGCGCCGGCCGTATCTTTGCTGTATTCACCCATGGCCTTCTTGTTGGAGATGCTATCAAAAATTTGGAGGCTAGTCCGATTGAAAAAATCTTTATGAGTAATACTGTTCCTCCTCCCTTGCTAGATAAAGTCCGCTCCTCCAAACTTGAAATCATCTCTGTCGTACCTATCTTTGGAGAAGCGCTTACCCGCATCCTCAGCGCCGACTCCATCTCCTCCCTCTTCCATTAAGCAAATTAAACGCAAAGCCGCAAAGAAAATTGCACCACAGAGATCACAGAGACCACAGAAAGAGGTATTTGCATTTTATTAACAGCCCCTTCCAAAACATCTCTTAATATAAAATAATAAATATAATTTCTCATATAAAACTTCTATATTCGTCATTTGTGAGATAAATAGACCTCTCCCCACTCTGTGACCTCTGTGGTAATATTTTCTTTGCGGCTTTGGGCCTTTGCGTTTAATTGCTTTTTTGGGGAGTTTTTTAGGAGAAAGATAAAAAGGGTAGAAGAAAAGGCTTTCCTTGTGTAAACTTCTCTTCTTTCATTGAGATGAGATAGAGGTAGAAAAATGGAATTGAAGGCCCAGACACGTTCTCCAAAAAAAAAGTCGGATATCAAACAACTCCGAGCGCAAGGGAAAATCCCTGCTATTCTCTACTCCAAAGGCGATATTGGAGAGGCTTTGGTAGTTGATGCTATCCCATTCAAAAAAATTATCAACCAGCTCAAACCCGGCTCTCTATCTGCGACAATTTTTGATCTGACATTCGAGGGAAAAGTTGTCAAAGCAATTGTCAAAGATATCCAATACAATATTATCACATATGATGTCATCCACCTCGATTTTGTAGAGCTTATAGATGATGTGCCTGTCACGCTGAATATTCCTATTGAGTGCATAAACGCTGTCGACTGTGTGGGAGTGAAGCTTGGTGGTGTGTTGCGCCAGGTAGTGGGCCATCTAAAAGTGAGATGTCTTCCTAAAGATATTCCCTCCCATTTTGAGCTGGATGTTAAAGATGTTGGAATGTTTGGAAAACGCAGGCTTTCGGATATCTCTTTGCCAAACACAGTAGAGCCCCGAATGGGTCTTAATACAATTGCTGTGGTTATTGGGAAAAAATAGCCTGAGCTAATAACTGTGAATGAGACTCCCGCTAAAATAGCGCCCCGGTTAATTGTAGGTCTTGGTAATCCGGGAGAGAAATACCGAAAAACTCGCCATAACTTGGGTTTTGAGGTAATTAGGGAATTTGGCAGGAGAGAGGGGTGGGATTTCAAACGGGATCTGCGCTTGCAAGGAAAGCTTGCAAACGGAGTGATGAAAGATCAACATTTCTATCTGCTTTTTCCAACGACCTATATGAATTTAAGTGGAGTGGCTGTTCGTAAAGCCCTCCATTACTTTAAACTTTCCCAGGATAGCCTGCTTGTGGTTGTAGACGATGTCTATGTCAAGCTAGGGGAGTTCCGTTTGAGGGAAAAGGGGAGCTCAGGGGGCCATAATGGTCTCAAAAGCATCGAATATGAGCTCCAAACGCAGAACTATGCCCGGCTTCGTGTCGGTGTAGGGCCGCAAGATGAAAGAGAGCTCCCTGATGGAAGGGAGCGTTTTTTAGAAGATTATGTGCTTGGGTGCTTTACATCCGGGGAAGAGGAGTTTCTTCCCTCTGTGATCGATAAAGGAGTCCAGGTGATTAGTTCGTGGGCTTTTGAAGGGGTAGAAAAGGCTGTAAGGCTTGCCTCTGCAAAAGCTAAACCTAACGAGGAACCATGACAGAAAATACAGACAAACAACTCTACGAGGGGATGTATATCCTCAATGCTACGCTAAGCGAAGAAGCGCGAGGAAAAGCGCTGGATCGGATACAGACGGGCATTACCGGTCGTGGAGGCGAAATGCTTAAGATCCATGATCTTGGTCGCAAAAAACTCGCCTATCCGATTCAGAGATCCCGCGAAGGGCACTACTATTTACTCTATTTCCAAGCAGCCGCAGAGGTGATGAGGGAACTTTGGAGAGAATACCATCTCAATGAAGATCTCCTTCGGTTCATGACGCTCCGGACGGAAGAAGTAAAAGATGAGCTCAAATTTAAACAACTACCTGAATAGGAGAGATTCTAATGTCTAGAATGCCTACAAATACAACTGCACCGGAAGTTCCTGTTTTTGAGCCTCGCAGACGACGCGCTTCTACTAAGCGTTGTCCCTTTAAATCGGCTGGCTTTAAGGAGATCGATTATAAAGATATCGAAACCTTAAAGCGTTTTATTACCGAGAGGGGCAAAATCCTGCCTCGCAGGATCACAGGCGTTTCAGCGCATTTTCAAAGAAAACTGGCAATTGCGATCAAACAAGCCCGTTATATCGCCTTGCTTCCTTTTGTCACCGAAGATTAACCCCAAGGATCAGCTATGAAAAATCAACTTCTACTCTTGGAAGATATTGAAGGATTGGGAAGAAGCGGCGATATAGTGACAGCAAAACCCGGTTACATCCGTAACTTTCTTGTTCCGCAAAAAAAGGCAATCATTGCCGATAAGAGCTCCCTGAAATTACAGGCGCGCCTTAAAGAGGAGCGTCTCAAAAAGGCGGCTATAGATAGAGAAGCTTCTGAAGAATTTGCAAAGTCAATGGAAGGATTAGTGTTATCGACTCAAGTGAAAGTCGATACTGAGGGCCGTATGTATGGTTCTGTGACTTCTATAGACATTGCTCGCATGTTGCAAGAGAAGGGGTATGCAATTGACAGAAAGAGCGTGCTACTTCCGCAACCTATCAAAAAGCTTGGCAGCTTCTCCATTGAGCTAAGGCTCAAAGAGGGGGTCCCTGCAAAGGTCTCTTTAGAAGTTGCTCCTGAACCAGGTTTAATTTTTCCTAAGCTAAAGGCTGTTATTAAAGAAGAAGAAACGCCAATGGTAGAAGAAGAAAACAAAGATGCAGATTAAGCTCTTTTCGCCGGCCAAAGTTAACCTTTTTTTAAGGGTGGTTGGCCGGCGGGAAGATGGGTATCACAATCTCGCCTCTCTTTTTCAGGCAATTGACCTCTGCGATACTCTTGAGTTTGAGCTTGCCTCATCTGATCAGTTGCTCTGCGATTATCCCCATATACCAAAAGACTCTTCCAATCTTGTCTGGAGAGCTGCCAATCTTTTTCGAAAAAAGAGTGCTCTTGATTTTAAGATAAAGGTCACCCTCCAAAAAAGAATTCCCAAAGAGGCGGGTCTTGGGGGAGGAAGCAGTAATGCTGCAACGACGCTTTGGGCATTAAATCAACTCTTTGATACCCCCTTTTCAGAGGATGAACTGCGTTCCTTTGCTGCTGAAATCGGCTCTGATATCCCTTTTTTCTTCTCATCTGGCAGGGCCTACTGCACAGGACGGGGGGAGTGCGTCCGCTCTCTTCCCTATCAGGCCAGCCATGTCGGGTTAATTGTAAAACCTGAAGTGGGGCTTTCGACGGCTGAGGTTTTTTCCAGACTCTCTATTTTGGAATGCTCTTCAAAAGATCCCGAAGAGCTGCTCTCTACATTTTGCAGCGGCGGTTCCGACTACCTCAATGATTTAGAAAAACCTGCCTTTGCCATGGTTCCCATTTTAAAAGATTTAAAAGAGAGGCTCTTGCAAGCAGGCTGCCATTCAGTGATCTTAACAGGATCTGGGACAGCATTTTTTTGTGAAAGCGTCCTGCCGCTCCCCTCCTCTTTCGCAGCTATCCCCGTCAATTTCCTCCATAGAGAACCCCATAGCTGGTATTAAAAATCGTTGTAATCAAATAATAACCACCACGAGAGACATAGACTAGGGCTTTAGGATTTTTACGCCTAGTCACAAGCCGGCTCTTCGAGCCTAAATTTTTATACAGAGAATCGTATCTTAGGCCCGAAGGGTCGGCTTATGAGGACTGTGTCTCTCGTGGTAGCTACTTGCTGAAGATATTATTTAGGGGGCTTGGAATGATATAAATATTTCATGCCCTTGCTGACTTGAAATTTCCTGTAATTCAAAATTCCTAAATTTGATATTCTTAATGCGATGAAGATTTTTGAAGATAAATACATTGTATTGACAGGCGGAGCAGGCTTTATTGGATCCTGTTTTTTACGCTATCTCAATGACTTGGGGTTTAAAAATTGCATTATTGTCGATGACCTTGGGGTTTGCGAAAAGTGGAAAAACCTTGTTGGTAAGAAATTTATCGAAATCATTTCTCCTAACGAGATTTTTAACTGGCTGATTGGCCGTGAAAAGGATATTGAAGCTTTTGTCCACTTGGGGGCCTGCTCCTCAACAGTCGAGAAAAATGCGAGCTTTCTTCTAGAGAATAATACCCGCTTTTCTATACGCCTTGCCGAATATGCACTCACTCATGGTCACCGATTTATTTACGCCTCCTCCGCAGCCACCTATGGAGATGGCTCCTTTGGTTTCTCCGATGATGTAGAGATGCTTGAAAGGTTGCATCCCTTAAATATGTATGGATATTCCAAACATCTCTTTGATCTCTGGATTAAAGATCAGAATCTCTTGGATAAAGTTGTAGGATTAAAATATTTTAATATTTTCGGTCCCAATGAGTTCCATAAGGGGAGAATGGCCTCTGCTTTATTGAAAATGGTTCCCGATGCAATCGAAAAAAAAGCGATCTCTCTTTTTAAGTCTTCGGATCCCGGTGAATATGCCGATGGAGAGCAGATGCGCGACTTTTTATATGTCAAAGATGCCGTTCGCATGACCGGGGCATTTTTGACTAATGATAAAAGCGGGATCTATAATATTGGCATGGGGGTCCCCCATAGTTGGAATCAACTTGCAAAGGCGGTCATTGGGGCTATAAATCCGGCAATCCATATTGAATATATCGATATGCCAAAGGATCTTATTGGAAAATACCAGAACTATACCGCTGCCAGTATGCAAAAATTCTTTGAGGCAGTGCCTGATTTTGAATTTCTCTTTTCTTTTGAAGGGGCAGTGGCCGATTATGTCCAAAACTATTTAATTCCTCAAAAGAGCTGGTAATGTCTTTCGATGCAAGCCTGATCTCGCAAAAGAAAATTCTTCTTGCTGGCGATTTAATGCTTGATCATTACACCTTTGGCGCCGTTGAACGGATCTCTCCCGAAGCGCCGGTTCCCATTCTCCATGTGCAGCGCGATGAGATACGCCCCGGGGGCGCCGGAAATGCAATTTTAAACATTAAAACATTGGGTATAAAGGTATCGGCTTTAGGGCGGGTCGGCAATGATGAGACGGGCCGGCAGCTTATCAAGCTCTTGCAGGGCGAAGATGTAGAAGTCAGCGGTGTCGTAGTAGACCCTCACTATATTACCCCTAGAAAAAATAGGATAATTGCCTCCCAGCAGCAGCTTATCCGTATTGATTATGAAAAGTTTGCGCCTCTTCCCCCAGAATTAGAGAAGGCTCTTATAGAAAAACTCCCCTCTCTTTTGGAGGGAGTCGATACGGTCGCTCTTTCTGATTATGACAAGGGGTTTTTAACTCCTACCTTTATTCAAGCCCTTATTCTGGAAGCACGCTCCCGCAATATTCCTGTGATTATCGATCCAAAGGGGAGAGATTTTTCCAAATACCGGGGAGCGACACTTATCAAGCCAAACCTGGCAGAAGCAATCTTTGCTTCGGGTCTCTCAGCGAATCACCTGCTCGATGAGATTGCAGAAGCTATCACTTCCAAAGCTGAGATCGACCATCTGCTTATCACACGCTCCGAAAAGGGGATCTCCCTTTTTAGTCAGGCGAAACGCTTTGACTTCCCAGCAAATGTAAGAGAGGTCAAGGATGTGACGGGTGCCGGCGATACAGTGCTCGCTGTCATGGCAATGGCTCTTGCTACAAATCTTTCTCTTGAAAACGGCGCAAAACTTGCTAATATCGCAGCAGGATTAGCTGTTGAACATGTGGGCTGCGCGCGCATCACTCTAAAAGAGATCGAAGCCTACCTTTAATAAGGAAAACTCCATGGGTCCATTTGAATGGGAGTGCCAACCTGTTGCTGAAGAGTGGCTCTATCAAATTCTCGACTCCTATAAAGAAAAGAACTCCTTTCTACTGAAGCTTGAAAAAGATCTCTTGGAAAAAACCAGCACCCGCCTCTTTGATTGGATCGACTATTTTGTAATTGATAATCATCCTGCCGTTGAAAACGATCTTGAAAGATCGGGATTTACTCAAGAGAGCGCCACACCGACTTATCGAGTTTTTATACACACCGGTGCAAAATTTCCCTCTCTTCTTGTGAGGGAGACAGGCTCCCACCACATAGCCGGCATCGCCCTCAAAGTGGATGCCATCAGTGACTTTCTAATGTGTCAGGGATTGCATAAGCCAATTGAAGGGAGCCCTTTAGCTCCACTTAGACGTTCCCTTATCAACAAGGAGGGAGGAGTTGCCCTCTACTGTGTCGAAAGGCGGGGAACGCGCACAATGGAACCTCTCTATCCCGAAAAGGGGCATGCTGATAGGGTCTACGATGCGTTGGAGAGATGGAAGAGTCGTCCTCGCCCCCTGGAAAAAGAGAAAGAGGCGCTAGAGTTTGCTTTAAAGCTGGCCGAGGAACTCTCTTTACTTCTCGGAAAAGACTTTGCAGCCTGGGTTGTTTGTCACGTAGAAAGAGAGTTCTGGCAGAGCAAGAATGGCGCAGGGCAGATCCAAAAAAACCGGCAAGACCATCTGGGTTTTGGCTGGGCAAATCATGATCATCATACCTTTAGAAGCTCTCGCGAGCACTTCGTCTCTCTTGTCCGCCTTTTTGAAACCCTAGGTTTTACCTGCCGCGAGCAGTACCATGCCGGAGATCAATCGGGGTGGGGGGCTCAAATCATGGAAAATAGCAATGCAGGTTTAATTCTCTTTTTGGATGTTGATTTATCAAGCGAGGAGGTTCGGGTGGACTTTGCACACCATCCGCTCCCCGAAAGCGATATCCTTAAAACTGTGGGGCTTTGGTGCGCTCTGCACGGGGATTCGATTTTAAGAGGAGGCATGCACCATCTTGAGGCGCAATTTGAGTTTGACTCCCTTAAAAACGACTTAAGCCTCCATGGAGTTGGTCTCATGGATCCTTTCAGTAATTTTTCCTATCTAAAGCAAGCCTTTACGAAGGCAGAGATGTGGAAAGTTGATCCGGAGAGGGTTGAGAAGCTGGTGCAAAAGGGGCTTATCACCCATAGCCAAGCAGACCGATTTATTGCAGAGGGAGCGATTGGCTCACATATGGAAAACCTGCAGCGCAAAGAGGGATACAAAGGTTTTAACAAAAACAATGTGAGCAGCATCATCCAAAAAACCGATCCCCGAAGTCTCCCTGGCTAAAGGCAATTAAACGCAAAGACGCTAAGGCCCATTGTTAAATGAGGATCCAGGTACTGAGGCCTAGGTAGATTGCAAAGGTGATAATATCTGCCATCATCAATACAATGGGGCCGGCAGCAACTTTGGGATCTAATGAGAGAATATGCAATATAATAGGAAAAAGAGCCCCGAAAAGGGCAGAGCACATCATTGAAATAAGCATGCTCACTGAGATTGCCAGGATGGGTTTAAACTCAATGCTCCAGGCAAAATAAAATGCTGAGAGTAGAAGCGCACAGGTAATCCCAAGGAGAATGGAGGTCTTCCATTCCGCAAAAATTCTTCTCCCGACTTGCGACCAGTGGATTTTTCGAAAATGTAAAAACCGGAGTGAAAAAGTCATCGATTGAATCCCTATCGATTCGCTCAATGTTAAAACAAGGGGGATAAAAAGAGCCAATACCACAAATTCCACGAGCGTCATCTGAAAAATTTCCCCAATGACAGCGCAGATAAGACCCCCAACAAGATTAAATAGCAGCCAGGGCATCCGATAGCGGAACTCAACAAAGCTTGATTTGTATTTTCCCTGTTCAATGGAAAAGCCGATGAATTGAAAAATATCCTCTTTGACAGCTTGGGTGTGGCCCTTTGACGTTTTGCTGTAGCTCGGATTGTGGGGGGTAATATCAAGCACCCCTAGGAATTTATTCTCGATGCTTACGACTGGCAAAAAAAGAATTTGGTGATATGTAAGAATTTTAAGAGCTTTTTCTAGTGGGTCATTTTCCTGGATTTTAATAACTTCTGGATCGAGGATTACGCTCAGTGGAGTATCGGAAGACTCATAGAGAAGATCGATGAATGAGACTAATCCTAATAAAATGCCCTCCCCATCAATGACATAAAAGTATTCTACCCTCTTCTCCTGTGTTTTAGCTTGCATAGCAGCTAAAACATCTTTAACAAGAAGGTTCTCTGAAAAGACCAGCTCGAAATGAGAGAGGTACTCTTTAACGGGTCTTTTAAGCTCTTTGTGGGATAGGCGTTTTGTTAAATCGATGCGCATGGCTTTTTTTTAGAACATTTCTATTTAATTAGTATAGTCGATTAAGTTTTTGTTGAAAAAGGACAAGAGGGGTGTTGCAGAGAAGGACTTTTTTATGGCGGGAGGTTTGGCCGGAGAGAAGAAAGATATCTCTTTTAGGAATATCAAAAGTTTTCGAAAGAAAATTGAGTAGCTCTGCATTGGCTTCTCCCTTTTCGGGAGGAGCTGAAATCCGGATTTTTAGCTCTTCCTCTTCTATGCCGACAATTTCACTTTTGCGCGCCTTTGGAATAACCTTAATTTTAAGGATTAATCCCTCTTTACTCTCTTCAAAGCATTGTTGCATAAATCTTAATAACCAGTTACTTACAATAGAGATCACAGAGAAAGAAAAAACTATTAGCCCGTCTGAAACCATAGTATAAACTATACTGATTTTATCTTTTTCTCTGTGTTCTCTGTGATTGTTAAATTTTAATGAATAAATGTGGTTGTTGTAAAATCCATTTTAATTAAAAAATTATTTCCATTATTGCATAATTATAATTTTAATGATAAGTTAGTATTGTAATTTGAAATTAGGAGTTATAATGGCGCAGCATTCATTTTCTTTTAGAAATATGAAACCTCAAAAGGTATATCCAAATGGATCTAGAATCCTTCTATCTTCAAATGAGCTCCCTTTGCTCCAGAGAATCTCCCTCTCAATTTTAAAGATTGCTCCACGCTGCGCTAGAGAACCTCACTGGCATCCAAATGCAGATGAAATGACTTATTGTGTTAAGGGTAAAGCATTAGTAACAATTTTTAGTCCAAAAAATGAACATTCTACCTTTACTATTGATCAGGGTGAAATGTTCTATGTTCCAAAGGGTTACTTTCATAGTATCCTCAATTTGACAAATGAAGAAGCAGAATTCATTATTGTATTCAGCAATAACCTTCCAGAAGATCTCAATTTATCAGATTGCATGAATGCAATGCCTGTGCATGTAATGAGTGCTACATTTGGCGGAGCCACATCGCTATTTGAAAAGATTCATGATAAAAAAAATATTTTTGCTTCAGGTCCTGTTGATGAAAAGCCTGGCCTACCATCAATCCCTAGCCACTTTAAAATCAATGTAGAAAAGATCAATCCACAGATAATTACACCGGGAGGCTCTGCAAAAATAGCCAATAAGTACAGTTTCCCCATATTGGAAGAGCTTGCTCTTTTTAGTCTACGCATCAAGGGACGTGGAGTCAGAGAACCTCATTGGCATCCAAACGCCAGCGAGCTCAATTACGTTCTTACTGGAAGAGCCAAATTGACAATCCTTTCTCCTGGAGGAGAACTTGATACATTTGAAATTGGTCCCGGTGAAGGGAGTTATATTCCAATGTCTTACTATCATTATATTGAAAGTGTAAGCGATGAAGAACTTCACATGACAGTCTTTTTCACCAATTCTGCTCCGACCGACATTGGTATTTCAGGGGCGTTGAGTTCTTATTCGAATGAACAGCTTGCTGCAGTATTTGGTGTAAAACCTGAGGACTTTAAAGATCTGAAAAGATACCAAGAGGATGTGCTTGTCGTTGTAGGCGGCGGATGAGGGTATGGTCGATTCCATCGACTATAAAAAAAAAGGTTGCATCTTGGAAAAGATGCAACCCTCTAATTTAGTGGTTACAGCACTTCTTTCTGATGAGATCTTCTTTAATATCTCCCACTTTTTTACAGCCGGCAAGAGCCATGGCAAGGTCAAATTCATGTCTAAGAATTTCAAGAACTTGCACAACACCCTCGCTGCCCCCATGGGCTAATCCCCAGATGATAGGCCGTCCAACTTGTACAGCTTTTGCTCCAAGAGCGAGCGCCTTAAGAACATCTGTTCCACGTCTTATTCCTCCATCCACAAGGACTTCCACAGCGCCATTCACAGCCTCAATAACTCCCGGCAACGCATCGATTGTTGCAGAAGAAGTGTCTAATTGACGTCCCCCATGGTTTGAAACAATAATAGCCGCTACACCATGCTCGACAGCGCGCACAGCATCATCCCCTCTAGCGACTCCTTTGACTATAAGAGGCACTTTAGTCGTGTCACGGAGCCATTCAATATCTTTCCATGACAAGTTGGAATCAAAATAAGAGGTCACATAGGATTCTAATCCCGATCCTGAATCTTTCGCTGCGGTGGGGAGTTCTTTCATTTGACTTGTAAGATTTTTGAGAAAAAGCCCTTTTGGAAGTGTGAAATGGTTATGCACATCATGCTCGCGTTTACCCCATAATGGCGCATCCACTGTTAATACAAGCGCTTTCACACCAGCAGCTTCCGCTCTTTGCACAAGATCACGGGTGGCTCCTCTGTCCTTATAAATATAGAGTTGGAAGAAAACGGGTTTTCCACCTGCTGCTTTCACAACGTCTTCAACAGCAGTATTGGAGAGAGTGCTAAGTGTCATGATTGTGTCTACCTTTGAAACTGCCTGTGCGGTAGCTACTTCCCCATCTTTGGTGACCATTCCCTGAAAGGCAACAGGGGGCACTAGGATTGGCATGGAAACTTTATGCCCTAAAACTGTAGTCGAAAGATCTCTTTGTCCAACTCCTTGCAAAATTCGATAGGCGAGCCGCATTCTGTCATAAGCCTCCCTATTTTCCCGGAGTGTTATCCCATCGTAGGCGCCGCCTGCATAGAAATCATAGATCATTTTAGGCAGTTTTGCTTGAGCTGCTGCTTCAAATTCATACACATTAATAGGTGCATCTGTATCAGGCATATCTTCCCCTTTTTTTAAGAATTCTTTCCAAAGGGGATCTTTGCATATCTGTCTTTTATTATCAAAAAAAAATGAGATACTGAATTTGAGCTCTATTTTTAAAAAAGCGTGGTGAGGATTTCGTGATAGTTGGCAAAGATGGGGACTTCGGGAAAGTCGGGGAATATTGAGTAGTTTGTTGACAGGGCGACTACGGGGATCTCTGCGCTTCTTGCAGCTCTAATGCCTGTTGGGCTATCCTCAAATACAAGGGCGTTATTTGGAAGAGTGCCAGCTTTTTGAAGAGCAAGTCTATAGGGCATTGGATCGGGTTTGTGGGAAGTGACATCCTCAAAAGTGATCACAAAATCAAAAAAATGTTTAATTCCCTCTCTATTTAATATGGTCTCTACCTCTTTTGAACCGGCAGAAGAGACAACCCCCATTTTATATTGACCATGGAGATGTTTAAGGATCTCATCCCGGCCGGCAGGGGAGGGAACTCCTTGCTGGACAAGTTTGATAAAAGCTTGACGTTTTGTTTCATAAACTTCGAGAAGAGAGTGTTTTAAGCTAAATGTATCTTTTAAATAGGTAGCGACTATCAGATCTGCTTTTCCTATAAAGGGTGTAAAATCCATGGGAAGTGCCTCTGGGCAGAGTTTTTTACAGCACTCCTCCCACGCCAGATCATGCACAGGCTCTGAGAGGACAAGCACTCCATCCATATCAAAGAAAATAGCTTTTAGATTTTCACGCGTTATCATGGAAATGAGTATACAGGACTGATAACTACTTGCAATCAAAAAATTTGAAACAAAACCAATTTTTTTTGTATAGTAATTATTTACATTTTTCATATTATTATTTAATATTAATAATAGGAATATTTTTAAATAAGAGGGGTTATGCAACAGAGAGCTACATTAACTACACAAAAAGCGATTGAACAAGAAATCCATAATCTCAATGAGGAGTTGCGAACGATCAATGTTGCACATGCAAAAAGAAAGGAATTTACCGACAAATTAGAAACTTGCGCAAAGCAAGTCCAAACATGCGGCGGAGATGGCGATTCTTTAAAAAAGGCACACAAAGAACTTCATAATCTCGACCGTTTAATTGCCTTTGAAGCGCTTCATCAGGCTGAATCTGAAATTTCAAAAAGTGGCAAGACGAGCGCTGAATTTCTAGCATTAGAAAATATTCGCAAAGATCTTGAAAGGGGAGCTCTTACTCCTTCAAAAGCGCGACGTGAGATTAAAGAGATAGAGCGTCATCAAAGATAAACGATAAGAATGGCGCAACGACTTTGCGCCATTCTTCTCTTTTTAGCCTTTGCGCCATCCCGACCAGAGTGGAAAGCCATTACTATCGCGAAGCTCGAGTTTGTAGTCCCCAACTTTAACTTCTTTGGCGATCATATAGCCCTTTCCATTCTCCATAAAGATAGACCCTGTGACCTTTGCCTTCTCTCCCACACGCAGAGGGTTTCCTTCGCCATCTGCAAACCAGGCAGGCCCAAGAACCACAGGAAAAGTCCCTTTTTCAGTGCGGAGGATGATTGCCAATTCATGCCAGGAGTGTTTTTGAACTGGCCGGCTTGTAAGATCAACAATCTCTCCTTCAAGTTTTTCCTCAGTTTTAGAGTTATAGTGGGGAAAGTAATCACCCCACCCTCTTTGTGACGTAGAATCTGGATGAGAATATTGATCTTCTACATTCATTCCTCGACCCTGATAGTCAGGGAGAGGCATGCTATAAATGCTGCTTGTTAAAATCAAAGAACCGATGATAAGAAATGCTTTTTTCATGTTAATGCCCTTTAAATAATCCCATGACTCCAATAACAATTAAGTAGATAGCTACTACATAGTTAAGTAGTCTTGGAAAGATTAAGATTAAAATACCTGCAATAATTGCTAATATTGGCGCTAATATTGGCGAAGATAAAAAGCTCATTTGATCTCCCTTGTGTGTTGTTTTATCTCCTTATATGAATAAAAAGAGAAAATTGCTCGTTTTTTTTTATTTCTTAAAATTTTTTTTGACGACTTTCTCTCTTGCTCTACAAAAGTTCTTTATCAAAAATTGAAGAACCCAGTCCTAAAGGGCATTGGGATTCTTTTTCGGGTAAGGATAAAGAACTGATTTACTTGAATCGAAAATACATCTATTGATACAATGAAAGTAATCCAGGGTACTGGAGGTGGATGGCGAGAGCTATCGGGGCCATAGGCCCTTTTTTTTTGTTTTTTTACAGAAATTTTTTTCCATATACATTTCCTTGGTGTACATAGTATTTCCCTTGGAGAATCTTAATAATTTCTTCTGCGAAAGATCCTAGTGGTTTGTCCAAAATGCCCTTTTCATGCAGTATTTCATTTTGAGGATGCACAATATTTTGTATGTGCTCCACATCCAGAATAACTCCGGTTAAACTTAGAAAGCGATGATTGTGATCATGGCAGCTTCCAAGATCGGGATTCCCCACTTCGTCAATGTATAGTCGATACTTCATGCCCAAAAAAAATCTTATAAAGAAAGATTTTAGCAGGAATAGACGTCAAATAGCAAGCTATGAAAGTAATTAAGCTTTTTTAAGGTCGAGGAGGAGGTGGCTCCAATCGGCAAGACAAATTCCTGCAAATGCATAAAAAAGATAGTACTTGTAAGAGTAATAGAGGGTGCTTAGAGCTTTCTCTGAAGGGAGAGTTTTGTAGAGAAGGTAAAAGATTAAGGCGCCTATCCCGGTTAACCATAAAATACGTGTTGCAGATCCAAAAAAAAGGGAGTGTGAAATTCCCCGATGCCTGAAAATCAATGAGTAAGATCTAAAGGGAAGTGTAAGAAATCCTCTAATAGAGACAAGTTTGATCTTATTGGCTAAATCTAAATCGGGATTCATAAAGAGGGTGCTATATCCAAAAGCCGCAATAAAAGTTAAAAGAAAGTCTCTCGCGGGATGAAAGATATAGTAGATACCTGTAACCAAAAGAGGCAGAGCCAGGCAAAGATTAAATGTTGAATGAATCTTGTAATTAGCCATGATTCTTTCTCTCCTAAAATGCTATTTGCCTGCCAAATTTTCAAGTTTAATCGACTATATATTTAATGCGTTTTTAGAAAAAGGTCAAACAGCACTGACAGAGCACAAATTGGCCCAAAGATTGCTATGATGCTTTAGCAAACATTGGTAAAAATTTAATTTACAGGAGTTTTATGGATAAGAATCAACATGATAAGTTTATGAGACGGGCCATTGAGCTAAGCGAAAAGGCTTCTCTGATTGAAAAAACTGGGGGAGTCTTTGGAGCGGTGATAGTTAAAGATAACAAGATCATCGCTGAGGGATATAATCAGGTAACCAAACAAAATGATCCAACCTGGCATGCTGAGATGCAGGCAATCCGCGAAGCATGCAAAAAATTAGGCTCACCTCATCTTGATGGTTGTATTCTTTACACCAGCGCAGAATCCTGTCCAATGTGCATGGCGACTGCTTACTGGGCACACATTAACCAGATATACTACGGTGCCCTTGTAGAAGATGCAAAAAAATATGGCAATTTCCAGGATGTGGATATCTACAAGGAATTAAAAAAAGAAGCGAAGGATCGCAAAATTAAATGTACCGAAATTCTTCGTGATGAAGCTGTTGAAGTCTGGAAAAAATTTGCCGAAATGCCCAATCACGTCCATTATTAGCACGGATAGGAATGAGGCATGGATAACTACGGCAACTTAGAAGAGACAACGCTTATCTCGATGATTAAAGTCAGGCCAGGAGCGGAAAAACAATTTGCCGATTGGCAAGAGAGAATGACCGCCACAGTTTCTGCCTTTCCCGATTTTGTCAGTGTAGAGATGCAGCCCTCACAAGATGGAAGCAACAGATGGACAACTGTCCAGAGATTCCGTACTGCCGAGGGCTTAGGTGTATGGCGCCATTCGAAAAAACGCAAGAAGCTCCTTGAAGAGGCAAGAATTCTCTTTACTGAAAATCAGGAGGGGATCAAGGAAGTTGAATCTTCTACCTATAAAGAGGGCGGGAGTGTGACAGAGGTCTTTGTGACGCGCGTCAAACCCGGGAAAGATAAGGAGTATCGGGACTGGGCCTCAAAAGTTCAACTTATCGAAGCGCAGTTTCAGGGATACTTAGGAGTTTATCTTCAGCCTCCTGAGGATGAACAGAGGGGAAGTTGGATCACTATTGTGCGTTTTGATACGCAAGAGCATCTCGATGATTGGATGAAGTCTAGAGAACGTCAGGAGATTTTAAATGAGGCGATCCATCTTGTTGAACATTTGCAGAGCCATCGTGTTGCAAGCCCTTTTGCGGGTTGGTTTGCCGATTTTACAAGAGCCAAAGGGGAGGTTCCCTCTCCTTGGAAGCAGTCAATGCTTGTCCTGCTTGTCCTCTATCCCCTGGTGATGTTGGAGCTTAGATTTCTATATCCTCTGCTTGAAGGCTTAAATCCTGCTTTGAAAACTTTCACCGGTAATGCAATCACCGTCACTCTGGTATCTTGGCCCTTGCTGCCAACTGCAATTTATTTTTTGGGTTGGTGGTTAGCCCCTGGGTTCACTAAAAGGCGTAAAAAGACAATTATTGGTATATTTATTGTTGTTAGTCTATATATTATTGAAATTATTTCTCTTTGGAAATTACTGCTTTAACTCATCGGAGATGGGTTTTCCCTGAATGAGGCCGAATGTGGCAATAGCAAGAGCCCAAGCTGCGCTTCTACGATAATTCTCAAGTTCCCTCCCTCTTTTTAACTCTATTTGGATATCGTGAAAATCGTGGGTAAGAGCATAAGTAAAGTCTGTGAGAGTAATCTGTCTGATGTGCCCATCGACAAAGGATTGAAAGACCTTAAAAAGCTTATAGAGAGAGTTCTCACCAGAAATCACACCGTTTACTTTGTCCTCCTCATTCATCTCGTCAGTTTGCGCAATGGTATAGACTTCGACTTTAAGGCTGCTCTCCTCATCTGATACTCCTAAATGATCCCCACCGAATAGGTGGGTGTAATCGGGCTGCTCCTTCCCCTCTCTGCCACCATTGCGTATTACTCTTATGGTGATGGGGTTATCCTGTTTTTTTTCTTTTAGGACTTTAAGAAAGAGCTGGTTGGTCATAAAGCCAGCCCCAATAGAGCAGAGAGTTGTGACAGAGGAGAGTTGGCAGTTATGCAAACTGGTAATTAAAAGAGCGAGCCTTTGGCCATGGGCACCTCCAAGGCTCTTGCCTAAAATCTCTATATTTTCGATTTTTTCTTCTTTTAAATATTCGGAGAGCTCTGGCCAAATCGATTTGACTCCCATATTTCCGACATCAATTTGAAAATCATTGATTCCGCTTAAAAAAGCGCCCGTTGCAGAGGTGCGTATCGCAGTCCCCCGGCAGACAATTTTTACGCTAAGTGGGCTTTGACGATTTCTAAGAAGAGAGACATAGGCGCCTCCCCCAATAAAGAGTCTATCAACGTCATAGATCCCGTCGCTTAAATAGACAGAATCCTCTCTTTGAAATTCTCTATCAGCCATACGAGAGCAGAGGAATTCAACATCCCTAAGCATCTGTTTTATTGGATCCTTCTCTTCCAAAATGGAGAAGTAGTGATGCCATTGCAAAAAGACCCGTTCTGCAAGACCTTTGCATCCTTTGCCGGAAGTTTTTGTTTTATCAATTCGAAAATCTTCCAGTTCAGGCGCTGAATCAAAAAATATCATCTTCATCTCCTCAAGAGAGGAAAAAAAGAGTTGATTGTTGCCTCTATTAAAAGCCGCTAGATGAATAAAAATGTGTCTAAGGCGATTTTTCGTAAGCGATGGGTCTTTTTCATCGATGCCAAAATGTTCAAGATTACCCAGCCCAAAAATTTCTTTAAAGTTCTCAAGTGAGTCATGCGTTTTAGTATTCTCCCAATCCACCCTTGCCAAGGCGTAGCCCTTATCATTTTTTTCCACTTGAAGGAAGGATTCCTCGTTCTGGCCATGAAATAAAGAATAAATTTTTCTTAAAAATTCAATTTTA
>Ga0207088_1039_pt1 | contig 29056 bp, 30 predicted proteins | sample Alteio_BWMinHeat_52_FD_153564 | JGI IMG/M metagenome (GOLD analysis project Ga0207088, IMG submission 153564) | Enriched cells from forest soil in Barre Woods Harvard Forest LTER site, Petersham, Massachusetts, United States -... | ecosystem: Environmental > Terrestrial > Soil > Temperate forest >... | reverse complement strand
AAAAAGAAAAGAGATTACTCTCCTTATGCCAAGTGAGAATGAGAGCCTGCATCTTCTTGAGATGGCAATAGAGATCACTAAGAGCCATAACTTAGAGCGGTATGAGATCTCAGCCTTTGCCAAAAAAGGCTTTTATTCACGCCACAATACTGGATATTGGATCGGTAGACCTTTTATTGGGTTTGGCCCCTCGGCCTTCAGCTATCTTCCATTTCGAAGATTCCAGACAATTCCCCATTTTCTGCGATGGATAAAAAAAGTAGACAATGGAGAAGATCCAACAGAGTTTCAGGAGGAGCTATGCCCAAAAGCGCACAAAAGAGAGCTTTTGGCGCTTCATTTGCGTCTCCTTCAAGGTTTTTCCCTTTCAGATTTCACAAACAGATGGGGAGAACTTTCTATAGAGACAGCAAGCCTGCTTAAGAAATGGGAAGAGGAAGAATTCTTAGAGAAAGAGGGAGATAAGCTTTTGCTTACAAGCAAAGGAGCTCTTTTTTATGACCACCTCGCCTCCGAAATCATCTAACTTTAGGATTTTTACTATTGTTTGTCTTTGTCTTTACTTTGTGATCTTTGGAGCTGTTCTAACAAATCCTTAATGCTGAGTTTACTGTGTGGCTTCTTCTCCTCATCCAGTTTTGCCTGACGTGCTTCCTCAACAAGTTCATTTAGCATCACAGAAGTGACTCTTGCCTGCTTTGTCACCTCATTAATTTGACTCTCTGTCAACTGGAAAAAGGCACCATCTCCTGATTTTTGTGCATTTTTGAACTGCCCATCGAGAGCATCTTTAAAGGCTTTTTCTGCCGCCTGTTTTACAACATATTCAATATCAGCTCCTGAAAAACCCTCCGTCTTTTGACTTAATGCCTGACAATCAATATCTTCATCAAATTGTACATTTTCTGCCGTTCTCAAGTAGTTTCTAAAAATTGCTTCTCTTCCCTCAGCATTGGGAAGGTCAACCTTAAGATGAATTGCAAGGCGCCCAGGACGAAGTACGCTTTTATCAAGCTCTTCTAGACGATTTGTCGTTGCAATAACTATCATATTGTTAAGGGGAGTTGGGCCATCTAACATTCCAAGAAAAGCATTTACAACGTTATTAGCCTCTTGCGATGCTCCATCCGTTGCATTTTTACGGGCTGCCAACAAGGCATCGATTTCATCTATGAACAAAATATAGAGATCGGCGTCCTCACCATGTGCTTTCATCTCCTCTATTGCAGGATCAAACTCTTTTAGAACATTTTCTACAGTGGCATTATGCCAGCGCTTTTGAAATTCAGATGCGATGCATGTTGTGATACGCTCTTGGGGTACGCCTAAAATTTTTCCAAAAGCCTTTGCAATTCGGGTCTTCCCAGTTCCAGGAGGACCATAGAGTAGAATGCCACGATCAGGGGTTCTGCCTTTATAAAAAGATTTAAGAGGACCGCGTGCATAGATTAAAGGTTGTAGTTTAGTGTTGAATTCTTCGGGAAGGCCTACTATACCCTGCTCTTTAAAAAGCTCTGTCACGCTTTTTGTGGAAAATGCAACGACCTTCTCCTCTTTAATTTCTTTTCCCTGGGCATCCACTTGTTTGGGTTTGGGAGGAGGAGGAGCTTTCTTTACAGCTGGCCGCCTGGAGCCATTGGGAGTAGAAACCTCCTCATGTAATATCTCTTTAAAAAACTTTGCACTGCCGCTTACGCAGCTTACCAGATAACTAAAGAATAAAAGCCCGCCGCCTACTCCAAATGAAATGTAAGAGGGGATCAGCAAAGGATACTGGTATAGAAAATAGAGAACTACCATCGCAATACCACTTACTATTAAAGCAAGCGCCGTGAGCTTAACAATGATGCCCACACAATCTCCGAAACCGGAAAAATTCAAACAATTTTGTATAGAAGAGCTTTTATCTGAGGGGATTTGACTCATTTTATTTAATATCAATAATATTGACTATTAATTTTAAATTAAAATAGCATTATTTAAAACTATTAAAAATAAAAATCGTAGGATTGTCTTGAAGCTGGGAAGAATCGAAAGTCTTCCACTCTCTTATGGATTGGGTTTTGACCATTTGAGTGGGAGAGGTCAAGTTTGTTGCAATGCAGAATTGGGTCTTAGAAGAGAGGGTAGATAAACAAAATTGAAATAGAGAGTGGTTGCGATAAGGGGCTTCAATAAAAATTTGAGTTGAATTCTCTTTTCTAGACTCCTCCTGCCAGCGACAAAGCTCTAATTGCCGCTTTTCTATATCTTTGGCAGGGTAGCCATGAAAACAGAAACGCTGCGCAGGAAGCCCTGAGAGCATGAGCCCTAAAAAAATAGATGAGGGACCCGGATAGGCAATCACGGGAATTTTTAATTGATTTGCCAAGAAAACAAGGGCACTCCCCGGGTCAGCCAGACATGGGAGACCGCCATCAGAGACAACCCCCCAACGCTCCCCTTCTACTAGGGGCTCTAATAAAAAATTTAAAAGATCGGGCTTAGTGTGCTCATTGAGAAGAGCAATAGGAATTTCATGAGGCTTTTTTTTCAATAGAAATCTTTTTAAATAACGTCTTCCCTCTTTTTCACTCTCTGCGATCAGACCATCTATTGTAGATAGCACCTCGATCACCTCTTTTGAGAAGGCGGTTGTCCCTTTTAGGCTCGTGTCGAGTAAATTTGGCAAGAGAATCAAACTCATAGTTCACACAATTGAATTAGCAGTCTTTCTAATAGGAGCTGCGGGGAAACTTTAAGATTTTTGCTTTTTAAATCCATAGCAGTAATAGAGATAAGTCCTTTTTTTAAAGCCGGTTCTCCAAAGAGGGCAGCAATTTGGACCTTTTTTTCTAAAAATTTCCCTTGTAAATAGGGAAAAGAAGCTGTGACGCAAGGGTATCCTCCCTGCTTATAATAGGAGAGGATTTCAAGATTTTGTTGAAAGCAGACGCGCAAGGAGGGAATTAAGCTATAAATGGGGATCTCCTCCTCTAGAAGGATTTTCATAATAGCAAGAGCCTTTCTAAGATCTTTAGATAAAACGGCGCTCCCGAGCTGAAAGAGGGTCTCTTTATGCACCCTGCAAGAGATTGCGGCAATATCTGAAAGAGTGATCTCGGAGCGATTGCCAATGTAGCAGATGAGCTTTTGGATCTCTGAAATAAGAAGAGCTCTATCGCTGCCAAGATGATCAATAAGAGCTTTTGCTGCTTCACTTCCTAGAGTGGCTCCCTCTTTTGCAGCTACGTTTCGAAGCCAATCGATAAGCTCTTTTTCCAGATCCCAAGGTTTTTTTTCTTTAAAATGAAAGAGGAGCCCTTTTTTTTCACATACCTTATATAGCTTACTCGATGCATTGAGCCCCTCTCCTGCTAAAACAAGTAGTGTCCAATCATTCGGCTTTTCAACATAAGAGGAGATCCTATCGATCGCCCTCTTATCCAGCTGTTCGATCCTCAAAAGAAAAAGGGCGACTTTCTGACTCAAAAACGGCAGAGTTTCAACATCTTGAGAAAAACTATCTAGATTAAAACTCTCAGAGTCAATAGATTTTATAGGAATTTTTATCCCTTTAAAAAAAGAGCGTAGCTCAAAAATGATCTCTTCTTGCGAAGGCCGCGGTGCAGCAATCAATACCACTTTGGAGAGCTGATTTTTGATCTCTTTAAAAAAAGAGGCTTTCTCGTGCGTTTTCATAAGAGGGATTATAGTCGATTAAGTTGAAAATTTGACATTTTCACCCACGCGAAAGCCTCGTTCAAGCGCGAGAGCTTTGGCGCGGTCAAAATGTCAAATTTTCAACTTAATCGACTATAGCAAACCTCTGAAAATAAAAACAGCGGATGACTTCACACTAAAAGTCATCCGCCGTAGCAAAGAAAGCAAAAGGGTGCTTAATTACTTAGCAAATGTCTTCACCGTACATTTTCATAAGGCTACGGCGCCATCCTTCGGCTGTTTGAACCTTTGGACGTGCAGATTGTTTTGAAGCCTTTTTGTTACGGGCGGTACGAAAAAGTGTTGCTTGGCTGCCAACTTTTTTTTTCGAAGAAGCATTTCTAGCAGAAGAAGATGCGGAAATCGCAGATGTAGCAGCGGCTTTTCTACGAGGTGCAGCTTTTCTTTTAGTAGAAGCTTTTCTTTTAGGAGCAGCTTTTGTGGTAACTTTTTTAGAAGCGGCCTTCCTTTTAGGAGCAGCTTTTTTAGCAGCTTTTTTAGGAGCAGCTTTTTTTGGAGCGGCTTTTTTAGGAGCAGCTTTTCTTTTAACAGTTTTTCTTGCTGTTGTTTTTTTAGCAGCTGCTTTGCGTTTTGGAGCAGCTTTTTTCTTCGCAGTAGTTGAACGACTTGTAGTCTTACGAGCCGTTGTCTTTCTAGCTGCTGTGCGTGTTGCTGTCTTCTTTACGGTAGCTTTCTTTTTGGAAGCTGAAGCTTTACGCTTCTTCGCCCGACTGCCCGTAGACGCAGACGCTCGTTTTTGGAGTGTGGACATGGCTTGCCTCCTATTGTTAATTTAGAGCAAATGCCTAATTGATCTATCGGCATAAAGAGCAGATTGCTTTAGTGAAAATTTTTGCCAATGGGCTAAAGTAGGAGAGTAAAAAGAGAGATCTCTTTGTTTTTAAGATAGTTACAAAAAATAAAAAAAATTAATTTTTTTTATACATCCAACAAATGTTATATGGTCGAAAGAAATTGGATAAGCAGCCGCACCCCAAAGCCGACACCATTTTTGGGCCAATAACCCCGTTCTTTAGCGAGGAATGCTGTTCCTGCAATGTCAAGATGTGCCCAGGGAGTTTTACCTACAAACTCATGGAGAAAAAGAGCTGCCAAGATGGAGCCTGCAGGGCGTCCCCCGGTACTTTTGATATCGGCAATATCAGAATTTAATAGCTCTCTATAGGGGAGAAAAAGAGGAAGCCTCCAAAGAGGTTCGGCTGTCTTAATTCCAGCATCAATTAGCTGGTCTGCAAGTAGATCGTTATTGGAGATCATACCAGCCATAGAATCTCCCAATGCAATAACCACCGATCCGGTTAGTGTGGCAATATCGATGATGCGAGTGGGCTTAAGGTTTTTTTCGGCATAGGAGATCGCATCAGCAAGAATCAGGCGCCCTTCTGCGTCGGTATTGCCAATTTCGACGCTTTTACCACTATAAGAACGGTAGACATCACCAGGCTTATAACTCAAGCTGCCTATTGCATTCTCTGTTGAGGGAATAACCGCTGTGACATTGCATTTTTTCCCAAGAGCAGCAAGAGTCTGGATAGTAGCTAAAACTGTTGCAGCCCCAGACATATCATCCCGCATGGTCTCCATCATCCCCGTTCCCTTGAGATTAAGGCCGCCGGAATCAAAAGTGATTCCCTTACCAATTAATATAGTATGATCCTTCGAACGAGGAGCTCCCTTATACGATGCAAAAATCATTACAGGCTCGTGAAAAGAGGCCCGAGATACAGCCTGTAAAAGACCTAATCCCTCTTGGGCGATCTGTTTTCTATCAAAAACAGTGACTTCAACTGCGGGGTATCGTTTGCTAATTTCCTCTGCTGTCTTTGCTAAAAATGCAGGCGTCACATCATCTGCATTACCATTGATAAGGTCGCGCGCTAAATAAACGCCCTCGGCAATCAGCTCGCAACTGCGGACCCCTTCCATGAGTTTGGGAAGCACACCAATAAATGTGATAGAACTAAGAAGGTTGGAAGCTTTTTCAGAGCTAAGAGTCCAGCGATAATTGGAGAGCAGCAAACCTTCAGCAATGGCCTTCAAAGCCTCTTCAACTTGAATTCCTCGCAGCTGCGCAATATTTGGAAGAACTATATTGATTGTTGTTAGCTCTTTCTTTAAACAGAAACGGGCAACTGCAGCATAAATTGAACGCAGTTTATCGGGAGCGACCCCCTCTTCGTTTCCAAGCCCTAGGAGGAGAGATCTTTTTTCTTTTTCTCCTTGGGTATAAAGCAGTGCCATCTCTGCTTCGGCGCCAGAAAAATCGTTAGCAGCAATCGGACCTTTGATCTTATCCTCAAAAGCTCCAAGATGAGCTGCAGGCTTGGCCTTTTTTACTCCCTTCCAAAAAGGAAATACAATAAGGTGAGCCTCTTTTCTCTTATTTAGTTCGGGAACAGAAGAAATTATCATCGATTTTGCTATCGTAAATATTTAAAAGGGAAGATCATCGCTTGTCCCGCCCATTTCATCGATCATTCCCATTCCAACCCCGGCCATCTCCTGCGAGGAAGACCCCAAAGGAGGAGTGGTAACATTCTGCTGAGAATAAGAAGATTGGCTGTGATTCGATTGACCAGAACTCCCCTCCTGGGATTTCTCTCCTTTCCCAAATGGGCTGAATTTAATCACCTCGGCTGTCAATGTTAAAGAGACCTGTGTCTTTCCTTCTCTATCGACATAGGTTTCGGGCTTGCTCATCTCTCCAAATACGATGACGCCGGTCCCTTTACGCAAATAGGGAAGAAGCTTGTCAAATTTATCTCCCCAAATATTCACTTTCCACCAGATGGTCTCCTCCTTGCCATTTTGCCACACTCGAGATGCGACGCGAAAAGAAATAACGCGTTTTCCATTTGCAGTAAACCGCTCTTCAGCATCGGCTCCTAAAAATCCAGCAACTTGAACAAAATTCATCGTGATTCCTTCCCATGATTAAATTATGAGAGACAACAATAATCACTCAACTTTCGAAAAGCAAGCAAAATGACAAAACAGAAAGACGCAAAGAAAAATTGCACCACAGAGACCACAGAGAAGAATAGATTGTCGGAATCACAGACCTGATGGGCAGGATAGACTTATAATTTGTAATTGTTAAAAAAAAGGATGAAGAGGTAACTCTTCATCCATTCCTAAATTAATGCTCTTAATTATGCACGGATGGCGCCGGGACCTTGAGGAGGTGGAGCCATGGGGCCTTTCTGCTGAGGAGTAGGAAGACGTGTATCCACAGAGGGTTCTCTTCCTTCACTAATATCTCTGCAAACTTTACGCCATTTTTCTACAGTTTCTACATAGAGGGGAGCAAAGGCACGAAGAAGAGAGGGAACCGCATATGCCATATCAATGACACAATGCAATAAGATAAGCTCTTCTTTTACGGCAACACCAACGCCGCCTCCTGCCATCTGTCCTCCAAGCATAGATCCTTCGAGAAGCTTCTCATAGAGTTTTAAACGATGTTGGGTGTCTCTAGGAAGTCCATCAAGAAGAGGAGAATAGACGTAGAGCCGATCTGAGTTTGGCTCATAGGTGAGGTGCATCGAAAACTCATCGTCGATACCTAATATACAGGTATTGTTTTCGTCAAACACAAGCCCTTCTAACCCAAGCTCCTTACCAAATTCTTTTAAATTTTCTTTAGCATTTTCAAATGACATGGCTCTCCTTCCTATCTAAGGAATTAATCATAAAAGGTACATCGACTTTGCAATTGTTCGACTTCTAAGCTTGGCGCATAACACAAGATAGAAGAACATCTCGACAACTGTAAAGTGGTAACGTAACTTATAACATTTGCTGCAATTTTACAACACATTTCATCGCTATTCGGAAAGAGTTCGATCACAAAAGCCTTACCTTTTTCAGAGATGAAATTTTTTAAAACATTAAGAGCTAATAAGTTTTTGATCATATCTTAATATTAAAAGATGGAGCTTGCAAGAATAAATAAGGATTGATATCCCATGGTATTGGCGATTACAAGAATAAAAAATTTATGAATGAACGAAAAGAATTTTCAATAATGCGCGGTGCTCCCCTTCCCTATGGGGTGACAAAAGACATTGCAGGATACAATTTTTCCCTTTTTTCGAAGCAAGCAACGGGGGTTTCACTTTGCTTGTTCGATAACAATAAACAACCTCTTCAAGAAATCTCTCTCAATCCCAAGATCAATAAAACAGGAGATATATGGCATATCTCTATTTGCGATCTCTCCCCCGATTTTCTCTATGGATATCGACTTACTGGTCCCTATGATCCTTTTAAAGGCCTTTATTATGATAACCGCCATATTGTGCTTGATCCCTTTACAAAACAGGTTGTTAGCAATACAAAATGGGGGGAAAAACATTTTCAAAAAAATATTCATTTAGGAGTAATAGATCCCCTCAACCAACCCTTTGACTGGCAAGAAGACACCCATCCTAATATCCCATTAAAAGAGTTGATCATTTATGAGATGCATGTAAGAGGATTTACACAGGATAGCTCAAGCGGAGTCAAGCACCCGGGTACTTTGCTGGGTTTAATTGAAAAAATCCCCTATTTAAAATCCCTTGGTATTAATGCTGTGGAACTTTTGCCAATTTATGAATTTGGAGAAAGAATGAATCCTCGCATTAACCCAACCACGAAAGAACCTCTATATAATTATTGGGGATATTCCACTGTCAATTTCTTCTCCCTCATGAATCGATATACAACCGATTTAAAGCAGGGAATTCATGAATTTAAAACCCTTGTTAAAGAGCTGCACGCCAATGGCATCGAAGTGATTTTAGATGTTGTCTATAACCACACTGCGGAAGGAAACTCAGAGGGGCCCCTACTCTCATTTAAGGGCATCGAAAATAGTTCTTATTATATCCTCGGGCCAAATGGGGAGTACTATGACTTCACTGGATGCGGTAATACTTTTAATGCTAACCAGCCTGTCGTCCGAGAATTAATCCGTGAAAGCATCCGTTATTGGGTAAAGGAGATGCATGTCGACGGCTTCCGCTTTGACCTCGCCTCCGCACTGACACGCTCAACGAATGGAACTCCTCTTGGGTCGCCTCCCTTGATCGAGGCTCTAACCCTTGATCCTCTTCTCGCAAATACGAAATTGATTGCAGAAGCATGGGACGCCGGGGGCCTCTATCAAGTAGGGACATTTCCCTCCTGGGGGGTCTGGGCTGAATGGAATGGAAAATATCGGGATGATGTGCGAGAGTTTATTAAAGGAACGGATGGAAAAATCAACATTTTTGCTACTCGTCTTTGCGGTTCACAAGATCTCTATGGCAAAGGTAGAAGCCCCTTCCATAGCATCAATTTTGTCACCTGCCATGATGGCTTTACTCTCAAAGACCTTGTCTCTTACAATGGAAAGCATAATGAGGCAAATGGAGAAGATAACAAAGATGGAGACAATAACAATCTTAGCTGGAACTGCGGATATGAGGGAGAAACAACAGATCGAAAAACTCTTATTCTCCGCCAAAGACAGATGCGTAATTTTCTCCTTACAATGCTGACATCCCAGGGCGTTCCAATGATTTTAATGGGCGATGAATATGGCCATACAAAAAATGGGAATAACAATACATGGTGTCAAGATGGGCCTATAAATTGGTTTCTCTGGAATAAACTCGAGGAGGAAAAGGGACTTGTTAGATTTATATCCACTTTAATTCACTTCAGAAACGCTCATCCCGTTTTGCATCAGGCTCAATTTCTTAGCCAGAATGAGGTTGCATGGCATGGAAAGAAGGCCAATGCACCCGATTGGACTCCTCAAAGCAGATTCATCGCTATGACTCTTGCAGATGGAGTGAATAATTTTGATCTTTACATTGCTTTCAACCCATCCTTCAAATCAGCTGCCATCGAACTTCCACAACCAAGAGAGGGACAAGCCTGGTTCCTGATCGCAGACACTTCAAAAGCCTGCCCCAATGACATAATAGAGGAAAAAGATGCAAAACCTCTTGCTGGCCTCAAATATCGCGCCCACCCTTACTCAAGCCTGATCTTCAAAAGCAAACCCCACACTTCCTAAACCGCAAGAAAAAAAATTGCACCACAGAGAACACAGAGACTCTCTCGTGGGTATTTCATGGGAGCCTTGTTGCGTCAAAGAGGTTGATGCAACAAGGCTAAATGGCTATCTTAAAAAGGTTGGAGATGGTTGAAGAGTTGTTACAATTTTTGCTTGGGGAAAATAAGTTTTCAGAATTTTCTTTGCATCATATCCCTTTAAAGCAAGCTCTTCCGCTCCTGTTAAAGAGAGCTCTGACTGGCTCTTATTTGCGCTCCAACGCGCAGCAAAGGGGATCTCCTGTTCTGAAGATGAACCGCTCTTTTTCATGACCATAAAACGGGTCGACGAGATGGCCTCATCTAAACTTTTAGAAAAGGTGATGGCATGGCCGAAATAGTCACAACCTTTAGCGTCGACATCCCAAAGACGAGAAAGGGGATCGCCTTTTGTAGCAAGATAGTAGGCCTCTGTTCTAGCCGTAATGACAAGAGCTGCCATCGCCTCCAGAGAAAGGTGTGCATTGACTGCAATAGAAAGGGTAGATTTGATAAATTCTTCAATAGGAACCTCATTGACAATGCTGATTTTGTAGTTGGGCCCCTGGGTGACAATCATCGCACCCCTATACTGAATCCCATCGACAAAAAATGTTGTATTCTCACTTTGAGGAAGCAGAACAATTTGAAAGATGTCAGGATACTCTTCTCCCCAGCGCAACCCCTCTTTCATCCCGTGTATGACAAAGCGTTTTCCTGTGAAGCCGGAGCTAAGTAGCGAGTGAGTCTCTCCAGATATAACTTTGTATTCTCCTTTTACTTCTAAAAGAGCGGAACTGGTTTCTTTTTCAAGAAGGACTCGAATCTTTGGTCCCGATGCAATTTTTTGCTCATGTCTTTTACTAGGGTTCATCATTTTTGCTGCAATTAGTTCTGGTGTGCAAAAACCCAGCAGAAGAGCAAAAACTAAAGGCTTATTAAATTTCATTTTTTTGCTTCCTTTTTTTTGATAGATTTCTCTACCGTGTTTTTAATTTTACCGAGATGTTGATAGGCAAGATGTGTCGCTTCACGACCGCGAGGGGTTCTCCTTAGCAATCCTTGCATAATCAAAAATGGCTCATAGACCTCTTCAAGGGTCTGTGGAGACTCTCCGAGAGCCACAGCCAAAGTATTGATTCCGACAGGCCCCCCCTCATGATGTTCGATGATTAGATCCAGGATCTTCATATCCATCTCTTCTAATCCGAGGTCGTCAACTGCGAGCAACTTTAAAGCCGAATTAACAACTGCTTTATCAACAAATTCTCTAGAATGCATTTGAGCATAATCTCTCACCCATCTCAAGAGATGATTCGCAATGCGAGGAGTCCCTCTTGAACGGCTTGCAATCTCAAATAAAGCAGCTTCATCAATGTCCAGTTTCAATATGCGGCTTGAGCGAAAGAGTATTTTCTGTAAACAGGAGGGTGGATAGTAATTTAATCGGCAGTTAAAAGCAAAACGGGTCCGCAATGCAAGTGTCAGCAAACCCATTCGAGTTGTCGCCCCAATAAGGGTAAAGGGGTTGAGTTTTACACGTACCGACCTGGCATTGGGGCCTGAGTCAATCATAAGATCTAAAGCAAAATCCTCAAGAGCCGGATAAAGGTACTCTTCAACAGAGCGATTCATGCGGTGGATCTCATCGATAAAAAGATGATCTCCGCTTTTTAAATTTGTCAGGATGCCAGTTAAATCGGCAGGCTTCTCTAGCATCGGTCCGGAAGTGATGACAAGTGAATGGTTCATGGTCTTCGCAACAATCCCGGCAAGAGTCGTCTTTCCAAGGCCCGGCGGACCTGATAATAGAAGGTGGCCTAAAGCTTCATTCCGTTTTTTAGCAGCGCCAATAAAAATAGAGAGTCTCTCCTTGATTTCATCCTGGCCGGAAAACTCATCGAGAGAGGAGGGGCGCAAAGGGAGTTCGAAGATTGGATCTTCTTTTGTAAAAGTAGATTCGATAAATATTTTTTTCTCAGACATTACAAAAGAAAGACCTATTTTTACTCTTGCCAAAATCCTAGCAAAAAAGCGATTCTATCGCTATAGGTAATTGTAAGAGTGTGTTCACAAACTCTAATTTTGCAATAGTATGAGGATATTATAGATGTCAATTAAAGAAGATGCCTGGATCCAGAAGATGGCAGAAATGCATAACATGATCGAACCCTTTATTCCGGGACAAGTCAAAGAGGGAGCGAATGGAGAAAGGGTTGTCAGCTATGGGCTTTCAAGCTATGGATATGACCTCCGTGTGAGCAATGAATTTAAGATCTTCACCAATGTTTACAATTCCATAGTTGATCCTAAATCATTTACAGAAGATGCATTTGTTGACTTCTACGGAAAAGAGTGCATTATTCCCCCTAATTCCTTCGCTCTAGCAAGAAGCATAGAGTATTTTCGCATCCCCAGGAATGTCCTAACTCTATGCATTGGAAAATCCACCTATGCAAGATGTGGAATTATCGTCAATGTGACACCCTTTGAGCCGGAGTGGGAGGGCTATGTTACAATTGAGATTTCTAATACAACTCCCCTTCCCGCAAAAATTTACGCTGAAGAAGGCATTGCTCAGGTCCTCTTTTTTGAAGCTGCCAAACAGTGCAATATTTCCTACGCCGATCGAAAAGGAAAATATCAGAAACAGATAGGAATAACGACTGCCCTTGTCTAATGAATGAATCAAAAAATAGATCCCGCCTCTTTGAAGAGATCGTTTTAAAGTCTTGGTGGGTTATTCTCTTTCTATTTTTAGCAACCTTTGCCTATGAACAGGCTTCTTTTTCAAAAGCACAGGAAAAAAAAAATCTTCTTGAAGAACTCAGGACACTGGAGCTGGCAAAAAAAGTTGCAGAGAACAGGCAAGATGAACTACAAGTGCAAATTGAAAGCCGAGAAGATAGTCGTTGGATAGAAATGGTATTGATGAGAGGTTTAGGGCTAGTTCCTGAAGGAGCCATCAAAATCCACTTTATCCCCTCAAAAACTGCTAACTCAAATTAAATAAAATCTTAAATCAAGAATAACAGGATAGGCAGGATGGGCAGGATAGATTTATAATGTTACTCCCAAGTTTTTGTGTTAGAAAATATTATTCCTATCCCGCCCATCCTGTTATTAAATCTTTTGAGGTGCATTGAGTATAGTTATATTTATACTTTTGATTCTTCTAATTCTGGTTTTAGACCTTACCTTTCACCGGAAGGCTCATCTTATCGGATTCAAAGAAGCTTTAATCTGGAGCACTGTCTGCGTAGCACTTGCTCTTTGCTTTAATATTTACATCTATTTTGCAATGGGGCAAGAGGCCGGGATCAATTTTTTAACGGGTTATCTGGTAGAAAAGTCCCTAAGCATAGATAATCTTTTTGTTTTCCTATTGATAATCAATTATTTCAAACCTCCTCCAGAGACACTCCATAAGGTCTTATTTTGGGGAATTTTGGGGGCTATTTTCACTCGGGGAATTTTTATTCTTTCCGGTGTGACTCTCACTCTAAAGTTTCATTGGATCCTTTATCTATTCGGCATTTTTCTTATTTATACAGGGATCAAAATTGGATTAGAAAATAAACAAAAGATCAATCCAGAAAAAAATCTCCTGGTAAAGCTCATTCGTTATCTATTTCCGGTTACAAAGAACTATGAGGGAGAAAAGTTTTTTGTACGGATGAATGGAAAGATTTTCGCAACTCCCCTATTCATTGTCCTCATCTCGATTGAAGCGACAGATATTCTCTTTGCAGTGGACTCAATACCTGCAATTTTAGCGATTACCTTAGACCCTTTCATAGTCTATACCTCCAATATTTTTGCAATCATTGGGCTAAGAGCCCTCTTTTTCGTATTGTCAGGAGCACTTAAAATCTTCACCTATCTTCATTATGGAATTGCTTGTATCTTGGTTTTCATAGGCTTAAAAATGCTATTATCAAGTATTCTCACGATAAATCCATTTCTATCTTTAGGAATCATCTGCGCCATTCTCGCCGTTTCAATTATACCCTCTTTTTTAAAACGTAAAGATCAATAAATAAACTGCTTCACAAGGCCTATGATAATCGAGGAAGCTTCAATGACCTCCTCTTCGCTTGACATTCTTGAAAAGGAGAAACGTATGGCGCTATTGGCGACTTCCCTAGAAATCCCCATGTTTAGAAGCACACGAGAGGGCTCCAAAGCACCGCTTGAACAGGCAGCTCCATGGCTTACAGCAACCTTTGCTTGGTCAAGCGCGATGAGGAGAGTCTCACCGCTAATCCCTAAAAAAGAGAGATTGGAAGTATTGCTGACTCTTTTGCCCTGAAAATTACAGTGGACATTCGGGAGGGAGGCTAGCAACCTTTGCTCAAATTGGTCTCGCAGGTAGCGGATTTTTTCAAAGTCATGATCTTCTCCCTTTCTGATCAACTCAAGAGCTTTAGAGATAGCTACAATTCCGGGAAGATTTTCTGTCCCTCCTCTTTTTCCTAGCTGTTGAGGACCACCTGTAATGATGGGAAGGAGAGAACTATGCTTTCTCACAATTGTTACACCAATACCTGCGAGCGCATGAATTTTGTGCCCACTAAGGCAGACTGCACTTACTCCAGGAGGAAGAGAGCATTTTTCTTTTCCTATAAAAGCAACCCCATCGACGAGAAGGGGGATATCGGCTTTTGAAGCTATTTCAGCTATCTCCTCAATACAAGTGATTGCTCCCGTCTCATTATTTGCCCACATCAGAGCGATAAGGCGAGTATTTTTGCGGCAAGCATCCGCCACTTGAGAAGGCTGAATAGCTCCTCTCCCCTTCTCCGGAAAGAGATAAGAGACTTCTATCCCGTTCCCTTCAAGAAATTTTGCCGTTTGAAAGCATGCCTCATGCTCAAGAGAAGAGGTGATTAAATGCCCCCCCTTACAATCACTCATGATGCCTCTTAACACCATATTCAACCCTTCAGTTGCTCCTGAAGTAAAAAAAACCTCTTCAGGCTTTACTCCAAAAAAAGAGGCAACCTCTCCCCTCTCTTTGAGGAGCCTCTTTTTAGCCTCCTGGCCATATTGATGAATACTTGAGGGGTTACCAAAGAAGTGATTGAGAAGATCCAGGACCTCTTTCTGAACAAGAGGGTCTATAGCCGTTGTAGCATTATTATCGAGGTAAATCATGATCTAAATTCTTTTATCTTCATAGGTCATCCATAATAGAGTAGGGTTTGCCCGCGGGCACGGGCACGGACAAGAGTATTAAAAGTAAAATTCCTAAAGTCGCGTCTATCGTGGTGAGGGGTTAGAAAGTACCAAAATTGCGGTAATATTATCTCCTCCCCCATGACTTTTAGCAAGGGAGATTAATTGATTGACCCCCTCTTGCAGGCTTTTTTCATAAGAGGAGTTGGAATTTAAAGAAATTTTTGACAAAACTTCCTCTATCTCCTCTTCTCCTGCGTAATTTGTCAAGCCGTCTGAACAGAGCAAAAAGAGATCTCTTGGCAGGACGGGAAGAGAAGAAATGGCAGGATCGACATGGGGATGAATGCCGATAGCCTTTGTCAGAATATTCTTATAGGGAGAAAAAAGAGCATCTTGCCGAGTCAGCTCTCCTTGCAAGATTAACTCATTTACAAGTGAATGGTCCTCGGTAAGTTGTATGAATTTTGGGGCTTTTCTCTCTGACCCGCGAAAGCGATAAATGCGACTATCTCCAACATGCGCTAAAATAGCCATATTCTTAAAAAAGTAAACACAGCAAAGCGTTGTACCCATCCCGCGCGAGTTGTTCTCTTGCTGATTCTCTTTAAAAAGGGCACTATTGACTCTCTCAACTGCCGCACCAAGAAGCGCAACTACTTCATTTTCAGATGCCTCTTTGCTTTTAATTTCCAGATCGATCTGACAAATTAGTTCAGAGAGGTATTCCATGCATCTTTTTGAAGCAATTTCACCTCCCGGCAAACCTCCCATGCCATCTGCAAGAGCAAAGAAACGATGCTCAGGAATGGTTTTTAGGGCATCTTCATTTTTCTCTCTGACATAGCCAATGTCTGTCTGAGATGAGTAGAGAAGCGCTAAGGATGCATTAGTCACATTAAAACTCCGTTCACTTGAAGAATCCGGCCCTACAATGGAAGAGGGAGATTCTCGGTTAAGGTTAGAACCGTTTTGCTAAGGGTTCACCTAATCTCGATCTGCTTGTGTATATCCTAAGCAAGATTATTTTTCGAATTTTTCCCCGCTTTTCGGTATGCATTTTGAAGAATGCGAAAAAAAAATCACGAACACTGTTTACTCTAAAAATGGAAGTTGCTATTGTGCTCAGTAACAAGCTTGGTGTTCCAAAGTCGTTTCAGGAAAACCTTGCTGAGAATGCTTTCTGGTGGCCTTTTTGGCAGGTTTTCGTTTAGAACGTCTTACAGGCTTATAAGCTTTTGCGAACACCGGGAGCATTAACAGTTGACAGAACCAGAAATTATTTTTGAGGTAAATAAGCATGAAGAAACTCTTTGTGACTTTGTTAGCAGTCTTAACATGCGGAGCTGCTTATACGCTTCCCGTAGGAAATCCGTCCGAGGCAAGCCTGCTATGTGATGGACTGTTTTGGGAAGGGAGCTGCTGTATGGATCCCTGTGATCCCTGTGCTACCTGGTGCGACGCGGTCAGTTTCCGTTTCGGTTATTACGGCGATTTCGTTTTTAACCGCTACTTTAAAAACCGCAGCGGTACCGGAAGTGGTAGAACGATCGAACATACGGAACTATTTACTAACGCAGGTTACCTTGCGTTAAATATTTGGGACCGTGTTGATATTTTCAGTTCACTCGGAGCTACTAAGCTTCGCCTTGATACAAACGCCGTATCTTTCAATCTTGACGGCGATGTTGCTGGCGAACGTTTCGATCTCGAAACCAAATCCCGCTTTTCGTGGAGCGTTGGTGCTCGCGGAACAGTGTGGGAATGTGGCTGCACAAGCATTGGTGTTGAAGGTCAATACTTTCAAACCCGTCCTAGCCTAAGCCGCATTACCGTTGGGGGTGATGAGAGCATCTATTTTAACAACAATAGCAAGCTAAAATACCAGGAATGGCAAGTGGGCTTTGGGATTTCCCATCGCATCAACATGCTTGTTCCTTATGTAGCTGCTAAGTGGTCAAGAGCAAGAATGTCCTTTAAGGGCGTCAGCGCCATCGCTGGCTTTCCTGGAGACGTTGATACCACAGTTTTCCCTAGCTTAAGAAGCAAAAATGGTTGGGGTGGAGTTGTCGGTGTTTCTTTAGTTGACTGCGAGAAAATGGCAGTGACTGTTGAAGGACGTTGGGGCGATGAAAGAGCTCTCTACGTTAACGGTCAAATCCGCTTCTAATTGTAGCTAATCTCGTCTTAGATGAGATGTTATAAGTTATCGGAGTTCTTAGGAGCTCCGATTTTTTTTTGCCTCAATATTCCCCAATCTTTTAGACAATTAAACGCCAAGACCCAAAGGCGCAAAGAAAAAATAACCACAGAGATCACAGAGAAGAAAATTTCTAATTTCATGTGAGCCCCATCAAAATTAGGATGAAAATATTATCCAGATTAAGTTCGTAGTACCAACTATCCTCTTTTTTCTCCTCTCTCTGTGATCTCTGTGGTTATTTTTTTCTGTTTAGAGTTAGCTGGTAGCTAGGACGATGACACTAATGCCATTAAATGTCATATGTAGGGCCAAAGGAGCAAAAAGTGTCCTCTCTCTCTCGTAGATAAAACCTAGAAAGCATGAGAGAACAAATAAGGAGAGGATTAGTTCCAGATTACCTCTCCCCTGACTTGGTGCAAAATGGACAAGTGCGAAAAATATCGCAACGAGAAAAATTGCACTCTTACGCCCAACAAGCTCCCTTAACCAACTTTGGAGAAAGCCCCGAAATAATATCTCTTCAACAAGAGGTACAAGAATAACAATTGCAAAGATCATTAGGGAAAATACAAGAGGGAATTGGCGTGTATCAGATAGGTTTTGAACAGCCACCTGCACGACTCCTTTTTCTCCCCAGAGCAGAGTTGAGAGAAGTCCTGCAATGAGATTTACAAAATACATAAGGGGATAGCAGATTAGCCAGGTGAGGACGCCCATGCCAAAAGATCTAAAAAAAACTCTCAACTTTACAGGATTATTGCCCCAGAAAATGGCCCGCCGTATAGAGGAGGGGATCAAACAGCAGTAGCCAATAATGCAACCTGCCATAAGAAGTACTGAAAAAAATTGTAAGTAACCAAGAAGTAAAGGGGATAATTTTATGCCTTTGATCGATCCAGTGGAAATATAGGCAATCAGGAGATAAATAACTGGTACGAGGAAGAAAGATGCGGAGAGATAGATAAGATAAGCACCAAGAATGTAGCCAAAGGAGATAGGCTTAGATTTGACAGGAAAAGGAAGGCGAAAATATCCTGCCTGCTTTGCATAGATTAGAATAAATAGACTAATGAGGAAGGAAATAATAAATGCCCCGACTCCTAGCTCGGAGGATTGAGAGGCAGCTAATGGTGTGATACCCATTTTTTAATCGACTATATACAAGAGGTTTAAAAAAAGAAATCCTCTTGTAGAAAGAGGATTTCCCATAAGTTATCCTCTTGCGGCCTGGATGTAACTCTCTACACGAGCTACAACTTCACGGGCTAAGCGTGAGTGAGCCATTCCAAGGGGAGTACGTTCAAAGGATTCTGTTCCCCACGCAGCTTTCTCATAATCACAATAGAGATATGCTCTAGGAATAAAATGATCATGGTGAAGAAGCTCTTGGTAAACAATTCTGGGATTTTTGCTCCTTACATCGAGCAATCTAACCCTGAAGTCTAAAGCCAAAAGAGCTCCTGCTTCACCCGCCTCAGCCCCTCCAACCTTGCAAGGGGTTTCTTCCTGCCGGACAAGTTCGGTGACAACAACAAACTGGCTTGCTCCCACATTATCAACATAGAGCTCTCGGAGAGCCTTTAAATTGTTGTTGTTAAGCTCTTTTGCAAGTTGTTTGGTTCCTGTCCCTTCCAATAAATAAATGCGTGGAGATTCACAAAATCTCTTACGAATTTGTTCAGTGAGTTCTTCTGACAAATCCCAGGATAGGCATGTCTCATTCTCATTTTGAGATGAGGTGAGAACAGGAAGAACTGCCACAATCGGCTTTATTCCTCCACTCCTCTGAAAAAGACAGGTGTCTCGATATGGTCCAGCACAACTCAGAAGTAGGCCAGAAACAGCTATAAAAAGAGAAAAAATACGCAACATGAATCTCCTCAACGTTATTCTCAATTATGGGGTCATTATACAAGGGGTAAACTTCTATTCCAAGAGATCTCTTGCTGGAAAAAAGGATTTTTGTAGAAAAGCGCCGGAGATTGTCTCAAGGCATAAAATACATCCTTAAGGCTGCTATCTTCCGATCCTGACCTGGTTCGAACTTTTCCATTCCACAAGGTCCCCGGCAGAGTTGATTATACCTCTTTTCAGTATAATTTAAAAGAGTTTTTTCGGCTTTACTCTGAGGATCGCGTGGGTTACTCCAAAGGGACCAAAAAGAGCTTTAGAGAGTATTTGCAGGAAGCGCACACTCCGCTCACTCCCTTGAAGGAGAAGAAAAAAAGGGGTAAAGGCGGCTCTAAAAAGGCAGATAATTAGAGAAGGAAGATGTAGCAAAATGAGAAAGAGCCTTCTAGAAGCCCCTCTTCTCTTCCCAAGGGCCGCTGTGCGATACTCATGATCTCTTTTTGCTCTCTCTATTTTTGATGGGTATTGAAAGAGCCTTAGGAAAAAGAGGTATATTCTGTCAAAACCTAGCTTGATCTCCTCAATTGCAAATTCCGTTTCAATAAGAGTGATAAAACGTTCAAGGGCATCTTCAGAATAAAGATCTAAGGGAGTTGAAATCAGAGCTTCTCCCCTCCTAGAGATAAGACGGGCAAGCTCAGAAACAGCAAGTCTGTGGAGAGACGAGGGCAGAAGAGCGATCACTTCGGTGCAAATCAAAAGGTCAAATTTTTCATCATCTAGTTGATTTAGATAGGGAAGGCAACCCTTATATATTGCAGAAACGTGGTCTTTAAGCTCCTCTAGAGGGTGCGATGCTGCATCCACAACTGTTGTTGTAATTCCAACGCCCCCGAGTTTTTTAATATAACAACTCCTTCCAACTCCAATATCAATTGCACTTTTTGGAGATCCGCTTTCAACCATTTTCGATAAGATTGCAAAGGAATGGCAGATGCGAACTCTTCCCAATGCAGTTTTTAAGGGTTCTCGCTTTTCAAGAGGCGCTTCCAACCAAAAGCGGTCATATCGAGCGCAAGTGGATTTGATAAAAATATCTCGGCTATTTTTCATGAGGAGTGGGTGTAGTTTTGTGACTGCCTTCCCAATCTCTAAAAGCTGCTTCTTTGGCCACTAATACTTTTCTAAGAGCGTGTTCAGGGTGCAATCCCCTTCTTTTGGCTCTTTTAACAAGATCCCAGAGAAGTTCACCCAATTCTTCCTCCGTTTCAAAAAAATGAGGCAGTTCTTCTTCTATTTTTGCCTCTTCCGGTGCAAAGGAGGTATCTTTGATTTTTTTTGCAATTTTATAAGCACGTACAAGAGCTGGAAGCCCTTTTGGAATGCCATCAAGAATGCTAATTCTATCGCTCTTTTCCAAGCGTTTAATCTCTTCCCATTGTTTGAGCACCTCATCGGCTGTATGAAGTTCCTTATCTCCAAATACATGAGGATGCCGATGGATGAGTTTTTCACAAATTAGGTTGATCACCATCTTAAGAGAAAAACGGTTCTCTTTTTCGGCTACCATCGATAAAAATATCACTTGGTAAAGAAGATCCCCTAATTCTTCGGCCAAATTATCATCATCCTCATTATCAATAGCTTCAATGACCTCACAGGCCTCTTCAAGGACTGAAGATCTTAAGCTGACAAGGGTCTGTTCCCGATCCCAAGCACAGCCACCGGGCCCCATAAGGGTCTCTCCAATTTCCAGAAGCTTCCTAAATTCATCTAAAGCGTTATTACTCATGTTATGCCTTTGCTATGGATATAGTGCGCCATGGCGCACTAGAGAAGAATAGAGATTTTCCATTTTATCAAGTGTATGACAAAAAAGAAAACGATCTTTCACGAGTGCATGTGCACGATTTCCCATCTCTTTGCGACAAGTGGGGTCCTCTGCAAGTCTTTTCACAGCCAGAGCGACCTCCTCAGGACTTTGGGGGGGCACAATAAACCCCGTCTCTCCAGAAATACAGACCTCTGGAAGTCCCCCAATAGGGGTTGTAATCAATGGTTTTCTAAGCCAACCGGCCTGTAAAGATGCTTGCGAAACACCCTCATTGGCCCGACTGAGCAGGAGAAAAATATCTAGAGAGGCAAGGGCAACATAGGGAGAATCCAAATGTCCTGTGAAAAAAACTCTTCTTTCCAGTCCCAGTTCTTTCCACTCCTTGCGGAAGTGCGGCTCGCTCACCCCTCCCCCAATGATGAGCCACTTCAGATTGGGAAACGATTGTAACTCTTTTGCTGCTAATAGAAGATCGCTAATCCCTTTCCATCCGCGCAGCACAGCTAGGGTGCCTACTAAACACTCATTAGAAGAGAGCCCTAAAGAGCGGCGGAATTCCTCAACTTTTATTGGATCAAATGTCATTTTCTTGGGTTCAACCCCGGTTGGAATAGAGAGGCAGCGCATTTTAGAGAATCCCATTGCATTTCTTAAAATGACGGCTGTCTCCTCACACGTTGTCACAATAGCATCGGCAAGGCAGCGATATAATAAAAATCGATTTAAGCGGCCATGAATGGGTGTAGAGAGATGACGTGTCCGGATGATTTTTTTTCTAAGAAGGCGGGCGGCTATCCCCCCAATCCATGCATCCAAAGAAGAGTGAGTATTGATAAGATCGACCTTTTCGCGGAATATGAGCTTAAGGAGGATCAAAAAGGCTGTGAGAGCACGTTTTTTAGAAAATGGGACCTCATAGACCGTGAATCCCTCTTTTCTAGCATAAGAGACAAGGCCCCCTCCCTTTTGAATCGCCAGGATGACTTTATATCCCCGCTCCCGCATTCCGATCGCCTCTTGTAAAATGCGGATTTCCTGCCCCCCCCACCCAGGGGATGCTTCCGTATGAAGAATATGGATCTTTTTCATAGTAATGCTCTTAGATACTTAAATATTCGCCTATGACCTGAAGAAAAAGGGAATTTATGGAGCTCTTCCCATTTTACCCATAGAAATCCAGCCTTGTCCGGAATACCAGGCATTTCCTCACATTCAAAAAGATAGGGGTACAAAGAGAGTTGGTAGCGGGTATAAGATTGCTTCTCTTTTGGTAAAACATTTTGCTCCCTTAAACTTAGAGAATACTTTTCAGCAAAGAGCCTCTTTGCTTCTTCCATAGACAGGTGAGCATCCGGGCCTTCTAGTGAGGGGAATTCATAAAGATCCGAGAGGACTTTTCCACTCTCTCCTCCCTTTTGGAGGGCTACTTTGCCTTGAAAATGAATCACACCCACATGTTTGAATAAAAAAATTGTTTTGGGCCTTTCTTTTTTTCTTGGAAGAGTTTCCTGGATTTGATGACGATAGGCCAAACACCCCTTTTTAATTGGGCAAAGGTTGCATGCGGGTTTTTTTGTACAAATGAGAGCCCCAAACTCAATGAGAGCTTCACTTATGATCCATGGTTCATATTGAGGAAGAAAAGATTGAGCCCTCTCATCTAGCTCCCTTTTTGTTTCCGAATTTTCAATCGGCTTATCAATACAAAAGAAGCGGCAGAGCAGACGGGAGACATTGCTATCGATAGGGGCGATCTTCTTTTTAAAAGCAAAGGCCAAAATTGCTGCAATTGTATAGGGCCCTAGACCTTTGATTTTTGCAAGAGCATCCGGATTATCCGGGAGCTCGCCGCCAAAGGATTCAATGATCTGCTTTGCTCCAAGATGAAGATTTTTAGCGCGGGCGTAATATCCTAAACCCTCCCAGGCTTTAAGCACCCTTTCCGGAGAGCTATTAGCAAGATCACTAATCGTCGGGAAAAGACGCATCCACTGCTCAAAATAAGGCATGACTACTACAACTTGCGTCTGTTGCAGCATCACCTCTGAAACCCAAACCTCATAGGGAGAAGGATCTCCTCTCCAAGGAAGCGTTCTTCGGTTTTCCAAAAACCATTTTCTTAAGCTTTCAACTGGAAAATCCATGGTAAAAAGCTTACACTTCAGCACGATGGACAGCAAGGGAATCTTCATAGGCGCGACGGGACAGCATGTGGGCAAAACAACGATTTGTCTTGGAATGATTTCCGGCCTTAAAAAAAATTTTCCAAAGCTCGGCTTTATGAAGCCAGTTGGCCAGCAGCATCTAACCGTTAAAAAAAACCTTCTTGTCGATAAAGATGTGGTTCTTTTCAAGGAGACTTTTAAACTTCCCTTCTCCTACCAGAAGATGAGTCCGGTGATCTTCTCTTCAGGGTTTACTCGCGATTTTCTCGATGAAAAAATTGATAGCAAAAAACTTGAAGAGAAAATTTTAAAATCTTTCAAAAGTATTTCAAAAAAAAGCGACTACACTGTTGTCGAGGGTACGGGCCATCTAGCAGTTGGTTCTATTGCCCATCTGAATAATGTAAGGATCGCCTCCATGTTGGGGTTGGAGATCGTTCTCATTGCAACAGGAGGCATTGGCAGCACCTTTGATGAGCTTGCGCTTTGCAAATCTCTTTGCGATTCCATGAATGTCAAATTAAAGGGAGTCATTTTAAATCGGGTTTTGCCAAATAAAAAGGATCTTATTGTCGGGTATATGAAAAAAGCGCTCGCTCGCTGGGACTGCCCTTTGATCGGCTGCATCCCCTATAGTCGTTTTTTGAGCACTCCTACAATGAAAGACTTCGAGGTTCTCTTTAAGGCTCCTCTACTTACCGGAGAGAATTATCATTTCTGCCATTTTGAGACGATTAGGCTTGTTGCGACCTCTCTGGAGACATTTAAAGAGGTCTGTTTTCCAGGCCAGCTTCTTGTTACTCCGGCTACAAGAGATGATATTATCCTGGCTGTTGCGGAAATGCAACGGCATCATCCACCAAAAAACGCTAGTGAGCCTTCAGATTATGGTTTGATTCTCACAGGCAGGCACCCTCCCTCTCCCAAAATTATTAAAGAGTTGCAAAAAGCTGATCTACCAGCTCTTTACGCTCCCGTCTCCACTTATGATGCGATGACAATGATCGCTTCTTTCACCGCAAAAATACGCATAGAAGATAATTCAAAAGTGCAAAAAGCAATTGAAATCGTCGAAAAACATCTTGATTTTTCTTATCTTTTAAATAATTAAATTATTAATAAAAGCTTATTATTCTTTACAAAAAATAAATAAAACGTTAATATTTCTTCTTCTTAATAATTATCATAGGAGGTTGAATGACTACTACAAACCCCGTAAGTAATGCAGGCCCTCCAGGCCCATTAATAATCAGTATTCATCGAGCAAGAATTGAGCTTCTTGGAAAAAAAGTGGGATTTTTAGCTCTGATTATTATCCAGGGATCTGCAATTGCCGGGGTTTGCGCTGCAATTATTTTATATAGCCCATTGCCAACCCAATCTCTTTTGGTATCTCCCTTTATTGGAGGGGTTTTTACAGCTTTAGCCCTTTTAAAAGTTCCGACTTTTAATATCACTCCGGTGAGCTATCAAACGTATACTAACCCTACCGCTTTAGTGGGTGATTTCTTGACTTTGGTCTTATTTGGCGGCCTGCTCTATATAAAAGATAAAATTGACTTCAACAACTACAGTGACCCGATTGTTGCTAATAGCATCCGAGAAGATCTACTCACTGCCTCTCTGGAACGCTTCTATGAAGTCTATGCTGACAAGGGCAGGATTAGAAATTTAAAAAATTTTAACTACATCAATCAAGATCAGGTTACTAAGATGAAAGCTATTTATGCAAAATATGAACCTCTCTTTCTTTCAGAAAAGACTACTAAAAAAGCATTTTTCCAAATCTTCAGCCAAGGTCCACAAAGTGAAAATAAAATTGATGGAGAAAACAAAACTGTTAGCGAAAATAAAATTGTTTTAGAAGATCTTAAAACACCCTTTGGCATACAATGCAAACAGCTCAAAATTGTTTCAATAAAAGCTCTGGAAGATGATTGGGCAGAACTTCAAAATGATTTACGCGTCACTCTGCCGCAGCCGGCAGGCCCTGATCTCACTTTTTTTTCCAATCGAGCGATTTACACATTTCACCAACTGATTGTGTAGGAAGCGCTTTCAAGCAGGCGCCTGTTTTACAGCTTCGAAGAAGAGGGCATCTTTTTTCAAATTTCTTTTTGTATGGACACTCTCCCCAAAGACTCCTATGATTTGCTCCAAGAGGGCGGTATTTTAAAGGCGAGGAGGGACCAAAAAAGGTCAAAGTCTTAGTCTGCGTCGTACCGCAAAGATGCAAAGGAAGCGAATCCATGGCTACCAGAAGATCAACCCTTCCCATTAAATAATGCAAAAGAGGAAGTTTTAAATAGGGCAAGATGGATGAGCGGTTTTCAAATTTTGCATGGAGAGCAGAAGAGAGCTCTCGCTCTTTTTCACTGCCCCAGCTAAATAAAAAATGGGGATCGCAATCCTGGATAAGTTGTTCAAGAAATGAGAGCAGAGATGTGTAAGAGAGCTCTTTATTTGGCCACCTTGTGCTCGGGCAGACTAAAATAAGAGGTCTTTTATAACTATCTACCATCTCATCGACTCTTCTCATCTCTATCGGATCATTCTTTAAGATCACTTGTTCGGTCGGCAGTGCCATCGATCTATCATTAAAAGCGCTTTGAACAATAGAGAGGTAGTCTTCGCGGATGTTCTTACCTGGAGAAGGATTAAAACGGAGATTCGTAAAAAAAAGATTGGGCCATTCAGGAACACTTTTTTTTCCAAATCCCACTTTATTCTTGGCACGAAGAGATGCCAATATAAGGGATGATTTCACATTTCCTTGTAAATCAAAAACATAATCGTAAACATTTTTTTGGACGCTCTTTCGAAAAGCTAAATATTCTCTCCAGTTTTTTTTCGCTAATGGGGACTTGCGCCATTTTTTTGAATCGATTGTAAAAACCGTTTGAATATCAGGGTGAGCTAACAGCAGCTCTGCGAAAGGAGATTCAACAACCCAATCAATCCGGCAGTTAGTAAATTTATTTTTTAAATAAGAGATCACGGGGAATGTATGGATAATATCCCCTAAAGAAGAAGTTTTTACGATTAAAAATTTAGGATCTTGTTGTATCATATTGTCTAGAAATCACTACACTACATTTTAAGAAAACAATGGATAAATGGATAGTAGCATTTTTGGATGAGGGCAAGAAGCTTATCCCCTTTTTAAAGCAGAAGTATAAAGATGCTTACACCCTTAAGCAGATTCGCTTTGCAATCGAGCACAATCGCTGCATGATTGATGGGGTGGTTGAGAGATTTGCTTCAAAGAGATTATGCAAGGGGTCTATTGTTGAAATTGAAATTTTTCCTCATTTTGGTTTTGCCTATGAGAAAGAGCGTCTTCTTTTTGAAGATGACTACTTCATTGCCTATGATAAACCTCCACTGATTCCAAGCGTCTATGGTTTGGATGAGGTGTTAATTCCCCATTTTGGCCCCCTTTTTCCCGTCCACCGCCTTGACCGGGATACAACGGGCGTTCTTTTATTTGCCAAAACAGCTGCCAGCCAATCCAAATTTGAGGATCTTTTCCGCAATAGGCTAGTAAAAAAAACCTATAGCGCTTTAGTTTTAGGCGCTCCCCTTGATTCTAAAGGTATAGTTGAGATGAAGATGGCTGCCAAAAAAACACTGCCCGGGAAAACGCTCTTCGGTCAGCATAGAGGGGGTAAATTTTCAAAAACTTATTGGAGATGTGAGAAAAGAGGGGAGCATTTTTCTCAACTCACCTGCATCCCAGTTACCGGCAGGACGCACCAGATCCGCATCCATCTCGAGCATATTGGGCATCCTATTGTAGGTGACTTTGACTATGGAAGCCGTAAACTTCCCCCCTTTTTAAAGCCCATACGGATCATGCTTCATGCAAGCGAGCTTACATTCTCCCACCCTTTTTTGTCTGAAAGCATCTCCCTTTCAGCTTCCCTTCCCCCCGATTTCCAAGAGATGCTCACCCATCTATAGATAGTAACGCAAAGCAAATTTAACAACAGAGACCACAGAGAGGAAAATTTAAATATAAATTACATAATTAATAATTAATGATGGATTGGTAATATTTTTATCCTTTTCTTCGCTCCTTCGCGATCCTTTGCCCTCTTATAAATTCCCTCTCAGTGATCTCTGTGGCCTCTGTGGTGATTTCTCTCTTTTTCTTCTCTGTGGTTAAATTTTTATCCCCGCTTGAGGAAAAGCTGCACATGAGATATGATAAACCCTTTATTTTTTAAAATTGGTAAGCAGATGTTAAAGATCGACCTTAAGGGAAAAAGAGCTTTTATAGCAGGTATTGGTGATGATCAGGGCTATGGTTGGGCTATTGCAAAGGCTATGGCAGAAGCTGGCGCTGAAATATTGGTAGGCACATGGACTCCCATTTTGAAAATTTTTACGATGAGTTTGGAGAGTGGAAAATTTGACGCCTCGCGAAAACTCTCTGATGGAAGCCTTATGGAATTTGCCAAAATCTATCCTCTAGATGCTGTGTATGATACTATGGAGCATGTTCCTCCGGAGATCAGAGAAAACAAACGCTATAAAGATGTAAAGGGGTATACGATTTCTGAAGTTGCTCGCGCGGTTCAAGAGGATTTTGGAACCATCGACATCCTTGTACACTCCCTTGCAAATGGTCCTGAAATCAAAAAACCCCTCCTAGAAACTTCAAGAGAGGGATATCTTGCCGCTATAAGCGCATCTGCCTATTCATTCATTAGTCTTTTAGCTCACTTTGGCCCCTTCATGAAGAAGGGAGGAGCGACCATTTCTCTCACATACCTTGCTTCAGAAAGGGCTATGCCCGGCTATGGCGGAGGAATGAGCTCTGCAAAAGCGGCTCTAGAGAGCGACACTCGCACATTGGCCTTTGAAGCCGGTAGGAAGTGGAAAATCCGGACCAATACCATTTCAGCCGGAGCTTTACGGAGCAGAGCCGCTAGGGCGATTTCAGAGGGCTTTATCGAAAAAATGATCGACTATTCTCAAGAGGCAGCTCCTCTTCAGGAACCTCTTGAATCTGAAGACATTGGCAATACAGCAGCTTTTTTAGCATCAGACCTTGCCAAAGGAATCACCGGGGTCACTCTCTATATTGATAAGGGAATGCATGCTATGGGCGTTGGCTCCGAGCTCTTCAAAGATACCTCCCCACAGAAATAGAAATTCGCCACTAGGACTTGCGATGCATTCGGTTGATTTTGAATTCACTTGGGTATCTTAGATTTTTTTATTATTAAAGAACGCTGTTGTTGCAGGAAGAATGGGACAGTGATCCGCTATCTTCACCATTTAAGTGGATTTACGCATTTTCCAGAGAGCTTCCTTTGCTGATTTAAGTACCGCTTCAAATTCTGAAAATGCAAAAACCCAAAATTTTTTATTTTGAGAGGGACGTATTTCAATTTGCCTCTCAATAATCCACATTTCGAAAATAGACACCACTTCCATCGAATGAATTTTATCGATTGATTGTCAAGGAGAGAGACTAATTGGATAGTCTAGGGGTATGTAGCGGTAGATGACTTAAGTTAAGTTTTGGAAGAATTTCCTTCGAGCCATTGAATTTGCCATTGTTTTGTATGAAAATAGTCTTGAAGACCTTGAAAGTTTTCGACCCAATCATCAAACCCTCTTGGATCTGTGGGTTCTAGCGAAGCGCTAATTAAAATTAAATATCCTCCTGTATTTTCAGCATCATCATGGATATACACATACCAATTTTTTGGATTGCCTTCTAGGATTTGACCGTATGTTTCTATTTTTAATTTATTCATTTTATTCAAAAAATAAGATGTGATTGTTTATATAGGATTCATTCAAATTTTGTGGTTTGAAAATTTCTAAGTGAACATGAGGATTCCATGGTTTATGTTTGCCTAATAATGAATTAGTATCCATACGAAATTGCCTTAAACCGTCGCGACTTCTAAATACACCACTTCCTGTTTTTCCAATTTCTTTATAGCCAAAACCTAAGAATTTTTCACCAGCCTCCAATACTTGCGATGGATTAGGCCTATATTGGCTTGAAAATTGACC
>Ga0207088_1038_pt1 | contig 29074 bp, 28 predicted proteins | sample Alteio_BWMinHeat_52_FD_153564 | JGI IMG/M metagenome (GOLD analysis project Ga0207088, IMG submission 153564) | Enriched cells from forest soil in Barre Woods Harvard Forest LTER site, Petersham, Massachusetts, United States -... | ecosystem: Environmental > Terrestrial > Soil > Temperate forest >... | reverse complement strand
CTGCAAGCTCTTTGGATAAGCTTATCGTCATATTAATATTAGCGGCCTTTGTGACACCATAGTCGGGACACCGAGGAGAGGGGTTAATACCGGCCACACTTGCAATTTGGATAATTCTTCCCCAGCCAAGTTGCTTCATTTGAGGAAGGAATGCCTGAATCATACGAAACATCGCAACTACATTAACATTGAACAAATCGAGCCACTCTTGAGAGGTACCTTGGAGCCATCCCCTTGTAAAATAAACACCTGCATTATTGACTAAAATATCCAAACGTTCAAAAGTCTGCAGGGTTTTCGCGGCAATGTGCTGCGCATCCTTCTCACTTGTAAGATCCCCTTCAACGTAATGCGCAATGCCCCCTTTTGCTGTGATTTCTTGAACCACACGCTCGAGTTCTCTCCTGTTTCTTCCCTGAACCATAACATGTGCGCCTTCTTGCGCTAAACATTTTGCAATGCCTTCCCCTATTCCACTGCTGCTGCCAGTGATGAGGGCTTTTTTCCCTTTAAGATTGAGTTCCATAAAATTTTATCCCCTATACCGTTTTAGTTTAGTTCAGCGCGAGCTATATGGACCTCTATTAAATCCAGCTCGTTTTCTAAATGAGTTAAAAGCTTATCGTCAATTTCCTTCTGCTTCCACATTTTTAAAAGATGCTTGCGTTGTGCTTGAATCACCTTAAGTCTAGCAATTTCAATATTCTGCAATTTATTGTCTACTGCATGAGTCATCTTCTGTATATTGTTTTGAGCAGTGAAATAGGCCTTAAGAAAATCAAATTCAACTTCATTTATAGTCTGTGCAGTAAGTAAATGATGCAGTTTCTCTTCAGCAATTTTTGCTAGTTGATCCCGAATTTTTCCCATATCACTTCCGAGATCACCCTGAATCTTTAGCAAGCGAAGAAGAACTGGCAGCGTAAGCCCTGGAATTAACAACGTTAATAAAATCACGACAAAAGTCATGAAAATTACCTCATTGCGCCCCTCTAATGGCAACCCATTAGAAGTAGTCAGGGGCAAGGCAATGGCTGCAGCGAGTGATACTATGCCTCGCATCCCACACCAGCCTACTATGGCAGCTTCTCGTAAGATTTGTAGACAAAAAGAAGAGGATTTGGATTTTTTTAAAGCCTTAAGGTAAGTAATACCTGATTTGGCATAAACCCAGATCATGCGAATAACAACCATGGCAAAAGTAATTAATAGAGCATATCCGGTGTATAATAGCAGCTGATGTAGGGTGAGCGTGCTAGCAATCGTTCGTAACTGTAAACCTATGAGAATAAAAACAAAACAATTCAAAAGAATGGTGAAGACATCCCATGAGACGTATCCGAGAACACGCCTTAGAGAAGAATTATGCGTTACGATTATGCGAGAACCGATTAGACCATTAATAACCACAGCTAAGACACCCGATACTGCTATCCAACTTGCAGTGATATAGGTGATATAAGGAATTGTAAATGAAAATACTACTCCCAAGACAGGTTCCAAATAAAGTCTTGAAAATAATTGAAATAGAAAGCCTAGAGCAATTCCTACAATAATCCCTCCCCCAACTGCTTGCAGAAACTCCCCTCCTCCCTCTAATAACGAAAATGTCCCAGATAGAAGCGCATTAACGGCGATCGTATAAAGTATAAGAGCAGATGCGTCGTTAATCAAACTCTCCCCTTCCAAAAGAGTCACCAAACGTGAATTAATTGAAAAACGCTTGAGAATAGCTGTCGCGGATATGGCATCTGGAGGAGAGACGATAGCTCCAAAAGCTAATGCAAGCGCCCAAGAAAATTCCGGAAAAAGCCATTTAAACATAATCCCTATGAGAAGAGTTGTAACAACTACCAAACCTAAAGCAAGAGAGAAGATATTCCTCCAATTCCGTTTAAATTCCCGGAATGAAATACCAAATGCAGCATAATTAAGGATGGGAGGAAGAACAATAACGAGGATCAAATTGGGATCGAAGTAAATGGCGTGCAAGCCTGGAATAAAACCAATAGCTGTTCCACCAATGACAAGCGCAATAGGGTATGCCAAATGAAATTTTTGAGAAATCCCGATAAGAAGAACTGCAGCAAACAGCAAGAAAAAAACTGTTTCTAAACTATGCATAATCTTAGGGTGTGCTCAAACTGCTCACTTTATTAATCGAGCAGATACAGAGATTTCCGCTTTAAAGAGTTTTGAAACGGGGCAGCCTGTTTCAGCGGCCTTTACAGCCTTATGAAACTTATCTTCAGCGGCTCCTGGAATATCTGCGACAAGATCAATGTGGCTCTTTGTAATGGAGAAACCCTCTTCCACTTTTTCAAGAGAAATCGTTACGGTAGCTTCGATTTTTTTTGGAATCATACCCGCACTCCCAAGTTCATTGGATAGCGCCATTGCGAAACACCCTGCATGGGCTGCCGCAAGAAGTTCTTCAGGATTGGTGCCTATGCCATTTTCAAAACGCGTTGCAAATGAATATTGCGTTTGCTTAAGAATACCGCTATGCGTTGTAATGGTCCCTTTGCCATCTTTTAAGCCACCCTGCCAAATTGCCGAAGCTCTGCGCTGCATAATCTTTTCTCCAATTAGAAATTAATTTAGGAGGTCATTACATAGACCTCGTGCCATAAAACAATTTTATCACTTTTATCAAACTTCAGAATTAAAATAGCTTCAAAATTTTCTAAAGAGCCATCTAGACGGATAATATGAGCAATCATAGGGATAACGACATTTTCTCTATCCGCAATAAAATCATGATAGTCATAACTGATTGAGCGAATGGTCGACCTAAATTGATTTAAGAAGTCAAAATATTTATCATGATTGGCATCATAATTTATCCCATTAGCTTTCACAAGGAATTGATCGGCAAAATAAATTCCAAGCTCCGACTTTTTTAATTCTGCACTTTTCACCAGATTTCTGGTGTTCCATACAAGAAGACTTTTTGCTATTTCAATATGTTTCATTTATTTTGCGATGCCCGCTTATCAAAAACGAGCTGCAGCATTGACGTAGAGCGCAGCTTCACCTACAAAACGCCCCTCTACAGTCACTTCCATTTTGTTGCAAACAAGAGGACACAAAGTCAAACCCACAACGTACCCCCAGTTCCTTCGATTTCTCATATTAAAGAGAAAAGTACCGGTGTTGTCTTCAATAGGAAAATTCTCTCCATTGCCAAATTTCCAAAAAGAGCGAGCATATTTGAATGCCATATAGGGAACAAAAAATTCATTGTAGCGATAAGAGAGGCCCGCCCCAACTTGCCATTCGCTATAATGTGTTCTAAGCTCGTCATCAGGATAAACAACAGCGCCCGATGCTATGTACATGCGCTTGATATTAGGCTTCGTTGAAAAATATTGCCCCTCAACACCAAAGGAGGCGCACTTATATTCCAAAATAGTAGCCCTCGCTCCCACGCTATAGGAGAAGGCCGATCCCGATTCTACTTCGAAAAGAGGATGTATATCATCTGGATTGAAAGCCCCTAAACTTGTATTCAAAGAGAGCCTAGAAACTCCGAGCGAAGAGAATATATCGAGTAGATCACAAATATTGAGAACCAAATATCCGGCATTTGTAACAAGTGTTGTCCTGTCAATATCCTTATGGTGGACAGTTTTCATGTACCGATTGAAAACATAATCTCCATAAAAACCCACTCCAAAGCCTAAAAAATCACAAAAACAAGAAGCATTATCATCACAACATTCTCCAGGAAAAGGAGCAAAGAGACTGGCTTCAGAAGGATTCCCCACGGGTAAGGCATCTGCAGTATTAATTAATAAGAGTGAAAAAACGACAAAACATAACTTTTTCATGGCTTCCCTAGGATAAAATAATGTTGATGGTTATACCATCCACGAATTTATTTTAAAAATTTTATCTTACTAAAATAAAATTTTAAAGATAAATTCGTGGATGGTATAACCATCAACATTATTTTATCCTAGGGAAGCCATGTCATACGATCCTTAGAAAAGAAAAATTAAGGTAAGTAGAAGACTATTTATCTCATGAATATTCTATTAGTTTGCTTAGCTCTTGTTTTTAGCGCATCAAATCTTGCTGCATCTGAAGCAGTGGAGAGAGGCTACCAAGTCATCGTAGAGGAAAAATCTAATCCTCTTGTTAACGATATCATTTTGCATGGCCTACAAAGCTTCAATTTACCATTCTTTCAGCAGAAAGATTGTCAATTTTTTTCAATTTATGCAGTAGATGAGAATCATCAGATTATTGGAGGATTATGCGGAGACATTCTTGGTAGAACAGCTAATGTTGACTATGCTTGGGTGGATGAAGAAAAACGAAGGCAGGGTATTGCCACTCAGTTATTTTCTCAGCTAGAATCTTTCGCTCAATCAAAAGGGTGCAAATATATCCAATTATTCACCTATGAATTTCAAGCCAAAGAATTTTACGAGAAGCTGGGGTTTGAATGCATAGCCATTATCTCTAACTGGATTGAAGGACATGATGCTATTTTCTTTCGAAAAGGTTTGAAATTGCATCGACTATAAAATGAATTTGTTCTTCAATTAGGTGCGGGGCCAAAATCGATCCCAGACCTGCCAAAAGTTCTCTCCCCTGGCAATCACTGTCATCGGATCTATCACTTCGCAGCCGACCCGATTTTTAAAGGCATTGGACTTATCAGGATAGGCCAATTCGACTTTCAGCTCCACAGGCGGGGTAAACTTTAAGGGCTTTGGCCAGTTTGCACGCTCTTTTAAAGCCTTTTCAACTCCCATTTCAACGAGATGGCAAGCATCGGCCGGCGCTAAACAACGCGCCGCAAAGCGGGATAAACTTTTTTTTACAGCAACAGTATGAAGGGTTGGCCCAACTAATGACTTGACTTCTTGGCATGTGGCTTCATCTCCCGAGACAAAGACGACAGGAACATCAAATGATCCGGCAATGGCTGCAACAATTCCGCTCTCTCCGACAGAGCGTCCATTAATCAACATAGATCGAAAATTTTCAGTCGACATGGTATGGGATAGAATTCCATCTTCGGTTCCTGACATGGCATGCGCTCCGGGAAGAAGCATTGCGTCAGCACCTGTTAGAGGTTCGACATAACAGCCCCAACGATATCCAAAGACATACTCAGCACCTGGCTCCAACTGGTCTTTAATTAAGCTATTAAAGGAATGATCGCCACCAGCTCCATGGCCATCAACAACGATAATTTCCGTGGCTCCAGCTTTTTTCGCTCCCCTCACTGCAGCATTAACTTCAGCAGTATATAATCGACGTCCCTCTTCATACTGCGGCGACCCCGCCATGACCTGATCCCATTTAACGATACCGCCTATTCCTTCCATGTCACACCAAAAGAGCACTCTCATTCTCAAATCCCTCCAAATTATGCAGTGCCACTCTACCCAAGATTTTTAATTTTTCCCATTTAAAAAAGAGAGAGTAGCTCCCACAGGATAGTGATCTGAGGGGTTATCCCTATTTGGTAGGGGTTTATTTATATCAGCTCTCTCTTCTTTAAACCCTACAGTAGAGTGAGTCAGCAAAAAGCGTCCCCCATTTTCAGGTTTCAGAGTAATCAAATAGTCCTCTTCGTCAATTGCAACTTTACCGGCTTTTGCATGCTGCGCTGTGACCATCCGCTTTTTTATCGTCGTTGGGCCAACACTTGTAGCGGTTAAGCCAAGATGATCCAGATGCTCTCTTAAGAGCCTTCCATCCTCTTCCGTCTTTGTATTTGCATCTATTCCAATCAAAAGCTGAAGATCTAAATCCTGGGATAATTGATGAAATGTCTTCATAACAAGAGTAACTTGCAACCGTCCATCCTCAGCCATTGTAGAATGGCCATGACATGAGGCTAAGAGAAACTTTTCATCACTATTTTTACGAGTGGCAAGTATAACGACCATACGCCCCTCCTTAAAACCTGCATAACCTTCAATGTCAATAAGTTCGTAATCAGGTTCCCATAAATCCCTCCGAAGGAAAATAAAGCAACCATCTTGAGGGTTCTGTTTATCGACAGGCCAAAAAGTTCCATCGCATGTTAAAGTATGCGGGAGAAACGCATCGCACTCTTGAGTAAATAGAACCCCTGAGTTAGCGACAAGAAGCTTTTTCTTAAGCGCTTGTGCCCTTGACTTGGGCTCCCCAATTGTATTGGCAAATATCTCTTTCACCTGATTTATTTGCTCAATCATTCCGGGATCTTGAGCAACAAGATGAAGATTGAGCGCTTGATAAGCCCAATAGAAAAATGTTTGTCCAGCGGGAGAACAAAATAGTTCTAAATCATCGTTCTTTGCACCCTCTCCAAAAAACTTTTGCAAAAAATCTTTATCTAATTTTTTTAATGATCTTTTGAGATCCGTTTCCGATCTTGCTAAGCTCAATGTCTCCTCTGTAAAAACAGCATCGAGAAGATCTCTCTTTAAATCTGAAGCATTGCTTGCTTTTAAGATCTGTGTTGAACTCAATATGGGTAGATCAAAGCTCTTCCCGTCTCTAGAAGCCTTAGCACGTAAAGCCTTATCCAGACTTAAAAATTCCGCGGGATTATTTCTAAAAAAATAGAAAACTTTTTGATCTCCATAACGCTCTAAAAAATAAAAAATTTTACTTAAGTCTCTATTAGCAAACCCATTAAGATCTTTTTGTTTCTTTGCGATTTCATCCATTAATTCAGATGTAACTAACTCTAAAAAGGTAGGGCCATATTCCTTATCGCTCTTTTGCATCAATTCTCTCATCTCTGAATCAAGGTTTTCAGAAAAGGCCTCCTTTGCCATAACCTTCTCAAAAACCTTTTGACGTATAGGGTTCACTTCCGGACCATAATCCCCTTCAAACTCAAATGGATCAGTAAATATTCCTAGTATGTTAGCAGTATGTATTACAATCGATAGAAAAAAATTCATATAATAAAAACTCAGTAAAAAATAAGGAGAATAATAGTTTATCTAATTCTCTGCTGTCAATGTTGTTATGGCATTCTGATAAAAAAATGCTATCGCTAATAGCATTTTTCAATGTAAAATGCTATTTATGATGACAAATTCACGATATGTACCTAGAACGATTAATCCCCCTGAGGGTAGCTACTTTCTCTTAGGCCCGAGAGGAACTGGCAAATCTACCTGGCTTTTACACCAGTATCCAAAAGCGCTACGGATCGACCTTTTACTGGGAGAAGAAGAGAGGAGATATAGCGCCTATCCTGAACGAATTCGAGATGTAGCAGCAGCGCTACCTCGAGGCTCTACTCTTATTTTAGATGAAATCCAACGCGTTCCTAAGCTTCTTCCTGAGATCCATGCCCTTATCGAAGAGAAAAGAGGCATTCAATATATTATGACCGGAAGTAGCAGCCGTAAATTGCGAAGATCTGTCAGTGATCTTTTGGGAGGAAGAGCCCTCCTTAGACGGATGGGCCCCTTTATGGCCTCTGAGTTAAAAGAAGAGTTCTCCTTAGAAAAGGCATTAAAGATAGGTCTTATTCCTTTAATCTGGGAATCGACCGACGCTGCTGATCGTCTGCGTGATTATCTCCACCTCTATTTGAAAGAAGAAGTACAGGCAGAGGGACTCGTTCGCCAGTTTGGCGACTTTTCTCGTTTTTTAGAAGTTGCAAGTTTCTCCCATGGCTCTATCTGGACATCCATGGATATCAGCCGGGAGTCTAGTGTTAAACGAGCAACCGTAGATAATTACTTGCGAATTCTCGAAGATCTTTTATTGGCTTTTACTCTGCCCGTTTTTACAAGAAGGGCAAAACGGAAATTGATTGCACATTCAAAATTCTATTTTTTTGATGCAGGCATCTATCGAATTTTGCGCCCTCAAGGAATTCTTGACAGCTCATCTGAAATTGAAGGGTTAGCATTAGAAGGACTAGTAGCTCAACATCTTCAGAATTGGGTTCTGGCTCAAAACCAGCCCCACTCCCTTTCTTTTTGGCGTACCCAGACAAAACTGGAGGTTGATTTTATTATTTATGGACCAAAAGGTTTTTGGGCAATTGAAGTAAAACGCAGCCCCAACCTTGGCCCCGATGATGTGAGACCTCTTCTAGCCTTCAAAGAAGAATACCCCGAAGCTACATGTTTATTTGTTGCTCCGGGGAAAAGAAAAGAGGTTATCCGCGGATTTCCTATTATTCCGATGGAGGAGTTTCTCTTGAAACTCACTCCTGAAAATCCTATTTATTCGACGGATTTTTTGACGTAACAAGAGTCCTAACCCTGGTGGAAGATATCAATGAGAAGTTGTATTATTTTTCTTACATTGCTGCTTTTTTTTCCGACTCTTCTTCTTGGGAAAGAGTCGGTTTACTGCGTGCATGGCTTTTTGCGGAAGTGCTCTTCGATGAAAGGAATCGGTAAAGCATTCCAAAGAAGAGGTTATCACGCTTATCTTTGGGACTATCCTAGTCGTAAAAAAAGCATCGAAGAGCACGCTGTAGACTTGGCAGTGGAGCTAAAAGAGAGGGCAAGACAAAATCCTAATGAGCCTATCCATTTTGTCACTCATAGTTTGGGGGGAATCATTTTACGGGCAGCTCTCAACCATCCCGATTGTCCAGAAGAGGCAAAAAAAGGGAGGGCCGTTCTTCTTTCTCCTCCCAATCAGGGAAGCTGCTACGGTCGTTTTTTAAACCACTTCAGGCCTATCAGAAAGTTAGTTGGTAAAAAAGCTGGCATGCAGCTCTTGAATAGCCAAAATTTTGAGCATCTCGGCCAATTTCCTATCAGCATGGATATTCTCGTTATTTCGGGAACATGCAGCTGGAATCCCTTTATCAAGGGAATCAATGATGGAACAGTAAGAGTCATTGAAGGATGCCTAACAACTCCTCACAAACATATTACCATTTTCTCTGGGCATTGCTGGATGATGTTTTCTGATCCTGTAATAACTAACTCCTTAGAGTTTATTTCTAGTTAGTTTATACCATGTCAATTCATGCTTGTTATTAAAGAGATGGACAAGCCCGCTGCCTTCAATGCTTTCAAACTCTTTAATAACGTCGAGATCCCCTTTCCCCTGAAATTTTAATGTGCAGACAAAATTCACTTCCGGATAGACATCGAGCCACTTTTTTATCCACAAGAGAAGTTTATCCGGATAGCAGATAACATCGCTAAAGATCCAATCAAGATGAGGAAAATCTGAGGGCCCAAGCGCAAAGGCATTTTTTTTCAGAAACGTGATATTGGGAAGAGCCGCTATTTTGGGATCGAGGTCCGCCCTATCCACGGCAATGACAGATGCACCCAACTGCTGCAAAACCCAGCTCCAACTTCCTGGGCTGGCTCCGATTTCCAGACAGCAATCATCCGCTTTTGGCATCTGCCCAATTCTTGTAAACAACTCCCAAAGCTTAAGATAGGCTCGACTTGGAGGAAGCTTAGACTCTTGAAAGTGGATCTCTCCCCCCGCAAAAGGAGAAAGACAAGCAGGAGAGGCTAATAGAGTTTCTGCATCCAAAAGAGTCCATGACCCAAGCGGCGCTTTAGGCAGTGGTGAAGGAAAAAGAAGAGGCTTTGGAGAAAAATAAGGAAGACTTGCTGAGATTAGCTCCCCTCTTCGAATATTGCTGTAGGGATAAAATGACCAGAGCTTTTGAAGCGCCCGGAGTTTTTTCGCCCCATCGGATATGGAATGAATAGGGATGATTTGAGGATCGAACCAGATATTTTGCACCCAATGGACATTTTGAGCAGGACCCTCAGCCAGGATTAATCTATCATATTCGTGGACAATATATTTAAGTTCTCTTTTAAGCTCCTCTTCAAGATTTGGAGGCGCTAAGTACCCTGTTTGCATCAATTCAGACTCATAAATCTTAAAATCAATTAATCACCACAGACTCGACTTTAGGATTTTTACCCTAAAATTCAGAATAAAGAGTCGGGTTTGCCCGCGGGCAAACCCGATTCTTTTTTCCTTGTGGTGATAAAATTTTATCAAACCTTGTTTGCTAAAACGCTCTTAAAAAGAGAGAGGTGTTTTTCAAATATCTCCCAAGGAGCATCTGCTATCGAGAGATAAAGAGCATCCTCTTTTTGAATGAAATAAAGAAAAAGGCCCCTATCTCCTTGCTCTGCTGCAAAACCATGAGAAGAGTCTTTATCTACATTACGCAATCCCCTTCCAAGAAAGGCGACCCCCTGTGGAACCGGCTGTTTAATTAAAACAGAAGGATCTCTAAAAAGATCTAAATGCCAGGTAATAATTTCATCGATCTGGCTTTTTTCAACAATCGGAAATTTACGAACATCAAGATAAAAAGGGGTGCCAAGAGGAGTCTCATCTAGATAAAGCCGCTTATAGACCTTAAAAGGGATAGGCGTAGAACACCACAAGGGTGCAAATTCATTAATCGATAAGACATTATAGTAGCTTTTAGGAAAAGTAAAAGGAAGCTCTTCTTGTAAGCAAGAGAGAGAGGAGATGATGATTTCTGTCACTTTCTCCTCGGAAAAAGACTCTTTTCCATAATTTGCAGCATTGCTTACAATTGCTTCGGATATTTTTCTTATATTTTCTATATCACGCCACATCTCAAAAGAGATCTCCTTCACCTCTTCCTGAGATTTTATCCAAGGGTGGGAGAAAATCTCTGCAAAATGCAAAAGCGCCAGAGGATCATCTCTTTGTATTGGCAAAATGGCGAGTGGATCCACTTCTCGCACTATAGAAGGAGTGGGTAGTGAATGGGTAATCTCGGTTGGGACTTCAGCGTCCACGCAAAATTTCGAAAGAAAGCAGAGAAGAGAAAAAAGGGCTAGAGCTCCCAGGATGAGGGATAATTTTTTCATTACATCACCTCGGCTGCAAGAGCTGCCAGTTCTGAGCGTTCAGTTTTTTCCATATACATGTGACCAAAGATTTTATATTCTTTAAATCGCCCAATGACATAGGTGAGGCCATTGGAATCTTTATCGAGGTAGGGATTATCAATTTGTGTTGGGTCGCCTGTGAGTACAACCTTTGTATCGGTGCCAGCACGCGATATAACTGTTTTTACCTCATGAGGAGTCAAATTTTGCGCCTCATCGATAATCATAAACATCTTTGGTAAAGTACGCCCGCGAATGTAGGTGACAGCCTCCATCTCAAGTTTTTTGCTATCCATCACATAGCGCAGCGTTTCGTTTGGCTCTTGGTGGGCGGCGTCGCATAAAAATTCAAGATTATCATAGATAGGCTGCATCCAATGGAGCAGCTTTTCCTCTTTAAGCCCAGGTAGATAGCCGATATCGCGTCCAAGGGGTACTATGGGACGGCTGACTAGAATACGGCTATAAATACCCTCGTCAAAGACTTTCCGTAAAGCAACCGCTAGAGCTAAAAGTGTTTTCCCAGTTCCTGCGGGTCCGACAAGCGTTACCAGCTTCACATCGTCGCGTAAAAGAAGATCTAAAGCGCACCGCTGCTCTACATTTAAAGGATGGATTCCCCAGATGCTTGTGGGCATTTGCATCAGAGAAACAAGCTGTTTTTTTATAGGATTGTATTTGCCAACAGCAGAGGAATTTTCCGGAGAGGTCATAATACAATATTCATTTGGGTAAAAATCCCTTTCTTCAACTTTTACACTGCCATCTTTGTAAAAGATGTCTATATCATGCTTCGGAAGGAGGATTTTTTTTAATCCACGATAAATACTGTCGAATGAAAACTTTTTATTCTCATAGTCAGTCGCTTCCAGCCCCATTGCTTTAGCCTTGACACGCATCGTTAGGTCTTTGGAAACAATAGTGACAATCTCTCCTTTTTCATATAGAAAGTAGGCGGCCATCAGGATCTTGTAATTAAAGCTTGTCAAAGAGAGCGCGTAATTTTGACTATAATTTGTTTTGATTTCAAGTTGGATGCGGATGACTGTCCCCGAAGGAAGCTCAACACCCTCATGAAGATCTCCCTTCCCAATGTCTTTAAGGGAGTCGAAGTAGCGAAGGACCGCGCGAGCATTTTTTGCAAGTTCATCACGATACTTTTTCATTGTATCAAGCTCTTCTAATACGCCTAGAGGGATCACCACATCATTATTGCCAAATTGCGTCACAGAATCGGGATCGTGCAGCAGAACGTTCGTGTCCAATACAAAAGTCTTTCTATCCATTATCATCCTTCGTTTTCAGCGAAAGCCTGGATCGCCAGGCACCGCTTTTTTTCAAAATCTAACTTCTCACCCTAATCCGATCAATTAAAAAAATCTTTACCAAATCTTTGTAGTAAAAAGAATTAAAAAAAATAGCACTCTCGATTGATGAGTGCTAAAAAACTCTTGCTTGAAATCGAATGGTTAGGTAAACTATAGATAATTCATTACAATTGGGAGTGTCCAATGAATTATAGAATTACAGAAAAAATTCTTTGTCTTCCCCCTCACCTTTCAACAACTTGGGAGCAGGTTGCCGCTCTTCGGACTGAAGAGAGCGGGTCTTTGGATGCAATGACGCTCGTTATCCATTTAACTGATGGAGGATGCATTAAAATACCCGATTTAGACTCCTCAGTTCTCGATATCATCTTCTCTTGCCACGTCGATCATCTCGAAAAAAGAGGAAAATCTCCAAAAGAAAACAAAGTTCAAAATACCCAGGCTGCATTCTTCCAAAATGCTTTTGGACTCTCCCCCGAACAACTCTCTCAACTCTCCATCCGTCTCGGCCCCTCCGGGATAGGAGGAATAGCCGGAGGGATTGAGGGGATGGAATCCGCCATGAGCCACGACCCTACAAAAACAGATACCCCCCAACTTCCCAAAGAGATGCTTGAGAAAATCTCTCAAATTGCAAAGATCTTAACCGGAGGAGAACTTAACAACTTTCCAAAGCCAGAACCTCATTGCAACTGCGTCCACTGTCAGCTCTCCCGCGCAATCCATTGTGGCGACGTTGCTCCTGAAAAAAATCTACAAGATGAGTTTGTCTCTGATGATGATCTTAAATTTCGCGATTGGGAGATCATGCAAACAGGAGATAGGCTCTATCGAGTCACACACCCTTTGCTCTCTGTAAAATACGATGTCTATTTGGGTGATCCTATTGGTTGCACCTGTGGAGAAGCTCATTGTGACCATATCAAAGCAGTGCTTTTCAGCCCTCCCTAAGACTAAACATCAGAATTACTCAATTTTTTTTTGCTCTTGCACATTTCGATTTTTCGGAGTACAACACTTAAATAAATGATAAAAAAAACTGGGGTAGCTCAAATGAGCAAAAAAAAATTTGTTTCATCTCTTTGTATTCTTCAAGCCCTTTCTTGCGGGCTCTGCTTTGCGGAGGAGAATCCAACAGTTGGAAAACCTGATATCCAATCTGTTACATCTCTTACCATTGCCCAAAAACCCTCTTCGCATTTCACCTCTTTTACAGGCAAGGTGACAGGAAATAAGGTCCGTCTTAGAACTACGCCCTCTCTTGAGGCCTATGTTATCAGAGAGGCAAATTCTGGAGAGCTCTTATCTATTGTAGATGAAAAAGATGACTTCTATGTCATTTTACCCCCCCTTGGAACAAAAGGGTATGTCTTTAGAACCTTTGTCCTTGACAATGTCGTTGAAGCTGATAGGGTCAATATCCGCCTCTATCCTGATACCGAGGCCCCAGTTATTGGTCAGTTTCAATCGGGTGAAAAGATCAATGCCGCTGTCAGCAGCGTGAATAGCAAATGGCTTGAAGTGGAACTTGGAAATTCTGCCCATTTTTACATCTCCAAAGAGTATGTCGAAAATGCGGGCCCCATTGAAATGGTTGCTCAAAAAGAAGCTCGCAAGCAGGAAGCTTGGCATCTTCTTAGCTCAGCTTTCCATTTTGCACAGAGCGAGATCCAAAAGCCTTTTGAAGAGATAGATCTTGAGAAGGTCGATCAAAACTTCAATCACCTCGTTCGGAATTTTGGAGATTTCCCTGACATTATCCAAAAAACACAGGAACTTGGAAACATTATCCATGATGCATACATCCAAAAAAAGATCTACTTTTTGGAGTTTAAAGCCGATCGCACCACACGCTCTTCACAAGATGAGATGAAAAAGCACTTTGCAAAGCTTACAGAGATTGGCAAAGAGCTCCAGCTTGAAGTCGGTGTTCTGGCCTCTATGGATACCAATGACGCTGCAGCTCCATTAGCAGCAACTTTTAGTACAGCAGACGCTGAGATAGAGGGCAATGAGAATTTATCCTCTTTGACAGACAAAATGCTTGCATGGCTCCCCTTTGAGGAATCTCTCTACCACATGTGGGCAGCGGCTGGAGGTTTTGGAACAATTGATGAATTCTATAAACAAGAGACTGGAGAAGCTATTCACATAACTGGAATAGTGGAAGCTTATAACCGCCCTGTTAAAAATAGGCCCGGTGATTACCTCTTGCGCTGTGAGAGTCTTCCCCAAGCCTTTCTATACAGCACAAAAGTGAATTTGCAGGATAAAATTGGAAAGAAAGTGACCATCGTTGTTACTCCTCGTCCAAACCATAACTTTGCATTCCCTGCCTACTTTGTTCATTCGATTGAATAAATAGAAGTCGAAGCCCCCATTGCAAAAAACCCTTTCTAACAGGTAACTTAGAAAGGGTTTTTTTATTTTGAATTCTATGAATTTTGTTAAAGTTGATTCGGCAGCAGTAGTTGGTATTGAGGCTCAACATGTTGAAATAGATGTTGATGCTATGCGCAGTGAACAAGGGATGATCACCATCGTGGGTCTTCCTGACCTTGCCATTAAAGAATCAAAACAGAGGGTTACAAGTGCAATCCGTCACTCTGGTTTTTCTTTTGACTCTATCCAGGCAACAATAAACCTGGCTCCGGCAAACCTTAAGAAGGAGGGAACAGTCTATGACTTTCCGATTGCCCTGGGACTATTAGAGAGCTTAAAAATTCTACCCGCCGGAATATTAAAAGATTTTGTTCTGGCAGGAGAGCTTGGACTTTCCGGAGAGTTAAGGCCGATTTTGGGAGCCCTTTCTATTGCCCTTCTTGCCAAAAAATTGAAAAAAAAAGGGCTAATTCTTCCCTTAGCAAATACACAAGAAGCTGCAATGATTGATGGGATTGAAATCTACGGGGTGCGCCACCTAAAAGATGCTATTAAATTTTTGCTAAATAAAGGTTCTTTGGCGCCCGTTACAGGCTGCATAGAATTTCAACAAGAGCCCTCTCTTATAGACTTTGCAGATATCAAGGGACAGGCCAATGTGAAGAGGGCTTTAGAGATTGCAGCTTCTGGCGGACATAATGTTCTCATGAATGGTCCTCCAGGCTCTGGGAAGACGCTTGCTGCAAAAGCATTGCCAACGATCTTTCCTCTAATGGAGTTGGAGGAGATTTTAGAGGTCACAAAAATTTATTCGGCAGCGGGACTTATTCCGGCGGGCCAAAACCTTATGACAAGCCGCCCTTTTCGCAGTCCCCACCACTCTATCTCCTACGCCGGCATGATTGGAGGAGGAACCTCGCCAAAACCTGGAGAAGTCACTCTTGCTCACTATGGAGTTCTATTTCTCGATGAGCTCCCCGAATTTACAAGGCAGACTTTGGAGGTCTTAAGACAGCCGCTGGAAGATCATAAAGTCACCATTTCAAGAGCAAAACAGCACATCACCTTCCCGACTCAATTTCTCCTAGTTGCTGCAATGAATCCCTGTCCTTGTGGTTACCTGGGACACCCTGACAAGGTCTGTAAAGATACCGGACTACAGATCGAGAGATATCAAAAAAAGATCTCTGGCCCTCTTTTAGATCGGATAGACCTTCATGTCTCTGTAGCCCCCTTGCGTTTTAAAGACCTGGGAAGCTCCCTTAAAGAAGAGTCCTCCCTTATGATACAAAAGCGGGTTAGCCTTGCGCGCGAAAAACAGAAGCAGCGTTTTTTAATCAATAAAACAAATAGTCTCATGACGCCGCAGGAAACTTTAGAGGCCGTTCCTTTAAACCAAAACTGCCACTCTCTTTTAAAGCAGGCTGTTGATCAAATGGGGGTCACAGCAAGAGGCTACCACCGTTTATTAAAGGTCGCTCGTACCATCGCCGACTTAGAGGGATCCTCCTCTGTAAACGACACCCACATCCTTGAAGCTCTCTCCTATAGACCCCTCAACGACAGCCAAAACAATTAAACAAACAAGAAAGACGAATTGCTAAAAAATTTCTCTTTACCAAATCAAAATTTTTAATTATAAGGCTTTGTACAAAAATTATTTGTGCAGCCAAAAGTGAAAAAATTCCTTCTTCTTTTTCTTTACATAAGCAGTGTTTTAACTGCGGAAGGGCCTCAAGCTTCAAGGTCTGCCGGATCAATCAATACTGCAGGGATACAAGCTGAGCTTGTCTCCCATGCTCTGCAGCCTGACTACATGCCAAGAGTCAACGTTGTCACAGGAGAGTATTGCGAAGAGGGAATCGACCTTGTTGTTGCAGGCATAGAGCCTCTCTCCTTGGTGCTATTCCAGCAAACGCTTTGATCCAGAAACGGGCTTCTACTACTTTGGCAGACGCTACTACAGTCCTGAACTTGGCCGTTGGATCTCTCCAGACCCCCAAGGCTTTCATGATGGTCCCAATCTCTATGCCTACCTTCACAATAGCCCCTTAATGGGGGTTGACCTCTATGGACTATTAAAAAACAACAATTTCGGCTTCACGCGAGATGCCCACAACCGTTATAGGGGATTTGATACAGCTTTCAGGGATATGGCTTTTAGTTTGTTAACGAGCATGGGTGGCAGAACAATACCGATGAACAATAGTAAAAATCCCCTCGCTCCAGCGCCCATGATGGGAGAATGGGAAGATCTATCCTTAACAAGAATAAGAGATCTACCAAAAATTGCTTATCGAGCTGCATTTCCTTATCATTATGATTTACAACACCTCCCAGCAGATACCCCCAGGGACATGGTCTCTTTCGCAGAAGGAAGGGCAAACTTTGAAAAAGCTCTCATGTTCACAGGCTTTGCTAAAGGATTACAAGCTCTTGGAGGCCGCGGCATTTCATCACGTGCTTTGACAAGAAATGCCATACGTCCCCTCGTTACACGCGAGGTAAATTATTCTGGAATTCCTTTATCTGGTAGTGTATCAGCTGTTGAGGAGGGAGTTACAAAAAGTGGCCGTAATCGCTTTACACCAGACTCTAATGCAACAGGAGCCCATTCAGTTTTTCGAAGAGGCTCAACAGGACGAGTTACTCATTATGAAACATATAGACCTCAAACGAATCCATATGACCCTAGGCCTTGGGAAAGTATTAAGCGATATGATGGTCCAGGAGGTGTTGATGATAAACATTATAACAAATTTTTGAAAAAATATATTGATACGCCTCATATACATGATCCTCATACACCGGGTGGTGTAAGATTTGCAGAACAATGGGAAATTCCAAATTGGTAGTGTGACAATGGAAGATAATTTGGTTTGGTTGTTAAATTGGTTCTACCTCCAATGTGATGGAGACTGGGAACATGGTAATGGGGTACGAATAGGAACTTTAGATAATCCGGGATGGTATCTAACAGTTAGTATACAAGATACTGAATTTGAAACAAAAGAATTTAAAGAGATTATTATTGAACGCTCTGAAAACGATTGGTTTCATTGTTTTGTACGAGAAGGAAAATTTGAGGGGCCTTGTGGTCCTTTTAATTTGCCTGAAGTTTTGCAAATCTTTCGGGAATGGGTAGAAAATTGATTTTTGATCTATGCCTCGAATAAACATAAAAAGAAATTTGCAAGATCTCATATTATGGTTACAAGCTTGGTATCATCAATACTGTGATGGCGATTGGGAGCATGGAAATGGTATTCAAATTGGTACTATAGATAATCCAGGTTGGTATTTAAGGATAAGCTTAGAAGAAACTGAGCTCCAAGATAAAGAATTTCAGAAAATTAGAATCGATCGTTCTGAGCATGATTGGATTCGATGTTTCCTTGACGACAATGTATTTGAAGGGGTAGGTGGTCCATACAATTTACCAGAAGTACTCACGATTTTTAGAAATTGGGTTGAAACTTTATAAAGCTTATCTCTCTCTTTCTTTACATATAGAAATTGAAAACTTTATCCTTATCTCTCCTAGCTATGATCCACAAAATATAGCAGCTAGATGTTGAAATCTACATTGGGGTCCTTTGCATAGAGAAGGCAAACCTCATATAGACATCAGAAAAAGAGGATTAGATACGAATTACTACAAAGATAACCCATTCTTTTTGCTAGAGGATTAAATGTGAAACTTTCTGATAAAAAAACTGAGTTAATAAATCTCATATTGATGTGTCTAGATAATAAATGTACTTTAGAATCACTTCAAGAATTTGCTTGGGAAATAATTGATTATTTTAATACAACAAAAAAAACAGCACTTCCCCCTTATCAAGATTTTGAAAAAGAATTTTGGTATACGATTTGGCAAATACAGCATTTGGCTGACCAAGAGCATGAAAAAGAAGGTATAACGATAAAAATTCTTATAGGTGCTCTAGAATATTTGCAAAAAAAGAAAAAGATTCCCGATAGCTTTGTGAGTAGAAGGCCATAAAAAAACTGCTATAAAGAATAATTTTAAAATGTGTCTGATAAAGTGGATTTTTTTATTGAAATATTAGCCTATGTTAAAAACCCTAACAATTTTTGAAGAATTGGGATTATTAATGCATTTACCAGTCCAATAAATTAGATTTTGAATTGGGTGATGTAGTGGTAATTAAACGAACAGCCCCTCAACATTTTAAACCTGGATCAAGAGGCTGTATATGTGGAATAAGCACTATCGATTCTCTGGAAGGTGCGTTACAATTTAATCAAAGGATTGGAGATGAATTATACTCATCGATATTACTAAGTCCAAACCCAGAGCCACCTACAGCTATACATCCTTTGGAGTACTGGTTTTAGGTTTAGTCGCTAATAGCTCATGTGAGTCATTTTTACTTTGCCTCGAAAAGTGCGGTAAACATAAAACCCATATGCAATGACAATAGGTAAACCAATAGCGGCAATGATGGCTAAAACTGTCAGAGTAGATGGGGAGGCTGACGCATTATAAATATCCAAGCTATTTTCAATGTTTATACTGGAACGGATCAGATAGGGAAAATTCCCTACGGCGAAGATGGTCATGAGAAGTGCAATATTAAGACAAGAAGAGAGAAACGCATACCCTAGATTGTCCTTGCTTATCTCTCGGGGAATATTTGCAACGGCCAGAATATTTACCATGACAATGACAAATAGATAGGGCATCTCCCGTAATCTAAGAGTCATATGAGATTGATAAATCAGAGTGACCATTGTGGCAATAGCATAGCTCATTATAAAAAAGATGATTGTCGGATAGATCCATGTTTTTAGCTTTTCATGGAGCTCCCCCTCTGTTTTCATAGCAAGATAGATCGCCCCATGCATCAAAAAAAGAGAGACGGCTAAAATTCCGATCAGCACGGGATAGGGCTGCAAAAATGTCATTATAATGTTCCCCTCATAATTGTGGTCCCCATTTAATGGAATGCCCTGAATCAAATTGCCAAGAGCCATGCCGACTGCCAATGCAATTGCAAGCGATGCAAATGCAAAGAGGTAGTCCCAGGTAAATCTCCAGACGAGATGCTCCACCTTGCTACGAAATTCAATCGCAACCGCTCGGAAAATCAGAGCGCAAACTAAGAGGATAAGAGGAATATAGAAGGCTGAAAAGAGCGTTGCATAAGCTATAGGAAAGCCAGCAAACATCCCCCCCACAACAATGACAAGCCAGACCTCGTTACCATCCCATACGGGACCAATAGAATTTAAAAAGAGACGTCGCTGCTCATCTTTTCTTGTAAAAGGAAGAAGCATCCCCACACCTAAATCAAAGCCATCAAGCATGGCGTAAGAGATGACTGATGTTACAAAAATGATATACCAAAAAATCGCAAGTCCGTGCATTCCTATTTTGCTCCCTCTTTATACTTGTCTCGATACTCTACATCTTTTACTTCATAAAAAGGCCCATGTTGGATTTTCTGATTCAGTAAAAAGATAAACAAAATAAACACTAGAAGATAGATAGAGGAAAAGAGAATAATGGTACTGAGTACCTGACCCGAAGAGATCGAAGCTGAAACCCCATCCCTTGTTTTTAAAACATTATAAACAATCCAAGGCTGTCTACCCATCTCAGCTGAAAACCATCCTAATTCATTGGCAATTTCGGGGAAAAGGACAGAAGCCACTAAAAAACGGAGAGTCCATTTACTAGAGTCCAGTTTTTTTCTCCAAATTGCAAACCATGCCAGGAGCACAGCTATTGCCATCAATCCCCATAAGTTCACCATCCAATGATAGGTCTGAAAAACAACTGCTACATTGGGCCATAATTCCTTCCCCCAATTTTCTAGACCAGGAACAGCCTGTTTAAAATCACGGTAGACGAGAAAAGAGAGCAAGCCCGGAATGGGTATCCCAATCACCTTCTCTTTTTTTGGCAGAACAACCCCTGTTGCCCACATCGCTGTCGGAGTGGTTGTTTTATAGACCCCTTCAAAAGCAGCAAGTTTTATGGGTTGATAACGGGCAACTCCTTGCGCAGTAGCGTCTCCTGAAAAAAATTGCAAGATCACAGAAACTGTGGCTACAAGCAGGCCAATATTCAAGGATTTTCTTGCAAAATCATTATGCCGTTTTTTTAAGAGATAAAAGGCGCTCACACTTACGACAAGAAATGCACCTGCAAGCCAGCAACCTAGAATCACATGTATTAAGCGCGTGATCGAAGAGGGGTTGAAGACGACTCCCCAAAAACTTTGTATTATAGCATGCTTTGCTAAACCTTCTCCTACAATGGCATGACCGGCAGGTGTTTGCATCCATGAATTGGCAAAAACTATCCAGAGTCCGCTAAAATGGGAGCCAAAAGTCACCATAATGGTAGCAAAAAAGTGCATCTTGGGAGAGACCTTATCCCACCCAAATAATAGGATGGCTAAAAATCCCGACTCAAGGAAGAAGGCGAAGATCCCCTCTGCTCCCAAAAGGCTGCCAAATACATCCCCCACAAAACGGGAGAAATGGGCCCAATTATTGCCAAAGGCAAAAATCATCACAAGCCCCGTTGCAACCCCCACAGCAAAGATAAGTGCAAAAATCTTCACCCAAAACTTGGTGATCGATTCATAGATCGGGTTCTTTGTCCAAAGGAAGCATCCCTCCATTAAAATAAGACAGAGTCCTAAACCTATGCTGAGTGGAGGAAAAAGATAGTGGAATGAGATATTAAGCCCAAATTGAATTCGAGAGAGAGTTACAACATCCATATAGATTCGATCCTGCCTGTTTTGGTATGCTATGCATGACATAGGATACATTTTTGAAAGAATCTTTCAACATGAGAAAAATTTTTGGGATTATTAATTGTACTCCTGACTCATTCTACGATGGGGGGGTGTGCAATACCGAAAGAGAAGCCACTCTTCATGGTTTAAAGTTAGCCGAGGCAGGAGCGGACATCCTCGATATTGGCGGAGAATCAACGCGCCCCTTCTCAAAACCCATTGAGGAAGCAGAGGAACTAAGGAGAATCCTTCCTGTGATAACTAATTTAAAAAAAGCCCTCTCCCTCCCATTATCTGTTGATACAAGAAAACCCTCTGTTGCGTTAAGAGCAATTGATGCCGGAGCTTCCATTATCAATGATATCACAGGACTTGCCTCTCCTCTCATGCGAAAACTTATAGCCCGTTCTAAAGTCCAGGCAGTTGTCATGCATATGAAGGGGCACCCCGGGGTCATGCAAGAAAATCCTACCTATCCAAAAGGTGTTGTTGTCGAACTCCTTGAATGGTTTACAGAGAGGCTTGAGCTTATTCATAAAGAGGGAATCTCTCATGAGCAGATCATTATCGACCCAGGCATTGGATTTGGAAAAAATGTCCAGGATAACCTTACGATCCTGGCAAATATCAGCTCTTTCTCTTCCCTTGGCTATCCGGTTATGGTGGGACTTTCTCGCAAATCATTTTTGCAAAAAATACTTGGAAAGGAGGCAAGGGAAGTGTTGTCAACAACTATAGCTCTCAATACAATGAGCATGCTAGCTGGCGCCTCTCTGATAAGAGTCCATGATGTCGAAGAGCATCGACAAGTGGTCGATCTTTTAAACTACTGGAAAGTGAGTGCCTCAATTAATTGATGGACATACAGTATTTTCTTATTCCTGCACTTGAGATCATCCTCATTACGGTGATGCTCAACTATCTCCTAAAGTTTTTCTGGGGCACCCGCGCCATGGATGCCGTTTTTGGGGTGCTTGCATTCCTACTCCTCTATCTAATATCAACTTGGCTTCACTTTCCGGTTCTTGAAAAAATTATGCTTAATGTCGTCAATGTTGCTGTACTGGCGATCTTTATCATCTTTCAGCCCGAACTCCGCCTTGCCCTGTCCAAGCTGCGGTTAAAAGGGAAAAAATTCCGTGAAATCCATGAATTTGATCTCTTTTTAGATTCCCTTTCGACTTCTGTCTACCGCCTCTCAGAAAAGCAAGTGGGAGCCCTGATCGTTTTAGAAAATCAGGACTCTTTTGAAGATTACGCAAGCTCTGCTGTAAAGATGAACGCCCTTTTTTCATCAGAGCTTCTAGAATCCCTCTTTATGACAACGACCCCCCTTCATGATGGCGCCGTCGTCTTAAGAGGAGTCTCAATTGCTGCAGCTGGTGCTATTCTTCCCCTTGCTCATGAGACCTCTCAACTCTCTAAAACCATGGGAACACGCCATAGAGCAGCTTTGGGAGCCAGCCAAAAAACAGATGCTCTTATCATTGTGATCTCTGAAGAGACCGGCAAGGTCTCCATTGCACGCGACGGCATTATGACAAGAGGGATTAAAATTGATAGATTCCGTGGAATTGTGCGCAGTATTTTCACACCCCCTGAGCTTAAAAAGGGATTTAAATTTTGGGGAGAAAAGCGATGAAGGAACTATTTTTACGTCTTTTTGTCAGTAACTGGCAGCGCAAACTCGTTGCCATTCTCGCTGCTGTCATCATCTGGTTTTTAGTCTATCAGTCAATGACTATCTCCCGCACCCTTCCTGATGTCCCTGTCCGCATTACCAATCTGGCAATAGACAAGACTGTTGAGGGGTTGCTGCCAAATGGCCAACTCAAAAAACGAGTTCCCATTACAGTCACGGGAAGAAAATCTATTATAGAGGAGATTCGGCCAGGAGATGTCGAGGTTGTGATTAATGGCGAGGGACGCAAAGAGAGTTGGATTGCCTCGATCGACAAAAAAAATCTCATTAGTCTCGTGCCTAACCTCAATTTGCAAAAATACCTCACAGATATCTCTGCTCCTGATATTTATATTAAACTTAGCCCTATTATGACAGAAGAGATCTCGGTAACTATCCGCAAACCTGTCGGAGAACCTCCTAGAGGATACCAATTTTTAGATATCTGGCCCAAAATCCTTATGCAAACTGTCAGCGGGCCCAAAGAACAGGTTGAGGCATTAAAAAAACGGGGAATTGAACTCACCTTTAATTTACAGGACCTGTCTAAAGAAGAATTAGACCGGCTGCACCAAGCGCAGGGAACAAATGAATCGGATGAGGTGAGCTACTTTGTTCCAAATACCTGGAAAGAGGTCCCGATTCCCTTCCGAGATAATGCTTTAGAGGCTCTTAATGACCCAAGGTCCAAATTCTTGCGCATCGATTTTTTACATACTGAGCTTCTTCCCTTATCAGCAGAGCTCTCTATAGCAATTTTTTTTCCTCTCCAAACAAGTAAAACACTCAATCCCGAGACTCTATCGCTCAGCATGACAGACCTTATCGCCAAGAAGAATGGGATTCCCATTCTGGCAATACCTCTCCTTGTCAAAGATGTGAGCCGTCTTTTTCTTGATGTTGTTAAAAATAATCTTCAAATTGTGATCATTGCAAGCCAAAAAAGCAGTAAAAAATCTCTGAATTGGACTCTTGAAATTATTGGCCAAGAAGAACTTGAGGATGAATATGTGAAGCGCGCTCAGCAAGAGAAAGTAGAGCGCCCAGAAGATGCGATGCTCCCAAAGTTGAGAGAGGAGTATTTAAGGTATAGGTTTCGTACCTATGCATTGCAAATGAGGCTTTATACACAAGATGAGCAGAAATTCCTACTCACTCCCCAAATTCAGGGAAAATACATTATTCTAAATCAGGGCCTATGAAAATTGCTCTTCTAAAGAGCCACTTTGCCTCTTTTGGTGGCCTTGAAAAGTATACGATCAGGTTAGCTGAGCAGTTTGTCTTAAGAGGTTGCGATGTGACGCTTCTTACGACTGCTTCAGAAAAAGTCCCCGCTATTGGGGGTGTTAAGACCATCACGTTGGGTGATAGGTCCAAACTATCTTTTCTCCAACTCTTAAACTTTGATAGAGCTAGCCAAAAATGGCTTCAACAAAATCCCATGGATAGCATCTTTGGAATGGAGAGAAATCGCTTTCAAACCCATTATAGGCCCGGCTCGGGAGTGCACGCTGTCTTTCTTAAGCAGAGAAAGCTCACAGATTCCCTTCTTAAAAGAGGAAGTTTTTTTCTTAACCCCCTCCATCTTCTACTTTTAAAAATGGAAAAAGAGGCATTTGAAAGCCCTCGGCTAAAAAAAATCTATCCAAATTCAGAGATGGTTAAAAAAGAGCTTCTTGAAAATTTTGCACTCTCCGAAGAGAAGATTGAAGTGATCCATAATGGGGTAGAGTGGAGTAGCTTTAGAGAGCCCTTTGAGGAGAGCTTTGACAAAGAAAACCCTATTGAAAATTTTAAACTTGATCGAAAAAAGCATATATTTCTTTTTATTGGCAATGGATATAAGCGCAAAGGGCTCTCCTTTTTGATCGAGGGGCTCGCTCTCTTAAAGAAGGATAATTTCCATCTTCTTGTTGTGGGAAAAGAGAAGAATCTCCCCCTTTATGAGGCTCTTGTTGCAAAACATAAGCTTGAAAGCTCAGTCTCTTTTTTTGGGCCTAAGTCCCCTATCACCCCCTTTTACCAGGTTGCGGACACCCTTGTTTTACCAACGATCTATGACCCCTTTGCCAATGTTACTCTTGAAGCCCTTGCAATGGGCCTTTTTGTCGTAACATCCCACTATAATGGGGCAAAAGAGATATTAAATGAGGAGTGCGGGACCATCATTCAAGATCTAAGTAGCCCAGAGTCAGTAAAAAAATCTTTAGAAATAGCCCTCTCTCGTCCAAAAACCCGTGAAAGTGCTATTAAATTACGGGAAACAATCAAAAGGTTGGATTTTTCAATACAATTGAATAAAATAGTCGATTCAGTAATTAACTAATGTCAAGCTAATGCACTTTTTATCTTATTTATGTTTGCGGTTAATCGGTCTACCCATCTCGCTTCTTCCTTATAGAGTGATCCACCTTATCGGCGCAGTTCTTGGTACCCTAATGTACTATTTGCACCGCTCATTTCGTAAAAAAGCCCTTACAAATTTATCGATCGCAAAGAGCCTGCAACTTACAGAAAAGCAGCGAAAAAAAATTGCTAAAGAATCCTTTCAAAACCTCATGATTAACTGCCTGGAATTTTTTCGTTTGAAAAGAAGTAAGCATCGGATGGAAGAGATCACAACGTGGGGAGTGCCTCGAGAAGAGGGGTTAAAGGTTCTTAAAGAGGGAAAGGGGATTGTTTTTCTGACCGGACATCAGGCGAACTGGGAGATCCCCTTTTTGCTAATGACTCAGCACCACCCCGGCATGGCAATTGGACGGCCGATTAAAAATAGATGGCTCTATAACTGGGTCTTATCCATCAGAGAGATGCATAAAGGCAAGATTGTGATGCCTAAAAATGCCCTTGCACTTGGAGCTAAAGCCCTTAAAGAGGGGCAATTTTTGGGAATTGTCGGAGACCAGGCTCTTCCTGAAAGCTCCTATTCCTATCCGCTTTTTGGAATGCGGGCTTGGACAACGACAGCGCCAGCTCTCCTGGCCTATCGTACAGGATCTCCTCTGATTACGGTTATGGTAAGGCGGCATAATCACCATTACCACATTTGGGGATCCCCTCTACTCTGGCCTGATTTAAGTCGGCCCATTAAGGAGGAAGTGCCCCGTTTAATGGATAAAGCGATGGGCTATCTGGAAGAGAGCATTAAGGCCTCTCCGGGTCAGTGGCTCTGGCAGCATGATCGCTGGAAGCAGTCGGGAGTAGATCATGTGAAAAGAGAGTATCGCTTCGGATTTATTTTGGTGATTTTTCCACGGGATTTTTCTCCCCTCTTCCCCCTCATTGCAACTTTAAAAACAATCTATCCCCGCAACTTCTTCTCTTTTTACTTTCCTAAAGAGGCTGAGGCTAAGCTCCCAGATCTCCCAAATGAGGCTGAGGTGCACTTCTACGAATCTGAGAGCGATCTCTTCCAAAGAGATTATAGATATCAAATTATCTTTGATTTTTATAATCTTCCGAAATTACGACGCCATTTTCTGCGTCTTGGAGCTTTCCAAGCTTTAAACAGCCAAAAACTCCTTAAAATTGCAAAAAAAGAGTTAAAAAAAATTCCTCCCGATTTAGAAACCGCCCTCAAATATGCAATCTGTAAACCCGATTGCATCCCAAAAATTTTTAAAAATGCCTGAGAACCGTTTTTTTTCCGACACCCCCCTCAATGAGCTTAAAAGCATCACCCTCACTGACGTAGAGCTCCACCATCTTGCGCATGTAATGCGTTGTAAAGTTGGAGATAGTGTAGAGCTTGTCAATGGAAAGGGAGTGTTAGCGCGAGCATTAGTTCTTTCAATCAGTAAAAGAGAGGCTAATTTAGAAATTATCTCGATTGTAAGGCAAGAAAAGCTTAACTCTTGCCCAATTATTCTAATCCAGGCACTCCCCCGTCCCAACCGTCTTGATACGATTTTAGAAAAGGGGACAGAGATTGGTATGGATGAGATTTGGCTCTTCCCGGGTGAAAAAAGTGAAAGAGGGCTTTTAAACGAGCACCAACTCCATCGGATGCAAGGGGTTATTATCTCATCAATGAAGCAGTGTGGAAGGCTTTTCTCCCCAAAAATTACCCTAAAGCCTCCAATAAAAAAGTGGGACTCCTCTTTTCTTCCCCATCCCGCCTATTTTGGAGATTTAAGTGAAAATGCTCCCCCCTTTAGCTCCTGTAAAAAAGGGGCCAACGGGTGCTGTTTTATTATTGGACCAGAGTCCGGGTTTAGCGAAGAAGAAAAAAAAATGCTCACCCACCTAAAAGCCGAAGGTGTCTTATTAAACCCAAATATTTTACGGACAGATACAGCAGCTCTTGTCGCCTTAAGCCTTATGAGCTCCTGGCGAGGCCCAAATGGATCTTTTCAAGAGGAAAAATGATTCAAAAAAATAAGCAAACTCTCATTTGGTCTATCAATTTTCTTGTAGTATTGGGTGCAATCTCTGTAAATATTTATCTGCCCAGCCTCCCATCTCTAAAGCATTCCTTATCTACATCTCTGAATATCCTAAAGCTCTCCATTTCATTATTTCTTATGGGTTATGCTCTGTCTCAATTCTTTTGGGGGAGTATTTCTGAGCGTTTTGGAAGAAAAAAACCTATTTTATGGGGATTATTTCTTGCTTGCTTAGGATCCATCGGAGCTATGATAGCGCCGAATGTAACGGTACTCAATATTGCCCGTTTCATTGAAGGAACGGGTATTGGATGCGCAACAGTATTGGGGCGGGCAATATTGACAGACTCTTTTAATCGCGCGGAAATTTCTAGAGCCTCTGCATTTATGCTAATTTCTGCAAATATCATGCCTGCCTTAGCTCCTATTCTAGGAGGTTATCTATTACTCTGGTTTGGTTGGCGCTCGATCTTTCTATTCTTAGTGCTATATACGCTCAGTGTTATCATCTTATACTCTACAAAAGTAGAAGAGACTCACAAAAATATTAAGCCAAATTTCGCAAAGCTAGATGCTTTAAGGGAATATTTCCATGTATTTAAAAATCTAGAGTTTGTCTGGTATCTATTGCCCTATACATTACTAAGCGGAGGATTAATTGCTTACTACGCAGCAACCCCATTTATTTTTGTTTCTGTTTTGCATATAGCCCCCTATAAATATTCGTTTTTATCTATTGGGACTGTTGGAACGTATATCTTAGGAGCTTACCTATGCCAACCCCTTACTCGACGCATAGGATATGATAATGCTATTCTTTGTGGGATTTTGATTAGTCTTCTTTCGGGCATCACTCTCTTGGCTTTCTGGTTTTTTACGTCATTCAATATTGCAACAGTGCTCGTTCCGATGATGATCTTTAGCTTTGCAGTAAGCATTGTAGCACCAAACGGAAATGCAGGAGCTATGTCTGCATTAAGACATATTGCAGGAGCTGCAGCCGCAGTATTGGGGGCTGCAGCATCGGGTTTTGCTGCCATGCTCTCATACATTATAAATCTTTTGGATTTAGCAAGTCTTGGCTCCCTTGCGGGATACATCACTATCTTATCGCTTCTAGTATTGATGCTGTTCTTCTTTTTACCTCATAGAAAAAAGCAATAAAACTATAGTCGATTCAATTTCACCATGCATTTTGTAAATGCTTGAGCAGTAGGTTAAGGAAATTGGGAGATTGATAGATTGATAGGGCTTTTTCTTGAATTTTTCGATATTTCTTTTTTAATTCGATGGTTTCCACCTCCTTTTCATCACATAAGAAGAGAGGCAGTGGAATTAGGTCTATATAATATTCATGTGTGAATCCAACAAGAACCTCATCCAGATACTCAAGTTCTTTTCTTAAAATCCCATTGTCAGAAATAAGAGTTGAAGCATGGCCATCATTTATTTCCTCTCGCCTCGCATAAAGTTCTGCATTGTGCCTGCCATATCCCAATAGGATTCCCCACAGAAGCTCATCACCCTTCAAAACTTCTGATAATACAGGAATCCCTGCCTCAATTTCATTCAATAGCCTACTGCCTGTAATTTCGTAACCCAGCTTTGCTTTAAAAAGATCAATATGCTGATCTACAATTTCTAAGAAAGACTCTTTGTTAATAATGATAATATC
>Ga0207088_1023_pt2 | contig 29156 bp, 30 predicted proteins | sample Alteio_BWMinHeat_52_FD_153564 | JGI IMG/M metagenome (GOLD analysis project Ga0207088, IMG submission 153564) | Enriched cells from forest soil in Barre Woods Harvard Forest LTER site, Petersham, Massachusetts, United States -... | ecosystem: Environmental > Terrestrial > Soil > Temperate forest >... | reverse complement strand
GCAATAATGACCCAATTTGCCATCGGAGGAGGTATGCAAGAGTATACGGTAAATTCAATCAGAAAGGCTGTGTTTGATCCCCCAGTTGGACAAGTATTCTCGGCTTCTGAATATAGTGATGCAGATTTAGATTGGGGCGACAAACAGAATTTAAGCAAAAAGCGTCCTATGTACCCAAGCGACGGATGGGTTTGGCATAACGATCAACAGGGCATAATTCAAGGGCGACTTTGGGGAGGATGTCTTGAAGTTCTTTCTTTCCATTTATCGGTTAGAAAATATTTGCCTGATTTTGAAAAACTGGATGGTACAGTGCTTTTCATTGAGACTTCTGAGGAAATGCCTGCGCAAGAATTGGTATATTGTTTTATTGCAGCTTTAGCTGAAATAGGTTTGCTGAAGAATTTTAAAGCTATTTTGATGGCGTATCCAAAGGCACAGTTTTGCGATAAACAACCACCCGAAGGTAGAGACGCCTTTATCGTGAATCAGCAGAAGGCTGTAAAAAGTGCTCTACAGGACTACGATGTTGCTATCCCTGTCATCTTCAACATGAACTTTGGCCATACTGATCCTCAAATGATTATTCCAAATGGTGGTAGTGTGAAAATTGATGGCTCTTTAAAAACGATCACATTTTGTTAATTTCTTTTATGAAAAGACTATCAAAACATTCTCTGAATGCGTAAAAATTGCGTAATTTGTCTGGTTTAATCTCATTTTATCGCTTGTTTCTCTACTTAGGATGTGTTTTAGGTGGCGAGACATAATATCTCCCGACCTCTTGCTTATAACTACTTGTAAATAAGGTTGGAAACTAGTTGTTTTCTGGAAAATTACGCAGTATTTACGCAGTTTAAGAAAGAATTGTCACATTTTTCACAATCCAAAAAGCTCATGATGTAACAGGAATTCTCTAGTGTGTTACAGCTGTTACACTTGTTACGGCAATTCCAACGCAATACGTTCTTGTAGATTTAAATTAAATTGGGGCGGAGAGGCACATTTAGAACTTTCGGCTGGGAAAATTTTTCTCAAATATCCTTGATGGCTTCCAAATCGAATAAGTGGTTAGCCCAATCTTTTTTAAATTGAGACTCTTCTCCATGATCATATAATTCTTCGACAGAGGTGATAGCCTTTTTCCTTATTTGATTAAATGTGGTCGCGCGGGGATCAGAATGGTCGAGTCCAATGTTTTCAAACTGTTGAGAAAGCCACTTTTTATGTCTATTAAGGTTGTGTTTTCCAGAGTCTTTAGACTTTGGGTCATTAATCATACGGGCTAAACGTTGAGCAGATTCAGGGGAAAAGGTTTCTAAAAGTGTCTCCCAAGACTTTGTATAAGATGTGGTTTCCCGCGTCTCTTTTTTTGCATGGTAATGGTGAGAGTCTCCAATATGAAGAGGAGAGTGATCCCCTGAGGTTGCTCCTGCATGTCCTTGATGTGTTTTAGCTCTAGACGTAGAATTGGGGGAGTGAACTCTTTTACAGGAGAATGCTACTTTTAGAAGTGCGCCAATTTTATCAATGATTGATTTAAACATAAGGTCCTTTCAGTAGCTTTTGTCCTCAAGTTCTTATTCAAATGTTTCAATACTGACTGAACAGTGTAGCATGGAAACTCAAAAAACTAAATAGTTTTTTACTGCGGTTTCATCTTGTCTAGTGCGTAAATACTGCGTAATAGGGCTTTGTGCAGCTGAATTTTCCGATGCGAATTTGTGATTGTATGTCACTAAAAACAAAAGGCTTCAGTTGTTAGGCTGAAGCCTTAAATTTGATTGGAGGTGGAGAGAGTCGAACTCTCGTCCTCAACAAACGCCATATCAAGCACTACATGTTTAGCTCCCAGGATGAAAGCCAATCTTAACTGCTGGGTGCGCCCAAAAAGATTAGCCCGTTTTCATTAATCTCGAGAAAGCGCCCCAGAAAACGATGGGACACGCTCCTCATACCGAGTATTATGACAGTGCTTCCAAGACCCCCGGTTCAATCCCAGAGCACCGGGCCACTTAAAACCGTTAGGTCTTAAGCAGCAGCTGCTGCTACAACGTTACCAAAATCAGGGTATACGAATTCGCAGTTGGCGGTATTTTTGCCATTTAAAATTATTGCCGGAATGATTTAAGAGGCCAACCGACGTCCTCTACATGCGCTCAACATTTTGTGTGCCAAGTCGAAACCTTTACACCCCCAAAAATGTAAGAGTATAATACCTTATCTCCTACTTTTATTATACCATAAATTTATTTTTTGTAAAAGAGAGATTAAGGGACTTTTTTCTCTGTTAAAGAGAGGATCTGAATCCCATAGTGCCCTTTTTGGGAGACGATCTTCCCCCGGGCGATTCTCTGTCCATTCATTAGAAGGTCACAGAGTTCATCCTCATGCTGCTCGAGGGGTATTACCGTATCGCGGGTGATGGAGGCAAGTCTTGCTAAAGAGAGGGAAGCGCTGCCAAAGATGACCTCTAGGTGAACGGTGAGATCTTTCCAATGGCCTAGTTCCTTATCCGAAATAGGATCTAATGGTTCAGGGGGCACCCCCTCTAAGTTAGAAAAAACAACTTCCGATAACTCCTCTGAATCAGGGAGCATCTCTTGGTAGTCTTCTGTCATTTTACTCAACTTTTACCGCCTTAAATCCTTTAAAATACCCGGGATTGCCCTTAAAAATCGGTTGATTTTCAACAAAAATAGAGAGAGAAGAGTCAATTTTTTGATCAAAAAGCAGGACATCTCCCTCTTCGAGCTGGAGGAGAGCCTCTTTAGAGATCTGACCGTTTGCTATCACAACCTTTACTCTAAAAGGGAGGGTTTGAAATATTCTTTTTTTCATAAGATGGGGTATAATCGACTTTTGACTAAAAGACAAAATAAAAAACTCATCTCAAATTCCTCCATTATTTATGATGTTTTTTGTGACTCAAATTTAGGATTAGAACAGTATGTTTGAAGAAATAGAAAATGAAACGATAGCCGCTAGAGAGGAGAAAATTCTCCAGTTTTGGAAAAGTGAAAATATCTTCCAAAAATCTCTTGAGTTACGCAAAAACGCCCCCATTTACACCTACTATGATGGACCCCCTTTTGCTACAGGGCTTCCCCACTATGGCCATCTTCTTACCGGAACAATTAAAGATGTCGTTTGCAGATACCACTCCATGAGAGGCCATTATATTGAGAGGCGCTTTGGATGGGACTGCCATGGGCTTCCCGTTGAGCAGGAGGTAGAAAAGAGCCATAATCTCTCAGGGGCTCTAGCAATCGAAAAGTATGGCATTGCTAAATTTAATGAAGCATGTGAGAGCATTGTTCTCCGCTACACCGAGAAGTGGAAAGAGACAGTTGAGCGGATGGGACGCTGGGTCGATTTTTCAAAGACATACAAGACAATGGATCTCTCCTTTATGGAATCAGTCTGGTGGGTCTTTAAAGAGATCTATAATAAAGGGCTTGTCTATGAGGGTTTTAAAGTGATGCCCTTTTCTGCAAAGCTTGGAACGCCCCTTTCAAATTTTGAAGCGGGGAACAACTATAAAGATATCGATGACCCCTCAATTGTTGTGGCATTCCCTTTAAAAGAAGATCCCAATACATCGATTCTTGTTTGGACAACAACCCCTTGGACACTCATTTCTAATCTTGCTGCAACCGTGGGGCTGGAAATAGAGTATGCCAAAATTGAAGAGAAGAGCAGCAAAAGAAGCTTTATCCTGGCAAAAGAGGCGATTCCGCGCATTTTCCCTGATAGCGAAAGTTACACAATTATTGGATCGATGAAAGGAGGAGAGCTTCTTGACAAGAGATATGAGCCTCCCTTCTCCTATTTTGCAGATCAGGAGAGCCGGGGAGCTTTCCGCGTGATTGCTGATGAGTTTGTGACCCTTACGGAAGGGACTGGCATTGTGCATACTGCGCCGGCTTTTGGAGAGACAGATTTTTATGCCTGTAAAAAAGCAGGAATCGAGCTTGTTTGCCCTGTTGACCAGAATGGACGCTTTACAAATGCAATCCCGGAATATACGGGGCAATTTGTTAAAGATGCCGATAAAGCTATTATTCAGCGCCTTAAGGAGTCGGGGAGATTGATCCGCAGAGAGACCCTGCACCATAGATATCCCTTCTGTTGGCGCTCTGACACTCCTCTTATCTATCGTGCGATGGAGACCTGGTTTGTCGCTGTTGAAAAAATCAAGGAGAAGCTCACCAAGATGAATGAACAGATCCATTGGGTTCCAGCTTATATAAAAGAGGGGCGCTTTGGAAACTGGCTTGAAGGGGCGCGTGATTGGGCGATCTCCCGCAACCGCTATTGGGGAACGCCCATTCCTATTTGGAAAGCTGAAGATGGAGAGGTCCATGTCATGGGCTCTGTAAAAGAGCTCGAAGAGTTAACCGGAGAAAAGATCACTAACCTCCACCGCCAATATATTGACAGACTCGAATTTACCAAAAACGGCAAGCTTTTTCGCCGGATCTCCGAGGTTTTTGACTGCTGGTTTGATGCCGGTTCAATGCCCTATGCGCAGAATCATTACCCATTTGAAAATAAAGAGGTTACAGAAAAAGGATTCCCCGCTGACTTTATTGCCGAAGGGATCGATCAGACAAGGGGGTGGTTTTATACTTTGACGGTGCTAGCAACGGCCCTTTGGGAGAAACCCGCTTTTAAAAATGCGGTTGTTAATGGGATCGTTCTCGCTGAAGATGGAAATAAGATGTCAAAGCGGCTAAAAAATTACCCCGAGCCCGAAATTGTCATCCACAAATATGGAGCTGATGCAATCAGGTTATATTTGCTTGATAGCCCAGCTGTCAAAGGGGAGGATATCCGCTTTTCAGAGAGCGGAGTAGAGCTTATCCTACGACAGATTCTTATTCCTTTTTGGAATGCCCATGCATTTTTTAATACCTATGCCCGCATCTATCATTGGAGGCCCACAGCATATAAGGCTCTTCCTGAATCTGTGATTGATAAATGGATCTTGTCCCTCCTCAATAAACTCATTCTGGATGTTAAGTCGGGCATGGATGTCTATGATTTAAGTTTGGCTGTGACTCCCTTTGTCGATTTTATCGATCAGTTGACAAACTGGTATATTCGTAGGTCACGCCGCCGTTTTTGGTCTGATGAGGATACCCCCGATCGCCGCCAGGCATTTGAGACCCTCCATACAGTCCTATTAGAGCTTTGCAAAGTGGCAGCCCCCTTTATTCCCTTTTTAAGCGAGGCAATCTACAGAAATCTTCGTTCTGCCTCCATGCCTATATCCGTGCACTGCTGTGATTTTCCTGAAGTCCATGAGGGGAGCCGCAGTCAAAGCCTGGAAGAGGGGATGGACTCCCTTCAAGTGGCCGTCAGTCTGGGACATGCTCTCCGTAAGGAGAATAAAATCAAGGTGCGTCAACCTCTTCCCTCTGTCCATATTGTCTGCCGCGATCCCAATACACTCTTTTTTCTGAAACACCAGGAACATCTTATTGCAGATGAACTCAATGTCAAAAGTGTTGTTTTGCACTCTGAGAAAAGAGAGTTTGTCCAACATTGCATCAAACCTAATTTCAGAAATTTAGGCAAGAGGGTTGGGCAGCACATGAAAGAGGTGCAGCTTCTTATTTCGGAGTTAGACGAGGAGGAGATAAATCGTCTACTTCAGGGAGATTCTCTTCCAATTTTCGTGGGAGGGGAGGAGCTATTTCTCACTTTGGATGATGTTGAAGTTACCCAGATAGCAAGAGCTGGCTGGGCAGCAATGCATGCTGGGATGATAACGATAGCGCTAGATACTACGCTTTCGGATGAACTGCTACTCGAGGGGATCGCAAGGGAGCTTGTGAATAAGATCAATATGATGCGCCGTCAGGCCAATTTTGCCGTTTCTGACCGAGTGAAGATCAAAATCGGCACAACTGACAGGGTGAAAAAAGCGCTCTTAATCCATGGGGAGTATGTCAAAGAGGAGGTGTTGGCTGTCGACCTCTCCTTCGATTATGAACCTGAGAGCACTCAATGGGATATTAATGGCGAACCTGCTGCCATCTTCATCAAAAAAGTCGAAAAACCTTAAGGATAAAAAGCCTATTATTAAATTTTTTAAGAGGTCCTTGTGGTGGGTAGTGACAAGTCACCGCACTCCATAATTTCCTAAGATTTTTTAGGGGGATTTAGTAAGAGGGGCATGAGTTCTTGGGGATGGTTTTTCTCAATGGTTTGATTTGTACAAAATAGACAATCCTGGGATCGCTTAATAGTCGTGTTTTCACTGTAATCAGTTCAGCATCGGGGTAGCTTTGAAAAAAGCCATTTCCCATCTCTCCGACTAAATCTTTCTTTTCACTAAATTCGGGAATCAAAAAATTCACTTGAGGCAGTTGCAAGAGATATTCCGCAACCCTCATCTTCGACACTTAACTCTTTAGGATGAAGGGTAACCCTTGCGTAAACCTCTTCACCGGACCCTAGAGTTGTCAGAGCAGAGGGTTCGGTGATTTCTATTTTTCCCCATGAGTAAAATTGCAAATAATAGAGGATGGATTTTATTTGCTGGAGAGTATCTGCGGAAAATGTCCCTTGGTTGGGAGTAATGGTAATCGTTGTTCCTGTTTTTGAAAGAGTCTTTAATTTAGTGAAATGCGTTTGGATCACTCCATCTTTTTGAAAAATATCGATTTTATAAGAAAAAAGACCCTCAGAAGAAAGATTGGTGGTTGTAATCTGAATGCGGCATCCTCTTGTCTCTTCATGAATTAAAAAACTCATAATCGAGAGAAATCCTAAACCAAATTTGCCAATGGGGTGATCAGGCTCTCTTGCATCAAGGGCATTGACGACAAGTTCTAGAAAAGAGCGTAAAGGATTATGAAAAATGCGAAATGCAGCATTACGCACCCAATGTGCGCAGATTTTTTCGTAAAGAGGAGTTGTATTCTCTCCCATGACAATCTTGTGCACTTGAGTTTTGTAGGAGACAAGACTCTCTTCTTTAGGGAATACATCACTTTTAATATTGGCATCATCGCGTTTTTTGACCCTTGCAATTGGAGGTGAGGCATAGGGTTCGGGAAGAGGAGTGATTATCCTATCGGAGGAGGAGTCTAGGAATAAGAGGACTCCGCTTATGGCAATGATTGTGAAAGCTAGGAGAGATGTCCCTCCGGGAAGGGCGAAGAGTATAGGTGAAAATTGAAAAGTGCCTGTAAGATACCCCGTTAAAAAAACTCCTAAGGCGACAAGAGAAATCGTTAATAAAAGGCCTCCTCCAAATAGGGAATATTTGGAGGAGATATGACTATTTTGAATATGCATAGTATAAGTATATTATATACTATTATTTATGATAAGGAAAGGATTAAGGGCGCCTCTTGAACTGGGGAGAGCGGCGCCGCTTAAGCCAGTAAAGGATACATAGCAGGATAATGAGAGCGACAAGGGACCAGACGATGAGATTGGGGAGTGTCCAAATGGGATAGGATGCTTGTGGCATAGTGCCAAAGCGGCTCTGGGGGGGCCAGAAGGTAAAAGAGGGAGCTCCACGGAGATTTTCAACGGGTACAAATCCAAAATCGCGACTATCTGAACTATTGGAATAGTTATCTCCAAGAGCAAGAACTCTATTCTCAGGGATTTTTAATCCAAAATTGCGGATAAATTCCACATCGATTGCTCCATCTTGGGTAAAAGGGGGGCCATGATCAATGAAGGCAATATAGGGAGCGCTGCTTGTTGATTTTTCCTGTTTACTGAGCTCTTTTTTAACAAAGGAGAGGAGGCTCTCTTCATTTTTTTTGATAAGAGGCGCTCCCATTACATAGAGGTCTCCATCGCGGTAATAGGCAAATCTTTGGGGATTAAATGGTTGATTTGTAGCAAATGGAGAGAAGAGCAGATTAAAGGCGATCCCTAAGTTAAAGAGTTTTTGGACATTTTCAGGATTGGAACTATTAAGGGGATGGTTAGATGGGAGTTCTGTCAGGATGCCTCCCAAGTTGACCTTGTAACCTTTACCATAATAAAACTCATAGGTCCCATTAGGAACTCCCGGGAATAGGGGGTCAAATTGAAGGGGTTGGGGGCGGCCGCCTCCCTCCTGGTAGTGGTAGCCTCTTCCATCTTTAATCGTAAAACGGGAGGTAAAAAGAGCATTTTGGAGTCGGCTGAGAAGCTCCTGGTTTAAGGGAAGGATTGTAGTATAGGGAGTAGGAGTGGGATGGACTTGTCCAAGCTCATCGCGGCGCACCTCAGGCTTGGGAAAGGTCATATTAGGGGTGTGGCGGAGCTCCAAAAAGAGAAGGGCGTCGGAATTGTCAGAAAAAGAGTCTCCCACATAGGTTGTAAGTTCTTTTTTAGTGAGAAGGCGGCAGTTTGCAAAATTGCCAATGCCCCAAAGATCGCTATAGCTCTTTGGGGTAGAACGGGGGGATTTAAGGGCTTCGGGCTGATCTTCGATCCATTTTTTTCCATCGTAGAAGAAGCCTTTAATATTTCCCCCACCCATGAGTTCCATCTTTCCAAGAGGCTGATTCATCTGTAAAATTGTAGCATCCCGATAAATGCCATTTGCAAGGGGTCTTTCGAGCTCAAATTTTCCATCAAAAGTGATGACGGGGATATGTTCGATTTTTTCAATGCCAATCTCTTGCAGAGTCTTTTCATTGGACAAATCTGTGATAGGATTTCCCTCCACATCGATTCCATAAATTCGTCCTCCATAAAAATAAAGGGTATCTCCAGGCTTGCCCATACATCTTTTAATAAATTGCTTATAACCAGGGAAGAGATAGAAATAGAGTGTCTTCGGATCTCCGACATCTAAACCTTTGGCTGAGAAGACGATCATCCCATTTCTCTTGAGCCTCTCTGGAGAGAAAAAGAGAAGCCCTTTTCTAAAAGGGATGCGTACACCAAAGGTTGTTTTGGAGACAAATAAGCGGTCGAGCTCTTCAATGGATGGGCGCATGGATCCGGTGGGCACTTGGTAAAGCTCAAACCAGAAGACGCGGACTAAAAAGGCGATGACAACGGCAAAGACAATAGCATAGACAATCTCTTTAACATGGTCTAGGGCTGTTTTTTTGTAGTGCGTTTCAAGGAAATCGCTCACTTTTTGGGCCAACTGACGTGATCTCTCTTTTTCTTTATTCAAAATCGCATGGTCGAGATTTTCAAGCAGTTCTTCAAAATATTTTCTATCAGATTCGGAAAGGCGGTCTCTTCTTTTATTATAAAAGAGAATGCCCTGTTTCAAAATTTTTCTTTGTCTACGCATTTTTTCGCCATGATATAAGAGAGCCAATAGTCTAATTGAAGATCCTTAAAAATTCAATTCTCAGTCACCACACTCAAAAATTTACAATAAATTGATTGTTTTTATTACTATTTTAATCCAAAATTAATGCTTTGCAGCTATAATTGTAAGATAAATTATAGAGGAAAAGGCTATGTTAGAGACTCAGGGACAATCCCATCTAGGCAATCGAACAAATGTGTATGGGTTCTGGCAAAGATTGGTCAATCCCACTCCTATTGTAAAAATCGTCGTAGTGGTTCTTGCTATTTTTGCACTGGCTGTAATACCTGGAGCATTTGGCATTGCCGGCCATTTTACGGCTGCCCCTCTCTGGATGCAGCAGATTCATGCCGGACTCCACTTTTGGGGGTCCATTACTATGACAGCCACAGGAGTTGCTGCTACCCTCTCTCTTGCAGCATTTGTCTCCTATTTTCTCTATGCTATTAGCGAGTGGGGAGACCCTCTCCCTGCTGAGATTCCAAGAGTGAGTGAATCGATCCGTAAGAAAGTTGAAAGAAAAGAGCTCTTAATTAGGACCGTTGAAAGGGATAATGATCAAGAAGAGCCCCGCTATTTCATAATAACAAGCCAACAGGATCGTGAATTTCTTCAAACCCAAATACCAGAAAGTCATTATTTGTTTTATAAATTTCAAAATAGTAATGAATTGCTGTTGATGGGGGTATATCAAGGAAAGTCTGGGTATGGTCCCTTGGGAGAATATATTACGAGAGAAGTAGAGATAGAAACAATGAGGGAATTCCCTCTTGGGCCTGATAATAATCACTTCTTAGGGCGTTTAGAACCTGTAAATCCCGTGCATTATAATATTGATGACTGGCACGATTTGAATAAGATCACAGCGCAGTTGCAAGAAAATCAATACTGTATCATCCAATTAGGGAACAATACCAGTTGGTACATTAGTCGTAAATTACCTGGAGGCAAGATTGAAGATAAGGATATCCGAAATCTCTGGGGGGCCCCATCAGAAGGCGAAAAGAATCGCCAGCCAATAGAATGTGTGCTGGCGTGGATAGAAAACCTAGGAGCTAAAGACCTAGAGGGCTTCACTCGCATGGAGCCGTCGTCCTAGGGTGTGGATAAATTGTTCACAATATGTTTGTAAAATTTTTTTTACAACGCATTTTGTTTCTTAAAATATTCCTGTTAAAATAGTTAAAAACGTGTGGAGAATGTCGGCTCTTTGTTTACAACTCCGGAAGAACTACTGTGGAGTGCGGAGACTTGTCACCGCTTTTTTTAGCTTTAAAGCTAACAGGTTCTGGGTAATAAGTGCTTCAGAAAAGCGGTGACAAGTCACTGCACTCCAAGAGTCTATGGGCTGGGGGCATTGGAGGTTGAATCGATTGTACTCCCTCTCCGGAGTCTATTACGCGGATGCGTCCCGAAGCAAGCTTTCCCTCCACTTCCACCCAGTAAGGAAAGAAAGTGGGATAACCAAGATAAGAATCCCTCTTTTCCGGAAGATAGATCTCAATTTTTTTGCTTGCAAGCTCGCTCCGATCATTGGGCCAACGTGCTTTAAAGGCCTTAAAATAGACCTTTGGAATAGCTCTTCCATCCATGACGAGTTTTGGTTGCCAGATGGGACGTAAGTCTTCTCTTCCGTAGCCTGGGGTAGGTCCAATGCGCCTCCGCGTCGTGTCGGGGATGGAATAGAATTTTAAATTGAGAAGCGTGGCCATAAAATGGTCCGTTTCAGCTATATTTAGCCACCTCTGATAGGTAAAAGAGTAGGAGGCTTCGAGTCTTCCTGTTGTAAGGTTAAGTCGGGTGTGAGTCCAGGAAGTGTTTCCTGGAGCACCCCTTTCAAACCACTCCTTCCAGGAGTCTTTAGGTGCTCGGGGCGCTGGGACATTGACCTCTTCCAGTATGAGGTATCCATTTTGCCTGTCATATATATGGAGAAAAGTAAAGTTTTTATCTTGAAAAGTGACAAGATAATTGCCGGACTTTGCCTCTCGAATCTGATCTTTTAAATAGATCTCTTCTCCAAATAATGAGTGGGTGAGAAGGATAAAAAAAAGGGGGGCTAATAAAAAAAGTTTTTTCATATATCCATTATAAGTGAGCGATTAGATATTTTCTCTTGTTTTTTTCATGAATAATCATTAGATTGATTGGTTTTCAAAAGCTGGAGTCCACACAATGAAAAAAGATATCCACCCTGAATATCAAGAAGTTCTTTTTATCGACTCTTCCAATGGAGTCAAATTTATCTGCGGAAGCACTCAGAAAACAGAAAAGAAAGAGATGCATGAGGGCAAAGAATACCCTGTCCATTATATCTCTATCTCTTCAGCTTCCCATCCTTTCTTCACAGGCAGTAAACAATTTATCGACACTGAAGGCCGCGTTGACAAGTTCCTGAAGCGCTATGCAAAGAAGCAGGAAGAGGTCAAACAAGATCTTGACAATTCCAAGGAAGAAAAAGAGGAAGATAAAAAGAAGAAGAAGAAAAAAGGGAAATAATATCCCCAAATATCGGCTTTCTCTCTCGATCTCTCTTGTGAATTAATTGGTTACTAAGATTTTGCATTATGGAAAAAAAGATTGAACGGTTTCTGTCGCGACTCAAAGAAGTTGAAGAGGCCCTATCGAGACCTGAAATCTTTAATGACCAGAAAGTCTATCGAGAGCTAACCCAAGAGCACTCTTATCTCAATTCCATTAAAGAAGTGGCCCTCCCTTTACGCAAAGCCCAAACAGAGCTTCAGGAGAATGGCGAGCTGATCAATGCCGAAAATGATGAGGAGATGCTCAAACTTCTCAAAGAAGATAATAAGCTACTCCTTGCAAAGATCGAAAGACTTGAAGGAGAACTTAGAACTCTTCTTGTTCCTCCCGATCCTGAAGATTCCAGGAATATCATCTTGGAGGTGCGGGCCGGCACCGGAGGGGATGAGGCGGCCCTTTTTGTGGGGGATTGCGTCCGTATGTATCAGCTCTATGCTGACAACAAGGGATTGAAGTATGAACTTTTAGCTTGCAGCCCCTCTGAAATAGGAGGATTTAAAGAGTACATTATGGTCATGAGCGGGCATAATGTTAAACGGATTCTCCAATATGAGGCAGGGACACATCGCGTTCAGAGAGTGCCCGATACCGAAACGCAAGGGAGGATCCATACCTCCGCGATCACTGTGGCAGTTCTCCTTGAGCCAAAAGAGGAGGAGGAGATTGTCATCGATGAGAAAGAGCTCCGTATTGATACTTACCGTTCCTCGGGAGCCGGCGGTCAGCACGTCAATGTCACAGATTCTGCTGTTAGAGTGACCCACCTTCCCACTGGAGTCGTCACCTATTGTCAGGAGGAGAGAAGCCAGCATAAAAACAAGGACAAAGCTCTTAGGCTTTTAAAAGCGAAGCTTGCAGAGATAGAGCAGAAAAAGCAGCATGAGGAGACAGCTTCTACCCGCGCTGCCCAGATAGGCTCCGGCGATAGATCTGAGCGTATTCGTACTTATAATTTTCCTCAAAATCGCGTCACCGATCATCGGATCAATCTTACCCTCTACTCTCTAGACCGTGTGATGCAGGGGAATTTGGATGAGCTCACCTCTGCCCTTATCATGCATTTTTACAAACTTGCCCTTAGCTCCTGATGAAGACGATTCTCGAAGTGATCTCTCTTGCGGCTGCCTATTTAAAAAGTCGGCGCGATGCTGAAGATCTACTTGCCGCAAGCTTAAGCTTAAAACGTATCGATCTTTATTTGCACTTTGACCGTCCTTTGGAAGAGGAGGAGTTAAACACCTTTCGAGAAATGTGCAAAAGGAGAGTAAAAGGGGAGCCTGTTGCTTACATCATTGGAAAGCTAACTTTTTATGATGCCGAAATCACCCTCTCCCGAGATGTCCTCATTCCCAGGCAAGAGACAGAAATCCTCGTTGATAGAATAGCTAAGATTTTAGAAGTAGAAGATTTAGAGGGTAAAAAACTCTTTGATGTTTGCACCGGCAGCGGCTGCATTGCTATTGCCTTAAAAAAGAGATTTCCGAAGCTTCAGGTCTTTGCTTCCGATTTGTCTTCCAAAGCCCTCTCCATTGCCAGAAAAAATAGCCTTTTAAATGGGGTAGAAATATTCTTTTTAGAGGGGGATCTTCTCTCTCCCTTTTCCGGCTTAACTTGCGATTATTTTGTCTCAAATCCACCTTATGTTTCTAAAGGGGAATTTGATGTACTAGATCCACAGGTCAAGAATTTTGAGCCGTCGCAAGCTCTTTTAGCGGGAGAAAACGGCGGTGAGTTTTATCGGAAGATTGCGCGCGACATTAAAAAAATTCTTAATATAAGCGCAAAGTGCTGGTTTGAAATCGGAAGAGATCAGGCAGAAGATATAAAAGAAATTTTTTTAGCAGAGGGGTTTGAAAAGGGGATTGTCTTTAAGGACTACTCTGGCAATGATCGCTTCTTTTTCCTTGAAAGAGATTCATTTGATAAAGTATCATAGTCTCTCGAGTTTTGTTTTTAACAAAAGGTTTTGAGAGTGTTTGGTGCTCTTAGCAAAAAATTCACCGATGTTTTTTCCGGGCTTTTAGGAAAAAAGCATCTCAGCGAAGATAATATCTCTGATGCTGTCCGTCAGGTGCGTCTAGCGCTCCTCGATGCCGACGTGAGTTATTCCATTGTAAAAACATTTATTAAAAACGTTAAAGAGAAGGCTCTTGGCAGCGCAGTCATAAAATCCGTTAAGCCAGGAGAGCAGTTTATCAAGGTGATCCATGATGAACTTGTCGCCTTAATGGGAGAAAAAGAGGCCTCTTTAGAGCTACCCGGTAAGCCAGCTGTAATTATGCTTTTGGGGCTCCAAGGGGCCGGAAAAACAACCCATGCAGCAAAGCTCGCACACTATTTAACAAAAAAACCGCACTCAAAAAAGCCCCTTCTTGTTGCCTGCGATCTGCAGCGTCCCGCAGCTGTTTTGCAACTGAAAAAACTTGGGGAGCTTATCAATGTTCCCGTCTTTTCTATTGAGGGGGAAACAGATCCTGTAAAGGTTGCAAAAGCCTCATTGAAAGCTGCCATGGAACTTGGCGCAGATCTATTGATTCTCGACACTGCGGGACGGCTGCATATTGACGAGACGCTCATGGATGAGCTTGAGAGGATCAAAAAAGCAACCTCCCCGCATGAGGTCCTCCTTGTTGCCAATGCTGCAACGGGACAGGATGCCCTTAAGACGGCAAGCGAATTTGAAAAGAGGATTGGGCTTACAGGTACCATTCTCACCATGCTCGATGGCGATGCGCGCGCAGGAGCGGCGATTTCGATTAAAGAGGTTACTGGCAAACCCCTTAAATTCGAGGGAATTGGAGAAAAAGTCGAAGATCTCCAGCTATTTAATCCCCAATCGATGGCTGATCGCATTCTTGGGATGGGCGATACAATCAACCTTGTAAAAAAGGCTCAGGAGCATATCTCCGAAGAGGATGCCAAATCTCTTGAGAAGAAGATGCGGAATGCAAGCTTTACCTATGACGATTATCTCAAGCAGATGCAGGCATTTCGTAAAATGGGTTCTATTAAGGGGCTGATGAAGATGCTTCCTGGAATACCCGGCATGGATATGTCGGAGTTTGAATCTTCTGAAGAGGAATTTTCAAAAATTGAATGCATTATCCTCTCTATGACTCAAAAAGAGAGAGAGGAAAAAAATGAGATCGATCATGCCCGGGCAAAGCGCATTGCAAAGGGAAGCGGGACAACACTCGAAGATGTTAACAAACTCAAGAAGAGTTTTAAAAATACAAAAAAAATGTTTAAGAATGCACCAAGCAAAAAGATGCTTGAGAAGTTTTCAAAATTTGGAGGTTTTTAAAGAACCATGGCGTTAAAAATACGGATGCGGAAACAAGGGAGGACAAATCGTCCTTTTTATCGAATCGTTTTAACTGATTCGCACTCTCCCCGAGATGGGAAATATATGGAACTTCTTGGATGGTATAATCCTCTAGAGGATTCAGCTGAAAAGAGTTTTAGTTTAGATTCCGAAAGAATTTCACACTGGCTTGCAAACGGAGCAGTCCTCACAGAAAAGGTAGAATCGCTTGTTAAGCAGAAACACCCTGAAGTGATCGATGCTGTGCGCCAAAAAGAGATCGCTCGCAAAACTCTCTTACGCCAGAAAAGAAAGAATCGTAAAACTGCGGCAAAAGCGTAGGTTCATAAGCGCGAGTGATAGATGGATATCGACATACTCTCGCTTTTTCCTGATTATTTTGAATCACCTTTTGAACAGAGCTTGATAAAAAAAGCTCTTGCAAAAGAAATTATTAGGATTCGCCACGTCGATATACGTGATTTTGCTCTTGATAAGCATCGGCGTGTCGATGACCGCACCTATGGCGGGGGTCCTGGAATGGTTTTAATGCCCGAGCCGCTGATAGGAGCGATCAGAAGTGTTAAAATGGCGCATTCGCATGTTGTATATCTCTCTCCTCAGGGGAGTACTCTAACAGCAGCCAAATGCTTGGAACTCTCCCGCCATCCACATCTCATTTTGATATGCGGCCAGTATGAGGGGATTGATGAGCGTGTGATAGAGATGGAAGTGGACGAAGAGATCAGCATTGGGGACTATGTTTTGCCAAGCGGCCTTGCCCCCGCTCTTGTTCTTGTCGAGGCCGTGTGCCGTTTTATTCCTGGGTTTATTGGGAATGAACACGCTGCCCGCGCGGATTCCTTTGAGGGAGATGGCCTTCTTGATACTCCTCACTATACACGGCCCCCTGTTTTTGAAGGGAGGGAGGTGCCGGAGGTCCTTTTGAATGGGGATCACCGGGAAATAGAGAGATGGCGGCGGAATGCATCGGTAAAAAAAACTTTAACTTCGCGTCCCGATCTTTTTTTTCATGCATTTGCAAAAAGAGGGGAAGAAGAGGAGGGTAAGGCTGAACGCGAGTTGGAGCTTCCTCCACTTAATATAGATACAGCCCTTTTTGTTGATGATGTAGAAAAAAGCGTCTGCTTTTTTCAAAAAACGCTAGGCTGGAAAGTCGGATTTCAAAATGAAAGAGAAGCAGTTATGAAATGTGGAAAAAATAGCCTATCCCTCAAAAGAGGTGAAAAACAAACAGGTACGCATATTCTCTTTACACTTTCCACGACGGATCGTAATTATTTTGACCGTTGTGTTCTCGCCCTTAACCGGTCGGGAAAAGTCGTAGGTAAATTAGAAAAAATAATGGGAGATCTCCCTTCGCATCAGATTGCCTTTCGAGACCATGATGGTTACAATTGGGTTCTGCGTTGGGATGCTTAAAATTTGTATAAACTATAAGGAGAAATAATTATGGTTCACAGTGAACTCATTGCAGAGCTTGAAGCAGATCAACTCAAAGAGAAGATCCCCGCTTTTCGTATCGGGGATACTGTCAAAGTATCTACAAAAATCGTTGAGGGAGAAAAAGAGCGAATCCAAGTCTTTCAAGGAACGGTGATTGCCAGAAAAGGAAGCGGCCTTTCCGAAACATTTTCATTGCATAGGGTTTCTTATGATGAGGGGATGGAGAGAGTCTTTTACCTTCATAGCCCACGGATTACAAATATAGAAGTGGTGAAAAGAGGCGATGTGCGCCGTGCTAAACTCTATGATCTTCGTGGAAAAACGGGCAAGGCAGCCAAAGTACAAGAAAAAATCCAGGGGCGTCGGCCGCCAAAAGCTGCCGGAACTGCAGTGGAACCAAATAAGTCTGAGATAAAAAAAGAACCGAAAGCAGTTAAAGTAGAAGCAGTTATCGACAATGTCTCCTCAGAACGCGAGCAAACACAACTTTTGTGAGAAAAAGCGTCTTCAGAAACTGACAGCTATTGAAAAAAATATCTGGAGACTTGGGCTTAAAAGGATAGCCGGGGTAGACGAGGCTGGCCGGGGACCTCTTGCAGGTCCTGTTGTGGCAGCCGCGTGTATTATTCCCGAAGGTCTTTTTTTTGAAGGGATTAATGATAGCAAGCTTCTCAGCATTAAAGTAAGGCGTTCTCTTTTTGAATCGCTTATCTCACATAAAGAAGTTGTCTATGGGGTGGGAGAGGTCTCTCATACTGTGATTGATGAGATCAATATTCTCCAGGCGACGTTTCTTGCGATGCGAGAGGCTATTTTCTCACTCAAGGAGAAGCCCGATTATATTATTGTCGATGGGGTAAAAATCCCTGGGATTGTTAATCAAAATATTATTAAAGGTGATCAGAAATCTCAATCGATTGCGGCAGCTTCTATTATTGCAAAGTGCAGAAGAGATGAGCTCATGGTAGGGTGGCATGAAAAGTACCCCGAATATGGTTTTGATCAACATAAAGGATATGGAACTCCCCAACATATGGCAGCTTTAAAAAAACATGGCCCCTCTCCAATCCACAGGCGCTCCTTTGCGCCTCTGCACTCTACCCCGGAGGTGCGATGAGCCGCCATCTTTTGCAGCCTATTAAGAGCATGACCGCCTTTGGAAGAAAAAGTCTGCAAAACGAGCTTGGGACTCTTGTTTTTGAGATTCAATCCCTGAATCGCCGTTTTTTAGAGATCAATCTTTTTTTGCCCTCTCTTTTTAACTCTTTTGAGGTGAAAATCCGTTCCTGGATGCGAGAGAGGCTTGGAAGGGGAGTTGTCACTTTGACTCTCTCTTTTGCAGAAAAAGAGAGGGGAGTGCCGGTGACTCCAAATCTCTTCCTTGCCAAAGAAATAAAAAATGGCTGGGAGAAGATTGCCTCAGAGCTGGGGCTTGATTTTAAAGCGAATTTCAACTTTTCAATGCTTGCAGATGTCAAAGGGATTATGAGTTCCGCAGATCCCAACATCGATGAGAAGTTGACAGAGGAGATCTTAAAAGAGGGTGTCATCGCCTCAATTGATTCTCTTTTAGAGATGAGAGAGTCTGAGGGGAGGGTTCTCAAAGAGGATATTGAAAAGCGCATAGACAATCTCCAGAAGGGTATCAGACAAGTCGAATCTTATGCATCACAAACGCTCATAGCCCACCGGGAAAAATTAAAAACCCGCCTCTCTATTCTTTTGGGAGAGAGTGAAGAGCTAGATGAGAGAATTCTTCGAGAGATCTGTCTGATAGCTGAACGTTCCGATTATACAGAAGAAGTTGTCCGTTTTAATAGTCACCTGGAACAGCTAAGACATTTTCTTGAAGATCCACTTGTAGAAGAGAGTGAGACAAGAGGAAAAAAAATCGAATTTTTGCTCCAGGAACTTGCCCGTGAGCTCAACACTATAGGCTCTAAGGCATCTGATGCTAAAGTTGCCCACCTCGTTGTTGAAGCCAAAGGGGAGGTAGAAAAGATCCGAGAACAGTCTCAGAATATTGAATAAACAGATAGGTCTTCGTCGATGAGCAAAAAACTGCTTGGGAATCTTAAGAAGGGTCTACTTTTTGTCATTAGCGCACCGGCTGGAACCGGTAAGTCTACGCTTGTACAAATGCTGCTAAGGGAATTTCCCGATGCAATTAGCGAAAGTTGTTCCTCCACGACAAGACGGCCAAGAGCCGGAGAAGTAGATGAGGAGCATTATCAGTTTTTGTCCAAAGAGGAATTTGAGGCAAAAATTCAAAGAGACGAGTTCATAGAATATGCTAATGTATTTGGGAATTACTATGGGACTAACAAGATGCAAGTTGATGTTTTGCAAGCTAGTGGAAAGCATGTCATTCTTGTGATTGATACCCAAGGAGCGATGAAAGTAAAAGAAAAAATAGAAGCGCTTTTTATTTTTATTAGTCCTCCAAATTTAGATGAGCTTAAAAGACGTCTTTTTAGACGGAAAACTGAGGATGAGAAGACAATAGAATATCGTTTGAGCTGGGCTAACAAAGAATTGGGCTATGCAAAAGAGTATGATTTCAATATCGTGAATGATGATCTTGATGTCACATACCAGATTTTGCGAAGCATTATAATCGCTGAAGAGCAGAGAGCCTTAACTAAAATTATAGGAGAATAAGATGAATTTTAAACATACATTAACAAATCAAAAGCTGGGAGAACGTTTTGATAATGCGTTCACCCTCGTGAATTTTGCAATCGGCATTGCAAAGGGTTTAATCAGCCGAGGTGAAGAGCTTCCTCAAAACCCTGCAACCATGGTTCTAGAGGCAATTGCTGAGAATCGAGATCTCTTGCTGCAAAACAAGAAAGAGGGAAAGAAACCCAATGAGGATGAGTTGTATAGTGGAGAGAAAGAGTAGAGTAGTGAAAGAGAAGATTTTAATTACTTCAGCTCTTCCTTATGCAAATGGACCTCTTCATTTTGGTCATATTGCAGGAGCATATCTTCCTGCCGATGCCTATGCCCGCTTTGAAAGAATGCAGGGCAATGATGTCCTCTATATCTGCGGTTCAGACGAGTATGGAGCGCCGATTATCTTAAATGCGGAGCTTGCCGGAAGATCTCCTAAAGAGCATGTCGACTTCTTTCATAAGATCAACCTCGATTTCTTTCATAAGCTAGAGATCTCATTTGACCATTTTTCCCGCACAACATCTGCTTTCCATCCTCCCATTGTAAAAGAGTTTTTTTTGGATCTCCTTAAAAATGGATACATCGAAGAGGGGACAACAGAGCAGCTCTTCTCTCAAACTGAAAACCGTTTTCTAGCTGACCGTTATGTAGTTGGAAGATGCCCTCGCTGTGGATATGAACAAGCTCGGGGGGATGAGTGTGGAAGGTGCGGCGCAAGTTATGAGGCAAGCGATTTGATAGACCCCCGCTCCAAGCTGACCGGCTCACCGCTCACTCTTAAAAAAACAAATCATTATTACCTTCTTTTAGACAAATTTAAAGAGAGGCTTTCAGAATTTCTCGATCTAAAAAATTGGAAACAAAATGTTAAACACTTTGCCGCTTCCTACCTTGATGAGATCCGTCCAAGAGCCATCACGCGCGATCTTGAATGGGGTGTTAGCCTCCCTATTGAGGGGAGAGAGGATAAAGTATTCTATGTTTGGTTTGATGCCCCCATTGGCTACATCTCGGCAACAAAAGAGTGGGCTAAAACAAGAGATGACCCCTCAGCTTGGGAAAAATACTGGTTCGATCCCAAAACTAAATATATTCAATTTGTTGGCAAAGATAATATTCCCTTCCATGCACTTTTTTTTCCAGCAATGATCATGGGGCAAGACCAGCCCTATAAAATTGTGGATGAGCTCGTTGCTAATGAATTTTACAATCTTGAGGGAAGGCAATTCAGTAAATCGGATGGGTGGTATATTGATTTGGATGATTTTTTTGATCGATTTGATTCTGATCAGATCCGCTATGCGATTGCTGCAAATGCTCCCGAAACTGCCGACTCAGAGTTTACCTGGAAAGACTTTCAAATGCGTTGCAATAGCGACCTTTTGGGCAAATTGGGAAATTTAGTGAATCGAGTGTTAGTCTTCGTTCAAAATCGCTGCCAGGGAAAAATTCCTCCCCCTCACGAATTAGAAGAGGCAGACCTGCGTTTTGTTTCAGAGATGCATCGCCTAATCTCCCTTATCGAAGAGCATTACAGGAATTTTCGTTTAAGACGAGTCTGTTCTAGCTTGATGGAACTGGCAAGTCTGGGAAATAGCTACTTTGATGCAAAGGCTCCCTGGAAAGATGCGAAAGAGGTGAAGAACCATCCCTTCATGGAGACAACGATCACTCTTTGTCTGGAATGTGTCAAAGTCATTGCTCTAACATCTTCTCCAATCATCCCCAAAACGGCAGAGAAAATCTGGAAGATGCTAGGCCAAGAGGATTCTATTTCAACTCAGCAATGGCAAGCATCTCTTGAAAGAACCCTTCTCCCGGGTCTTTCTCTACCCAAACCCTCTATTCTTTTTAAAAAGGTAGAAGATGAGGTGATCGAAGAAGAGGTAGAGAAGCTCAAGAAAATGTGGACGACGCCAAAGCCTCGGATTTAAATGATCGTAAGTCAGTCAATATTTCTAATTACGATCTTTAACTCCAAGAGCGCGCGAGCTCCCGGGGGCTTTCGCTGTCGTCCACATGCACATTATTTATGATATTTGGTATTACTGTTCAGCAAAGCCTTTAAATTTCTTCCCGATTCCACCCGGCTCATCAAAGTATTTTATAACAGAGGGCTCTAAGTCTAACGCCACTACAAACGGGTTTCCGCCAATGAGTCCCAGGAAAGGAATGATCGATTGCCTAAAAGAAAATTTATCAAATAGAATGTCCCCTAATCCCTCTCTGTCAGCGGGATGTCTAGGGCCGCCAATAGCCATTGATAGAGCGGCAAAAACTTTTGGAGTCACTTTTCCTATCCCAACAAAAACGCACACAACAATCATCACGGTTTGCCAGCCACCGCTTCCCCAGAGTAGGATAGTCAAAGAGATAATTGCAGCATCAGAGGCGAGCTGTATGGCTGCATTGAGCATGCCCCAGCAATATTTTCGATCAAGGGTTTTTACAAAAAGAATAGGAAAAACGGCTAGACAAACCACGTCGACAACTGGGGAGAGAAGGGTTTTAATTCCCACCCAAATCGGCACAACAGCCAATCCTCCTAGACGAGCAGCCCGAGGATATGCATTATATAAACATCGAACAGGATTGCTATTAAATAAAGGCTCCTCAAACTTATGAAAAGTGTTATAATGTTCGGAGGAAAATATACCCATTCTTAACCAGCTCCATAATTAATTTTTATTTAATTTTAACTTTTATTACATATTAAGTAAATAGTAATAAATATTTTAATTTTTTTTATAGTAGTAAATTTTTGATCGAAAAAGGTCATTCACTGCTATGGTCATCAGGGGTTTCCAACCTGGAATTGTAAATGAGTTGGTCACCACGATACTCCCTCTAGAGAGCTCGTTCTCAAATTTTTCCTTTAATTTATCCATAGCTCCCGGATAGAGATAGCAAAAAACAAGAGTTGCATTTTCGAGTTTGGTAGAAAAAAAATCTTTTCGTAAAACTTGCGCTTTCACCCCTCCCAACCATTTTAAACGAAGCCATGCAGTCAACCAGGGGAAAAAAGAGAGCTCATATCCAACAATTTCAGCTTTAGGATATTGGTTGACAAATTGGACCAATATTGACCCCCAGCCCGATCCAAGTTCATATATTTTTCCATCGATTTTTTGCGGCAGTAGAGGGATCAACGCTTTTTTTACCTCTAAAGAACTTGGCATGGGAGAAATACCAGTCTGGATAGAAAAATAGACAATCGATATAGTAAAAATAAGTAGAGGTATTAAAACAAAAATCAAGGCCATTTTTTATGCATATTATCCTTTCTTTCTTTGTTAACGTTATTGCTATTCTGATAACGAGTTACATCCTTCCTGGTATCCATTTAAAAAGCTTCTTTACAGCTCTACTTGTAGCTGTTGTTTTGGGGCTGATTAATACCCTATTACGCCCAATCCTCTTTATTCTTACTCTGCCTATCAACATTCTGACCTTGGGCCTCTTCTCTTTTATCATTATGGGATTCTGCGTCTATCTTGCCCACTGGATTATTCCAGGTTTTGGGATAAACAATTTTTGGTGGGCCATTCTATTTGCAATCATTGTAGCATTTATCAACTGGTTATTTAGGGCCATTTTTTTCCCCGCAAAACCCTAGAAATATTGCACCACAGACTCAACTTTAGAGTAAAAATCCTAAAGTTGAGTGAGTTCTTTGCAAAGTCCCGTCTCTCTTTGATCGGCACTCTCGTTGGCAATGGCAATAGCAATTGCTTTGGGAGTTCCAACAAGGACAACGAGTTTTTTTCCACGGGTGACTCCTGTATAGAGCAAATTCCTTTGGAGCATCATGAAGTGGTCAGTATGAATCGGAATCACTATGCAAGGCGATTCGCTGCCCTGATACTTATGGATCGATGTGGCGTAAGCCAGGCTAAGCTCATCGAGCTCATAAAAGGTATAGAGAATTTCTTTTTTGTCGAAAGAGAGGGTCAACTCCTGCTCTTCCCGATCTATATGAAGGATCTTTCCAATATCCCCATTATAGATCTCTTTTTGATAGTTATTGCGCATCTGCATCACTTTATCTCCCACGGCAAAGCGGGCACCGCCATGAAAAATCGGCTCATTTTTAGGATTTAACTTCTCTTGCAAGGAGAGATTAAGATTTTGTGTGCCAATTTTTCCCCGCTTCATAGGAGAGAGAACCTGGATCTTCTCAATGGGGTCAAAATGGTATTTTTTGGGAAGGCGGACACAGACAAGGTCAATCACTGTATTTAAGACTTCTTCAGCTGTTTCGGCTTTGATGAAGAAGAAATCGCTCCTTGGAAAAGGCTTTAAAAAGGGAAACTCTCCGCGATTGATGCGGTGGGCATTCGTGATGATTTGAGAGCCTGCCGCCTGCCGAAATATCTCCGTGAGCGCGGTCACCGGGAAGATCAGGCTATTAATCAGGTCTTTGAGCACATTTCCGGGTCCCACACTTGGCAGTTGGTTCACATCACCGACAAAAATCAGGCGCGCCTTAGAGGGGATTGCTTTGAGAAGGTGGTACATGAGAGGAGTATCGATCATACTCGCTTCGTCGATGATGATAAGATCACATTCGAGAGGGTTGTCGTGATTTTTTCTGAATTTTTTCTGGATAAAATCATAGGAGAGAAGGCTATGGATTGTAGAAGCTGAGTAGTTTGTGATCTCCTGCATTCTCTTGGCGGCTCTGCCTGTTGGGGCTGCTAAAATAATCCCTCTTGTAAGAGTTTTGGTGATGGTCAAAATGGCCTTTGTGATTGTGCTTTTACCGGTTCCGGGACCCCCTGTAAGAATATGGATTTTTTCTTCGCAGCTACTTGCAACACCTGCTTTTTGCTGAGGTGCAAGCTTGATCCTTAATTTCTCTTCTACCCAATCAATTGCTCTTTGTGTGTCGATTTTGCGCAAAGGAGACCTTCCCTCTGCAATCCGTTTAAGCTCTCTTGCAATTCCCAGTTCACAGAGGTGAAGCCCTTTAAGCCAGATCCTATTCCCCCCCGCTTCCTCATTTTTCTCAACAATCACCCCCTCTGCTGTTAAAACGAGAAGGCGCTCTATGATGCATTCCGGGTCAATTGTTAGAAGCTCTGCGGCCTTTGTGAGCAGCTTCTCTTTTGGGAAACAGGTATGTCCGCTTTCGGCGCACTCTAAGAGCAGAAACTCAATGGCGCTATCAATCCTTTGAAAAGCAGTTTTTGCGATTCCCATCTTTTCAGCAATGGCGTCGGCTTTTTTAAATCCAATGCCTGGAATCTGCTTGGCAATTACAAAGGGGTTTTCTTGCAGAACTTCGATGCATTCATCGCCATAGATTTTGTAGAGCTTCTGTGCATAGGAGGGGCTGATCTGATAGCGGGATAAAAAGAGCATCACCTTGCGAATAAGCTTCTGGGCCTGCCAACAGGAGATGATATTTTCAGCTCTTTTTTTTCCAATTCCCGAAATACTTAGCAGTCTTTCTGGGGTAGTATCTAAAATATCTAGGGTTTGCAGTCCAAAAGCTTCGACAATCCGTTTGGCATATTTGGGGCCAATGCCCTTGATGAGGCCAGATTCTAAATATTTTTGGATGCCAATAAGATCGGAGGGAGCTTCAAGATGGTATGTTTCTACCTCAAATTGCATGCCATGCGATGCATTGACCTTCCACTTCCCAACACAGCGCAGGCTCTCTCCGGGTTGTAGGCCGGGGAATGTGCCGACAATGGTGACAAGGTCGCTCTTACGGGGACTTTTCAGTTTAGCAACGGTAAAACCGTTTTCTTCATTTTGAAAGGTGATTCTTTCTACGATTCCAAAGAGCTGATCCATATAGTCGATAATGTACAGAATCAAATATCGATCGTCAAGAGTTCATCCCAGGATGTAGTAAAGGAGGAGGAAGTGAGATGCTGCTTCGACTTCCAGCCAGGATGTATTCCTTCTGCAGCAAATTGGATGACAGGATAGCCAAATTTGTCGTTGAGATGGTCGATGAGTGCCATCACTTCCATCTGTTTGGAGGAGTAGACCTCTTCTTGCCGCACAAAAAAATCCTTTTGTATGGGAGAAGATTCAACAAGATTCGTAAGTAGAACGCCTGCCTTTTTATAAGAAAATCCCTCTCGATAGATCTGCTTTAGTCCGGCTTTTGCAGTAGAAATAATAGTTGGGGTGTAAGCTGTTGGTTCTGCCAATGTGAGAAAAGCGGCATTGCTATAAAAAGTTTCATCATTTTTATGAGGAGATGTCATCACAAAGACTTGGAGTGCACAGGCAAGCCTCTTCTCTTTACGGAGCTTTTCAGCGCCCCTGCTTGCAAAGGCTGCTACTGCCTCTTGAAGCTCGCCGTATTCGACAAGAGCTCTTCCAAATGAGCGTGATGTCATAATCGACTTTTTAGCTATTGCAATCTCTTCAAGCCCTAAGCAGGAGATCCCTCTTAGCTCCCACGCTGTTCTTAGTCCTGTTACTGTAAGCGCATTACGGATCCACGTGTCGCTTTGGTGAATGAGCTGGGCAGCGGTAAAGACTCCCTTGCGCTGGAGGAGAGTCGAAGTTTTTCGTCCAATACCCCAGATAGCTTCTACCGGAAGGGTTTCCAGGATCTGCTCTTGGCTCTCAATAGTCAAAAGAGCGAAGACCCCTTTGCATTTGGGATCTTTTTTAGCACGCGCATTAGCCACTTTTGCGAGGGTTTTTGTTTTGGCTATGCCAATTGAGATAGGAATGCCTGTCCATTCTTGCACTTTTTGGCGTAAAAAATGGGCAAAGGCGTAAGGGTCATCATCTGATGAGAGGTGCAAAAAAGCCTCATCGATTGAGTAGATCTCAAGATCGGGATTAAAAGCTTCTAGTGTCTGCATGACGCGGAAAGAGAGATCTCCATAGAGAGCATAGTTCGAGGATAGAAGAGTCACATGGTTTCTTTTTAAGAAATCCTCCCATTGAAAATAGGGGGCTCCCATGGGAATGCCTAAATCTTTAGCCTCTTGTGAGCGTGCGATAATACATCCATCATTATTTGAGAGAATGACGACGGGTTTAGACTTAAGCTTTGGATTAAATACCCGCTCACAGGAGACAAAGAAGTTATTGCAATCAACTAGGAGGAACATTGGTGGATTACGTATGTGACAACGCCCCAGACTTGGAATTCATTCTCCTCACCCACTGAAATGGGCGGATAAGTTGGATTTTCAGCAAGCAGCCAGATTTTTTTCCCATGAATACGGAGACGCTTAACGGTGAACTCTCCATTTAAAATGGCAACGACAATCTTTCCATTCAATGGAGGCAAAGAGCGGTCGACAATAAGTAGATCGCCGGAGAAGATTCCGGCCCCCTGCATAGAGTCACCTGAAACTTTTACAAAAAAAGTGGCTGCGGGATGCTTCACCAGATGCTGATGCAGATCAAGCTGCTGCTCTATGTAATCCTCTGCTGGAGAGGGGAAGCCTGCAGGAATATCGGCTTCAAAAAAGGGAAGAAAAGAGGGTGCTACATGCTCAATAGGTCTAGAGAGAGTGTCTCCACGCATTTGTAAATCAATGAGTTAAAATTATTAAAGGGGGAATCGTAGCATACTTTTGGGTATTATTGGCATGTTTTTTGCTGAACTTGTAATCCGTAAAGAAATTTTTACAATCCTGCTTTTCTCGATTTTATGTTAATAGGAGTTGTTTTTGCATTACTGGCTTGCTTTGTTTGGGGAATGATCTATGTGATTCCAACCTTTTTAGTCGGTTATAATGCCATTGAAATCACCTTTATGCGCTACGTCTTCTATGGCGGCATCTCCTCCTTTCTCCTTCTTGTAAATGCAAAAAAAATCTTTAAAAAGTATTCACTACGCCTCTGGATGGTGGCCTTTCTCTTAGCTCTTATCGGCCATGTTCTCTATTATCTGTTAACTGTTATAGCTTTGCGTCTTGCTTCGCCTCCCGTAACAGTTCTTATTGCGGGCTTGATTCCCCTTGTTATTGCATTCTATGGAAATTGGGAGATGAAAGAGTGCCATTTTAGCTCTCTTATCATACCATCAATTGCGGTTCTCATAGGTCTGGTTCTTGTGAATTTTTCAGAAATAAGTGGACTTTTTGAGATAGAAACCCCCGAGGAGTATTTTTTTGGGCTTTTTTGCGCATTCTTAGCCCTTCTTTTTTGGAGCTGGTATGCTGTGAAAAATGGGCTTGTATTAAAGAGCCGCACCTCTATTGATCATAGCGATTGGGCAACCATTATGGGTGTTGGGACGCTTTTCTGGATTTTGATTTTTTTCGGGGTCATAGCTATTGGATGGCATGAAAAAATTGATTGGCATAAGTATATAACTCCTTCGAAAAGCCTGGGACTCTTCTTAATAGGGACATTTTTTTTAGGAACTCTCTGTTCCTGGGGGGGTGTCTTTTTCTGGAATCGTGCCAGCGCCTACCTTCCCTTATCGGTTGCCGGTCCGATGATTATCTTTGAAACCCTCTTCGGGCTTTCCTTTGTCTATCTTGTGCAACAGAAAGTCCCCTCTCTGTTAGAGCTTATAGGAGCGGTCTCAATGCTCCTTGGAATAGCATATATTCTAATCACTCTCCGCAAAAGCCGGATTGAACCTTAAAAAATAATTTGCACCACAGAGACTACAGAGATCACAGAGAAAGAGAGAAATAAAATTTATTTCTGATCTTAAATAAAAATTGATTTTTGTTTTATTAAATGTTTACATTTCATATAATAAATATATTAATTAAATCAGGGAGGGTTTTAATAATGTCAGTACATAACAATGGTCAAGCATCACAGCAATATATTTCTGCTGAGGATGTCAAGCATATAGGGGTTTTTGCCCGAGAGGCTGAAACTGCAAAGAGTCAGATAGCTGACGGGAAGGTTATTGCAATATTTTTAATGGCAACAGGTCTCTTTGTGCTTGCTTTCAGTCTAGGTGCTGCATTCATGCCAGATAACCACGCTGCTTCTGTCACATTTCGTCTTCTTCTTGGAGGGGGTCTTGGAAGTACTATATTTATTCCTTGTGCAATAGGAGCAGTGATTGCATACGCACTAACTCATCATAGAGAAAAAGCTCTACGCAAGGGTGTTTCTCGAGAAAAAATTGAGGAGAGCATCAAAGGTTTAGAAGAAGCGAATAAAAGGTTAAAAAGAGTAGAGAAAGAAAATGGTAAGCAAATCGAGCTATTGCAATCTATAGAGAAAAATATGGATTATAATGCTATGAGTGTTACTACTGCTGCTGATTCAATAAAAGAAGCTAGTTAAGAAATTTAAAGCGGTGACAAGAGGGCCAAATTTCAAGAAATAACGAAACTAAGTAATAGAATAATAGAAATTAATTAAAATAGGGAGGTTTTAATGTCCGTACATAACGATGGTCAAGCATCACAGCAATATATTTCTGCTGAGGATGTCAAGCATATAGGGGTTTTTGCCCGAGAGGCTGAAATTGAAAAGGAAGTGATAGCTGAAAAGAAGTATATGGCCATATTCTTAATGGCAACAGGTCTCTTAATGCTCGCTGTAGGTCCAGGTGCTGCATTCCTTGCTGGTGGCCACACAGCTTCTCTAAACCTTATTCTTCTTGTTGGAGGAGGAGCTAGTGGTAGTATATTTATTCCTTGTGCAATAGGAGCTGTGATTGTATATGCACTCGCTCATAAACAAGAAAAAGACTTACACAAGGGTGTTTCTCGAGAAAAAATTGAGGAGAGCATCAAAGGTTTAGAAGAAGCGAATAAAAGGTTAAAAAGAGTAGAGAAAGAAAATAGTGAGCAAATCGAGCTATTGCAATCTATAGAGAAAAATATGGATTATAATGCTATGAGTGTTACTACTGCTGCTGATTCAATAAAAGAAGCTAGTTAAGAAATTTAAAGCGGTGACAAG
>Ga0207088_1037_pt1 | contig 29306 bp, 23 predicted proteins | sample Alteio_BWMinHeat_52_FD_153564 | JGI IMG/M metagenome (GOLD analysis project Ga0207088, IMG submission 153564) | Enriched cells from forest soil in Barre Woods Harvard Forest LTER site, Petersham, Massachusetts, United States -... | ecosystem: Environmental > Terrestrial > Soil > Temperate forest >... | reverse complement strand
ACCCTCCGCCTACACCACTGACTATTTCCCCTTCTTCCGCCAGCGTGCTACTCGGGAACTCGCAGCAGTTCACGTGTAATGTTTCGTGTGGGAATTGGGGCGTAAATGGAACAGCCGGAGGAAATGCGACGGTTGGAACGGTTTCCTCCTCAGGGCTTTACACGGCCCCGGCGGATTTGCCCGGCAGTGCGACCGTAACAGTATCGGCAAGCGGCCAAACTTCCAGCCAGTCGGCGACCGCGTCTGCAGTCATTCAAAGTGATATATCGGTTGCGATCACGCCTAGCCCAGCTGGGGCTATTTCAGTTCCTGAAGGTGGAACGCTTCAATTGGCCGCTGTCATTACAAGCGCAGGAAAGCCAGACAACTCGGTACAGTGGGCAGTAAATGCTGTAGCCGGAGGCAATACTGCCACGGGTACGATTTCATCTCAGGGACTCTACAGCGGACCCTCGTCCCTTCCCAACCCGCCGAGAGTAACGATCACTGCAACCAGCGTTGCTGACGCTGCGAAGAGTGCCAACGCCTTATTCACAATCGCGGGTACTCTGGCAACCATATCTCAGCAAATTAGCGCAGCCGTGGGAGGCGCGATTACCCTCCCCGATGGCAGCAATGTTGTAATCCCTGGCGGAATCTTGAACTCAGATCAGGTAGTTACGCTTTCGGAAGTAACGATTTTGCCTCAGCAACCACCAAATAAAGGAATCGCTAGCGTCGGTACCGGATTGATTCTCACTTTGGCTACACCCAACTCCGCTGCGAGGAATACAATCGCACCGCACGTACGACCGCATCAATCTGCCGGCTCCTGCTCCGGGAGTTTGCAGTTTACAATTACTGACTCTCTGACCAACAACAGCGCCTTGCAGGGGTCAGCGGCGGTCACCGATGCGCAGGACGCTTCGAGTAACGACTATTGGACGGCGCCCAGTTCAAGCAGCTTCGACGGGAACACTTCACAAGCAACTTATTCCTGCTCCGAATTAAGCGGCATCTCCAGCATCGATGTTTCCCAAGCCAATCCGGTTCCTGCCCCTGCACCAACTCCATTGCCACAATACGGTCCGCTCACTTTCTCCGGCGGAGCGTGGGGTCCTTACACTCCTCCAAGCGGCACCGTCTTGGTTCTCGTCCACGGAATGGCCAGTAACGTGAATAATGGCGCTTTTCCTGCAACCACTGCTGGCTCGATCCAAAGCCAAGGCGACTACACTTCTGTCGTGGGTTTCAACTACAACTGGCAACAGGATATCAATCAGAGCGGCTCTGATCTAGCAGGTTTTCTGAACCAACTCGCTGCAACACCCGGAGTTCAACAAATCGATATTGAAGCGCACAGTGAGGGTGGACCGGTCACAATATCAGCAGGTGGTCAAGTGAACTCTCAAACTGTGAACATGCTGGGAAATATCGCGTTCTTGACGAGCCCGTTGGAGGGTACCGACGCCGCGACGAGCGCCCTGAATGCTGAAACTTGGATACTTAACGAGGGAACGCTCGGCGCAGGCACGCTAATTCAATCGGAAGCGTCGCCCTGTTTTAGTGGCATGACACCAGGAAACACTGAGTTGTCAGACAACATATCAGCATTCAACAGTAATCTCGCTGCAAACACTAATATACGCACCTTCAGCGTAGCCGCAGATTATGATCTTTTGGCCGGGCACAATCCCGTATACGGTAGTGGTACTCCTGACGACACAGTCATCGAAACCAATAGCGAGATAGGCGCAAATTCAGGGATCGCGAATCTAACATCGCTTGGTGTGTTCCCGGTCAGCCACCTCGAAGTTGAATCGAATCTGGGTGTTCAAGGGGCGGTCGGTGCGCAAATCGCAATGAATGTTACTCCTGTTCAGCTGACTTTCACCGTGCCTGCTGATGGAAGCAACCCTCAGCCGCAAACGATCCAATTAACTAACACAAAGAAGACAATCACTTGGAGCGCATCGGTCTCGTCAACGATAGCTCCGCCCGCGCCTTGGTTGACACTCGATCAAACTTCCGGTAGTACGCCTGGAACCATTACTGCGTCAATTGACGCAGCAAGCATCACCACATTCCCGGCGAATGGAGCGATCGCACTCACCGGGACGTATGCTTCCGGAAATTCCGTAACAACGACGATTCCTGTGACAGTTATGGCGGCAAACAGCAGCTATTCAGGCTCATTCACAGGAACCATCACCGATGACGACAATGGACCGTGTCCAGGCGCATCGGCGGCAATGGAGGGAGGCGTCACCATCACGCTGACTCCCGTTGGCTCCAGCATTTATTCGATTTCTGGCCAAGTCACCTTGAACCAAGACGTGGGGCTCTGCAACAACTATTCGGGGACATATTCAGTTATAGGCGGCGTTGATGCTAGTGGAAACGTCGCTTTCGCTTATGCTGCAGGGCTGCCTCCCGCCGTAAATCTCGGTTTTACTGGCTCACTGGCGAGCGGGACGATTTCGAATGGAATGTTTGTGTTGGCAGGAGGTATTGACTCGCAAGGATATTTCGCTGACACTCTTCAGAGTCCGTTATCGATGACTCAAAACTCCACGCCTAGTCTGACCCGTAACCAAGGCGTGAAAAGATAAGGTCGATTCTGCGAAGTGCCACGGTTGGATAATGCGTTGATACAAAGAATCTTCAGTGCGGAGCCAAGCTGTGCTCAACGCCCCAAGCAGAGTCCCCGCTCATGTAAAGGATAAAGCCTCTCTCTGCCTCATCGAGGCCCATCCGATGTAACGCATAGCTGATGCTTACCACCGCTGCCATACGACCGGCGAAGAACACTAGCTGCCCCGCTCTTACACTCTTTGACGGCGACTTCCCTAGAGGATTAAGCTCTCTTCCGCCCGATGCTATGTTCGCGTGAGTGACACCGAGTCAGCGGCCTCCAAGGCAGCATGCGTCAGAAGAAGGACTCTATTGGGAGGATCCCAGTAACGATGAGGGGCATCGGGTAGCTGCTGTCCAGCCGCGCTACGACAAAAGCGATGGCGGAGAGGGAGGAATTCTATTACCGCCGTTACCTGCAAGTGCCGATGAATCCTACACTTCCGCGATAATACCCTGTGTTTGAGATGGTTACAAGCGAATCCTATCTTCGGCTACAGTTTCTATAGTTTCCCTTATTCGCTGGAGTTCCGTATAAAACGGTATCAGTGGTATCAGTGAGCTTTTCAAAATCACCTACCTGGTGTAATCGTGATGTTCCTGAAAGCGACGTGGCCAGCCTCAGTTCCCTGCAGATAGATCGCTCCGGGTAGTGCTTCGTCACTATCCAACGCCCCGCCTGTGATGCCCGGAATCTCCTGATTGTCGATAATGGTGTGACCGTTTTGCACCACGGTGACTACACGTCCAACGAGCATGATGTCGTAGGTCTGCCATTCCCCTGGCCTGCGCGGCTGTTCCGGCGCGGGGGCCAAGAAGCCATACACGCCTCCGGTGCGCATGGTCGGCCCTTCTGGCTCCGGATCGTCTTCAATCTGAAGTTCGTACCGGCCGCGCAGGTAGACGCCACTGTTCGATCCCGGTGCGCAATTGAATTCCACGTGTAACTTGAAATCTCCAAACTTGGCCTCAGAGATAAGTTCAGCGCCATGTCCGGGACTCACCAGCGTTCCGTTTTCGATCTTCCATTTCGGGGTTGCGTTCGGATCGCTCATCTTCCACCCGCGCAGGTCCTTGCCGTTGAACAATGGCGTCGACTGCCCCCATTGCGGGATGCTCGTTCTCTTCAGGGATGGCGCTCTGACACCCGTCCACTGCCACGGAGTTCCATCGGGCCCCGTCGTAGTCCCCGTGAGCGTCTTCCTAGATAGTTTGCCCTCAAAGACCATATCGGTTTTCCTGTCTTCCTCTTCCTTGGGAGAAACGAACTTGATCCGGCCATTCGAGAGCTCAATTTTAGGGAGGGGCCGCGCGTGTCCCCAACGGCTCACCATTCGAGCTCTGACCTGCCCTTCTTCCTGGGTTATCTCCAACCATGAGGGATAGTCGCGAAGAGGAGTCTTCAGGGTCAAATCCCAACGTCCCAAAAAAGTCTGAACTGACGCAGCCGTGTGCGTAGAGTTCTTCTGTTCGGAATACACCCGCATCGAAAGCACCAGGACCAACGTTGTTAGCGCGAATACCCTCCGCCAATGACCCGCATTGCGACAATTCCCTTTCACCTGATTTGCCATGAACCCTCCCTCCCGCCGGGATTGTAATTTATCCCTCGTTTGCCATGTGACGGGACTTGCCTGTCGGAGGCATGATACGCCATAGAGATGCGCCAGGGCCCAATGGTCGTTTCGGGTGCACGAAGGCTGCGGCCAAGGGCAGCACTCGCTGCGCGGTCGCGCTCTCAACAGAACGGATGCTGGAAGTGGCGCGACGGGGACGCATTGCCTCAAAGTCTCCTGAGGCCAGAGCCCGAGTCGCAGCAACCCAGCGCCGCCATGCGGCGGGCCGGTGCAAGTGGCTGCCATCGAGGCAGCCAGACTGGCTCACCCTAGAGACATATACGACAAAAATCAAACCGCGATTGGCGCGATGCTCAAATTCTGAAATCGCCAGGACCCTCGACGTGTCAATTCCTTACGCCGCGAGCATCCGCGTAGGTCGACGCCGACCGCATCCGAGACACTGGGAGGCGCTGGCTCGGCTGGTTGGCGTATCAGCGGATGGTCAATGAGTGAAATGGCGAGTGGCTGTTGAAAAACTCCCGTTTTGTCCCAAACAGCCCAAATTGGGGGATACAAAATGCCTAGAAAGTTAAGAAATTCGTTTGTGCGGCCCCCTATCGCAATTTTGTCTTTGCGAATTTCGGGAGAAGGAGTTTTTCAACAGCCACGCGATCTATCAACAATCGTGACGACCAAGAACAGGAGACTACACGTCGTCGGAAACAACCGCAACCAGCTCCCGCACGTTTCGCGGAGAACGCCAAAACGGGCCAGCCAGCTACGCGACACGAAGACACCTCAACTCGTCTCAGACGTTTTCGCAAACCACCTTGCCCTTGCAGTCCACTCCGTGGGCTTGAAACGTCTGCCTCGCAATATGTCACTAATCTTCAATCGGGAACCACCTCCGGGGACTGAGCCTACAATCATCCCGGATGGGTCCATTCCATTAGGTCAACCCCGCTGCAAGGGCGATTAGCTCCTGCTAGTTTGCCTTCTCCGTCCCTTCTATGTCCACAACTCTTACCTTGTCATCCTCAAGAATGGCTAAGCGGTGTCCATCAGGGCTGAGATCAAACTCGAAGTTGCGGGGCCTGGGGTTTACGGGGATTGACGCTAGCTGCTTTCCCGTCTCGATGTCGTACACGGCGATGCGGCGAGCTGTCACGTGGCCGGAAAGATCCAGCGTCCGGTTTCTGCCCCTGATTGTTAGAAGATCCACTGCAACTAGGTTGCCGCGCTCGCTGCTCTTGATCGGCGTCCAAATGGTGCCCGCTGATTCATGCTCTTGCATTGTGGGATGAAACTTCACGTGGCTATCCGACGAAATCACATCCGGTTCTTCATCCTTTTTCCGGTTTGAGTACGGATACACCACAAAAGTATCGTCGTTCAGGACTGCCCAGCGACCTCTTGCTCGGAGCGGTATCTTAACACGATGCTCGTAGTCGCACAGCGGCCAACGATACGTGAAATACCCAGACTCCGGTTCCCAGTTATGGAAGTAGGCAAACTCATCGGTAATGTACTGGGCATCGTTCTGAATCGCTTCGTCATTTGACCCAATCAATCGATGTGCCTCGTCGCATCGTCGCAACGCAAGTTCTGGTGAAAACCGGACAATCGTCAGAGGCGTGTTGGAGTTTCTTGCGTAAAGAACCAGCGTACGACGAGTTGGCGACTGCAAAACGCGGCACGACTGTGGGCATAGGGTCTTCCACTCCCCTTTTTGTAGATTCCCATCATCCGACTGCAGGAACTGAAGACGGTCATTCGCCCTCGCAATGATCTGATCGGTGTCAGAGAGATAGATGGCGTTCGTCCCTCTTACATGCGTAGGCAGCGACAACGATAGGTCCACTTTGCCGTCAGGCGAGAAACGCATTATCCGGAAATCGAGGCTGGGCTGGTTTCTGGTGACCACTCCGCTGCGTGCCTGAACTGTGAAACCGAGTACAATTCGCCCCCCGTGATCGACGGCTATCGAAGGTGCATTAAGTTCGTGTTGTCGTCCTTCGGGTGCCTCCCATCCATAACTACGAAGATCCAGGGTAAACGCCGTCGACGGCACAGGCGGGATGGCCTGACCAAAGACATTTCCGGCAAGGCACACGATGACAGTTAGCAGTGGGCATCTTTTCAGTGCAAGATACATGGACCCCTTTCAGGGGAGCATCGGTATGCCTGGGTTGATGTTTCCGAAACCATAATCGATTAGGCCATGGAGCATCGCTCCCAAAGGAAAGGCCCAGTTTGCGCCTACCGTATCTAGGTGAAATGCATTGTTGTTTAGATGGATTTGGTCCATGAAGCCATATCTGCAAGAAAACACGCAGCCGCCGGAGGGCCAGTTAGCTGTCGCAGCAAGAGTTGGGTCCGGGTTCTCACTTGGGTCACCAACCCAGTTCCAAGAAAAGTCAGCGTGGCCGCCTTCGATGCCGTTGTAGGTTAAGCTCTTGTAGATATCGTCCCAGTTCGAGCCATCGGCGCTGCTACTTGCATTGGAGATCGCGTCAGCCAGCGCTTCTTTTTGGCTTTCCACAAGGGCGCTAATCATATTGTCGAGCTGAGACGAAGTGTAAAAGGAGCCGTTCCATTCGGAGATACCTTGTAGAATATCACTAAGTGTCACATAGCCCGTTGCCCCGCCGGCACCAGCAACAAACTCAAAATACTGGCCGCTGCTGTTGAATCCACTGCACACGTTATTGGGGCAACCCTCAACGCCGTTGCCGCCCAATCCCCCTACTCCAAATAAGCTTCCACAATCGACGGGAGCGCCGTCGAGCGAGCATCCACCAGGTCCACCGCCGTAATTTCCACCGCCGCCCCCGCCGCCCCCGCTGCACAATGCATTGCAGGGTGCTCCACATCCACCGGTCCATATACAATCACTCTTCACAAGGCCCGAGGGGTCCACGAAGCTGTTCGGATTTGTCGTGTACGCGTATTGGTTCCAGCCCGAACCGGCAGGGTCCGGAGACAGCCAGCGACCTACGATACTCAGTTCTCGATTTGGCGTCTCCCACTGCACGCCGTTGTTAAAGTCTCCGGTCATACCTGCGAAGCGCTGATAGTAGGACTGCGTCACGCCATAAGTAGCGAACTGCTCGCCGTAGGGCGTATAGGCGCTGTCTCGGTACTCCGTGTTGTTTGCTACGGACGATAAGAGGCGGGCATTACCCAGCCAGTCGCCATGCAAATAGTTGTAACCGCTTGTGCTGCTATTGATTTCGACCCTACCGCGCCCGCCAGGCGCAGGCCAATATGAGAAATCGATGGTGGAGCCAGTCATCGTAGTCGTACTCCCGAGTTGCGTGATCCAAACGTCGTACCAGTCAACGCCGTTGCTGTATTGCACAATGCGTCCAAACGCATCGTAAACTAGGCACTTCCCGCTTGTGCCGCAAGTGGGTGCAATGGAACTGGTATTCCACCACTTCATTTTGGCGAACTCGTTCCAGCCCCAATAGTTAGAACCCGAGCCGTCGGCGGTCGTGTCCCCATCTGAATCGAACGAGCAGCCAGTACATTGGTTGGTTGAAGACGAGTATCCAGGATTCCAGGAGGTGCCGGTGCGTCCCGAAAGCACCGTCTTTGTCAGGTTGTCGTTAGTGTCATAAGCGTATTGCTGGCCCCAATTTCCGCTACCGCAGTCGAATTCATTCAATCGACCCCAATCGTCATACCCATAACCGAGAGCCCCGGCCGAGTTTGAGAGGCACGTTAGCGAACCTCCGGCGTTGAAACCATCCGTGGTCGCCAGGCTGCCCAGGGTGCCGTTCGGATTCCAATTCAGGACACCCTTCAATGTCTTTGGCGTGTTTCCAACCGTGAAGACGTATTGGGTCATGCGACCGGTATTTGCATCGAAGGTGTAAGCATCATTGTCCGGCGTAGTGCCCGTCAAGCTCACAACGGCTGGGTTGGCGGCTGGATAGTAGGTGGCCTTGGACACGAGATTTTGACCGGATGTGCTGTCTGTCAGCGAGTACCAGCGACCTTCACCGTCCAGAGCATACGTCAGTGTGTAGAGACTAGGATTGGCAAGCTGAAGAGTCTTCACCGCCCCATTTTCAAAGAACGTTGCGATGCTGTGGTAGTACAGTCCAGCGTAGGGCCTTTGCCAAAGATCCGTCTTGCGGCCATCTTTATCAAAAGCAAACCACTCGTCAGTTAATTGATGCCCAGCCGTGACAGGCCAGATGCAGTCGTCGGTTTCGGCTTCTGCAATTCGACCATACTGATTTGCGAGAGTGATTCCAGTCGGCACCGAACCGAGAATGCCGGAGGTGTTGTCGTACCGGAATCGCTTACAGGCTGTGCTGCCAGTCGTAGGGCCAGAACCGACATCGGTCAGTCTGTTGAGCGAATCGTAGACGTAGACTACTGTGTTCCCATTTGGATCCGTCGAGCACGTCAGATTTCCCGCGCTTGCCGCACCTCGTCCGCACGCGGAAGCCACCGCGTCGTAATAGTAATTCCATGTCCCGCCCTCCGGCGTCACCTTCTGGGTCATCCTACCCAGAGCGTCGAATGTCTGGCGGCGAGTCTGTGAGCCGCGAGTGATGCTGATTTGCGTCCAACCTGTTCCGGCGGCGTAGCTGTACGTGTCGGTCACGCCGCTCGCTGATCCAGTGTGCTGGTTGCAAGCCGTGCCACTACCGGTGCTCGGCGTCGTGCCGATATGGCACACTTTGCTTACCCGGCCCAATCCGTCGTACTCCGTCTGCACCTGTTTGACATTCTCCGCGGTCGGCGGTGGTCCAAGCACGGCCAGATCGTCGTTCTGTGTGTAGGTGTGCGTCAACGTCGCGTTGCTGCTAGTGGATGCGGTGTACAACCGCCCCAACGGGTCAACGTTGCCGGTGTGAACCGTGGTGCAATTGCTGCTGCTTGTTGTCGAGCAGACCTGAGAAGTAGCAACAGCGCGGTAGGTCGTCGACCAGCTATATGACGTGCTCAGGGTGTCGTAGTTCGAACCGGAAGGCGACTGCGCAGTTTGGGAATTGATTGGCCGCCCGTAGCTGTCAGTAGTGATCGTCGTGCTGTTGATCGAGTTGCCAGAATTGAATGTGAACGAGCTGCTCGCCGTGTCTGGCGACGAACCCGTGGGGTACGTTTTATACACAATTGATCCGAGAGGATCGGTAACCGATACGACCCGCCAATACGGATCGGCTGCTCCGCTGCACGTCGATCCCGCTGCGTAGCAGTACGTCGTCGTGTTGGGCGGGCTGTTCGCGTCCACGTCGGTCAGCTTTACGCCGCCCGTACAGTTCCAAGTACTGGAAGTAGTCAACCCTCCCTTCGAGACTGAGGTGGGGAACAGGTTGTCGCAGCCCCCTGTGCCGTTATAGAGGTACGTTGTTGGGTTATTCGCAAGGTCGTATGACGTTGCCAACGTACCGTTCGAGTTGTACGAGTTCGCTGTCGCGTTGCTCAACCACGATGATCCGGTCCACATATACGCCGTCAGCAGGTTGCCCTTCGAGTCATACGTGAATCGAGACTCGGCCACGGTGTTCCCGCTCTGAGTCGTTACCACTCGGCCAGGCTTGTTGTTCACATTCGATCCGACCGCTGAGATCGTTGGACTTGCTCCAGTGCAACTGGCGCTGCAACTGCCGTACGTGATCGTCGTCGAGCGGACCGGACTCGTCCCACCGAAGTCGTACTGCGCCGAATACGTGACGTTGCCGTACTTGTCGTACTCGGTCTGGGTCCGAGAACTCGTCGTCATGCCGTTAATCGTGTGGTAAACATCTTGCTCGGTAATCGGCAAACTGGGCGTTGCAGTAGGGCAGTTGCCTGGCTGGCCGCTGCTGGCGTTGTAGCAGTACACGTCCGTAGTAAGCAGCGTACTGGCGCCCTGGTTGCGCTTGACCTGCGTCAACATTGCCGCACCGTTCGTCGAAGAATAGGTGAAAGTGTAGATCGTTTTGTTGGTGCCGTTGTCGGTTACTGTTGTCGTGACTCCGCTCGATGACGGAGCGAAATCGTACTCTGTCGTTCCGTCACCTGTCGTGCGTTTCAGTACTGGCGGCATCTGGTACGTGCAGTCAATGCCGTTGTGTGTGCCCCCTGAATAGGCGTAGCTGACAGTTCCGCCCTCGCGAAGGGTGATCTGACCGAGTCGCCCGGTCACATTTGGAGAGTGCCCAGGTGTCGTTTCGTACTGTATCCCAAGGGAGGTTCCGTCAGGGTAATTAACAATAGTAGGCAGCTGCTTCGCGAAATTGTAGTCGGCGACGCCAGAGCAACCAAAAGCGGACTGTAACGTGGGGGTTGCTGTCGAGGTAGTGACCTGCGGAGAACCTCCGTTCACGTCTGTCCACGTATAAGTTCCACCATACTCAGTCATCACCGGCAAACCGAGCGTATCGGTATATGTCAACGTTGGAGTTCCAGACGACGAAATGACGTTGCCGTTTGAATCTCTCATTGAATTAAGCTGCAGTGCCATTCCCGAGCGGTCATGGAGCGAGGTTGCTACTCCTGATGCATTGGCTGTTATCGTCCAGCCTGAGCCATCAATGACCTGATCGGTGAAAGATGAGTGAAAGCATCCCTGCTGGTCGGTGAAATCCGTCGTCGGAAAGTAATGTATTGTCCCGTTTGCAAATTGAAGATACCAATTCACGTACTCGACCGTGCCCCCGCCTCCTGGACAAATCGCACCAACCGGCGTGTTGTACACAAGTGGAAATCCCCAAATCGGCAGAATTCCATTAAGAGACGCTATCAGCCCCCCAGCGGGTTCTCCAATAGACGTATATTGCGCTGGCTCCCAGTTTGAGCCGTTCTTGTACACGTAAAAGTTACCCACCAGACCAAAATTGAATGGAAATGCTCCGGACTTCGATGCGACCGGAGCTCTCAGGGTGACGTTCCCATTCTGGAGGTTCACGCAATCGACTTCGTGACAGTCCTGGGGCACGAAGCTCGGCAAGCCGGGCGCTACCTGCCCTCCCGCGAGTTCGGCGAAAAGAAGAAATGCGACCAAAAGGCACAGAGACAGTATCGTCTTAGGCGATCTCAATTCATTTGCGGATGTGCTGTACTGTTCAGGGGTGCATGGCCCACCTGTCTTGCGGAGCATTGATGACATGACGAAACAGGACTGGAGAGACGAGAGTGATTCCGCCGCGCGACAAGACATGTGCTGCCTCCTGAGAAAATGAACAGACTAGCCCGCCCGGTTTGGTGCCGGGTTACCCATGCGACCACAGTCCGCACTGGTGCGCCGCCACAGATTGGCTGGCGCGAGCCATTTCACACTTCAGAGGAAGCAGCGGTCAGGAACACTTGACCGAAAACCGAGGGTCTGATGCCCCCTTCTTGTATCCCGTCCGCTGATTGCACCGAACAGTAGGGCAGTAAACTCTGGATGTCAACAACAAACTTTGGCGAATGTAAACACAATCTTATCGTATTGGATGACAACTTTAAAGTGGTGAGGGTCACAAAATCAATGAGCAACAAAAAGTGAAAAGAACCCTGAGTGAATGCACCGATCTGCGAGTTGTCAACTGACGCGAACAGATGGGATGAGAAGGCCGGTCTCCGACGGGATGCTGTACGCTCCCAAGTTATCGACGTGCTCGAAGCGCAGATAAAAAGGAGACCGGCAATGAAGAAGATTAGCACCGCGGCAACGAAGCAGAGCAGGAATTTTTCTCAGCAAAAACTGACGATTGGTCTGGCGACAGTGGGCGACTCGGCGGGAGAAAAACCTTGTCCAACGAAAAACCATAGAACCCTCTTGACTCCGACCGGCCTTCTCATGGAAGGCCATTACACTCAAAACCCCTCGCTAGCACGCACGGCCACCCATATTTACTTGTTAGTTACTATAGAGGACGGACTTTTTTTCTCCTACCTCCTATCCCCCCATTCGTTTGACCCCGCTCAAAGCAGTCCGTACACTTGGCGCGTCATAACCACTTGGCCACTCCGCCATGGTGGGAACAAGTGCCACGCCGGCTTTTGCCAGAGCTGTAGGTGCCGTCGCGGCATTGTGCCGTAGCTCCCTGCGGCACCGTCGAACAGTTCTCGGGACGCGGAACCGTCTGCCCATTGCTATTCACGTAGGTGCCATTGTCCGTGCATTTGGTTTTCGCCGATTCATTGTGCGCTGCGCCTGATGTTTGCGCTGTAGGCCAAGCCGGAACTAGACTCCGGCTCTGCGCTAACGCCACCAACGTGCGGGGGCAATTCAACCATCGGGCCAGAGACAGGCTGCGTCCACTGGTTGAGAATCCCTGAATCCGTTCGATACGCAAGGTCAAACACAGCGGCACAGGCGGGAGTGTGCACATCTGTGGGAACAGTGAGGACTACAATGAGTGGCCGACGAAACTTGGGCGGGTCGAGCGGGCAATTTGCCGCCGTTCCACCCGACATACCACCTGCGTTCGAGAGGCGCGCCCATGAATTGGGGCTCACCGTGCCGACCTACGTGGACTCTGGCGAACTGCGCCGTTGGTGCCAGGACAATCGAAACAAGTGTTACATCCCCGAGTGGCTGCTAAAGACTTGGGGCATTTCTGTTAACTCCGATGTGCCATGAGAGAGCATGACCACGCGCACATCCATCGATCCGCAGCGGGAGTGCCGTGTTGGCACCAACGTTGCAAGGCCGGTTCAACCATCGGGCCAGAGACAAGCGGCGGGCTGATGGCTAACATTGCATCGCCGCATGGCCAGTCTATGAAACTAAAGATTACGTGTGAAATGCCCGCCCGGCACCCAGGTTGCGATCCTCAGGTTGGGAACCGGAGAGTACAGTGGAAGCGGAAGGAACCCAATGAAACCACTCGCGTTGTTCGCAACCGCGTTGTTGTTTACCGGTTTAACGCACGCGCAGGATCAGACGCCGGAAATACTCTCCGTGGATGAAGTCACGGTTGGCGCACAGAGAATGGAAACTCTGTATGCTCATGTCCTCGGCAGGTGGTCAGACGCGGATGAGCACCTGACAGTAATGTCCACCGAGATTTTCTGTTATGCGCGGTTCGGGTTTTGCAACGAAGCCGACGCTAACTATTTGAACGGGAGGGCGGGAGTATCTCTGAGCGTTTTCGACATTCTGCGCTGGGATAAGCATGAACTGATCGCCGTAGACAGTTCTCCGATATGCGTCGTGAACACCTTGAGGATTGACTTCACGATGAAGAAGGTAACCATCACCATGGCCCTGAAGGGTGAAACTAAGGACAAGTTCTGTAAGGACATCAAGGCAACGACGGCATTCCTGGGTGGCGTGGACGATGAGGTGAAGAAAATGACGCAGCCCAAGAAGTAAGGGTGCGCGTGGAGGGTTCCCTTATGAAGTGGTTTGCGGTTGCGTTAATGTTCGTGGGCTGCGTGGCCGCCCAGACGACACGGGCCTCAAAAGCAGCATCCACGCCGACGATCAGCGTTGGCATTGACTTGCAGCTCGGCATGTCTCGCGACACAATTATCAGCCAGCTTGCCGTGAACTATAAGGTCGTAAAGATTCAGAGTAGCGAAGATGATTGGCTCGTCGAAGAGAAAGATAACCCGATAACCACGATTGGTCATCTAGGGTTCCACATGGGAAAGCTGACCTACGCCAGTAGGGACTGGACTCAGGGAGAAGAAGACAATTACGCCTTCGCTCAAGCACTGTGGGGTGCTATGTCTCAGATGGACAAAGAAGCCCACCACACTTGCGACTTCGACGTTCCGACTAGCCGTTCCCCAACGTCAGAGATAAGCAATGTGAGGTTCTACTGTGGCGCGAAGAGGATCGACATCACGATAATCAACGTCTTGAATGGAACTGGGAAGGGTCACTACGCTTCCATCTCCGAAGTTCTAAGTTCGGAAGAGTATCGATAGATCGTCATCCGCTCAATTTCCTCAATCTCGCCCGCACGCGCTGTCCACTTTCCGGTCGGAATGTCCGCGATCGTAGTGACTAGGGCGGCTGCCATCACCGCCCCAGTTCCTTTAGGCAGCGCTCCTAATCTTCGCCCACCTGGCCCGCTGCGCCGCCGCGATCCGCCTGCGACCCGCCGCCGAGATCGTTCGCTTCGGCTTCGGCGCGTGACCCCTCGCTTTCTGCTTTGCCCAGCGTGCCTTCTGCGCCAGACTGATCTTGCGCCTGCCGGCTGCGGACATCGTGCGTGACGTGCCGTTGGAGCCGCTTCCCAGCGCAGAGAGCGCCGCGTCGATACGTTGAACTTCCCCTTGCGCTCGTTCCCGTTCCTTCTTCAACTGCTGGACTACGACGGACATGTGTTTCATTTGGGACCCCCGCAGGATGATAGCAGGGACCGGGAGATACACGGCAACCTGATTCGGGCTCTGGATGCGGATCTCCGCGAGGCAAGACTAGTCAAAGGTGGACAGTGGACCCTCCGCACAGGTTATCCCTACATAGTGTGCGAGGAGTGAGTTGATAACCGAGGACTGGCCAAAACCAGCTCTGAATCAAGCACAGAAGACTCGGATTTCCGCGACGTGTGTCTCTGGGTACTCTTCGTCGCCCAGCCAGGAACCGTGACGCCCTGGTTTGGCACCAAGGATTCGCATGATGAACAACTAGTGTTTAATGCGGTTCGGGTGCAAGAAGATTGGGTGCAATTGCGAAGCATGCTTGGTATTAGTTCGGGCTTCTGGAATCTAGCAACACTGCAACACTGCGAAACAGGTCCCGCACCCCCGTTCTTCCGACGGCCCACGGAAACCAACCCCACCTAAGAACACGCCCAGTTCGGGCACAATGCCGCGCAAAGTATTTGCTGAATTGGGTTTGCTCTGGCGCATTGGGTTGTTAACCCGTTGCGCTCTCTTCTGAGCGCACGATTCTAAGCCGCCTGCTCTGCAGGTAGGATCAACGGTCATCGCGGAGAAGATCGCAGCTGTACGGGTAAGAAAAGTGGGCCTACCCTGCATTATAGGCAGGCAACCGAAAAAACAGTCCCAGAACGCAGGACAGGTCCCGTTTGATATAGCTATATTGTCGGAAAAAGTGAACCTGCTAAAACGTGCTCGTCCCCATGCGTCAACGGGTATTGCCTGTGGCTGGGAAATTCTCAATGAGCGTAAATGGCCTGATCACAACAGGTACCTTCGTAAGGTGCAGATTTGCCACTGCGATGTTCATACTCAGGTGTTGCGAATGGTTGAAGCGTCTCGGGGGCAGATATGAGTGAGCAAGCCAAAGACACAATCCAGGTTGATTGCACCGCATGCAAACGAATCACCAGCCATGACGGTCCTCCATTCGTCAAACGTCGGGGACCACGACGACGACAACGGGATTCACTGGGGCGCGGAGTATCAAACCGTGCAATGTAGAGGTTGCGCAACCATCTCGTTTGCGGTCCGCTCTTGGAATTCGGAGGAAGCAGATGAAGATGGTCAATTGATTATCTCCGAGGTCCTGTACCCGAGTCGCACAATTCGAAAACCGATAGAGAACCACTATTACTTGCCGAATAAAGTCCGTAGCGTGTATCTTGAAACCCTGTCGGCTCTAAGTAATAAAGCACCCATATTGGCAGCAATAGGAATCCGTGCTGTTGTGGAAGCTGTCTGCAAAGACAAGGGTTGCACGACGGGAGATCTCGAAAGAAAGATTGATCGCTTGGTTGAAAAGGGGCATCTGGCCGCGGATCAGGCAGGTTTCTTACATCTGCAAAGGTTTATGGGGAATGCTGCGGCGCACGAGATCGCAGCCCCCGCGCAGGCTGAACTCCGCGCAGCCTTGGAGATTGCCGAAAACCTCCTAATCAACTTGTACTTGCTTCCTGTGCTCGCTCAAAACATGGAACAAAGCCAGACCCAACTCGCGGCTATGCGTATACGAACGAAAGGCAACCCTAAACCTTGAGAGTAGCAAGATAGTTAGCGACAAATCGCCACTCATTGACCCTCGCTCCAGCCAAAAGTAAGGCCACCATTCAAGGCTCGGCCTGGTTAGCTTGAAACTATTTACTGTGGTGAATGCGTTCCAGTACCCAGCGCGGCAATGCCATGACGCATACCGGCATCGTACTGCTCGGCACGTCGGGGTTTCGTGACCCGCTGCCGTTGGACACGATTCCGAGCAGCAGACCATCGGCGGTAACCACGGGCGAGCCTGACGTACCGGACTCAATACGTTCCACGAACAAGGCCACGCTGCTGTAGGGTTTGTCGTAGCCGTAGCGTGTCACGCTCCCCGCGATCCACTCGCCTTTGTGGGTGTAGATGAAAACCGGTTCGACTTGCCCCGGCTTGATCCGGCGATAACTGAGCGGAACCGGTTCGACCTGCTCGCGCCACTCCTCGAACCGGTCGGCGTCGTCGGGACACTGTTGGTTGTCCAACTCTCCCAGCGCGGCGATGTCGGCAACTGGATCGCACGCGTCAACGCCTACCCGGAACTCCACACCGCTGGGGGTCTCGATCTCGGTGGGGTAGACCTCACCCAAGGCCATCATGCCCGTGCCAGACCACGCGATGCAGTGGGTAGCCGACAGGAGGATAGCGCCCGGAACGAGCACACCCTGCCCTCCCTTTTCGACGAGATGCACTGTCGCCCTCTCCACGCGTCTGCGGCTCTCGTCGCTCAAAGAGTCCGTCATGCCTTGCCTCCTTCGTGTTGTGGGGCGGCCTGTCACACCCGCCCTCACGATTTCTTCTTTGTTCCTTGTGTTGCGGGTTTCATCCTTCGGTTCATCCATTGCGCTTGCCTCCTTCGGAGAAAGTCCTCCCTATGGGATATATACCGCTAGAAACAATCGTTCTCTGCAGAAAGTTGGCATCGAAATTGCGCAGCGGGACAGCACTCAGGGTGTGCTGAACCTAGGTACACAACTTGGTAAACTGTGGAATCTGGGTTGGGTCTTGCTGGTGGAGTCTGATTGCAGGAACTTCGAGATGGGCAGCGTACCGCCGGGCGTTACCGGCTGTCAAGCAAACAAAACAACTGGGTAGTGGTGCCGTTTGAAATCCACAGGGCGTAGCCTAGCCTGTGACGTGTGGGAAACTGTGGGCGGGGCAAAGTACACCCCAAACCCAATGTCATCGTTTTGCATGAACGGAAAAGGCTTCGTTCGATACGTGGTTGTCCGCCGTCGATTCAGCCAAGCTCACTGCTGATGTGAAAAGCGTGTCGGGCGTCATCGACTAAATCTGCTCCGATACAGATAATGGGAATGACAAAGCATCGCCCTACGTGAAACATCAAGGCAATTGTTGTCACAAGCAGGCAGATTCGTTTTCGTCTTTCATAACGCTCTATGGACCTATCAGCGCTAGAGAGTATTTCCAAGGCCCTAGAAAAGTCGCTCGACTTTTGGGGACTGATGCTGCTGCTTGCCACTGCGCTGGTGGTTATCGGCCTTGTAATCGAGTACTGGCACGACGTGCAAGAGTTTTGGGTACGCCTTACGTGGCCTATGGCGTCATTCCCTTGGGACAAGTTCACTGCATTGGCAGGTGGAATATTGGTCACAATAGGAGTGGCCGGAGAGTTGCTCGTTACATACAAGGCGTCTCGCGTAGAAACCCAACTACGCGAGAATAGCCACAAGATCGAAGCATTGTTGACGCAAGAGGCTGGCGATGCCGCACACTCTGCCAGGATCGCGCATGAGGAAGCGGATGCGGTTAAAGGCATTGCTGACGAAGCGCGTGCGGATGCCAAAGACGCATTAGCAAAAGCCCAAGCAGCGCAAGGTGAATTGGCACATGCAGAAACCGATGCAGCCAAGGCACAAACAGTAGCATCAAAGGCCCTAGGTTCCGCCGACAAAGCAGAGTCGCATCTTGCTGACGCAGTGAAGCGTGCCAATGAACTCACAGAACAACTAAAACGCCTAACAACCCCAAGATCATTGACTTCTATTCCGCAAGTCCTTGCCTCGTTAAAGCCGTACAAAGGTACGCAATATTTGTGGGCTGGAGTATGTTCAGATAAGGAATGCACCGATCTCCTTAAAGGCATTGACGCAGTGCTGCAACGAGCGGAATGGAAACGGCTGCCATCTAAAGGTACATTTCCCTCACTGCTTGTGTTGGGTAACGATGACCCAGGCGGAATCACGGTCACTCTTGCCGTAGGAATAGGTATAAGTGTGGAAGCACCGAACCATTCAGAACTGGTTGCAAAGCAAGACATCACCCATGCGCCTCGACATATACAAGCTGCAACCGTCCTCAGTTTAGATCTTGCTGCTAATGTGTATCCCCCAGAACAATTAGACAGGACGCCAGCTACTTTGGTGAATGTAGACGAAGGCACCTCAACCGCGGTTCGGATAACCATTGGGAGGAAATTGGTGCCCTGAAAGCTGCAAACCGACATCAGGAGTATTGTAGCTATAACGAAGGCTGTTGACGCCAAACGGCACCCGTATGGGGTCAGTTTCGTTTTCTACAGGGGGCGAGTATGATTAGGCTCCCGAAGCCGCGCCCCTCCTCTAAACAAACTTGCGCCGCTTCCCAAGAGGGACAGTCGTGACCATCGTTGCTGGATTTAAATGTTATGAAGGCGTTGTTCTTTGTGCGGACACACAGGAAACTGTCCTTCACTCAAAAAGGCACGTACCGAAGTTACGATTTGAGCCTGATCGGATAGTCAATTGGGGGAAGGCGCTGAGGGGCGAAGATGTGAACGACCTAGCAGCCGCATTTTGTGGCGCTGGGGATGGCCCTTTCATCGACAAGTTGATTGATGAAGCATGGAAAACCGCACAAAAGGCAACGTCGTTACAGGAAGCTGGCGAAAGGATCGAAGCGAGCATAAAGGGGCTCTATCGAGAATTTGGGAAAATCTATCAGCCTGGATTCTGCCCCCAAGTGGATTTAATCTATGGGGTCAAAATGGATGGACGCACTAAACTATTCTCTGCTGTTGGTCCGGTTGTAAACGAGAAAGGGGAATACTATTCCGCAGGGCAGGGATACTACATGGCGGATTTCTTGGCGGGTCGAATGTATGGAGACCACCTAACAATTCACCAAGCTGTCATTGTGGCAGCGTACACGTTATTTCAAGCTAAAGAACACGTAGACGGCTGCGGCGGCGACAGTCAGATTGCAGTGCTCCGCGATAGCGGACCATCAGGACTGCTAAACTTTCAAGTAATCAACGCGATTACGAAAAACCTGGAAATGGCAGACATCGACATCGGCAGCCTCCTTCTCGCCGCAACGAACACTGACATCGACGATAAGAAATGGAAAGAAGCAGCAGAGCATCATATCGACATGTTGGAAGTCTTTCGGCAAAATCAAGTCGAGGATTTTAACAAGTTCAAAGAAAGCGGCCTTCATCTTGCAAAAATGCTGGGAGTTGCAGACAGAAAAACAGACAAGCTAGGGCTGCAAGAGGAAGACGAATTCATTCGCCCAGAGGCTTCAGAACCAGACCCTTCCCAATCTTAGAAGCCCTAACCCCAAGCTTCGGCAATAACGCGCGCATTTCCTCAGTCGTCCAGACGTGATCAGTCAAACCTGCTTCCATCTCAGGAGTGACGTGCAGCGACGCATGAACGCCTGACTTCCCCCTGTCACCAGATTTCTGCCATGCACTGCGGGCTGTTCGCCGGGGGTACTGGAACCGTAGAGGGGGTGTGCGGTTGCGGCTCCAGTACCTCTCTGGTTGCGAAGTTTAGTTCCGGTGCGGAGCGGCGGCACGATCTACGACGTTTGTGTCTACTCAGTCGCAGCATTCGGCGGAGGAAGCAGCCCGACAAGAAAACCAGCAACCTCACGAAGCGCCTCGGGCCTATGTTCGATTAGCCACTGAGTGATGGCAACCGAATGCGTCGACTTCTCGTATGCAACACGAGCTTCGGAGAGTTCTTGGAAGACGTCGCACAGAAAGGTCGCTGCGTCGATGTGCAGCGCCCAGTCGCCTGGTACTTGGACAGTCCCCCTGCAAAAATACCGTAGGTCCTGCCCTCGCCCATCTAACAACTGCCCTCGCTTCTGATCGAACAGCTGGCTTACTTCATTCTCTGTGATGGGAACATCACGGAAACCTTGGACACCATTCACTACAGCAGCTACGGCAGCTGGGTCTAGCAGGTAGTTTTCGTACATCCTGCGCGGCAAGAAGTGGACGTGGCCTGAGTCCATTCGCCTGAGGTCCTCCTTCTGCTGCCTTGTCATACACTCTTGATCGAATACGAACGCAATTGCTGGCGGCAAGAGCGTTTTTGCTTCGGAAAGTTTTCGATACATCTCAAGAACCTTCCTCTTGTCGCGTCCTTGGAGATCGCCCGTTTGTCTGATGCCGATGATCGCAGTTCCGCTTAACGCCCAGTTCGCGCTCCTCAGAACAAGCGGGAAACACACCTCCTCCGTCTGACCCTCCACCCAAAGGATATTGTCCGCCCCGAACACGTCTGACAAATGCGCCCCAATCTCGGAGAGATAGGTTTGAAGGTGCTTTGCATTGCTTGGGTCCATGACTTCGAGTACGCTCTCGCCGTCGCTGGCCCGTACCATCGTGAAAGTAGAGGGATCTGACGCCGTAATCACAGCCGGAGAATGCGTTGCGAAGATGTACTGATGCTGAGGGTATTTCTTGAGCACCTCAATCAGTTTCCTCACGGCCCCCGGATGGAGGAAGTTTTGCGGTTCATCGACGATAATGGTATGCGGGTGATCCGAGGTGATCACAACGTAGAGTATTGCCAGCACTTGGCCGATTCCGGACCCGCATTCATCCAAAGGAATCGCCAAGTCTCCGCGTTCCGTTACAGGGTCATGCGACCAGACCAAAATCTCAACCTGGTTCGAGCCAACAGGCCTTACGGAGACCTGTCGGACCTGAGGAATGATTTTTGTAAGCATGGCGTTCAGCCGGTCGAATCGAGCCGGGTTAGAGTTGAGCGCATTCAGCGCCTGCGGGAGGTTGGAGGCGTCCGGCAGGAGCACCGGACTGTCACCAAAGGCATATTGCCCCAGGTTGAACCGCTCCGCCCTGAAGCGGTAAATCCTAGACCTGAGGAACTGGGCAAGGTTAGTGCGAACGTCCGCGGCAGCACTCTGGTAGTGCCCCCCGCCGGAAGAGATCAGTCCTTCGGCGTTGGCGGAAACCGGAAACAGTAACGGGGAGTTTTGGTGTGGATTTGGAACGGGCTCGTATGCACCCAGGAAACTTAGGCCCTCCGCGATCCAACGCTCATCGCTCCGTCGCTCCAACCGCATGCCAAAGCGAAGTTCCGGCTGCTGAATCAGCTCCTCCAGAAGCCTGTGCATCGTATCCGGCGAGTGATCGGGATTTGGCGCTGGGAAGAGGTAGGTGGACCCCATGCTCTGAAGCGAACGCAGTAACTCTTCGCCACTTAGCACGAGAGTCACCCGAACGGTGCTTGCCTCTTCGGGGGGCACACCTGGAACCGGTACGGTGGCAACGCTGCGATGGGGCTTAGGTCCGAAATGAAGAGTGAGGGCTTCAAGAAGCGCGGTCTTTCCGGCGTTGTTCTGACCAGTGATGATATTGAACCCAGGCTTGAACTCAATCTCGGTCGAGTCCCGATAGCTCTTGAAGTTCAAGACTTGGAACTTGCTGATGTACATAACGTTGGCAAGGTTCTCACAGTGGGGCAGCCCGTGCAACTCCACAGGGGGGTCCGTCCCACACTTGCAGACTTGCAAAATTTCCCGCACACGACGGGCACCGAACCGTGAGAAGAAATTAGAACCCAACTGTGCACAAACTGTGCGGGTTCGGGGAAAAAATCAGACCTAAAGCAGCGTCAAGATCGAGAAGTGCTCACCAGTGTTTTCAGTAGGTTGCATGTTGGGTTGGTATGGAATGGAGAACGGAATTGCCCTCATAACCCAAAGGTCGGTGGTTTCAAGTCCGCACTTGGACGCCAACTGACTGTCGGTCAGACGGAAGTGTCGGGTTGGACCGATCTGGGCCGTGCCTATAGGCCAACCGTAGGCAGCCAACCTTCATTGTAGGCGTGGAGACCGAAGCGGCTCAGAAGCGTTCTCTCGGCGAATCGCATCTCATGATTTTTCGGCTCCACGCGGAACATGATCTGCTGTTCGCTTGATAGACGCCCTAGTTCAGCACCAAGGAGTGACTGATCGATCGAAAGGGCTTAACGATGTGGGTGCAACAGGAGCTGGGTACAATTACAGGATGGGAGCCCACTACGAGGTCTTTCGAACCTGCGCCGGGTGTTCTCCTCTCCAATCAAGCTTGCGAAATTCTCGTCTTCAGGCTGAGGGTAGTGGGCCCCCATATTACTTCCGGTTAGCCGACAATCACGAACTAACTGTGCCCAGGGGGCAATCGTCGTTACCGACCTGATCAACATTCACGAAGTCAGCCAGCTCATGCGAAGTCCGCAGAACAGTAAGCGGCCAGCTTGCTCAGTTCGAGGAGCTTGCTCCGCGTTGAGTCCCGGCAAAGGCCCTGCCGTAGTCTCAGCAGGCGAGGATAAGCTGCAGATAGGTTTCAAACCAGACCTGTTAACGCACGGTGATGCTGACTTCCTGGGCCAGGTTGTTGCCCATGCCTTGAAAGTTCCAAGGTGGATCGGTGGGCTGAACGTTCCCAGCGGAGTCGGTGGCGCGGCAAGAAAGTACGTGCTCGCCGGGCAAGGCGTCCCAATCGACGCTCCAAGCGCACCAGGAGAACCGGCCGGACGCTTTTCCAAGCGTCGCATCGATCCAGCAGTCGTCGACGCAGAATTCAACGCGTGAAATCGATCCCTGGCCCGACCAGGCGCGGCCGTGAACTGCGATACGTCCGCGGTTGAGAATTCGCCGCCGGGTGAGGTAATCCGGGAATCCTGGCGGCACGAGCAGCGCGCGAGGTCGCATTCGCGTCACAGGTTCACCGGGATCATCCGCATCGCGCTTGTACAAGTAGGCCACGCGCTGCTGATACCCATCGAATGGTGCACTGACCGCGTCGATTCGCGACAGCCACTTCACCTGCGTCATGCCGTACCAGCCGGGCACGATCAGGCGCAGGGGAAAGCCGTGTTGCGGCTCAAGAGGACGGCCATTCATTTCATAAACGAGCAGGACTTCAGGGTGCTTTGCCTCATTCACGGAAAGGCTGCGGGCGTAGTCATGTTCGTATCCTTTCTCGACTCCGTGGTCAGCGCCGGTGAAGACCAATTCCACGACGCCGGGTGCGAGTCCGCCTTCGTCGAGCAGGTTGGCGAGAGGAGTCCCGGTCCATTCGGCGGTGCTAACGGCTTCGTTAAGCCAAGGCTGGCTGATGGGGCGTGGCGAAAGTCGGGCACGACCATTGCCGGCGCACTCGAAAGTGACGGGCAGAGTGCAGCGCGGTCGGCTCCGAAGATCCTCGAGACTGAGTGACATTTCCTTCTTCACTTTGCCGCCGAGGCGGAGGCGCCAAGCCGCAGCATCGACGAGCGGAATATCGAAGTGGACGAGCAGGTAGTGAAGGCCTGTGGGAGTGATGTCGTACCGGAGCGCCTCCAGCGGCAAGCCGCGGTTGCGGTTGGCAAGCTGCAACTCTTCGAAGCTAAGAGGGCCGGTGGTCGGCTCGGGAACCGTGGCGGTGATTCTGGGAAGGGTATCGTTCTGGCTCTCCATCTCCGACCTCATTTCGCTCGCATAGTCTTTTGGCGTTCCATGCTAGATTCTAATGGCGAGAGCGGCCGAATGTCGTCCACAACAATGTCAATCGAGGTTTTTCAAAATATGTTCTCGGAAGGTTTTCGCCATGCTTCACGCGTATCTAGATGAAAGCGGAATCCACAGCGGGGCAGCGGTTTGTGTGATTGCTGGATACTTTGGCGGGGCGGGCCAGTGGCGGGAATTTGAAGTTGACTGGCGCAAGATGCTGGCGAATTTCAACGTTCCGATGGGGGAGTTCCACTCGAAAGACATTTTTCCTAAAGCGAAGGGATTCTTCCACCCTAAGAATTGGAGCGGAGATATTCAGGCGTTTCGATGGGCCATCGCCGAAACAATGGCCGCACAGACAAAGATACTTCCGGTAAGCGCCGCCATCATTGTTGATGACTTCAATTCGTTCTCACTCGACGAGCGCCGTTACATGACCGGGGCCACTTTTCGGCTCGGGAAACTAGTTAACTCCGGGTGTCCAGGGAAGCCGTACTTTGCTCCGTTTCTCCAAATTCTTGTGAAAATCTGTGAGTATGCTCCCGTTGGCGGGAAGGCACATTTCTTTTTCGGGCTGGATCGGCAATTTGTAGGCTACGCAATCGAAATGTTCAAGCAAATCGAAGAGAGTGATTTGCAGAGCCCTGGCAACATCGGCGACTTCGCATGGAACAGAGATTGGGACAGTCCTGCCACACCGCTAGCCAAGGAGACACCGCAACTGCAGATCGCCGATGTTCTGGCCAATCTCACCTACAATTACATGCTTGATGCTGGCGACAAGATGGGAGAACTGGGGCCATCTCCGCTATTAGCAAAGTGCATTCAGAACAGGCGCAGTCACGAAGACTTCTTCTTCAACCACAAAAAGACCATGCGGGCTGCGCTCGACCGTGCGATACAGTTTGGTCAAATTCTCCGAGAACTTGCGGACTTGTCTCCGGAAACCTCCGACGCGGAAACCGACGATACAGCCCAAAGCTGCTGAAACTACCACGGACGTTGAGGGGTCACAGTGCGGGTGCCCTTCGCTCTTCTTGTTAGCTATTGGCACGAGCGATTGCATCCTCTCTGGCGGCTTGCAGCTTTTGCAACAACTGGTTTGCAAATGGTAGAGGTTCACCTTGTTCGGTCGGCTTCAGCCGTTCGGCCTCAACCACACGTTGAAGAACCAACTGGGTCAGCAGCACCAACTCATCCTCGTTCACATTCACGTCAATTGTCATTGTTGCTCCGTTGTACCTAGTGAAAGTCTCTCATCGAGCATCTGAATGCCTTCGGCCAGTGCTGACCGTTTGGTTTTGATGTAGTGCCGCATGGTGGTGCTCAAATCGAGATGGCAAAGCGCCTGTTGTGCGGCAATGGGGTTGCCGGTCAACTCGGTGAGGATCGTGCCTGCACCGCGTCGGAACGCATACAGACCCTTCCAATGCTTTTTGCCGATGGCCGGTCTGAGCACCGCCACAACGTAATCCCGAATGTTGATGGGGCCTTCCCCAATCTGCTTTGGAAACACCCAACCTTCGCTTGGTTCGCCGCTCTGCTGATGCCAAGCCCTGAAGAGGCCAATCACCATTTTTAACATTGGCAATGTCACATCAATTTCGGTCTTCGTGGTTCCGAGGTGCCCGCGCACGTAAGCCTGGTGCAGTCGCACCTTACCGGCTTTGAGGTTCACATCCTCCCAACACAGGCCGATGATTTCCGAAGGCCGCAACCCCATCAGACCGGCAAGGCAGACGATGAGTTGCGCGTCAACGCGGGTCAACTTGTTGTTCACGATGTCCATCAACTCGGTGAGAGTGTAGTCTGCTGTTTCTTTCGGCTTGGGTGGTTTGATTTTGGTCTTCACGTTGCGCCAGGGGTTCGACTGCAACAGCCCATCATTGCAAGCGTGGGTGAAGATGCCAGAGGCCAGGCTGCGAATGTGGGCAACTGTGCGCCGTCCGTACTTGCTGGCAACCAACTCGGTGAGAAACTTGCTGCCGTGGTGAGGCTCAAATTCGCGAAAGGTGCGGCCTGCGAAGTGATCTTTCAAATGTTGTTCCCAGATGTCTTCATAGCCTGCGACGGTGGAAGGCTTCAGACCGGCCTTGACGGTGGGCAGGTAGGTCTGTTCCCAATAGTCGGTGATGAGGGTGTCTGTAGTGGTTGGTTGCGGCTTGGGTCTGCGCGCCGTAACCATGTGCTCATCACGCAGCGCAAGCACTGAGGGGCAGGTTATGCTGTAATGGGTTTCGTCGCGGTCGCACAGTTTATGGGAGACACGTTTCTTCACACCATCATCGGTTGCGAAGTAGCGCACGAAGAAACTGTTGCTCGCTTCGTAGATCGTGCCTCGCTGGTAGCTGTTTCTCATGCGGGCATTCTATCTGCCAGTAAACGTGCCAGTAAAGATGCCTTTGGTAACCCATTAAGCACCACAGAATCAATAGAATGGAAGCGCATGCGGTCCGGTGATCGTCCCGGTCTTCAAAACCGGCGGGCGGCAGGTAATCCTGTCACCGGTGGGTTCGACCCCCACTCGCTTCCGCCATTTCAAACCAGCACGCTCCAACAGTCCGTATACGAAGTGATGCAGCAACGCTGGCGGGCAATGATCTGTCCAGAATGCCGGAAGTTCTTTCTTGCGGACAAAACGAGGCAGGTATATTGTTCATCGGCCTGCTTCGGTGAAATGAAGCGAAAACGAGCGCTCAATTACTGGAATCGCAAAGGTAGTGCTGAGCGGGATAAAAGGCGAGGACAGAAGAGAGCGGCCAAGACACACGGCCGCAGCAAATGACAAGGTGTGAGAGCACAGAAGCAGGTGAGAGCTGCTGGTTCATGCAAGGTAGCTTGGCACGCGGAGTGAGCAGCGGGTGAGGCCGATATGGGACCGGTGAACTGTGCTCGTATCACGCAGGGCAGAAGGACCCAGGAGAAAATTTACAATGTAACAAAATCCTAAAATACCACCCCCGGCATGTCGCTTTTTCTTGGCGTCTTCCAATAGAACTTGCGCGCCATATAATCCCAGAAATCTGAATCGTCAGCATCCCGGCATTCCATCTGTTCGTTTGGCTTGGCCGCGTCTCCCCAGCGGGCGACACTCCGCGGGACTCCCCGGCGCCGGCCATACTCCATAAGTACTGACCCCCTGTCTTGGGGCCCCGCGCGCGCTCCTGTCTGAACCAGGAGTGACCGGGACACTACCAATATGATGTGGGGAAGTGAGAGAGGGGGGAGGCGGGTTCCCGCGAGTATATTTGGTACACGCGTCACGAGTTACAACGTAAACAGAATTCCGCCCACCAAACCGCTGTCGCCTCGATCCACGGCCCTCGACTCCATGAGGGGGGCTTGTCCCAAGTCACCCTCGCGACTGGCGAGTGTATTTGGTACACGAGTCACGAGTTACAACGTAGACAAGCAGGGAGAATGACGATTCTCTAAATGTGCCGTTCCCGTCTCTTTCCCGTCGCCTTCCCATCCTCTAAAGAGGACCTCCAAACCCGCCTTCACCGCGCACGCACTCCGTAACCCCATTAGAGGCAATAGCTTAAAGAGATAAGTTTGGCCAAGCCGAGCGGTCAAAATCGCACCCTACAGGGGGAGCCTCCCCACCGCGCCTGCAGCGGAGAGGAGGTAAACCACCCTATTTTGAGCAAGATAGAGTGCCATGAAGCTTTTCTGCGTCGCTGTAGCGAGCCTGTAGAGCCGCGGCCTCGTAGTGCCCCCAAAAGCGTCTCCGAGCAGTCGCGCTAACTGAGGTATGGCCGCGATGTAGCGCGTTCCGACTGAACCCGCTATGTGCTGATTCCAGACGGGTTGCTGGGGCAAGTGGGCTAGAAGCGTGCTAACTCGGGCTAGTACGGTGGTTGCGAGGGTCCAGCTTCCAGGTTTCTGATGCCGTCGCTGGCGGGCCGTCGAGAGCAAGAAAAACACCACAACAGGGCAGTTTTCAGTCTTTAGTTGAGGCGCCGGCGTTTGAAGCACCGGGGTCCCCAGGCGAAGATTGCTCCAGTGCTCATCCTGCCCTCCGCCGGCCCGGTAAACCCAAAACGGCAATTCCGCCCAGCAACGCGATGCCCACGAGGACAAAGCAACTCTCGCGGTAGCTTCCACTCGAGTCTCGTAAGCGGCCGATCAACCAGGGCGCAACCGCATCTGCTATGCCGCCCGCGGTCAGGATCACGCCCAGCAATCGTCCCAGGATTTCAATCCCAAAGATTTCCGCCGTCATGAGCGGAATGATCATGTAATCGCCGCCAAGACCAATCCCAAAAATCGCACCAGAAATGTAGAGCGTCAGCCGCGAAGTCCCGAGAAACATCAGAGGGATTCCCGCGGCAACCAGCAGATACGTCAGCAGCATGACGTACTTCTTGGAGAAGCGGTCAGCCAGCCAACCAATCAGTAACCGGCCAGCAATACTGAAGGCCAGCACCAGCGACAGGACACTCGCGGCATCCCGCTGTGTGAAGTGCCGGTCGAGACTCAAGAAAAGTTTCAGGTTCTGTTGCGTGCCGCTGACTGCGGCGATCGAGCACATACTCCCAAGGGTAAGCAGATAGAACGACGATCGCTTGAATGCTGCCGTCGGACTCGGGGACCTAGCCGAGACAACGCTCACTCTCGCGGGGAGCTCTTTCAACAGGAGTACCAGGGGCAATGACACGACCACGATCAACAGGCCGAGAATCCGCAGAGAGGTCTGCCATCCGAAATGCCGGGCGAGCGCTTGTGATATCCACGGGACGGTTGCCCCTCCGATGCCGATCCCGAGATAGGCGAACCCCATCGCCTTTCCGCGCGATCGATCGAACCACTCCGTCAAGAGGACCTGGTTGGGAAGCGGCCCCCCGCAAACGTAGCCCAGCGCGTTAAACAAGTAAAAGAAGTAAAACATGCCAAGGCTTGAGATGGAACCCAGTCCTACCAATGCTCCCCCCGCCATCAATATTCCAATCATCATCAAGCGACGGGGCCCAAAACGATCCACAATCCATCCTGCGAGGAACCCGAAGATGGGGCCGACGACGAGTTTGCTCAGCGCGTTGCCCGACGTCACTTGAGCGCGCGTCCAACCGAACTGCTGGACCATTAAGTCATAATAGAAAGGCAGGCCCCAGACGGAGACTCCGACAACAAAGAAGAGCACCACAAAAGCTGTCGCCGCTGCCTGGTATGCCTGGCGCGGGCTTGCCGGAGCTTGAGTGGCAGATAACCCGGGTTTTCTTGACAGCTCGCCGATCGCTTCCGTCGGCGCAGCGGCGCCTTCGATTCCCGGTCGTGTCATGGGGTGTCAGTGTAACGTAAGCGTCTTTGATCCGGCGTGAGATTTTGCGTCGAATCACCCACAGATATGGATCACTTGCGTTTGCAGACTGGACTCTTCGCTATGTCCGAGAAGGTTTTTGAAGCGGCAGGAATCACGAATTAAGATTGTTCCACTCCTGCCGCCCCGCTGACATTTCCCGGTTCAGATGCTCTGTCAGTGTACGGTCACGGCTACGGTAGCGGTCGTGCGCCCAAATTGATTGGTGGAATAGAGAGTGT
>Ga0207088_1036_pt1 | contig 29434 bp, 21 predicted proteins | sample Alteio_BWMinHeat_52_FD_153564 | JGI IMG/M metagenome (GOLD analysis project Ga0207088, IMG submission 153564) | Enriched cells from forest soil in Barre Woods Harvard Forest LTER site, Petersham, Massachusetts, United States -... | ecosystem: Environmental > Terrestrial > Soil > Temperate forest >... | reverse complement strand
GCTGCCGACCAGCATGGAGATGCGCGCGCCGTAGATAACGCGAGAGAGAATGTCGCGGCCCAGTTCGTCGGTGCCGAACCAGTGCGCGGACGACGGCGTGCTAAGCCGCTCCGGCAGATTGATCGAGGCAGGGTCCTGCGGCGCAATCCAGGGCGCGAACAGGGCGAAGATGACGAAGATCACGACCAACACCGCGCCCGTGGCCGCCAGGGGATTGTGGCTGGCGGCACGGCGGAATGAGATGGCTGCGGAGGAAGATGCGGTCATTGCCGAATCCTCGGGTTCGCCACCGAATACAGCACGTCTGTGAGGAAGTTCACCGCGACGTACGTCAACCCGATCGCGAGGATGCAGCCTTGCACCAGGAAATAGTCGCGGCTGGAGATGGCGTCGACGGTGAGGCGGCCGATGCCGGGCCAGGAGAAAATCTTTTCGGTGACGATGGCTCCGGCGAGCAGTGCGCCGAACTGCAGGCCCAGCACGGTGATGACCGGGATCATGGCATTGCGCAGGGCGTGGCGGTAAACCACCGTCCGCTCAGGGAGGCCCTTGGCGCGGGCGGTGCGGATGTAGTCCTGGCTCAACTCTTCGAGCATCGATGTGCGTACCATGCGGGTGAGGATGGCGGCGAGCGCACTGCCCATGGTGATGGCGGGCAGCACAAGATTGGCGAACGCACCTGCGCCCGAGACGGGGAGCCACCCGAGCTTGATGGAGAACAACAAAATCAAGATTGGACCGAGCGCGAAGTTCGGAAACGACAAGCCGAACAGGCTGACGACCGAGAGCAGGCGGTCGTCCCAGCGATTGCGGCGCTGTGCCGAGCGCACCCCCGCAGGGATGGAGAGCACGATGGCCACGAACAGCGACGCCAGCGTGAGCCGCAACGTGTAGGGATAGGCCTGCGCGAGACTAAGCGTCACACTCTTGTTGAGGCGAATGGAACGTCCGAGGTCGCCGTGCAGTACGCCTTTCCAGTAGTGGACGTATTGCTCGCCCAGAGGGGCGTCGAGGCCGTAGGCGTGGCGGGTGGCGGCAATGTCGGCGGCGGGCGCGCCCTCGCCGAGCATCTGGGCGATGGGGTCTCCGGGGACCAGGTGGATCAGCAGGAAGACCAGGCTCACGACCAGCCAGATGACTGGCAGGGTGTAGAGGACGCGTTGGAGGAGGCGGGAGAGCATGCGGTCGTTAGTCGTTAGTCGTTCGTCGTTTGTCCGCCGTTCGTCGTTTGTCAACCTTCATGTTTGTCATCCTGAGCGTAGCGAGCTCGAATGAGCTCGCGCAGTCGAAGGATCCCTATTCGCTGACATCAGTCTGTGGCGCACAAGGGAATTCTCCCAGTGAACCCGCACCGAGGGCATCGGGAGAACGCATTCGTACTGACGCACGGGGCAACTGCTTTGCAGGGGTCCTTCGACTGCGCGCGACGGCTCGCCTCGCTCGCCGTCGTGCTCCGCTCAGGATGACAGGAATGTAAGCGGCGCCTCAGTCTCCTGCCCCCTTCGCCGCTTCGGCTTCGCCTTCGACCTTGGCGGTCTTCTCGATTCTCACTCTGGCGATGCGGTGGCCTTCCAGCTCTTCGACCGTGTAGCGGCGGCCTTCGTATTCGAAGCAGTCGCGCAGGGCGGGGATCTTCTGCAGGCGGGCAAGAATAAACCCTGCCAGAGTTTCAAATCCAGCGTCGCGCGGGAGAATCAGGGCGTACTCGGCTTCCAGATCGCGGATGTTGACGGAGCCTTCGAGCACGAGCACCGATTCATCCTCGAGCGCAGGCTCGCTGGGAGAGACGTCGAATTCGTCCTCGATGTTGCCGACCAGTTGTTCGAGGATGTCCTCAACGGTTATGACGCCGGCGGTCGATCCGAATTCATCGACCACGACCGCGAGATGGCGGCGGCGCTCCTTGAACTCGGCGAGCAATTCGGCCAGAACTTTGGTTTCGGGGACGACCAGCACGTCATGCATGATCTGGCTGATCTGCATGCGCGAGATGCGGGTCGAGGTGGACTGGCCGAGATTGCTGAGGCGCAGCCGCATCCAGCGCATGAGGTCTTTGTAGTAGAGCACCCCGACGATGTGCTCGGGGCCGCGCTGCGGGTCGTAGACCGGGATGCGTGAGTGCTGGCCTTCGACCACGCGGGCCAACGCGTCGTCGAGTTGCAGGTCCGAGGGCACGGAAAAAATGTCGGGGCGGGCGACCATTACCTCGCGCACAGTGATGCTGTCGAGTTCAATGGCGCTGTGAATCATCTCCTCCTGAAATTCGGGAATCTGGCCGAACTGGCGGCTGGCGGTCACGATGAGCTTGAGTTCGTCGGGCGAGTGGATGGCGCCTCCCCGGCGGGTAACTTGTGCTCCGAACAGACGCAGAACCAGCCCGCCGGAGCGGCGCATGAAGAACAGGACAGGGCTGGTGAGCGCGAGGAAGGCCTCCATGGGCGCGGCGACGGCGAGGGCGACGTGCTCGGCGCGCTGCAGGGCCAGAGTCTTCGGGACAAGTTCGCCGAGGATGACGTGCATGTAGGTAATCAGGCTGAAGGCAATGGCGATCGCGATGGTATGCGCGTAGACCGCGGCGTGCGGCACCTTGTGGACGAACTCCATGCCTTCCACCAGGCGGGCGACCATGGGCTCGCCGATCCAGCCCAGCGTCAGGCTGACCATAGTGATGCCGAGCTGAACGCCGTTTACGACCTGGTCGAGGTTCTGGTGGAGGCGCTGGACGATGCGCGCGCCGATGCGGCCGGCTGCGATGAGCTGCTGGATGCGGGTATCACGCACGCTCACCAGGGAGAATTCGGCTGCCGCGAAGAAAGCATTGGCCGCCACCAGGAGAAGGATCAGAAAGACCCGGAGCAGCACAAAGGCGACCATGGAAGAGTAATTCTAGCATCTTAAGGACACTGGGCAGCGTTTGGTGGCCATGTAGGGACGACCGCCCGGCACAAAATTCCACCCTGTAACGCTATCCTTTTAAAGGGCTATCGGTCTAACTGGCAGCCGGCATGCAAGCATTACTAGCCCACCCGGTCTTTTTTTGAATCCAGATTGTTAAATCCTTAGGAACAAAAGCAACTCGGGCCGCGTATTAAAGAGTGAAGGCGCTATGGCTCCCTCAACTCCACTTGGCGGTGTCAATCTAGAGCAACAACAGGAGGCATTGTGAACGGTAACGGGAATAATAAGAAAAAGCGTCGCAAACTGATTATCTGGGGCAGCGTAGGGCTGGCCATCGTCCTGCTGATCGCGGTGGGAGTCTTCGCGGCGACGCGTGGCGGCACCAAGATTGATCCGTCGAAACTCGCCAAAGTGGAAAAAGGCGACTTGGCCAAGAGCGTGGTGGCGACCGGCAAGGTCACGCCCATCACGAAAGTTGAAGTCAAGTCCAAGGCCAGCGGCATTGTGAAGAAGCTGCTGGTGGACTACGGCGATCACGTCAAAAAGGGACAACTCCTGGCGCAGCTCGACAAGATCGAGATCGAGGCGCAGGTGGAGCAGTCCAAGGCAGCACTGGAAGCGGCGGAAGCCAACTGGAAGAGCACCCAGGCAGACCTGGAGCGCGCCAAAGTCGACGCGGAAGGTCCGGACGTACCCCTGTTGAAACGCGCCTACGACCGCGCCACCGGCATGGCGAAAGATGGAGTCGTCTCCGCCTCCGCGCTGGATGACGCGCAGAAGAATTACGAAATGTCGCTGAACAAACAGAACGTGTCGAAGGCGCAAGTGACCGTTCTGAAGGCGAAGATTGCGCAAGCGCAAGCCCAAGTGGCGCAGGATCGGGCCAACCTTAAGCAACTCGAGGAGCAGTTGAGCTACACCGACATTATCTCGCCGATTGACGGCATCGTGCTGTCTCGCGATGTCCAGATGGGCGACGCGGTCAGTTCCATCCTGGTGTTGGGCTCCTCGGCCACGCTAGTGATGAACCTGGGCGATACCAGCGAAGTGTACGTCAAGGGCAAGGTCGACGAGAGCGATATCGGCAAGGTTTATCTCGGACAGCGGGCGCGCATCAAGGTGGAATCGTTCAAGGACAAGACCTTCGACGGCAAGGTGACGAAGATTTCTCCCATGGGTGTGGAGAAAGATAACGTCACCACGTTTGAAGTCCGCGTGTCGATCCAGAATCCCGGCGGCGAACTCAAGGCCGAGATGACCGCCAACGCGGAAATCATTCTGGAAGAGCACAAGAACGTATTGCAGATTCCCGAAGGCGCGATCCTGTACGACAAAGACAAGAAGGCCTCGGTGGAAGTGCCGGACCCGAAAGGTAAAGAGGGCAAGAACAAAATTGCCGTCAACATCGGGATCTCCAACGGCGCCAAGACCGAAGTGCTAAGCGGGCTGAAGGAAGGCGATCAGGTAGTGCTGCAGTAAGACGCGGCGTCAGAGCTCAGACCTCGGACCTCGGACCTCGGACTTCGGCCAAGCAACAGCCATTTCCGAGGTCCGAGTTGCATAGGCCTGACGTGTGAAGCGAACGTCCGAGGTCCGAAGTCTGAGGTCCAAGGTCCAAGGTCCGATTCCCATGACTCTCTCCGAAATCCTGCGCCAGGCGTTCGCCACATTCCGGGCTCACAAGATGCGGACGTTCCTCACCATGTTCGGAATCGTGTGGGGGATCGCATCGGTGATCATTCTGGTGGGACTGGGGCGCGGCTTCAGCGTCGACCAGAAGAAACACATGCAGTCGCTGGGCAAGGATTTGGTGATTATGTGGGGCGGACGCACCAGCTCACAAGTCGGCGGACGCGCCGCGGGCAGAGAGATTCAGTTGCACGTCGACGACGACGACCTGATTCGCGACGAGTGCTACCTGGTCAAGAACGTCAGCCCGGAATTGCGGCGCACCATTCCTGAAGTCAGCCAGTACAACCTAGCCAGCCGCGGCGTAGTCGGAATGTGGCCGTCCTACCAGGAATTCCGGTCGCTGCAGATTTCCGAAGGCCGCCTGATCAGTGACGACGACGAGCGCGAGGGCCGGCGCGTGCTGGTGCTGGGGTCGAAAGCCTACCGGCAACTATTCCCCGGGCAGCCCGCCATCGGCGCCAGCGTGCTTGTGCAGAGTGTTCCGTATCTAGTCATTGGAGTTCTGCAGGAGAAAAAGCAGAACTCGAACTACAGTGGACCGGACAACGACTACTTGTTCGCCCCATATTCGGCCGTGTCACGGGACTTCCCTCCTCCAGAGAAAAAGGGCGCCGGCATTACCCGCGGCTATCTGGATGACATCGTCTTCGAAGTGGGCGATCCCGAAGAGCATGAAGCTGCTGTTCTACAGGTGCGGAGCACACTGGCGCGAGTCCACCACTTTGACGGTCGCGACAAAGACGCGCTGTTTGTGTGGGACACGATGGAAGGCGCCAAGCTTCTGGATAAGATTTTCGGCGTGATCACCATCTTCTTTGGCTGCGTCGCCATCGTGACACTCTGCCTGGGCGGGATCGGCGTAATGAACATCATGCTGGTCTCGGTCACCGAGCGCACGCGCGAAATCGGCACGCGCAAGGCGATGGGCGCCACCAAGCGCGACATTCTGCGGCAATTCTTCGCGGAATCCGCCATGCTGACGGTAGCGAGCGGCGTTCTGGGCCTGACGTTCGGGATCGGCATCTGCTGGGCGGTGGAAGCCTTGCCCTTGCCCGATTTTGTTCCGCATCCCATCGTCTCCTGGATCTCGATTGTCGCTTCGATTTTGACCCTTTCGTTGATCACCGTGACCGCGGGCATGTATCCCGCCCAGCGCGCCGCGGATATGACACCCGTGGAGTCACTACGCTATGAATAACACTCGAACTCTCCGCTCCGTTAACGTGTCCAGCCGGTCCTCCTCTGTCCGATCGTCCTTTGTGATGATTGCGATCGCGCTGGTCGTGATTTTCTCCTCTGCCGCTGGGTTTGCCTCAACGCCGCAGGGCGGCTTCGAAAAAACTCTCACGGTGAACGGTCCCGTTGATCTTGAAGTTTTGACTCGCTCCGGCGACGTCACCGTGCGCGCCGGTTCCTCGGGCTCCATCTTCATACGCGGGAAAATCTACGTGGGCGACCACTGGCTGATGGGCAGCCGGCAGGCCGACGTCCACGAGATCGAGCAGCATCCTCCCATCCGGCAGGAGGGCAACAGCGTTCACATTGACTACGTAAACATGCGGAATATCTCGATCGACTACGAGATTAGTGTGCCCGCGGATACTGTGGTGCGCACGCGCAGCGGCTCGGGCGACCAGATCATTGAAGGCACGCACGGCAACGTGGACACCCAGACCGGGTCGGGCGACGTGAAGCTGGCGAACCTGACCGGCGAGATTCACCTGCAGACAGGCTCGGGCAACATACGGGCGCGTCAGGTTTCGGGCGCAGTGAGAGGCGGCACCGGAAGCGGCGACGTTGAGATCGAGGAAGCGGCCGCGGGCAACATCGACCTGCACACCGGCTCGGGGAACATCATCGCGCGTGGAGTGCAAGGCGGCTTTCGTGGTGAGACGGGAAGTGGCGACGTAACGGCCGAGGGCACGCAAAACGGTTCATGGGAGATTCATACCGGGTCGGGCAATGTGCATGTGCGTCTGCCTTCGAACGCCGCCTTCGACGCCGACATTTCCACCAGTTCCGGTACGGTCGACGTCGGTGAGCCCATCGAGATGACCGTGCAGGGCCGCGTGGGAGACTCGCACAAGCAGATTCACGGCAAGGTGCACGGCGGAGGCCCGCTGCTGCGGGTGCGCACGGGCTCGGGCGACATTCATATTCAGTAAACCCGTCGTTGGTCGTTAGTCGTTGGTCGTTGGCTGCAGCCGGGCGACTGATCAAATCACCAAACTACGACCCAGGCTCTACCCATCACCTAACGGTTAGCGACCAACGACTAACGACTAACGACTAACGACCATGTACTTAAAAGAACTCATTTCGCAAGGCTGGCAGTCTCTGATGCGCAATCGCACGCGCTCGGCGCTGACCATGCTGGGCATCGGGTGGGGCTTGGTTTCGGTTGTGATCCTGCTGGCCTACGGCCAGGGATTGGGCGGATGCGTGTTGCACGCGTTCCTGAACATGGGCAACAACGTTATCGTAGTGTGGCCCGGTCAGACGAGCATGCAGGCCGGCGGCCAGCGGGCGGGCAAGGCGGTCAAGTACGAACTGGAGGACGTGGAGGCGATTCGCGACGAAGTGCCGATTGTGCGGGCGGTGAGCGGCGAGATCGACCGCGACTTCGGATTCAAGATCGGCACGCGCGTGGTGTCGATCCAGGTGCGCGGCGTGGATATGCCGTACGGACAGATGCGCAAGCTGGACCTGGCGGACGGGCGTTACTTCAACGAGAGTGATTTCGCCGACCACCGGCGCGTTGTGATACTGGGTTACAACGCTGCGAAGAAGGTGTTTCAGGGCGCGCCGGGCGCGGGGCAGCACGTCGAAATCGGCGGCCTCGACTTTGAAGTCATCGGCACCATGCGCAACAAGATTCAGGACTCCATGTATCAGGGTCCGGACAACGAGAACGGATTCATTCCCTTCGCCCTTATGCGCGATCTCAAGAATGTTCGCGATCCCGACGAAATCATCATCCAGCCCACCGCGCCCGAACTGAACAAGAAGGCTCTGGCGGCGGTCCGCGAAGTGATTGCGCGGCGGCATCACTTCGATCCCAAGGACGAAAAGGCCACGCCGGAGTGGGACACCATCGAAGACCGCGCCATGATCAACGGCTTTTCACTCGGGCTGCAGGCCGTGCTGGGACTGATCGGCGTATGTACGCTGGCCGTGGGCGGCATCGGCGTAATGAACATCATGCTAGTATCGGTCACCGAGCGGACGCGGGAAATCGGGCTGCGCAAAGCCATCGGGGCGCGCCCCCGGCATATCCTGGTGCAGTTTCTGCTGGAAGCCCTGGTGCTCACCTTCGTCGGCGGAGTGGTCGGCATGGCGGTCGCCGAACTGCTGACCTGGGCGATTCCGCCCATGCCGTTGTATGACGAGTTCTACAAGACAGCCGATCACGAAGGCGCGATCTTCCTGCACGCCTCGCTGGGCGTGATGATGATTTCTTTCACGATTCTTTCGCTGGTGGGAATCGTCTCGGGATTTTTCCCTGCCCTGAAGGCCTCGCGATTGAATCCGATTGAAGCGCTGAGGTACGAGTAGACCGGGCCCGAAAACTGGCGCGGCATTCCTCGTGATGAGTACGATCGCCTTGTTGCGAATAAGGTGCCGACAACCAACCCCGATGACCAACCATGTCAATCTGACCTTCGGCCTGAACCATCTTGAGCTATGGTGTCACGGTGAAAGTGGCCGCACTTGATGCCGCGCCTCCCAGAGTGGTCACAGCAACCTTTCCCGTCTTGGCTCCAGTCGGTACGGTGGTTGCGATTGTGCTGTCATTGGTCACTGAGAACACGGCCTTTACTCCGCCGAAGGTGATCTTGCTGGCCTGGGTTAATCCGCTCCCGCTGATCGTGACGGGCGTGCCCACTGTGCCGCTCGTGACGCTGAGGCCCGTAACCACGGGCAGCACTTTGAAATTGTGAATGCTGAGGAGGGTTCCCGTGGAGGTGAGTATGCTTACCACGCCAGTAAGCGCGCCCACCGGAACCTTCACGGTCAGAAAGGTGTCGGAGACGATTGTGAAGCTCGTTGCCGGGGTTCCGTTGAACGAGACGCTGCTCGCGCCCGTCAACCCCTGACCAAGGAAGTCGATGGTCGCTCCAACCTTGCCTTGCGTGGCGGGTGAACGGGTGAATGGGGGCAAGCCCATGTCAAAACTGTAGAAGACGCCGCAGCACAATGAGTTCCCGCTGGCGGTTCCATAGAATTTTCCGTTCGTGTGTTGCACCAGGGGCGTTTGGGGAAGAATCCCGTCGGCGCAGCCGGTAACCGAGCAGAAATTGTGAAGAAACGTCACGGCGCCGCCAGTAGTGACCTGGAAGATTGTTCCGTAGCCGTTCTTTCCGCCAATCTCGGTTACCCCATAGAGATTACCGTCGCTCCCGAGCGTCAGCCCCGCCACGGGTTCCGCTCCCAGAAGTTCTGGCTGGGCGTACTGGAAGTTGTAGACCAACGTGTACGTTCCAGAAGCGGAGATCTTGAAAATAGTTCCCTCGTTAAAAGCGCCCCCCTGGTAGGTGGTTCCCCAGAAATCGCCGTCGCTGCCCTGAACCAGCGCTCCGATCGGCCGGGTGCCGTCCGTGGGATAGCCCGCGAAAGCATGGAGCTTGGTGATCTTGCCGCCCGTGGTTGCCTTGTAGACCGTGCCGCATTCGCAAGTCGCACCTCCACCCGCCTGCGCGGTTCCATAGAAGTTGCCGTCGCTGCCCTGCGTCGGAAGGTTGGGTACGTAACCGTCGGCGTAGTTGAACGGGTAGGCCGTCAATTTCCCTTTGGTCGTAATCTTGTAGAAGACGCCATACGTGCCCGAGTAAACGCCCTCGTCGACCCCGTAGAAATTGCCGTCAATAGCTTGGAAAGGCGCGTAGTAGGGATCGCCCTCGTCGTTGAGGTGCTTACTTGTGACCCCAGCGGTAAAATCCCACAGCTTCGTCCAGGCGCCTGCGGGTGTGATCTTGAAAACCGTTCCGGCACCGTCGGCACCGCCGGTTGCGGTGGTTCCGTAGAGATTGCCGTCAGTTCCCAGCGTCACGCCGCCCCACGGGTCAGTGCCAGTGACCAGACAGTGGCCAAGCTCCGAACAGAAGCTGTAGACGAGCGAATAGCCCCCCACGGTCGTCATCTTGTAGACGCTCCCGGAATTGTAGGTTCCATTGCTTTGGATGGTGCTGTACAACTCACCGTCCGGGCCTTGGGAGAACAGGGCAGGCGCCGCAACGCCGGTGGTGTTACTGATAGTGTCCGGGTAGGTGTATAGCGGCGTATAGCTCTGAGCGGTCGCGGAAGCAGCCGTAAGTACCAGAGCGAACGCGATCATCGGCAACAGCGTTCCTTCATGTTTCATCGGAAAATCCTCCTGAGGCCAACACTTCCTGGTTCACCCGCGGCCTGGGCCGACTAGGCATAATTTTTGTGCTGGGTTAGCCGGTTCGTGGCAAAATGATCCCGCTTGCCAATGGCCGTTGGGACCACAGTCTGCACTATCCCCTGCTGGGTGTCCTGACGGAGTTCTCAAGAACTCTAAAGAAAGCTAAGTGCATGATTCACAGCGGCTCCCAGGTCAACGCCCAGGAATCTTGCGGACGCCTCTGGCGCTTTGCGGACTGCGAGTTCGACGAACTCAGCCTGCAGTTGCGGGTCAAAGGTCAGGCAGTGGATCTCGAGTTGAAGCCCCTGGAACTTCTGCTGCAGCTGTTGGAGCATGCCGGAGAAGTGGTCACAAAGGAGGAATTGCTGGACTCCGTGTGGCCGGGACTTGCGGTCGTAGACGGCTCGCTTGCCACTGCTATGTCCAAGCTGCGTCGAGCGCTGGGCGACGAGAATTCGACCGTCGTGCTCACCGTGCCTCGCGTGGGGTACCGTCTCGCAGTGCCGGTGCACAGCAAACATCTGGGCGCTTTGAGCCCCTGGGCTGACCTGGGCCTCAAAGAGGGTGATTCGGTGCCCGGCCGCAACCACTGGAGTCTGGCGCGACGGTTGGATGTTTCCGCAAGCAGCGAGGTCTGGCTGGCAGAGCATCCCAAAACTCACGAGCTAAGGGTCTTCAAGTTCGCTTCCAACCTGGTTCGATTGAAAGGCTTGAAACGCGAGGTGACCGTAGCCCGGTTCTTGCGGGCATGCCTGGGTGAGCGCACCGAATTTGTTCGTGTTCTCGAATGGAACTTCGATACTCAGCCCCACTTCCTCGAAAGTGAGTACGGAGGCCCAAACCTCGCGGAGTGGGCAAAGAGCCAGGGAGATCTGCTGGAGACTCCGCTGCAGACCAGGATTCGTCTGATTGCCGATGTGGCGAACGCGGTGGCTGCGGCCCATGAGGTCGGTGTGCTGCACAAGGACCTGAAGCCCGCCAACATTCTAGTAACGACCTGCGCCAATGCTAAGAGTCAGATCAAGGTTGCAGATTTTGGCAGCGCGTCTCTGGTCGAACCATCCCGGCTGAAGGCACTCGGCATTACGAATCTGGGTCTCACGCAAACCGGTGGACCGCAAACTCCGTCCCTGACCGGCACGCTGATGTATTTGGCTCCCGAAGTGCTTTCCGGTCAGTCTCCGTCCGCGCCCGCGGATGTTTACTCCCTTGGCGTAATGCTCTACCAGGTCGTCGTTGGCGATTTTCGCAAGCCACTCGCTCCGGGCTGGGAAGCCGAAATCGACGACTCCCTGATTCGACAGGACATCGCGGATGCCGCCTGCGGCGACCCGACTCGCCGCATCACCAGTGCGGCGGAGTTGGCCGAGCGCCTGCTGAACCTCGACCGCCGCCGCACGGAGCGCGACGCGCTTGAAGAAGCGGCCAAGCGCACGCAACTCCTCGAGCACAAGCGGGTAGAAGCTCGGGCCCGGCGTCCGTGGATACTGGCGGCGTCGCTGGCTGTACTCGTCGGGCTGCTGGTGAGCCTGAGCCTGTACCGAAAAGTGGCGGGGCCCAGCTCAGGCATGAGGACCGTAGCGGTCCTTCCTTTTCAAAACGCAGGGTCCGATCGCAGCCTTGACTTTCTTCAACTTGCTTTGCCGGATGAAGTCGCGACCACACTGAGTCATACGCGGTCAATCTCGATCCGCCCTTTTTCCTCGACCCGCAAATATACGGAACCGGTCCTTGACCCGCAGAAGATAGCCCAGGAGATGCAAGTGACCACCATCGTCACCGGGTATTTCTTGCGGGCGGGAGAGCATCTGCAGATCACGCTGGAGGCTATCGACGTCGAAAAGAACCGCTCGCTTTGGCGGAACACTCTCAAGGTTCCGGCTCAGAACCTTATCGCCATGCAAGAACAAATTGCCACCCAGACCCAGGTGGGGCTGGCTTCGGCGTTAGGGGCCTCCGCACTTACCGCGGATGCAGTCACGCGCCCGACGAATGAAGAGGCCTACGACTTGTACTTGCGCAGCGCTGCCGTGCCCGACGGCCCCGACTCGGACAAGCAAGCCATCGGAATGTTGGAAAAGTCGGTGGGCCTGGATCCGAATTATGCTCCCGCATGGATTTCTCTGGGACGCAGGTACTACACTGAGGCCCGCTTCGAAAGCCAGACCGGAGACGAGGTCATGATGGAGCGTTTCCAGGTTGCCACCGAGCGCGCTTTGGCCCTCGACCCCAATTCCATCATCGCAGGCGCCGGCCTGGCTCTGAGGAGCACTGAACAGGGGCAGTTGGCCAAGGGCTACCAGCAAGCCGCGGATCTGGTTCGCCGGCGTCCCGACAGCGCGGATGCTCACTTCATTGTAAGTTACGTCCTGCGGTATGCGGGACTGTCGCAAGAAGCCGCGAAGCAGTGTGAGATCGCGTTCGCGCTCGATCCCCACACGCAGACGAACCTGCTGCGTTCCTGTGCCCTGGTTTTTGTTGCACGTGGGGACTATCCGCGTGCCATAGACTATCTCAATCTCGACCCCAGTTCAGAATTCTCCAAGGCCCTTACGATCCACATCCTCGTCCGCCAAGGCAGAGAGAAAGAGAAGGAAGCGCTGCAGGTGGGACCGTCGCAACTGCCGCACTGGGGCAGCTACAACCTGCTCCTGGCTTGCGTCCAGCACGAGCCGTTGTCTGAAATTGCCCGTCTGTCAAACGCGGTGCAGCCTTCTGCCGATCCTGAGTTGAACTATTTCGCGGCTGACCATCTCGCCTATTGTGGCCAAAGCGGCGCCGCCTTGCAGATGCTGAAACGAGCGATTCAGGGCAAATATTGTTCCTACCCCGCGCTGGATGCGGATCCGTTCTTCGCGAGTCTGCGTGCCAACCCTGAGTTCGCGGAGATTCGCTCCTCTGCGATCGCATGTCAGGACAACTTCCGGGCACAGCGCGTTCCGCCGCAGTGATGCTCGTGCCCTGTCGAAAGGAGTAGTCCGTTGCACTCACAACCTCAGGGTCAGTGCCCCGTTCCCCCATTACCTCCGTGCCTTGACGGACAATTTCCCGTCCAATTAACCTCGCTGTACCTAGAATTTTGTCTTCGGGAATTTTGTCTTCCAGCGAGGAACAGTTGCCACAACGTCCGATCATCACTCTTACCACCGATTTTGGAACCAACGATCATTTTGTAGGCGCCTTGAAGGGAGTCATTCTCGACATTACTCCCGAAGCTCAGATCGTGGATATTTCCCATGCCGTGCAGGCCTTCGATGTGCTCGATGGCGCTCTGGCGATTTCCCAGGCGTATTCGTATTTTCCGAACGGCACGGTCCACATGGTTGTGGTCGACCCGGGCGTGGGCACCGCACGGCGGCCGATTCTGGCTTCGAGCGACGGCTATCACTTCGTCGCGCCAGACAATGGCGTGCTCTCCATGGTCTATGCCAGGGAAGAGCGCATCCATGTGCGGCACATCACGTCGGACCATTACTTCCGTATGCCGGTGAGCAATACCTTTCACGCGCGCGACATATTCGGCCCGGTGGCGGCGTATCTGGCCAAGCAGGTCGATTCGCACAAATTTGGCGACGAGATTGAAGATTACGTGAAGTTCGCCGCGCCCCGGCCGAAGGCTACGGGCGAAGGCCGCATGCGCGGCGTGGTACTGAAGATCGACCGCTTCGGCAATCTCATCACCAACGTGACGCCGGTGGATGCGCCCGCGATCTTCGCGGAATCGGCCAAGTTCAAGATTACGGTGGGAACCCGCGAGATCACCGACATTCGCAAAAACTATGCCGAGGGCGCGCCGGGAGAAGTCTTCGGCATTATCGGAAGCATGGGCTACCTCGAGATCGTTGCCAACCGCGGGGCCGCCGCGCAAATCACCGGTGCCGGCAAGGGCAGCGAAGTCAGCATCTTCCTGGGCGAAGCGGCAGCGGCGGGCAAAGGAGCGTAGCGCCGCTCGGGTGCGAGGCCCGCGTTAAAAGATACTGTGCAATTCGCGACTCCGGCTTCGTTCCATCGGAGGGAGGACAAAAATGAGAACGATCGCCTTGATGTTTGCTGTACTTTGCGCGGCTTGTTCGTTCGCTGTCGGACAAGAACAGAAGCCGGTGACGGTGGGACCGATCTTGTGGACCACCGCGATAGAGGGGTTCGGTGTTCATGGCGGCGAAGCGTCAGCTGTTAAATCGATCCTGACCCCCGAAACCGAGATCACGATTACTCGCATGGAGGCCTACGATGAACAAGGCCCACGTCTGGCGATTACAGGGCTTACCACCGAGTTTGTCCCATGTTCGCCCCAGCCTACGCTCTCGGTTACCGACGGCGTTACGAGCTATACCCTACAACTGTCAAGCACCTTCCTTCCCAAATCACCGGCTACATATTCCGACAGTGGGCCGCTGAAGCTCAGGTTTCCGGCAGGATCGCAGATTCGTCTAGTGATATCTCCGCCGCCAACGAGGCAGCCTGCTCTCTGCATGTCGAAGGGTTTCAGCGTGCTCGTCCACTACACTTCGAGATCGCAATAGACCGATCGTTCTGGGCAAGCTAACTGAACCTAGTAATGTAGGGGGCTTCTACGAACTCTTCGGCCGCGGATGGACGTAGCGCTCCATCTCTCCCGTCCATTTGAGAAAGCGCCACAGATCTTGGCGCTCGCGCCACATGAATTCCCAGAATTCCAGAAAGCCGATCTGCGTCATCTTCACACCGGTATAGGTCTCTATGCGCCACAGCAGGTAGGGGCTCCGCCATGGGGCCAGGCGATGGCCCTTGGTGGCATTCCACAGAAAGCGAAGCTTGTAGCGCATGCAGCCATGATAACCGCGAAGTGGCGATCACACGTGGGAAAAGCTGGGTCTTAGGTCTTGGGTCGTAGGCTTTGGGTCTTGGACCAAGGCTCATGTCAATTGCTGTGACCCAACACCCAACACCTGACACCGAACACCGCCGTTCCCCATGTTAGAATCCATTCTCTGCCTGGACTTTTCTCGCATGCCTGACGCAAACGCCCGCCAAAAGGCCGAAGATCACTACTATGCCGCGCTCGACCTGATGGCCGATGGGCATCTGGAAAAGGCCGTCGCTGCTTATCAGGAGTCTCTCGCCGCCGATCCAACGTTCACCGAAGCCATGCACGGCCTGGCGCGTGTCCTACAGGACTTGCAGCGCTACGACGACGCGATCGCAGTCGCGCAGCGGCTCGCGGAAATCGATCCCGACGACGTGCTCGCGCACACCAGCCTGTCGGTGCTGTACCAGAAGAAGGGGATGGTGCCCGAGGCTGAGGCCGAGGGCGCCAAGGCGCGGGTGCTGGGGTGGAAGCAGCAATTGAAGAAAAGCTAGCTACTTCGGCGAAGCTGAATTTCTCGAATGGTCACCGGGGCCAATACAAGTAGCCCGAAAAGAACGAACGTGAGACCAGCTTGCCATTCTTGTGGCCACAAACGCCACAAATAAACCCCTACTCCGCAGACTGCCGCTCCGAGAAGGCAGACGATTGATAGAAGAAGGCGTTGCCACGATGAAATCAACGGAGGCGTGGCGTCCGACGGAACTCTGCTCGGGGCAATCAGCCACATAGCAAACTGCTGTGCTCGCCAGAGGAATACGCCGATGCAAAGAGACCCGAGAACGGTAAGCCCTGCCCAAGTCATCCAAATTCCAAGCATGACACCGACGAGCGACATGGCTACCAGGCAGCAGATTTTCCATGTGCGACTTGTCATAACAATTCGACGAAATTAGCGCCCGGTCGCTGAAAGCTGACGGCTGATAGCAGATAGCTACAACCCGTACTTCTTCATCAAATGCCGAAATGACCGGTAGGAAATCCCAAGCACGTCGGCGGCTTTGGTCTGCACGCCGCCGCTCTGGTTGAGGGCGTTTTGCAGCAGCGAGCGCTCGATGCCCGCTACATAGTTTTCCATGCCGACGCCCTCGGGAAGAGTCACATCCGCCCCAATTTCCGGCAGCGGTCCGCCACTGGCGGATGCGGCCGCAGCGCGTGCCTTGGGGCGTTCGGCGGGGAGCTCGACGTGCAGTTCGTCGGTCGTTTCCAGAGCAACCGCGCGCTCGACCGTGTTCTCCAACTGGCGTACGTTTCCCGGCCACTCGTAACCGCACAGGGAATCGAGCGACGGCGCATTCACTCGCAGGATGCTGCGCCCCGCGGCGCTGGCGTATTTCTTGAGGAAATGGTTGACCAGCAGGGGAATGTCTTCCCGGCGCTCGCTCAGACAAGGCACGCGGATGGGAATGACGTTCAACCGGTAGTAAAGATCCTCGCGAAAGACATTTTCGGCGACGGCCTTGTCGAGATCGCGGTTAGTGGCGGCGATGACACGCACGTCAATTGAAATTTCGCTGGCACTGCCCACCGGACGCACGGTGCGCTCCTGCAACACGCGCAGCAGCTTTACCTGCATGGCGAGCGTCATCTCGCTGATTTCGTCGAGAAAAATGGTGCCGCCGTCGGCCACTTCGAACAGGCCCCGCTTGTTCTGATTCGCGCCCGTGAATGCGCCTTTTAAATAGCCAAACAGTTCGCTTTCCAGCAGGGTCTCAGGAAAGGCTCCGCAGTTGACGGAAACGAAGGCATCGGTGGCGCGCGGCGAGCAGACGTGGACGGCGCGGGCGACGAGTTCCTTACCGGTGCCGCTTTCGCCGTGAATCAGAACAGTCGAGGCCGTGGATGCCACGGTGCGCACCGTAGCCTTGAGCTTCTCCATGGCCGCACTCGATCCAATGATGTTGTCGAGCGAGTTACGGGTGGCGGCGTCGCGGCGCAGAGCGAAGTTCTGCTTGCTCAGATTCAGCTTCTCCAGGGCGCGGTTCATGGCCAGCTTGATTTCGTCGACCAGCCCCGGACTTTTGCGAATGTAATCGGTGGCGCCCCCGGCTTTTACCGCCTGAACCGCGGCCTCATAGTCGTCGACCGCCGTGATCAGGATGACTGCGGAGTCGGGCGAAACCTTGTGGGCGTGTCGCAGCACTTCGATGCCGTCGATATTCGGCATCTTGATGTCGGTGATGATAACGTCGTAGAGCGCACCGTCGATTTTGTTCTTTGCCAGCAGCCCCGATTGAACCGTTTCAACCCGGTGGCCCTCGCGCCGCAGAGAGATGTCGAGCATTTCGCAAATGGAGCGTTCGTCGTCGCAGACAAGAATGTTAGCCACGCAAACCTCCTCCGGCCGCAGCCGCAGCAGGGCGCGCCGCGACCAGCATCCTACCCTTGTCCGCCGCCTCACTCTGATTCGTAGAAGCGGGCCGCTCGGCATCGAGGCGGCGCAGCCGCAAGACGAACGTGGTTCCCTGTCCCGGCTTGGATCGTGCCCAAACCTTGCCTTCATGCGCCTGCACGATCTGGTAGACGATGGCCAGTCCCAGCCCCGTGCCGCCCTCAAAGTTGGATTGGAACGGCTCGAAAATCTTCTCGATCTGTTGCGGCGTCATGCCCGTGCCGGTGTCGATGAACGAGACCTGCCAGTCGTCACCTAAAGACTCGACCCCAGCGGTCAGGGTTCCACCCTCCTTCATGGCGCGGACCGCATTCTCACACAGGTTCCAGAACACCTGCTTGAGCTTGTCGCCATCGGCGATGGCCAATGCCTGAGGCACGGCAAACCGGCGCGCAATGGTGATGCCGGTTTTCTCCGCCGTCATGCGGTGCTCCATCAGCGTCAAGGTTTCTTCGACGGATTGCACCAGGTCGACCCGGTCAAAGTGATATTGCTTGGTGCGGGAATAGGCCAGGAAATCGGTAATGATGCTGTTCAGCCGCTGCGACTCGCGGGTCACAATGTCGAGCAGGCGGCGGTGATCCTCGTTCATCTCGGGAACGCCAGAGAGCATGCTGACCGAACCGGCAATGGAGGTCAGCGGATTGCGAATCTCGTGTGCGATGGCCGCCGCCAACCGGCCGACCGCCGCCAGCTTATCCTGCATCCGGACTTCGCGCTCGAGACGGCGAATATCGGTAAGATCGTCGAGGACATAGACGTACCCCAGATCCCCACGCTCCGGCACTGTCAGCGCAGTCACCCGCACCCGAACCGTTTTGCGGAATTTCGTAGGTGCATCGAAGCGCACTTCCCCGTGAGTCTGTTGCGATTCCACCGTGGGTAAGGGATCCAGAAACAGGCGATGCACGGGCGCACCCAGCAGTACTGCCGGGGTGAGCTCGAGCAGGCGTTGGGCCGCGGCATTGACCAGCGTAATGCGCCCGTCGAGGCCGGTGGTAATGAGCCCGCTGCTGATGGAGTGAATGATGTTTTCATGCAGCGCCTGCAGGCTTTCGAGAGCGCCGCTGGTGTCCTTCAGTTGTACGCCCACCTGCCGCAGCTTCCCGGTGAGCAGTCCCGCCAGATACGCCACCGTCAGGAAGGCAAACAGATTGACAAAGATGATGGCCTGCAGCGTTTTCAGACCGGGATGCGTGGTGCAGTAGGAAGGAACCACGCCAAAGTAGTTCAGCTCCAGCACCGTCCCGTAAAGAATGAACGCCAGGGCGGCCACCAGGTGCGCCCACACCCGCGGCAGCAACACGCTGGCCACGATGATGACCAGGGGATAGAGGAAGTTGAGCGAGCTGTCCCATCCTCCAGTTTCGTGGATGACGACGCTGGCCAGAATCAGATCGGTCAGAATCTGCAGCGAGGCCTGCAACCGGTGCTCCTGCCAGAAAGAGAGCAGCAGCACGTAGAACAGCGAAAGGCTGAACCAGAAAAGAATGGTCGTGATGAAAAGCCGCATAGGCAGCGGCGCCGGACTAAAGCGAGCGACGGCCAGTTCAATCGCAAACAGCAGGGTCAGAATGAAAATCCGGACTCGGACCAGCCAAACCAGCCAATTGCGCTCGTCAAACGTAGATTGCATTGTGATCTCAGGCCTTGGGTCTCGGGTCTTAGGTCTTGGGCGCTTTGTATTCGATGAGAGGCGTCAGGGTCTTGGGCCTAAGACCGAACACCCAAGACCCAGGACCCTCGGTTCTTCTAGCCCGCCAGCTTGGCGATCATGGCGAACAGCGGCATGTAGAGCGAGATCACAATGCCTCCGACGCTAACACCCAGGATCGCGATGATGATTGGCTCCAGCATGGCCAACATATCCTTGGTGGCCGCATCGACTTCCTCCTCGTAGAAGTCGGCGATCTTCTGCAGCATCGAGTCCATGGCGCCGGTAGCTTCACCGACTCCGATCATCTGCGTCACCATGTTGGGAAACACACCGCACTCGCGCAACGGGTCGACGATGGTACGTCCTTCTTCGATGGCTTTGCGCACCTTCATCAGCGCCTCTTCCAGCACGGCGTTGCCCGAGGTCCGGGCCGTAATGCCCAGGCCTTCCAGAATGGGTACGCCCGAGGTGATCAGCGTGCCCAGGGTGCGGGTAAAGCGGCCCACTGCGATCTTGCGCAACAGTCCCCCGATCACGGGGATGAAGAGCAGCATCTTGTCGAAGTAGTAGCGGCCGCGAGGATGCTTGCGGATCTGCTTGATCCCGTAGAAGATACCAAAGCCGCCCACGAACACCATCCACCAGAAAGTCTGCACCGCCTGGCTCATCCCCATGACGATCCGCGTGGGCAGAGGCAGGGTAACGCCCAGTCCGGCAAACAGGTTGGCGAAGATGGGCACCACCCACTTGAGCAGCGCGCCGACGATCAACCCGGCCATGCCCACCACGGCGACGGGATAAATCAGGGCCGACTTGACCGCCGATTTCAGACGCACGGCCTTCTCGACGTAGGTCGCGAGGCGTTGCAGAATAATGTCGAGAATACCGCCGGTTTCTCCGGCCTCGATCATGTTGGTGGTAAGGTCGTCAAAGACCACGGGATACTGGCGCATGGCGTTGGCCAGCGTGGCGCCGCCTTCCACCGTGGTCCGCACGCCCGTCAGAACCTTCTGGAATGCCTGGTTTTCCTGGTTGGCTGCCAGGATTTCCAGACACTGCACCAGCGGCAGACCGGCATCGATCATGACCGAGAACTGGCGGAAGAAGATCGCGATGTCCTTGGTTCCAACCTTGCCCGAGCCGAACGTGGGCATGGAGAACTCTTTGCCCTTTTCGCGAATCGCGCCGGGCGTGATGCGCTCGCGCCGCAATGCCTGCGCCAACGACTGTTTGTTTGCCGCCATCCGCTCGCCGGAAATCTTCTGCCCGGATGCGTCCTTGCCGGAAAATGTAAAGACTGGCATGTTTAGCTTCTCCTCATTCAGGTACCCGATTCGCAAAAACCGTGCTGGTTCGAATGCTTCTGCTCCCGCCGCGCTAGTGCTTCGAGGGAGCCGCTCCTCGGGCCAGAGTCGTTCCGGCCGTGGTCGGACGGTTCGTCAAACTGGCGCCGCGGTTGATCATTTCCTGCAACTCGTCCGTATTGCTGGAACGCGCCATGGCCGTTTCCAGCGTGATCTGCTTCTGGAAATAGGCGGTGGCCAGCGACTGGTTAAACGTCTGCATTCCGAACTTTTCCTGGCCCGACTGCATGGACGAGTAAATCTGGTGAATTTTGTCTTCGCGGATCAGGTTACGCACGGCCGCGTTGGGCACCAGAATCTCCATGATCATGGCCCGTCCCTTGCCGTCCACCCGTGGCAGCAGGCTTTGGCACATGATGCCTTCCAGAACCAGCGACAACTGGGCGCGAATCTGCGGCTGCTGGTGCGCCGGGAAGACGTCGATGATACGGTTGATGGTCGAGGTCGCCGAGTTGGTGTGCAGCGTGCCGAAGGTCAAGTGACCGGTTTCGGCGATACGCAGCGCCGACTCGATGGTCTCCAGATCGCGCATTTCGCCGATCAGCACCACGTCGGGATCTTCACGAAGCGCGGCCCGCAAGGCGTCGGTGAAGCTCTTGGTATCGGCGTGCAGTTCGCGCTGGTTGACCAGGCAATTCTTGTTCATGTGCACGAACTCGATCGGATCTTCGATGGTAAGAATGTGGTCGTGACGTTCGCTGTTGATCTTGTCAATCATGGCCGCGAGGGTGGTTGACTTGCCCGACCCGGTCGGCCCCGTTACCAGCACCAGACCGCGCGGCTTGTCGCACATCTTGCTGACGACCGGCGCCAAACCGAGCTGGTTGAACGATTTGATCTCGAAAGGAATCAAGCGGAACACTGCGGCGGTGGCTCCGCGCTGGTTAAACACGTTGGCGCGGAAGCGGGCCAATCCTTTTAGTCCGAAGGAGAAGTCCAGCTCCAGGCTTTCTTCGAAGCGGTGCTTCTGGGAATCGGTCATCACGCTGTAGGCCAGTTGCTTGGTCTCAGCCGGGGTCATCTGCGGCAGGTCAAGCGGCACCAGGTGGCCATGCACACGAATCTGGGGCGGCGAGTTGGTGGTGATATGCAGATCGCTGCCGTTCATCTCCAGCATTCTTTTGAGCAGATCGCTTAACGACAAACCCATGGTCAGTTCCTTCCGTTACGCTCTCGTTGTTTTTCCTAAGTATCTTGTCGTTGGTCGTTAGTCGTTGGTCGTTGGCGAACGACGAACGACCAGCGACGCTCTTCCTAGTGAATCGTTTCGCGCGCCACTTCCTCCAGCGTCGTCATCCCGGCCGCAACCTTGATCAGTCCACTGCGCCGCAGCGTGATCATGCCGCGTTCGATTGCCTTCTTTTTCAGCTCCAGAGCCGACGCTCCGACCAGAACCAGTTCCCGGATCTCGTCGTCGACCTCCATAACTTCATACAAACCGCAGCGGCCCTTGTATCCCGTGTTGTTGCAGGTCCCGCAGCCTTTGCCCTTCTGGATTTTTGTGGTCTTCGCTTCCTCAGGAGTGAAGCCCGCTTCAATCAAGGTCTGAACCGGCACATCCATGGGCTCGATGCATTCCTTGCAAATGCGGCGGACCAGGCGCTGTGCGCAAATCAAATGGACCGAGGTCGCAACCAGGAACGGCTCGATGCCCATGTTCATCAACCGGGTAATGGTCTCCGGAGCGCCGTTGGTGTGCAGCGTCGAGAGCACCAGGTGGCCCGTGAGAGCGGCCTTGATGGCAATTTCGGCGGTTTCAAAGTCGCGGATTTCGCCCACCAGAATGATGTTGGGATCTTGCCGCAGGAACGACCGCAGAGCGGCGGCGAAGTTCAAGCCGATCTGCTCCTTCATCTGCACCTGGTTGACGCCACCCAACTGGAACTCGACCGGATCTTCCGCCGTCATGATGTTGGTGTCGGGCTGGTTCAAGCGCGAAATGGCGGAGTACAGGGTGTTGGTCTTGCCCGATCCGGTCGGTCCCGTGACCAACACCATGCCGTAAGGCTTCAAAATAGCTTTCTCGAATTTCACCAGCGACTCGGATTCGAAGCCGAGCTTGGTCATATCGAGACGCAGGTTCTCTTTGTCGAGCAACCGGAGCACGATCTTCTCGCCCCACAGTGTAGGCAGCGTGCTGACGCGGAAGTCGAGCTGCTTCTTGCGGCCGCCGACGTTCATCTTCAGCATGATGCGGCCGTCCTGCGGCAGACGCTTTTCGCTGATGTCGAGCTTCGACATGATCTTGAGGCGGGAGGTAATGGCGTCCTTCAATTTCAGCGGCGGAGACATGATCGACTGCAGCACGCCGTCAATACGGAACCGGACACGGAATTCCTTTTCGTACGGCTCAATGTGGATGTCGCTGGCTCCCCGCTTCACGGCGTCGCCCAGAACCACGTTCACGAGTTTGACTACCGGAGCTTCATCGGCCGCTTTCTCCAGTTCGGCCAGCTCCATTTGCTGCTCTTCCGATTGCAGTTCGACGTCGCTGTCGCCCATCTCCGACATCGACTGCATCACGGTTTCAAGGTCTTCCTGATTGGTCGCTCCGTAGGCCTTTTCAATCCCCGACAGAATAGAACTCTCCGAGGCCACCACCGGCTCGATGTTGAAGCCGGTCATGAACTTGATGTCGTCCATCGCGAAGACGTTCGTAGGATCGACCATTGCGATGGTCAACGATGCACCCACGCGGCTCAACGGAAGGATTTGGTAGCGCTTCGCCGTCTCGAACGGAATCAGCTTCACGACCGCAGGGTCAATTTCAAAATAAGAAAGGTTGATGGCGGGAACGCCATACTGGCGGGAAAGAAAATTAGTGACGTCCTCGTCCGTCAGAAAGCCGAGCTTCACCAGGGCGGACCCCAGGCGACAGCTCTGCTCCTTCTGGACCTTATTCGCTTGTTCCAACTGCTCTGGGGTAATGATCTTCTCTTTGACGAGAAGGTCACCCAGCCGTTGAGACATACGCAGAACTCCTATCCAAGTGGGTGGATCAAAGCCTCGCACTTGTGCGGGCATAGCGCAAACGGCCGCTCATCAATGGGGAGAGATGCAGCTCATTCGCGTTGACACAAATTGTCAACGCTAGCCGATTACTTCACCAGTAACTTTGGTACTTGGACCTGACGAGCAGTCTCAGCCGAAGACTGGTATCTGAGGCTGAAGTCCACGCCAAATGCCTGTTTTCCCACCGGGAATCGGCAGTCTGCCAGCTCTGGTACATGCACTTCAGTAAGTCTCCGTCGCCCTATGGAGACGCGGGAACCGCTGAATCGCCGGCTCGATTAAACTCAAGCTTGAGGATTTCTTAACGTGTCGCCAGCACACAGAGCGAAAGCGCAAGACAAAGAAGCGGCGAAAGAGAATGAAATCCGCCAGTACTACCGCGCTCTTCATCGTGCGTGGGGAGACCAGCATTGGTGGCCGGCCGACACGCGCTTCGAAGTGATCGTCGGTGCCTACCTGACACAAAACACGGCTTGGGCCAACGTAGAACTTGCTTTGGCGAATTTGCGCAAAGTCTCCACCCGCGTCGCAAAGAACGCGGCGAGCCCGGGACGGTCAACGAAACGCCCGGCGAATCTGCTGAGTGTCGACGGAATCCGGTCAATCAAGCTGGCGCGGCTCGAGCGCCTGATTCGACCCTCCGGCTATTTCCGTCAAAAGGTAAAGCGGCTCAAGACGTTCGTCGCTTTCCTCGATGAGAAGTATGCAGGATCGTTGGATCAACTCTTTTCCCAACGGACAGAAAAGCTCCGCGAAGAATTGCTCGCCCTGAACGGCGTGGGCCCAGAGACCGCCGACTCGATTCTGCTCTACGCGGGGAATCATCCGGTGTTCGTCGTAGACGCCTATACCCGCCGCATCCTGGCTCGCCACAAGATTCTGCCGGAGAACAGCGACTACGAGGAGATTCGCGACCTCTTCGAGCGGGCTCTGGCGCCAGTGGCCCGCACGCCAGAACCTACGCCGACGACCATCGTGCCACCGCTTATATCGGGGATCCGCGGAGCCGCTCACCCACCCTCCGTCATGAGCACAGCGCCGCGCACGACTCTGGCGCAGGTGTACAACGAGATGCACGGGCTTATCGTCGGAGTGGGAAAGCACTATTGCAGGAAAGCGAAAGCGGCGTGTGAAGGATGCCCGCTCCAATCGTTCCTGCCCGTGGGCCACGGTACGGGCTCGCTCAACCATGAAAAGCTGGATGGAACAAGGAAGATGGGAGAGTAACTCGCAGTAGTCCACACTCTGATCCGGACCTTTACCCGACTCTGTCCTCGACCTACAATTGCACTTCCCCCGAGGAGAGCCCGCATGAAGATCCAAGGCATCGACAACATGTCTTCCGACCAGTTGCGATTCGAGCTGCAGCGGGGCGCCAAGATTGTCTGCTACCAGTACTGCGTTTCGCTCCTGGTCATCACCTTCCGCCGGTCCTCCCCCGAGGCCTATTACATCCCTGCCGGGGAAAGTGTTGTAGCCAAGGGATTGCCTTGGACCCTGCTCTCTCTGGTCCTGGGTTGGTGGGGAATTCCGTGGGGACCGATCTTCACGGTGCAATCGCTCATCGTGAATTTCAAAGGCGGGAAGGATCTTACCGCACAATTCAGCGCGGCCATGACCCGGACCACTCCTGCACCCGGCTTCGTCCAAGCCGTGAAGTAGCCATGCCGCTCCGCATTTGCCTTCGCAGTGTGACTTTCCTGCTTGCCCCTGCGATTCTCCTCGCCTCAAGTCCGCGCGCTCTCCGGGACCCGGCGCATTCCGCAGGGGTGCTGGTGGGCGCGGCGGTTCGGCCATCCCTGTTCTCCGAGGCCGCCTACTCGGCAACCCTCGCCCGCGAATTCAACATGGTAGAGCCTGAAGACGCGATGAAGTGGTGGACCGTGCGGCGGAACGCCGACACGTTCGATTTCCGCGAGGGCGATGAAGTCGTCCGCTTCGCGCAGGCTCACAGCATGAAAGTTCGTGGACACTGTCTGGTTTGGGATCACGACAATCCCGAGTGGCTGGCGCAAGGCCACTTCACCGCCCCTCAGTTGTCCCGCATGCTGCAAGAACACATCACCACGGTGATGCAACACTTCTCCGGCCAGGTCTTCGCCTGGGATGTGGTGAATGAGGCGCTGGATGAAACCGGCCGGGTCAAGGATTCCCCCTGGTACAACCAGCCCGGCATCGGACTGTCAGACAAGGGATCTGCCTATATCGAGCAGGCGTTCCGCTGGGCCCGTGCGGCCGACCCACCAGCCCTGCTCTTCTATAACGATAACGGTGGCGACGTGCTCAACCGCAAATCCGACGCCATCTACGCCATGGCGAAGGATTTCAAGCGTCGTGGCGTCCCCATCGACGGAGTCGGCCTGCAGATGCACATCTCGCAGCTTGACCTCGACAGTGTGGCGCTAGCTGCCAACATCGCGCGCCTGACAGCGTTGGGGCTTCAGGTGCACATCACGGAGTTCGACGTCTCCCTGCCGCTGGATGCCAATGGCCTGGCCCGGACCGAAGATCTTCTCCGCCAGGCTGAGGTCTATCGCGGCGTGGTGCGCGCGTGCGTGAAAAATCCAGGCTGCACGGCAATTCAAACCTGGGGATTCACCGACAAATACTCATGGATCGGCTCCCACTCCAAAGGCACGCGCGGCGCGGCCTTGCCGTTTGACCGGACCTACAAGCCCAAGCCCGCCTACAACGCCATCTTTGAGGAACTCTCCGCCAAACGCGCTCATGTGGGGGCCGGGTCAAAGATCCGGTCCCACACGCCTCATCCCGATAACTGAGCAGGCTCATGCAGCGCTCCTGCAGCTTGCACCCATTCCCGTGCATCTATAATGGCTTGCACATCCTGGCGATTTGGAGCGAGTCCCAGACAATGTGGGCCAGGATGCGGAATGCCAGTGCCACAACCGACCCCACTTCCGCCCGAGAAGACCTCGCGCCGCAAACAGGTCATAATTCTGCTCGCGATTTCTGTGTTTCTTCTGCTCGCCATTCTGGTTTCCGAGACTGCCTTCGACCTGACGTTCCTGCGTCCCGGAAACAATCAGGACATCGTTGTCTTCGCCGCTCTCTCGGCGCTAATCTTCCTGCTTTTCGTCGCACTCACATTTGTTCTGATGCGCAATCTGCTGAAGCTTTTTGCCGAACGCCGCCTGGGCGTCCTGGGCTCGAAGTTTCGCACCCGCATGGTCGCCGGGGCACTACTCCTGTCCTCCTTGCCGGTCGTAGTTATGTACTGGTTCGCCTACGGCTTGATGAATCGCTCGATTGACAAATGGTTCTCGACGCCGGTGGAGGAAGTGCGCGCCGACACCCACGCCATGGCGACGCTGCTGGCCAGCTATGCCATGCAAAACGCACGGGCCGAGGCCCTTGCCATCGCGTCCTCGCCGGAGATTGAGCACGGCTTTTCCGGGCGCGGCTTCTCCGGCGTGGTCAGCGAGTTCCAGCACCACGAACGTACGCTGCAAGGTGGATTCGCCCTGGCCGTGCGGGATGACAATGAAGAGGCCAGTTTCAATGCGCCCGCCCCGTGGGCCGTCCTAAAGCCCAAACTGCCGCTGGCCGAGGCGGCCATGGCGCATCCGGCGCAATTTACCTGGCAACAAACCGACTACACGCTGGGCAGCGCTCCCGTCGAGGGTGGAGGTGTGATTCTGGTGGCCATTCCTCTTCCCCCCGAGTTCTCGCAGACGGTGCGCCAGGTCGAAGCCAGCCAGCAACGCTACTATGACCTCGCCCGCGAGCGGAAACTTGTGCGCCGCACCTACATGGGCCTGCTGCTGCTGCTCACCATGATCGTGCTGTTCGTCACCACTTGGCTCGCTCTATTCCTCTCGAAGATTGTGACCCGCCCGCTGTCGGCGCTGGCGGAGGCAACTCAGGAAATCTCCCGTGGACGCCTCGACTATCGCGTGCCGGTCAGCGCCGCCGACGAAATTGGCGACCTCGTGCGTTCCTTCAACCGCATGGCGGAAGATCTGGAAGGCAGCCGGCGCCAGATCGAAGCGTCCAGCCGCGACCTGAGCGCCGCCAACGCGGAACTCGACCAGCGCCGCCGTCAAATGGAAACCATCCTCGAAAGCATTCCGACCGGCGTGCTCTCGCTGGATGCTGCAAGACGTGTGACCCACGTCAATCAGGCGCTGCTCCGCATGTTCCATCCCGACGCCGGACACGACAGCGCGCCACAAATTCTTCGTGGAGCGTCTCTGGCGGATGTATTCCCCCGCGAAGTCCTCGAGGATTTCGAGCCGCTGCTCCGCCGCGCCGACCGCATGGGCATGACTGCCAGCCAGATGGAGATGCAGTTGCCCCGCGCTTCTTTGAACGTCGCCGTCACCGTCGCCACCCTCCGGCATCAGGGCGAGGGCTCCGGGTATGTCGTCGTCTTCGAGGATCTCTCCGATTTATTGAAAGCTCAGAAGCAGACCGCATGGCGCGAGGTGGCACGCCGCGTGGCGCATGAAATCAAGAATCCTCTGACCCCCATCGCACTGTCGGCGGAACGCATTCAACGCCATCTCGACCGTGCCACGCCCGACGATCCCGCGTCGCTCGGCGTAGTGCGTGCCTGCGCGGAAACCATTGCCGGGGCGGCGGAGACCGTAAGAAGACTGGTGGACGAATTCTCCACGCTCGCCCGCTTCCCCGTCGCCAAACCGCAGCCCGCCGACATCAACGAAGTCATCGAAAACGCGCTCTCCATGTTCAACGGCCGGCTGGACGGAATTGGCGTCCACACCACCTTGGCCTCCGATTTACCCAAGGTCATGGCCGACAGCGAGGCGATGAAACGCGCCGTAGCCAACCTCGTGGACAACGCCGCCGAGGCCTCGCAAGACTCCGTGGTGCGGGAGATTGAGATCACGACCGCGCTGGTCGGAAGCCGCGACGCAGTAGAAATTACCGTCGCCGACACGGGCCATGGCGTGACTCGCGAACTCAAGGAGAAGCTCTTCCTGCCCTATTTCTCCACCAAGAAGCGCGGCACCGGACTCGGCCTGGCCATCGTCAGCCGCATCGTGGAAGATCACCACGGCTCGATCCGCATCGAGGAGAACCATCCCGTCGGCACGCGTTTCATTGTCGAGCTTCCTGTAGTTCTCGAACCCACTCCCGCGGCAGCCACTGTGCAACATGCATAACATCCTTGTGGTCGACGACGAAGCCGGAATTCGCGACTCTCTCGCCGGAATCCTGGCCGACGAAGGCTATGCCGCATCCTCCGTCGGGAGTGGCGAAGCCTGCCTCGATCTGCTGCGCAAAACCGCATTCGACGTAGTCCTGCTCGATATCTGGCTGCCCGGCGTCGACGGCCTCGAAACTCTGGGACGGATTCGCGAGCTCGACAATCCTCCCGAAGTCATCATGATCTCCGGCCATGGCACCATCGAGACCGCGGTGCGTGCCACGAAACTTGGCGCCTACGATTTCCTTGAAAAGCCACTCTCCCTCGAAAAGACTCTAATCCTGGTCAAGAACGCCATCGATTCGAAGAAGTTGCACCGGGAGAACGTCGACCTAAAGAAGCAGCTGCAGGTGAAGAGCATCATCGTGGGTGACAGCATTCCGATGAAAGCTCTGCGCCAGCAGATCGGCCTGATGGCTCCCACGAACGGCCGCGTCTTGATCTACGGCGAATCCGGCACCGGCAAGGAACTCGTGGCCCACGCCATCCACGTCCAGAGCCTGCGCAAGGACGACACTTTCGTCGAGGTCAACTGCGCCGCAATCCCCGAAGACCTGATCGAGAGCGAACTCTTCGGACACTACAAAGGCTCGTTCCCTGGCGCCGCCACCGATAAAGAAGGCAAATTCCAGCGAGCCCACGGCGGAACGCTCTTCCTCGACGAAGTCGGCGACATGAGCCTGAAGACGCAATCAAAAGTCTTGCGCACGCTCGAAGAGCAGCGCTTCACCCCCGTCGGCAGCGATGAGACCATCACCGTCGACGTCCGCGTGATTGCCTCGACCAATAAGGACTTGGAAGAAGAAATCTCGCGCGGCAACTTCCGCGAAGATCTTTTCTACCGCCTCAACGTGATTCCCTTCTTCGTCCCACCCCTGCGCGAACGCAAAGAAGATATCCCACTCTTCACCCGCCATTTCCTGAAAGAACTCGCCGCAACCTACGGCCGCCGCCCTCGTGAAATCACCGACGACGCCATCGAAGTCCTGATGCGCT
>Ga0207088_1034_pt1 | contig 30726 bp, 24 predicted proteins | sample Alteio_BWMinHeat_52_FD_153564 | JGI IMG/M metagenome (GOLD analysis project Ga0207088, IMG submission 153564) | Enriched cells from forest soil in Barre Woods Harvard Forest LTER site, Petersham, Massachusetts, United States -... | ecosystem: Environmental > Terrestrial > Soil > Temperate forest >... | reverse complement strand
CTTGCCCTTTGACTTGCCCGTTACATCCACCATAGGATGCTTGCGCATGATCGGCCAAACCATCTCGCACTACCACATTATCGAGAAGCTCGGCGGCGGTGGTATGGGCGTGGTCTACAAGGCCGAGGACACGGAGTTAGGCAGGTTTGTGGCGCTAAAGTTTCTGCCTGAGGATCTGGCGCGCGATCCGCAGGCCCTGGAGCGCTTTCGGCGGGAGGCCAGAGCTGCGTCGGCGCTGAACCATCCCAACATTTGCACGATTTACGAAATCGGCAAGAGTGGCGAGCAGTCTTATATCGCGATGGAGTTTCTCGAGGGCCAGACCCTGAAGCACCGCATCGCGGGACGGCCACTGGACAATGAAACACTTCTTTCTCTAAGCATCGAAGCTGCCGATGCGTTGGACGCGGCGCACGCGAAGGGCATTGTGCATCGCGACATCAAGCCGGCAAACATCTTCGTTACCGAACGCGGGCACGCCAAGCTTCTGGATTTCGGTCTGGCCAAGATGCAGACGGTTGGCCTTGCCATCAGCTCCGAGAACACGCTGACGCGCAGTTTCCATGACCAACAATTGACCAGCCCCGGGTCGGCGCTGGGGACGGTGGCTTACATGTCGCCGGAGCAGGCGAAAGCGCGAGAGCTGGATGTGCGCAGTGACTTGTTCTCGTTCGGTGCGGTGCTCTACGAAATGGCGACGGGCGCGTTGCCGTTTCGAGGTGAGAGTTCGGCAGAGATCTTCAAGGCCATTCTTGACGCGACGCCGACGCCGCCAACCCGGCTCAATCCGGATGCGCCGACGGAATTGGAGCGCATCGTTAGTAAGGCGCTGGAAAAGGATCGGAATCTCCGCTACCAGAGCGCTGCCGATTTGCGCTCAGACCTGACGCGGCTGAAGCGGGACCTGGTTGTGCGGGCTGTTGGCGGGATCGGGGCGAGGGTTCCAGGGGAGCAGGTCGCGGCCGAAGGCGGCGATAGAGACGGCGGCGATGACGGCGCTCCAGGCGGCGAAGAAGAGCCATCCGGCGTTGAAGAGAAACGTGTCGGTCGTCATGAGTGTTCCTCCGGACGCCTTTAATTATGGTGAGGGCTTCCTAAGAGTCCTGAGGCGCGAGGCGGGCAGACAACCTCGCGCCGGCAACGAAGAACTCCCGGCCCAGCCCGGGAGTTCTTACCCCCTCAGATGATTGCTCCCTTATTGCTCGGGAGCGGCGGATGGGGCTTCGTGCATGTGGTTTTGCATGCGGGCTTCGTGCTTCGCCTCCATCTCTTTCAACTGCGATCGCTGATCGGTGGTGAGCAGTTGGTACATTTCGTTGTGAATGCGAGTGTGGGCGACCGTCAGTTCGATTTCGATCTGTGATTTCTGCGCGGCCAGAGCCCGAACCTTGGCTTCATCGTAGGTGCCCTCGACATACTGGCGAAGCTGCTGATCGATCTGGTGCTGCTGCTGCATCAGGGGCTTCATGGTGGGGTGCTCTTTTTGCGTGATGGTCTTCATCTGAGCCTTCTGGTCGTCGGTCAGATTCAGAGCTTTGGCGAAAAACCCCATCATGTGGTCGTGTCCGCGCATGGCGTAGCCGTGGCCGTGCATGGGTGGCGGCGCGGTAGCGTCGTCAGTGGTCTGGGCCTTGGCGATGGCGGTGCCTAGCAATACCGCCATGACGGCGATCAATAAACGGAAACGAAACGATTTCATGTGTGACTCCTGGAATTCTCCGGGATGCCCCGGACTGTGCGTACTCTGATAGGAACACGGATGGGAGGGAAAAGGCGGTAAAAAGACGGTCAACCGGAGTAAAGTTTTGTCAAACGGGAACGGGGTGGAAAATGATCAATGTTCTGGAGAGTACAAGTCCCCACCCTTTTCGCGAAGAACGCGAAAAGAATGGGGCACCCAGGTCCAGTTGGGGTTTGACAATTCTTTACGGCGATCTGGGGTTTGCGGGTGCACAATGATGGCAGCGATGGAACGAATATTGGTGATTGATGACGATGTGGAACTCTGCCACCTGGTGGGGGAATATCTGCGGGCGGAGGGGTTCACCATAGAGTGCGTGCACGACGGCGAGAGCGGGCTGAAGAAAGCGACGGCGGGGGAGTATCTGCTGGCGGTGCTCGACGTGATGTTGCCGGGGATCAACGGATTTGAAGTGCTGCGCAGGATTCGCGCGACTTCGCGGCTGCCGGTGTTGTTGCTGACGGCGCGGGGTGAAGATGTAGACCGGATTGTGGGGCTGGAGATTGGGGCCGACGATTATCTTCCGAAGCCGTTTAATCCGAGGGAGCTGGTGGCGCGGATTCGGGCGGTGCTGCGGCGGACGCGTGGGGATGGCGGCGGATCGGCACCGGCGCCGGATATGGTCAGCGTGGGAGACGTGGAACTGGATCCGGCGACGCGGATGGTGCGGCTGGATGGCAAGCCGGTGGATTTGACGTCGGTAGAATTCAATTTACTGGAAGTGCTGTTGCGCGAGGCGGGGCGGGTTGTGCCGCGGGAACGGCTGGTGAATGCGGTGCTGAGCCGGAAGTTTTCGCCCTTTGATCGCAGCATCGACATGCATGTCAGCAAGGTGCGGAAGAAGTTGGGGGATACGGAGAGTGACGAGCACATCAAGACGGTGCGGGGGGTGGGGTATATTTTTGCTCGTCCGCGGGAGAAGGCGAAGGTGTAGGGGTTGGCGCCTCTGGGGCTGAGTGCAGAGTCGCGAGGCAACGACTCAAGAATAGGGAGCTAACGAATCCTGCATGAAGAGTCTTTTCTTACGAATTTTTTTGTCGTTCTGGCTGGCGGTCGCGATCTTTCTGGTGGCGGCCATCCTGTTGACGCTGGCGCTGCGTCCGCGGAGTTCTACGTGGGAAGCGCTGCGCACCACGGTCTTGAACGATGCCGTCGGCGCCTATGAAGAGGGTGGCGAAGCGCAACTCAAACATTACATGGAGGACCTGGAAGCGACGCAGCACGTGCGCGCCTTCCTTTTCGATGAGCGGGGTCAGGAAGTCTCGCACCGTCCCGCGCCGGATTGGGCCATTCGCGTGGCGCAGGGAGGGCCGCGTATGCCGCGCGATGGATTCATTATTCCCGCGCCTCCGATGCAGCGCGACTCGCGCGCTTCTTCCGACGGCAACCATCGCTACACGCTGGTGATGGGGCTGCCGCCGGGGCCGCGGCTGTTTATTGGTCCGCGTGGGATGCCGTTGCCGGCGCTGGTCATCCTGGTGATCTCGTCGGGCATTGTGTGCTACTTCCTGTCGTGGGTCTTGACCAAGCCGATCGTGCGGCTGCGGGCGGCGACCCAGCAGTTGGCGGCGGGGAATCTGACGGCGCGCACGGGCGCTCCGGTGACCGGGCGGCGGGATGAAGTCGCCGGGCTGATGCGCGACTTCGACGCCATGGCGGAGCGACTGGAGTTGCTGGTGAAGGCGCAGTCGCGCCTGCTGAATGATATTTCGCATGAGCTGCGTTCCCCGCTGGCGCGGTTGAACGTGGCGCTCGGACTGGCGCGGCAGCGTGGGGGCGTGGAGAGTGCCGACATGCTCGATCGCATTGAACTGGAAGCCAGCCGGCTGAACGAGTTGATTGGCAGGATTCTGACGCTGGCCCGCCTGGAAGACGGAGAACAGGGGGTGCCGCAGACTCCGGTGCCGCTGGGTGAGTTGGTGGCCAACGTTGCCGAGGATGCGGAGTTTGAAGCGCAGGAGCGGCATTGCCATGTACACACGGTGATCCCCGAGGGCGACTGGGGAGTGCGCGGGAACGACTCGCTGCTGCACAGCGCGGTGGAGAACGTGGTGCGCAATGCCATTCGCTATACGCAGGAGGGGACGTCGGTCGAGATAACGCTGGCTAGCGAAGAACGGGGTGGTGGCCGGGAGGCGGTGCTCAGGGTCTGCGATTCGGGGCCGGGAGTGCCCGCGGATGCGCTGGGGAAAATGTTTGAGCCGTTCTACCGGCTGGATGATGCCCGGGGACGATTGACGGGAGGAGTCGGGTTGGGCTTGGCCATTACGGAGCGTGCGGTGAGGTTCCATGGGGGAAAAGTGGCGGCCTTCAATCGCGCGACGGGGGGGCTGATGGTGGAGATTCGGTTGCCGTTGATTGCAATGCGGACCTTGGACGTCGGACCTCGGACGTTGGACCTTGAGACTCGGAAGCCTGTATCGAAGACTTGAAAGGGCTGAGGTCCGAGGTCTGAAGTCTGACGCCTCCGGTCTGAAGTCGGGCAAGTTCCACGAACATCTTCTATACTATTAACTGCTGGGAAAGCGGGGCAACTCCGTGGCGTTCCCAGGGTTCCAATAGCGGTTGTGGGGGTTTGCTCTTCCCGCGCTTTCCTGATACACAAATGGGTTGAGATTTTCCCGCGTTTTTAGAGAGTGCAGGACCCGGCCGGCGGGGCGCCGGGGGTGTGTGCACTCTTAAACCTCACATAAATATGGAGATCAACCAGAGAATGTCGAAACGATTTGCGTGGCTGCTTGGGGTGGTGGTGCTGGTATCAATCGGAGTGCTGGTGGCGTGCGGCAGCAAGTACAACGCGTCGTCCGATGGGTTGGTGCTGGTGGGCAGTCAGGGCTCGGGGCTGATTGAGACATTCAGCTTTAATCTGGGAAGCGGCAGTGCCTTTGCGGTGAGCAACCCGCCTTCGGGTACTTCATCGCAGACTTGCGTTTTGAACGGCATACCCTCGTCGCTGGTGGTGGATCCGAAGGGGACGTATGCTTACGCGATCATCAATGAGAATCCGTCGTGCGTGGGCAGTAAGACCGGTATCGCGGCGTTCAAGATCAATTCCAACGGGACTACGTCGGTACCGGGTAGCCTGGTGCCAGACGTGAATCCAGTAGCGCTGTCGATGGACACAGCCGGGAAGTTTCTGTTTGTGGCGGAGGGTACAAATTCGACACCCTGTGTCCCGTCCACGCCGCAAGGCGGAGTTTGTGTCTATGCGATCGGCAGCGGCGCGACTTTGACCGCCGTACCCGCGACTTTCACCTTTCCGACGACCGCTAATGCTCCAAACTTTGTAGCTTTAGCCGCCACTCCCACGGTCTTCCCGCCCGTTGGCATCAATGGAGTGCAGAACTCCGTATGTTCGGCTCCGGGGCTTACCCCGCCGACATCCGAATACCTCTATGCAGTGGATGCCGAGAATTATGTGGTTTGGGAGTTCCAGGTAGACACGACTACCGGTGCATTAGGCACCCCGAATTCCCTGGTTCTTTCGGCTGTGCCATCTGTTGCGACCGAAGCAGTGCCGGCCGGCATCGCGGTGGACCCTTGCGACCGGTTCGTTTATGTGAGCGACAGTCTAACGAACAGAGTCAGCGCCTATACGATTTGCAGCGCCGTTTCGCCAAGCTGTATCGCCGCCGATGGCAGTCTGGTGCCGGTGACGGGTTCGCCGTTTAGTCTGTCGGGAGCGGCGAGTAGTCCGGGCGCGATCGCGGTGGATCCGTATGGAAATTACGTTTACGTCGTGGGTACTCTCTCCAACACGATTAGTCCGCTGAAGATCAGTCCGATTTCGGGGAGTTTGGCGCCGTTGAGTCCGGCGACTGTGGCCACGGGAGTTGGGCCGAAGTCGATTGCGATTCGCGGGGACGATAACTGGATGTTTGTGACGAACTTTGGCTCGTCGTCGCTGGGAGGCAGTTCGGTGTCGCAATATGCGATCACGCCTGCCAGCGGGGCGCTGACGGTTCAGCCGGCGATTCAGACTGACAACTATCCGTGGGGTGTGGCGGTGAAGTGAAGCAGTGGCCAGTGGTTAGTGATTAGTGGCCAGTGAGGGAGCGGCGCTATCTTCTGAGCTTGATCGCCGCGCCACCAAAAATCTCAACCCAAAACTGCGCCTACCCAAAATCGCGACCGCTTTTACGTTGGCACTTTCAGGATCAAATAGCCTCCGGCGAGGACGAAGATCAGGTCGGGTGACCAGGCCGCCAGGGCTGGGGGCAGCAGGCTTTGATCGCCCATGGCTTCGAAGATCCGGGTCACGACAATATAGAATGCGGCGATTCCGACGGCGACGGCGACTCCCGTGATGGCTCCCTTTTTTCCCGATGAAAGTGAGAAGGGAACGGCCAGGACCGCCATGATCAGGGTCACCAGAGGATACGACAGCTTCTTTTGCAGCTGCACGCGCAAACGGACAACGTCGAATCCGCTCTGCTGCAGATCGCGAATGTAACGTCGCAGTTCTTCATAGTTCATCTCGTTATACTGCTTCACTTCCTTCTTGAAATAGGCAGGGGTCTCGCCGAGTTCGGGAAAGGTGGAGACGTCGAAGGTGCGATAGCCGTCCGGGGCAATGGCGGCGCCGCGCAGAGAGCGTTGCCATCCCTGCTCGTAGACCCATCGATTCAGATTGTCGGCCCAGTGGGCGCGGTCGGCGTGGATGCGGCGGGTGATGGTGAAGCTGGCGCGGTCGAGCTGAAAGATGGTGACGTTGCCGAACTGGTCGCGGTCGGGATCGAAGAACTGGTAGTAGTAGATGTCGTTGTGCTGGCCGAAAATCCATTTGCGGTCGGGGCGCAGGTAGGTTTGCGGAGGCTTGCCTTTGATTTGATTGTGTAGCGCTTCCTGGCGCTTGTTGGTATGGGGCAGATAGAACTGGTCGGCAAAAAATATCCCCACTGCTAACACGCCTGCGGCGACGATCACGGGGGCGACGATGCGGTAGATGCTGGTTCCAGTGGCCTTGATCGCGGTGATCTCGTTGGACCGCTGCATCAGGCCAAACGTGATCAGTACGGCGAGCAGCATGATCAGGGGAGCGACGTTGTAAAGCAGATAGGGCGCGACGTTGAGCAGGTACTCCGCTACGACCGTGGCCGGAACCTGGTTGTGAAGAATATCTCCCAGCAACTCGAACAGGGTGAAGACGGTCACCAGCACCAGAAAGCTGGATAGGATCAGCCCAAGGTAGACGAAGAAGTCGCCTAGGACGTAGTCGTCGAGCAAAGTGGGAAAGGTGGCGCTGAACATGCGGCGCCGGGTGGAGGCGCGCTCGAAGGCATTTTCGCGACGGCCCCGGGAGGGCGCCGGGGATCCGGACGGGTCTCTCTTCCAGAACGCCCGGAACGAAGCCAGTTCAAAGGGACGTTTCTCGGCCCGCGACAACAGAAAAACCGCCAGAGCGAGAAACACAATATCGGCCAACCACGCTCCGAACCAGGGGGAGACCTTGCCTTGGCGGGCCAGAGAAACCCCGATCAGAGAAATCACGTAATACACGAAGACCAGCAGGATGGTGAGAACGAATCCGCCGGACTTGCCGCTTTTCTTTGACGAGAGACCCAGCGGGATTCCGACCAACGCGAGAACGAGGCAGGCGGTGGGCAGCGCAAAGCGCTTGTGGTATGCGATGAGATACCAGCGGGCGGAAATGGGATCGACGCGTGCGGCCTTGAGCCACAGCGCTCCGGTATCCATCACGTCGGCGGGCAGAGACTCGTCGGGCTTGTTCTCGGTGGAGGGGAGGTCGAGGGGAATGTCGGTCTGCTGGAAAGTGGAAATCTGGTAGTGACTTGAATCTTTGGGGTCGGTCTCGTGCTCGGATCCGTCGATCAGGTGCAAGTGCAGGCGGTCCTGACCTTCGCTGATGACGATGGCTTCCTTGGCCAGGGTGATTTTCGGGTTGGTGGCGTCGGTGAGGTCCGCCATGAAGACGCCCTTCCACACGGCGGCACCCTGGGCGGTCTTCACGTCCTGGATATAGAGAACCTTCTTGGGAAATCCCTCGTAGAAAACCCGCGGCTGGATTTCGAAAGAAACCTGCGAACCCTTGAGGCGGTCTTCCAGGTGGCCGAGCGCGGCTTGGGCGCGGGGAGCGATATACAGGCCGTTGACCAGCGCCATCAGCCAGGTGGCAACAACGAAGATGGAGAGGGCGCGCAGGAAGGTCCAAATGCCCATGCCGCTGGCGCGCATGGCGGTGATTTCACTGTCGGCGGCCAGGCGGCTGAGGCCGATCAGGATTCCGACAAGGACGCTCATGGGCAGGGTGTAGGTGAGTGCGAGGGGGACGGTGAAGAAGAAAATTTCGGCGACGCTGGGTAGGGGAGCGCTGGCGCGGACGACGAGTTCGAGAATGCGGCCGAGGTCGCGGGTGAACAGGACAAAGGTGAAGATCGCCACGCCGATCAGCGCATGGGCCGTCACTTCGCGTAGGATGTAGCGGGTCAGAATCCGCATGTAGGCGCGCTTAAGGCGAGGATAGCACGAGGGCGGGGGGAGCTGTGGTCGGGCTCGCCTCGCCGCGCTTGGCTGGACCCTTCGGCTTCGCTCAGGGCAGGCTTGCGAAGGCGCCCGTCCCCACATGAGTCGCGCTTGACCCGAGGTTTGCGGAACCGGATCTGGTAGGAACACGTATGGACTTGGGGGGGGCTCCGGAATGAACGTGGAGAATGTGGGGAAGGACGATAGGGCCGATACCGTGGCGCTGGTGGGGATTGCGGCGACTATCGCGTTGGTTCATGTGCTCACGAACGGGCGGTATGGGTTTCATCGCGATGAGCTGCAGGTTTTGAGCGATGCGCGGCATATGGATTGGGGGTTTGTGCCGTATCCGCCGCTGACGCCGTTTGTGGAGCGGGTTGGACTTTCGATCTTCGGGCTCTCGCTGGTGGGGTTGCGGTTGTTTTCTGTTATCGCGCAGGCGATGGTGGTGGTGGTGGCGGGGCTGATGGCCCGGGAGCTTGGCGGAGGGCGGCTGGCCCAGGTGGCTGCGGCGCTTGCGGTCGGGCTCTCGACGCTGCCGTTGTTCGAGGGGACGGAGTTTCAATACACGTCGTTCGATAATTTGTGGTGGGTGTTGATTGCGTATTTTGTGATTCGGCTGCTGAAGACGGAGAATCCGCGGTGGTGGCTAGCGATTGGCGCGACCATCGGCGTCGGTTTCATGACCAAGTACACGATGGGCTTTTATCTCGCCGGGGTCATGGGCGGGGTTCTGCTGACGCGCGCTCGACGCTATTTGGGAAGCGGGTGGTTCTGGAGCGGGATGGCGCTGGGATTCGTGATTTGTCTGCCGAATCTTGTGTGGCAGGTTCGCCATGATTTCATCTCGCTGCATTTTCTGCAGCACATTCATCAGCGCGATGTGGGCGAGGGGCGGGCGAATGGATTTTGGCGGGATCAGGTTTGGATCTGCGCGAACCTGGTGGCGACTCCGCTGTGGATCGCCGGGGTGATCGGTTACTTGCGGGACGCGCGCTATCGGATGCTGGCGTGGATGTATTTGATCCCTCTGGTGCTGTTTGTGGTGGGGAAGGGGCGCGGCTATTACCTGGGCGGAGCGTATCCCATGCTGATCGCGATGGGCGCGGTGGTGGGCGCGCGCTGGGTCGCGTCGTTGTCGAAAGTTCCGCGGCTCGCCCTGGAGGCCGTGTTCTTCGCCGGGGTTGTGGGGTGGGGACTTTTCATGAGCGCGATGATTTTCCCGGTGGCGTCGAGCGGCAAGCTGATGAAGTTTGCGCTGGAGAACAACGGCGATCTGCGGGAAGAGATCGGCTGGGACGAACTGGTGAAGACGGTGGCGGGGATTCGGGATTCGCTGCCGGCGGAACAGCAGCAGAATGTGGGTGTGGCGGTGAGGAATTACGGCGAGCAGGGGGCGATCGAGATTCTAGGGCCGGCTTATCATTTGCCTCCGCCCATCAGCGGAGTCAACTCGTCGTGGCTGCGAGGATATCCTACGCCGTTGCCTTCGACTCTGATTGTGATGGGACAGTCGCGCAAAGAGGCGGATCGGTTGTTTACCGCCTGCCGTTGGGCCGGGCACAACGGGAATTCTTTAGGCGTGAAGAATGAGGAGAGTGAAAGTCATCCGGACATTTTTGTGTGCGGGCCGCCGCGGTTGCCTTGGCCGGAGTTTTGGAAGGAGTATCAGGGGTTTGGTTAGGGCTTACTCCGCGGGGCTGCCGGGCTTCGGCCCTTCGGCTTCGCTCTGTCGAAAATCCCCACCCTTCGGCTTCGCTCAGGGCAGGCTTTCTCGCGCAAAGAACGCGCGAGAAATGGGGCACCCGGATTTTCATCGCCTCCGGTGGGCCAAAGGCCCATGAGCACTCAGGGCAGGCTCTGGGGACGAATGCGTCCGTCGCTACATGAGCATCTATTGGGCTTTGAAGAACAGTGCGGCCAGCGGGGGGAGGGTTAGCTTTAGCGAGAAGGGGCGGGCGTGGGTGGGGATTGGCTCGGCTTGCACTCCGCCCAGGTTGCCCATGCCGCTGCCGGCGTATTCGCGGGCGTCGCTGTTGAGGAGTTCGCGCCAGTAGCCGCCGTGGGGGACGCCGACGCGGTATTCGGTGCGGGGTACGGGGGTGAAGTTGCAGACGACGAGCACCGTGTCTTGCGGCGATTCACTTTTTCGTAACAGCGAAATTGTGCTGGTGGCGTTGTCGTTGGCGTCGACCCATTCGATTCCGGCGGGATCGTTATCGAGCAGGTGCATGGCGGGCTCGGTGCGATAGAAACGATTGAGTTGCTCCATCCAGGCTTGAGCTCCGCGATGGACTTGATACTGCACGACGTCCCAATCGAGGCTAGAGTCGTGGGCCCACTCGCGAACCTGGCCGAATTCGCAGCCCATGAACATCAGCTTCTTGCCGGGCTGGGCGTACATGTAGGCGAAGAGCAGACGCAGGTTGGCGAATTTCTGCCATTCGTCGCCGGGCATCTTGCCGATCAGCGATCCTTTGCCGTGGACGACTTCGTCGTGGGACAGCGGGAGGACAAAGTTTTCGTGAAACGAGTAGAGGCTGCGGAAGGTGAGGTCGTTGTGGTGATACTTGCGATGAATGGGATCGTTCTGAAAATAGCGGAGCGTGTCGTGCATCCATCCCATATCCCACTTCATGCCGAAGCCGAGGCCGCCGACATAAACCGGCTTTGAGACCATGGGCCAGGAAGTGGATTCCTCGGCCGTGGTCTGAATCTCGGGATGTTCTTTGTAGGCTTCCTGATTGAAGCGGCGCAGGAAGTCGATGGCGTCGAGGTTTTCGCGGCCGCCGTACTTGTTGGGAATCCATTCGCCCTGCTTGCGCGAGTAGTCGAGATAGAGCATGGAGGCGACGGCGTCCACGCGCAGGCCGTCGATGTGATATTTGTCGAGCCAGAACATGGCGCTCGACATCAGGAAGCTGCGCACTTCGGGGCGGCCGTAGTTGAAAATGTGCGTCTTCCAGTCGGGATGGAATCCCTGGCGCGAGTCGGCGTGCTCATAGAGGTGCGTGCCGTCGAAGTAAGCGAGACCGTGCTCGTCGGAAGGGAAGTGCGACGGGACCCAGTCGAGGATGACTGCGATGCCGTGCTGGTGCAGGTAGTCGACCAGGTACATGAAATCTTGCGGCGTGCCGTAGCGGGACGTGGGCGCGAAGTAGCCGGTGGTCTGGTATCCCCAGGAGCCGTAGAAAGGGTGCTCCATTACGGGGAGGAACTCGACGTGGGTGAAACCCAGCTGGCCGACATATTGGGCGAGGCGGGGCGCGGTTTCGCGGTAGGTCAGGGGGCGGTTGTGCTCTTCGGGGACGCGCATCCAGGAGCCCAGATGCACTTCGTAAATTGACTGGGGCGCGCGCAGCGAGTTGCGGGTGGCGCGCTTCTGCATCCACTCTTGGTCGCTCCACTGGTAGTCGAGGTCCCAGACGACGGAGGCGGTGCGGGGAGGTTTTTCGTGCAGCAGGCCGAGCGGGTCGGCTTTATCGACGCGAAATCCTTTGCTGTTCGATTCGATGTGGAACTTGTAGAGCGCGCCGCGAGTCACGCCTGGGATGAAGCCTTCCCAGATGCCTGACGAGCCGCGAGATTTGAGACGATGCGACTTGTTATTCCAGCCGTTGAAGCTGCCCACGACTGAGACGGTGCGCGCGTTTGGCGCCCACACGCTGAAGACGGCGCCGGACTCGCCGTTGTGAGTCACGAGGTGGGCTCCCATCTTTTCGTGCATGCAGTAGTTGCTGCCCTCGTTGAAGAGGTAGAGGTCCTGATCGGTCAGGAGTTGGGGAGTGGCGAGGGTGGGGTCGGGGGTCATAGAGCGACGAGTCGTGTTCGGTGATTAGTGTACCGGAGAACTGCAGGGGAGTCTGTAGTCAGGCCCACCGGCGAAATCAAACAGAAATAAGCGGGTTGCCTGCCATCCCAAACTGCTATGCGGTAATCTAAAGGAGGTGTCACTTCGGTCACTTTGCCGATGGCAGCTTGACCGATAGGGTAAACTGTATGGCCAACGATCGAACTTCCAGGAAAGGACCACACATGGCGACTTCAAGTCCGGTAAAGCGAAAGTCTGCTGAGGACGTCCTCTTGGAGAACTTTGGCGAACTCATCGATTCCGCCGCCGAGAAGATGACTGACAGGGAATTCAAGAAGGCTGAAAAGAAATCTAACGAGCATCTCGATCGCGCTCTTGCAACTCCGAAACGGCGTCGTGAAACTGCCTGATTCTTTCCTGTAGCTCCTCCTTCGAAATGTCTGGCTTCCACTCTTTGATGGCGTCTACATATTCCGGCTCAGCCTCATGACGGCCTTCGTGGATTATCCGCTTGAGCTTTTCCAGTTGCGCGGCACGGACGCGCATTTTGTTTTCGTCCCTGTAACTCTCCTTCCGGAAACCTCGCCAGAATTTCTTCACGCGCTCGCCTTTCGGTACGCAAAACTCCCATTTTAGTGCCGGCTGCCACCAATTGTGCGTTCCAGTCATCTAAATACTGCCCCGGAAGTATTGGGAAATGCGAACGACTGGCGGAGCTTCGCTCGGTCGGCCAGCCGAGAACCTGCCCTGAGCTTGCCGAAGAGGCGACTGTCCACACGGTAAGCGTTTCCGCGAATTTCCCATGCTAGACTGACTGCTCCAGCCATGCCTGCTTTGCGCGTCATTCTTCTTTGGCACCAGCACCAGCCGTTTTATAAGGATCTGGTTACGGGGGAATATCGTCTGCCGTGGACGCGGCTGCACGCGCTTAAAGATTATTACGGGATGGTGAAATTGCTGGACGAGTTCCCCAACGTCCACCAGAACTTCAACCTGGTGCCGTCGCTGATGGTGCAGATTCAGGATTATGTCGACGGGACGGCTCAGGATCCATTTCTACGCGTAGCGGCTACGCCGGCAAAAGATTTGTCGCTGGAGGAGCGGCGGTTTGCGTTGCAGTATCTGTTTCAGGCTAACCCGCAGAACCTGATCGGGCGCTATCCGCGGTATCGCGAGTTGTGGGAACGGTTTCGCGAGCATGGGGATCATCCGGAGCGTGCGGAGCGATATTTTCATCCGCAGGATTTTACTGACCTGCAGGTTCTGTCGCAGATTGCGTGGTTTGACGAGTTCTTTCTGGAAGAGAAAGACGTGGCGGCGCTGGTGGCCAAGGGGCATGGTTATTCTCTTGACGACCAGAAGTTTGTCATCGCGCGCGAGAGAGAGCTGATGGGGTTGGTGCTACCGGCGCATGCCGAGGCGGCGAAGAAGGGATCGATTGAGCTCTCGGCCACGCCGTTTTATCACCCGATTCTGCCGCTGGTGTGCGACACGAGCTCGGGGGCGGTGTCATCGCCGGGATTACCGCTGCCGCAGAACCGGTTTCGGCATCCGGAGGACGCGCGCGAACAACTCACTCGCGGCCTGGATCTGCACGAAAAAGTTTTCGGGCTGCGTCCTAAGGGCGTGTGGCCTTCAGAGGGCAGCGTCTCGGAGGAGGTGCTGGCGATCGCGCATAGCGTGGGCGTGCAGTGGATGGCCACAGACGAAGAGGTGCTGGGGCGGAGTTCGGGGGCGTTCTTCGCGCGCGACGGCACTGGCCGCCTGCCGGCGCATCTCGGGGAGAAACTCTACAACATCCATCGCTACGAGAACGGGTCGGCGGCGATGCACCTCGTGTTTCGCGATCACACGATTTCCGATCTGATCGGATTTGTGTATTCCGGCATGCCTCCGGCACAGGCGGCGCAGCACTTGATTGGCAACATTAAGGAAGCGGCCCGGCCTCTGCTGGCCAAGGGGCGCGATGCGGTGGTGTCGATCATTCTCGATGGCGAGAATGCGTGGGAATACTACCCGCAGTCGGGGCGTGAATTCTTGCGGCGTTTTTACGACGGGTTGCAGCGCGAGCCGGGGGTGGAGGCAGTAACGATTTCCGAGGCGATTGCGCGGCATAAGGATTTCGGCAAGATGACGTCGCTGGTGCCGGGGTCGTGGATTGGGGCAAATTTTAATGTGTGGATTGGCGCGCCGGAGGACAATCGGGCCTGGGATTACCTGCACCACGCGCGTGAGTTTTACGCGCAGCATGCGGCCAGTGCGAGCGAGGCCCAGCGCAAGCTGGCGTTTGAGGAAATCCTGATTGCCGAGGGCAGCGACTGGAACTGGTGGTACGGGCCGGAACATCATTCGGCCAACGACCGCGATTTCGACGAACTTTATCGCAAGCATCTTTCGAACGTGTATCAGGCGCTGGGGGCGGTTCCGCCGGATTCTCTGGCGCAGCCCATCAGCGGGGCGGAGGTGCGTCCGTCGTTTGTGCCGCAGACGGCGTACATACATCCACGAGTGGCGGGCGACAAGGTGCGCTACTTTGAGTGGATGGGCGCGGCGATTTATAACGCCGATCATCGCGCGGGTGCGATGCACGGCAAACAGTTCCTGCTGGATTCGGTGTATGCGGGCATCGATTCCACTCATGTGTATGGGCGGCTGGATTTTATGGGCAACGTTCCGGGGGAAGACTTTGAGCTCGTGGTGAATTTGGAGTCGTGGGCCAGCGGCGAGCAGCGGGCGCGGCGTGTGCTGCGGGTTGAGGCCTCGGTGCACGAACGCAAGTTGAACAGTTGGAAAGTCGAGAATGGGTCGGAGGATGGGGTGAAGGCTTCGTCATCGCAACCCGATGAGCACGTGAAGCTGGCGCTGTTGAGGAACTTTGAATTCAAGTTGCCGCTGGCGTGGCTGTTGGCGACTCCGAGCGCGGGCCCGGCGGACCGCACTGCCGAGCGCAAGCCGGGCGCGGTTGGCGTCGCGGCTACGAGCAAGCTTCGACTTCGGGTCAGCTTGTGGCAGAACCGGCTGCCAGTGGATTCGTTGCCGCTGGAGGGATGGATCGAGTTGCTGGTGGTGAGCGAGGGGGATTTGATTTTCGGGACGTGAAGCCGTCGTCGCAGAAATAAAAAGCCTGAGGCATTTGCCCCGGCTCTTTTCTAGCAGGCTGCTGAAAAACTCATTTTTGCAGCAGAACGCAATCCTCAGGCGCTAAAGCGCGGCTGATTTTAGAGGACTTAACGGCACGACTGAAGTCGTGCCCTTCCCAAAACCTGCCGGAGTTTTTCAGCAGCTTGCTAGAGAACAAAGGCGATCTAGTTGCTGCCGCCGCTCACTGGCGCGGCGACCGGCGCAGGCGTGCCCATGGTCAAGGGGCGATTCAATTCCAACGTGAGTGTGGTGCCGGCGGGCAGGGTCGCGGAGCGGTGTTTCACCAGCCAGTGAACGGTGGTGGAGGTCGCGCCCACGGCGCCACCGATCAGAATTCCGGGGCCACCGCCGATCAGGCCGCCGATGAGCATGCCGCCGGCGGTGCCTCCGCCGGTTTCGAGGGTGTCGCGACGGTCGTGGCCTAGCCCTTTGAACTGGCCTTCCTGATTCACGTCGGCGCCGGGGATGTTGGTGTCGACCAAGGTGGCGTCGAGGTAGTAGCGCTCGCCGGTGGGAAGAATCACAGCCTCGGGAAGAAGTCCGATGGTCGGCTTGCCGGAGATGCGGCGCGGTTCACTCACTTTGGTGACACGGCCTTCGACGGTCGTTCCCACGGGGATCAACGTGTTGCCGTTGATTATGATCGCCTGGCTGACTCTTGCCTGGAAGGGATCGCCGACCCGGTTGCTGAAAGTTGCGAGCGTGGTGTCGAGCCGGACCATCAGGGCGGTGCCTGCGGGCACGGGTGAACTGGTCTGGGCGGCGAGCATCGATGCCAGCAGCAGGCCGGGGAACAGCATCCATTTCAGCGTCGATCTTTTCATGAATCTCGGCATGGGGAACCTCTTGGAATTCCGAACGTTGAGTTAACTCTTAACTGCTAACTGTAGTCCAAGCGGGCGTCGGGGACAATACGCAGGCGGACAGGGAACCAGAGGAGATAAGAGCGCGGCGGCAGTGGCCGAATGGACGGTCCGCAGGCGGAAAGCGGGCGCGAACAAGTGTGTCGAGCGTCACATTGGGTTGATGGGCATCCGATATAATCGTTCGTTTCGCGTTTCGCATGGGCGAGACTTATGCGGGTATTGAAATCATAAAGGCGAGGAAAGAGAACTACCTATGTCAAATATTGCGGCGATTCATGCGCGAGAAGTACTGGACTCACGGGGCAATCCTACGGTGGAAGCGGAAGTGTTTCTGGGGGATGGCTCGATGGGGCGGGCGATAGTTCCGAGCGGCGCGTCGACCGGCGAGCACGAAGCAGTCGAGCTGCGCGACGAGGATACGAACCGGTTTCTGGGGAAGGGCGTGCTCAAGGCGGTCGAGAACGTCAACGGAGAGATTGCCGAGGCTCTGGCGAATTGGGATGCGTTTGATCAGCGCGGGCTTGATGGCAGGATGATCGAGTTGGATGGCACGGAGAACAAGGGACGGCTGGGCGCGAATGCGCTGCTGGCGGTTTCGATGGCGGCGGCGCGGGCGTCGGCGGTGTCGCTGGATATTCCGCTTTATCGGTATCTCGGCGGCGCGGGGGCCAACACGCTGCCTACGCCGATGATGAACATTCTGAACGGCGGGGCGCACGCTGACAATAATGTCGACTTCCAGGAATTCATGGTGATGCCGGTGGGCGCGCCATCGTTTTCTGAGGCGCTGCGCTGGGGCGTGGAAGTTTTCCATACGCTCAAGGGAGTGCTGAAGAAGCGTGGTTACAACACGGCAGTCGGCGACGAAGGCGGATTTGCGCCTTCGGTGAAGTCGAACGTAGAGGCGATTGAAGTGGTGTTGGAGGCGATCTCAAAGGCCGGCTATAAGCCGGGTGAGGAGATTGCTATTGCGCTCGATCCGGCGGCCAGCGAGTTTTTTCAGGATGGGAAGTATGTGTTCAAGAAGTCTGACAAGTCGGCGAAGAGTTCGGACGAGATGGTCGCGTTCTGGGCGAAGTGGGTGAAGGACTATCCCATTGTGTCGCTGGAAGACGGGCTGGCCGAGAATGATTGGGATGGCTGGGGGAAACTGACGAAGGAATTGGGCGGCAAGATTCAACTTGTGGGAGACGATTTGTTTGTCACCAACGTTCAGTTTCTGCAGGAAGGAATCGACAAGGGCGTGGCCAACTCGATTCTGGTGAAGGTCAATCAGATCGGGACGGTGAGCGAGACTCTGGATGCGATTGACCTGGCGCGGCGGAATGGATATACGTCGGTGATTTCGCACCGGTCGGGGGAGACGGAGGATACGTTTATTGCTGATCTCGCGGTGGCGACCGGCGCGGGGCAGATCAAGACTGGATCGGCGTCGCGGACGGACCGGATCGCGAAGTACAACCAGTTGCTGCGGATTGAGGAGGAACTCGCGGGGACGTCGCGGTTTTTGGGGCTGGGGGCGTTGAATTACAAAGGCTAACGTGTGGATGTGATGACTTTCACTCTCGAAATGACGAAGGCGCTTGCGTGGCCCATACGGTGGGGTATTAATCTGAACCCGAAGAGCAATCACGGACGGCTTGATGTGGGTTTTGGAAAGTCTCCGACGAAAGTCCGCAGCACAGCATCCGTTACCGGGAGGTTTTGATGAGGGTGTTTGAGGTTGGTCAGAGTATTCGTATATCGTGTGGGCAATTCAATTGCTGGGTCACGGTGTTTAAGGTTACCGCAGACGGTGTGGAAGTGCAGAATGATAGCGGAGGCCTTTTGCGGTTCGACAGCGAAGGCAAGGGGTATTACATGGAGGAGACGTGTGATTGCCCCGGCCCTTGGTATATAGAACGCGACAGCTCCAGATCACGTTCGACCACGTGAAGCGCTTGGACTGATTGCACCGCAACGCCCTTCAGAATCCCATCTTGTCATCCGCCGACGGACCGTAGGTTGCGGGCACTGGCTTCTCGTTCAAGCGCAGATATACGCCGAGCTGGGCGCGATGATGCACCAGGTGATTCAGGAACATCTGGCGGTAGGCCAGGAAGCGCTCGCCTTCGAAGATGGTCTTGCCTTGGAAGCTCAGCTTCCAGGGTTCTTTCCATGCGGTATCGGGCGTGGCTTGCAGGGCGGCGCGAACTTTAGCCGCGCCTTCATCGAGAGCTTGCACGAGCTGGGCGGAAGACTCGAATGGCACGGGCTTGATGCTGCCGGTGGAAAAATCGTACGCGGGCGTGGTCAAGATTGTTAAGCCGAAGCCGGCCAGTTGCGCCACGTGGGGCGCGAGTTTACCCAGCGGCATCGATTTGGGATGAGGCGCAAAATCTTTCTTGTCGGCGGGGACGCGATCGAGAGTGGTGCGCGTCTTCGCAATCTCGGCATCGAGTTCGGGCAACAGCAATTCACTGATGGGCATGATTTTCTCCGGGATCAAGTATAACCGTGATCCCAGATGACCAGGCGGCGCCGCAAATCTGTGAGGAAAATAAGAATTCAATCCGAACGGCAGCCTGCCGAATCTAATGCACCATGCGCAATCGAAGAGGCATCATCGGGTTCATCGCGGTAATTCAGTCGGTTCTTTTTCTGGCGCACTTTTTTCTCTATGAGACGTGGGCGTTTTCTCCCGCAGGAGGCGGCACTACGGGCACCCTTTCGGTGAAGCTGCTGCTCGGTGTTCTGTCGGTGAGCTTTGTAGCTGCGTCAGTGCTAGCCTTTCGCTTCACAAATCCTGCGTTGCGGGCGTTTTACAGGGGCGCGGCGGTCTGGCTGGGTCTGCTGACTTTCCTTTTTGTTGCGGCGGTTCTCTCCTGGACCATCTTCGGGGTGGCGCGTTTGGCGGGGGTGAGCTTGAACTTTCATCGCGTGGTGGAAGTTCTGTTCGGCACCGCGGTCGTGGTTGGCCTCTTCGGAGTTTTCAACGCCAGCTGGACGCGAATCACGCGTACGACGGTGCGGCTGGCGAACCTTCCTGAGGCTTGGCGCGGACGAAAAGCCGCGCTCATCAGCGATCTCCACTTGGGTCATGTGCGCAACGGCAATTTTCTGCGGCGCATGGTGGCGAAGATTTTGCGGGAAGAGCCGGACGCGATTTTTATTGCGGGCGATTTGTTTGACGGCACGGCCATTGACGCGGGACGAGCTGCTGAGCCGCTGAATAAGTTAGCGGCCCCGCAAGGCGTGTATTTTGTCGCGGGAAATCACGAGCAGTTCGGCGACGACGGTAAATACCTTCGCGCCGTTGCGGCGGCCGGGGTTCGCGTGCTCCACAATGAGAAAGTGGAAGTGGACGGACTGCAGATTGTCGGCGTGCCTTACCGGAATGCGACGCAGGACGGGCATTTGGCGTCGGTGCTGCATCGGGTGCGCCTGGATCGGGACCGCGCCAGCATTCTGTTAATCCATGCTCCTGACCACCCGGCGGTTGCCGAGGCGGCCGGCGTTTCTCTGCAACTCTCTGGGCACACGCATCTGGGACAGTTTGTCCCCTGGAGTTGGTTCGCGCGGAGGATGTATCGGCAGTTCGTATACGGCCTCAGCCGGATTGGGAAGATGCAGATTTTTACTTCGAGTGGCGCGGGAACCTGGGGGCCGCCGCTGCGGCTGGGGTCGAATCCGGAAATAGTGATGCTGGAATTTCAATAGGGCGGGCTGTGAAGTGGGACTTGCTAGTCTCGTGGCAGCGCTCGCCTCGCTGCGCTTGGCGGGACGGGCGAAGGCGCCCCTCCCCACACCAGCAAACCTGTTCGAGCGGCTACAGATAGTAAACTGGCCCTATGACTCGTCCTAAACCACTCATTCTTACCATTCTTGACGGCTGGGGATATCGCGCCGAAACCAAAGCCAACGCTATCGCGCTTGCGCGTAAGCCGACTTACGACCGGCTGCTGCGGGAGTATCCCAACACGCTCATTCATACCAGTGGGCCGTTCGTCGGGCTGCCCGAGGGGCAGATGGGAAACAGCGAGGTTGGGCATCTGAACATGGGCGCGGGGCGCATCGTGCACATGGACATCACGCGCATTGATTTGATGATCCAGAACGGGGAACTGTTTTCGCATCCGGTACTGCTCGACGCCATGAAGCATGCGCGCGCGGGCGAGCGACGGTTGCATCTGTTCGGACTCATTTCTGACGGAGGGGTGCACTCGCAGCAGGCGCATCTTTACGCGCTGTTGAAGATGGCGAAGCAGAACGGGCTGGATCGAGTTTTGGTGCATGCCTTCATGGATGGGCGGGACACTCTGCCCACCAACGGCGCAGGATATCTCGAACAGCTTCAGCAGAAAATGCGCGAGTACAACTGCGGCAAGATCGCGACGGTGAACGGCCGCTACTACGCCATGGACCGCGACCGGCGCTGGGAGCGCATTGCTAAAGCTTACAACGCGATGGTTTTCGCGGATGCGGAGGGCGGTAAGTATGCCGATCCGGTGCAGGGGATGAAGGATTCTTACAACCGGGGAGTCACCGACGAATTCGTAATTCCATTTGTTTGCGACGACCCGAAAAACGCGGGCGGGGGCGCCCGCGCCACAGGCACGATTCGCGATGACGACGCGTGCATTTGTTTCAATTTTCGCGCGGACCGGGTTCGCCAGATCACGCGGGCACTCGCTCGCAACAGCGGACTGAACGGCCAGGGAGGCAGCGATCTGCCCGGCGCGGCCGATCTCGACGCCACGATCACCCGCGACCGGGTGCCGAAGAATCTGCGCTATGTCTGCATGACGCGGTACGACAAGAATTTCGACCTGCCGGTGGTGATTCCGGCAGAGTCGATGGCGAACATTCTGGCCAACGTGATGGGCGGGATGAATATGCGCAACCTGCGCGTGGCGGAAACCGAGAAGTACGCGCACGTCACATACTTTTTCAATGGCGGCGTGGAACAGCCGTTCCCTGGCGAAGAGCGCGTGATGGTGCAATCGCCCAAGGTCGCGACTTACGATCTGAAGCCGGAGATGAGCGCCGCGGGCATTGCCGACGCTGTAGTCAAGGCCACCGAGGACGGCACGTTCGACGTGATGATTGTGAACTTTGCCAATGCAGATATGGTCGGGCACTCGGGCAAGATCGAGCCCACGGTGAAGGCGGTCGAAGTGGTCGATGCCTGCCTCGGCCGCATTGAAGCTGCGGTGCGTGCTAAAGGTGGAGCAATGCTGATCACCGCCGATCACGGCAATGCCGAGTTGATGATCGATCCAGCGACGGGCGGACCGCACACGGCGCACACTACGAATCCTGTGCCTTTTATTGTGGTGTCGGAAAACGCGGGGCAGTTCACGCTCAAGCCGAACGGATCTCTGCGCGATATTTCTCCGACTATGCTCGGAATGCTGGGGGTCGACGAGCCGAAGGAGATGACGGGGGCGGATCTGCGGGTTCAGGTGAAGGGCTGAAAGCTCCTAACCGCGGAGAGCGCAAAGGAAAGGGCGCGGAGATCGCTGAAAGACGAATTAACGAACCGACTATATTTGGTGTCTTTCGGGGACGGACAAGCTGGGACGGACAAGCTAGTTCGCCAGCAAAGCCGGCGCCGTGGCCAGTAGTCCGGCCGCCAACTCCAGGTCGTGCAGGTCTTCGCGGCTGAAATCCTTCGCGTGGCGTGCGTCCAGGCCCTTACGCGAAATCTGAATCACGCCCACTACGGCTGAATCGCGATCCAGGATCGGTACCGACATGAGTTTCTGAATGGGCGACGGAGCGACCGCGTCGATGGCGTCGTTGGAGCCGGGTTTGATGGTCTCAAAGATACTGGCGTGTTTTACCCGCGCGAAATTGTTGAAAATCTCAGCCTTCTTGCTCAGCGCAGTGTGCGCGGCCACCGCTTTGCTGGATAACGGAATCGAACCTGACGTGCGCAAGTATTCGGGAAACACAAAATGAAGCAACCCGCCCTCCAAGCGCATGAGAGCCACTTCGGTGTACTGCACCTGAAAAATCTTGGCCAGGACCATGCAGAGGTCCAGCGCGGAAACGCCCTCGCCCAGCACGGAACCCAGGGGGAGTAGATGCTCGGGAAGTACGATTTCTTCCATCATCCCGTGATCGTTGTTTTGGGTCATAGTCAGCCCGCAATCTCCGTTTGCACGAAGGAACTTAAACTGTATCGCACTTTGCGCGCCATAAGGTACTACCCAAAGTAACGGATCGCCCTCGGATAAGTCGTGTGTTTTCAGTGGAACGGCAAACCAAAGTCGGTGTCCCGCACCGGATCAGGCGAAATCGGAGCCGCCGCAAACCATCAAGCCGTGACAGTTTTTGTCAATTGCCTCAATCCTGGTGCGGTCTGCCGTCGCATTCCGGGCTTCGGCGTTTCTTCCGGCCCACAAACTCATTTACACTTCCGCTTATGAACAATCCGGCGCAACCCAACGTGCAGTTAACCAACGGCTCCGACTACCGCGAGAATTATGCCAACAGCGTGCAGATGCGCGTCAACATCTGGGACTTCTTCCTGGTCTTCGGCACATTGCAGCAACAAACCGAAACTCATGTCGAGATCAAGAACTTCGAGGGCATCTACCTAAGCCCGCAACAGGCCAAGGCGCTGCTCGGACTGCTGCAGCAAAACGTGGCGGGCTACGAGAGCGCCTTCGGCGAGATCAAGCTTGACCCGCGGATGGGGCAGCAAGGGCCGGTACACTGAGCGGCCGTCGACTTGGCGGTAGAGACGTTGCGTGCTACCTCTCCGCCCGGGGCATTGCGGACGGCGGCGGAGAGAAGTTGCAGGCTATCTGTCCGGGGATAGAATGACTTCTCCCATGCGATCTCCCAGCCCGCATCCTGCCTACGTGTTCGCCGTCATTTTTATTGTGATTTTTCTGCTGCACGTTCCGCTGCTACAGCTTCCATACTTCTGGGACGAAGCGGGATACTACGTTCCCGCCGCCCGCGACCTGCTGCTCGACGGGAGCCTGATTCCCCATACGACAATATCGAATGCGCATCCCCCGCTGGTGATGGCCTGGATCGCGCTGTGGTGGAAATGCGTGGGCTTCGCGCCGCTGGTGACGCGCTCGGCGATGCTGATGGTGGCTGCATTCTCGCTGTTGGGAGTGTTTCGCCTGGCCCAGCGCGTGGCGAATACGCAGGTGGCGATTGCTTCTACGTTGTGCACGGCGTTGTATCCGGTGTTCTTTGCGCAGAGCTCGCTGGCCCAGGTGGATCTGGCGGCGGCGGGGCTGATCTTCTGGGGGCTGTGTGCTTATCTGGAGGAACGTCCGGTCGCGGTGGCGATCTGGTTCTCGCTGGCCGCGCTGGCCAAAGAAACTGCGATTCTCGCGCCGGCAGGGCTGGCGTGCTGGGAGGGTGTGCGTGTCGTCGCGCCTCAGCGGTTCGTACCGCAAGGCTGGAGGAACTTTGTGGCGACAGCCGTCACGGGTGGTCCGGCCGAGCGAAGCTCGACCGCCGCTTCGCGCATTCTTCCGCTCTTAATCCCGATGCTGCCGCTGGCCCTGTGGTACGCCTATCACTACGCGCGCACCGGATACGTCTTCGGCAATCCTGAGTTCTTTCGCTACAACGTCGCTGCCACTCTCAACCCTTTGCGATTTTTGCTGGCACTGGTTCTGCGCCTTTGGCAGGCCTTCGGCTATATGCATTTGTGGCTGCTGACTCTGGGGATGCTGCTGGCGATGATGCTGCCTCCTGTGAAAGATGACGGAGTCGAGCGCTCGCGCATCGCGATCCCGGTGCAGATCGTTTTTCTTGTAGTCGTGAAGGTGTACGTGGTGGCGATGGCTTTGATCGGCGGCGCTGTGCTGGCGCGTTACATGCTGCCGACGGTGCCTCTTGTGATCATCGTTGCAGTCTCGACACTGCGCCGGCGATTACGCTACTGGCCCGCAGCTGTCGCCGTGGTTGCGGTCGCATTCGTGGCCGCGTGGTTCTGGAATCCGCCTTACGGATTCTCGCCGGAAGACAATCTCGCGTACCGCGATTACATTGTTCTGCACCAGGACGGCGAGCGTTTTCTCGAGGCCCGCTATCCCATGGCGCACGCGCTCACGGCCTGGCCTGCTTCGGACGAACTCGCCCGTCCCTGGCTCGGTTATGTGACGCGCCCGGTGCAGGTCGTGCGGATCGAGGATTTTTCTTTGGAGGAAGTGCTGTCGGCCGCGGACTTCCGCTCGCACTTCGACGTCGCGCTGGTGTTCTCAACGAAATATGAGCCCGCGCATCCGCTGCTGGATCGCTGGAAGATCTGGACAGATTTGAAGCGGCGATTCTTCGGCTTCCACCGCGACTTGCCGCCGGCGGCTGTAGCGCGAATTCTCGGTGGGCGGGTCGTGTTCTCGGAAGATCGAAAAGAGCAATGGGTTGCGGTGATCGAGATGGAGCAAATGCAGCGTGTGGAGGACGCGGGAGCCGGGGATATTGGCTCCCGCTTGCACGCCCAGTCCTCCCCGCCTATTTCCCGATCGCGCTCAGCACCGCATCGTTAATGGCATAGACAGTGCCGTCGGCGCCGATCACGGTAGGCGTATAGGCTTCTCCGATGCCGCCGGAGAGCTTGATCACCTCGGACAATTTATTCGTTGTAAGGTCCCAGCGATAAAGCTTGCCGTCTTCGCTGTTGACGATCACCGACTTGGTGAACGGATCGACGGCTGCGGTATTGATGCACCACTCGCGCACCGCTCCGGGGAAAGTCGGGAAGTTCGGATCGCGGGTGCGGCCGAGTTGGCTGATCACCGCCCGCATCACCTTCGTAGTCGGAATCACGGGATCGTCCTGGCTGGCGTTGGGATCGAGAATGGCAACGCGATTGTGCCCGTCTCCGGTATTGACCGAGGCATAGTTGTTGTATTTGGTCATGACCAGATACGTGGAGTGGCCGTGATAACTGGCGACCAGCGAGGCATCGACAATCGAGGCAGTGTCGTCCCAGCCGAAGCTGCCGGGAATCTTCTGCTGCGAAAGATCCGAGTTGAAATGCAGCAGCCAGCCGCGGTCGTTGTGATCGGGGAAGGGATTTTCGAGGACGCCGTAGTACACATCGCCATCGGGACCGACGGTGGGAGTCGCGCTACTTTCATCGGTCATGGTCGCGTCCAGGCCGGAAGCGGGATCGGTGAGGCGCACTTTGTTGATGACCGCCAGCGTGGTGCTGTTCAAGGCGAGCAGGTAGCCGAATCCAAAATCACCGCTGCTGACAGCGACGTAGACGATGCTGCCATCGCTCGACAGGGCGGGGGCGCAACTCATCGACACTTCCGTGATCGACGGATCCCCACTGAGGCTGGTTGCCGCGACCCAGGTTACCTTACCGCTGGGGGTAATGCGAGCCAGGCCGCTCTGTAATCCGATCGGCGTGGGGCCCACAGCCAGGAAGCCGAAGAAAACATTTCCGCTCGCGTCTGTCGTCAAAGGAGTGTTGACGAGCACATTCTGCTGATAGGCCAGAGGGTCTGCCAGATAGTTTCGCGCCCCGTAGAAGTACAGCCGATTGACACTACCCTTGGCCAGGTCAGGATTTTTTCGCACCAACAGGCGGCCGGCGATGTCCGGGACCAGGAGCCGGTCGCCGTCGAGCGCGGGACCAAGACCGGGCAGAAAAGCCGCGGTGGGCGCGGTGTATCCCGTACTCTGCCTCCACAGAAGCGCGCCTGTGGCGCCGTTATGCGCTTCGACCCGGAACTTGTCGGGACCGGTCTTGACGGGCACGATCACCGTGTTGGCCGCGGTCACCAGGGGTGAGCCGTAGTGGATGAAAATTTCTCCGGTCGGAGGAGCCAGGTCCACCGGCACTTGCCAATGAATCGTGCCGAACGGTTGCGAGGCCACGGAGGAGACGCCGGTGTGTTGCGCGTCGTGCGAATGGGACGCCCACAGGCCGGCCTGGGCGACGACGCGCTGGGTGGTGAACATGCAGACGAGGCCAAGCATAAGCGCAGGAAGGGCGAGCCTGGATGCTGGAAGCGGCGGGTGCGACATGAAGTCCTCCAAGGTTTGATCACACACTACCAAAACAAGAAATCGCCATTGTTAGCGAATTGTAAAAAGACGCCAACACCCGGCTCCTCAACGATCGTGAGGTGTTATTTGTGCATGAGATGGCAGGAGTGGGTTTTGATCACGAGCCAGACCTCTCGGCCGCGGGCAAGTTGCAGTGCATCGCGCGCGGCCAGCGTGAGGTGGACTTCCATCTCGACTCTGCACTTCACGCGCGCCGAGACGATTACGTCGCGCTGTTCAAGTGACGCGATGCGTCCTGGGATCACGTTGCGGGCGCTCAGGCCTACCGGCGGCGCCGTTGCCAGCAGAATGTCGCCCGCGCGGATTCCCACGCGCAGCGCCGAGCCCACGCCTCCGCGCACTAGCGGGGTTTCGAGCACCACCGGGGCGCCGTCTCCTGCGATTCGGCAGGACATGGTTCCGCGCTCCGGGTGTACGGAATCTACAATGGCGTCGAAGATGTTTTCGAAGCCCACCAACTGCGCGACCGTTTCCTGCAGCGGGGCTGTGATGACTTCGTGGGGCGTGCCCTGGGCTACGATGCTGCCGGAGTCGAGGACGATGACGCGCTCGCCCAGCGCGAAGACTTCCTCGCGGCTGTGGGTGACATAAAGGATAGGAATGCGGTGAGCCTGGTTCCACTGGCGAAGATCGTCAATGATCTTCGATTTTGTGGCCGCGTCGAGCGCCGCCAGTGGCTCGTCGAGGAGAAGCACGGCGGGGTCGGTCACCAGGGTTCGCGCTAACGCGGTTCGCTGACTTTCTCCACCGGAAATCTCTCGCGGGTAGCGCTGCGCCAGATGTGGAATTCGAAACGCTTCTAGAATCGCGGACGTTTGTGTCGCCCTCTCCCCCTGCGGCAAGTGCGCGAGGCCGTATTGGACGTTCTGCTCCACCGTGAGATGCGGGAACAGCGCGAGGTTTTGAAACACGTATCCGACGCGCCGTTTCGCCACAGGAGTGTCGGTTCGCTCCGCCACATCGAACAACACGCGGTTGCCGATGGAAATGCGTCCCGAGTCCGGTGTGGTCAATCCGGCAACGCAATCGAGCAGAGTTGTCTTGCCCGCTCCGGATGGGCCAAAGAGGATGGTGAATCCGGGCGCGGCCTGGAACTCGACGTCCAGAACAAACTCCTGGGCCTGCGCCGCGAAGTGCTTGCGGAATCGGGCAGAGAGCAGCGGGCCGGATGGTTGGTGATCCGTTGCGGATTCGGCTTCGTGCATGCGCGGGTCGCTCATATCGCAGTCAGTTTACGGGTCCGATAACCCACGCCTTGCGATTGACGCCATAGACCACGGCCAGCACGGCGAAGCTGAACGCGAGCAAGAGCAGTGCGGTCTCATTGGCCGCGGCGTAGTCGGAAGACTGCACGCGGTCGAAGATATCGATGGAAACGGTTCGCGTGACCCCGGGAATATTTCCGCCGACCATCAGCACGACGCCGAATTCGCCCATGGTGTGAGCAAAGCTGAGAGCGGCGCCGGTAATCAGTCCGGGAACCGAAAGGGGCGCGATCACGCGAAAAAAAGTTCGCAGCGGGGAAGCGCCCAGGGTTGCCGAAGCCGCAATCAGCTTGCGATCCACAGCGGCGAAAGAGGCGGCGAAGGGCTGCACGGCAAACGGCAGACTATAAAGGATGGAACCGATTACCAGCCCGCTGAATGTAAAGGCCAGCGTGTGGCCGGTGAGCGCGATCCACCAGCGGCCTAGCGGACTGCGCGGTCCGAGCGCAACCAGGACATAGAATCCCAGCACCGTCGGAGGAAGCACGATGGGCAACGCCACCACGGCCTCGATCAGAAACTTCCAGCGCCTGCGGGAAAAGGCAATCCAGTAGGCGATGGGAAGACCTAGCACCAGCAATGCGGCGGATACCGTGACCGCGAGTTGCAACGTCAGCCAGAAGGCTTGCCAGTCGATTGCCATGAGCGTTTGCGGTTCGGTGGAACCCGCTTAGTCCTCACTTCCAGCATCCGCGGGCGAGACACCGGCGCTACGAAAAACTCTAGTTCTGCGGCAGCGTGAAGCCGTACTTCCGAAGCTGCTCCGCAACTTCTTTCGACTTGATGTACTCCAGGAACTGCGCCGCTTCTTTTTTGTGCTGGGAATGTGACAGCACAATTGCTCCCTGCGCCAGCGGGGGATAAAGGTCCACCGGAACTTCCCAATATCGTCCTTTGCCGCGCATTGCTGGCGCGACGGCGTGTGCTAGCGCCACGAAACCTGCCTGCGCGTTGCCCGATTCAACGAACTGCGCCGCCTGCGAGACGTTTTCGCCCAGCACCAGGCGATCTGCAACGTGATCGTACACCCCGGCCTTCTTCAACGCGGCCACAGCGGCCCGGCCATAGGGAGCATGCTGCGGATTGGCGATGGCAATCTTCTTTACCGAAGGATCGAGCAGAACCTTGATGCCTTGATGCTCAACGTCGAGCGGGGAATCCGCCGGAACCCAGAGCACCAGCTTTCCGACCGCGTATTGATACAGACTTGGCCCGTCGGCTGCGCCCGCGGCAATCAGCTGACGGGGATAATCCATATCCGCGGAGAAGAATAGATCGAACGGGGCTCCGTTCTGAATCTGCTGCGTGAGAGCGCCGGAGGCTCCGAACGACAGCTTCACCTTCACGCCGGTCTTTTTCTCGTAGGCGTCGCCGATTTCTTGCAGCGCTGTGCTCAAATCGGCCGCGGCGGCCACGACAAGTTCGGGAGCGTTTTGCTTCTCCTGTGCACGTCCCCGGGCCGCACTCAGAACCATGCACGCCGCCAGCAGTGTGCACGCAACTGACCTCGCGTCATTGGCATTCCATCTCAAGGTTGCCTTTCGATTCCTGGATTCCGGCCACGGAGAACAGATTGTACAGGTTTGGTGCATCTGCGTGGAGCGCAGCCACAGAAGCGGTTTTTCCCAAAGTGGTCCAAGTACGGCCCGAAATGACGCTTTAGCGTTGCTTCGCTGGCGTCTCCTCCCGATACTGGCAGGTGAGTGTCATCATGCCAAGTGGGCGTTGGGTTTTTGCGTCGCGAGTTCTGGTCCTTATTCTGATTTGCTTCTCCGTTGTTTCAATCGTTCAAGCGCAAGGCGCGAAGCAGACCATTCCTCAAACTCCCATCTCCGACGTCGATGCCGACCACGTCAAAGAGCGCAACGAATGGTTTTTGCGGGGCCGTCTGGTTCGTGGGAAAGACTCGGCTGAACTTCGCCGACGGGCCTATCAAGCCAAGCTCTTGATGCGTTCGCAGCGCGCCGCGGCACTCGGCACGGTTTTACCTGCAACGTCTGGCGCCAATGGAGCAGTCTCGCTCTCGTCGGGCTCGTGGGTACCGTTGGGCCCGATGCCCCTGGCCTCCGATGCGACGGGCAACGGCACGCAGGACTATCACCAGGTGTCGGGACGCGCGACCGCGGTCGCCATCGATCCCGCCGACCCGAGCGGCAACACCGTCTACATCGGCGGGGCGCAAAGCGGAGTGTGGAAGTCGACCAATGCGGCGAACAACACACCTGACAGCGTTGCGTGGGCGCCCGTCACCGACAATCAAGCCACGCTTTCGATCGGCGCGATTGCGATCCAGCCCGGCAACACGGACCCCGCCAAGAGCGTGATCCTGGCCGCCACCGGGGAAGCGGATAATTCCGGGGACTCTTATTTTGGTCTCGGCATCCTGCGCTCCGCCGACGGCGGCACTACATGGTCGCTGATCACCCACAGTGGCGGGCTCTCGTTCAGCGGTCTGGGCGGGACGCGCATGGCCTTCAGCACGGCCAGCGGACAGACCAACACGGTAGTTGCGGCGATGGCCACCACATCGGAAGGCATGGTCGACGGCGCAGTCACCGCCAATACCTCGCGTGGTCTTTACACTTCGCTCGATGCCGGACTCACCTGGACCTACGACGCGCTGCTTGATCCGGGCGGCGCAACCGATGCGACCTCCGCCACATCGGTCGCCTACAACGCTGGCGCTGGACTATTCTTTGCCGCGGTTCGTTACCATGGCTTGTATTCCTCGCCCGACGGAGTTAGCTGGACTCGTCTCGCCGTCCAGCCGGGTGGCGCGTTGCTCAGCACCGCGGCTTGCCCACCGCAATCCGCTTCGAATGAGTACGCGTGCCCCTTGTATCGCGCGGAGATCACGGTGGTCCCGGGTCGCAACGAGATGTATGCCTGGTTCATTTCCCTGGCTTCGAACGGCAGTCCCGTGGATGGTGGAATCTGGCAAAGTTCAGACAGGGGCGCGTCGTGGACATCGATCTCCGATAGTGCCATCACGAATTGCGGCGACTTCTACGGCTGCGGCGTTCAACAAGGCTCTTACAATTTGGAATTGATGGCTGTTCCAAGCGGAGCTGCGACGGATTTGTACGCCGGAGCGATCAATCTCTACAAGTGCCACATCACGACAGCGAATCCCTCCTGCTCCGCGTCGCCGTTCATGAATCTCACACACGTCTACGGATGCGATCCCATTGGCGCGCCTGCCCACGTGCATCCTGATCAGCATGCCATGGCTTATGCGATTCCGTCTTCGGGCAGCGACTCGGGCAACGCGCTGCTGTATTTCGCCAACGACGGTGGCATTTACCGCGCACTCGACGGATTCGCGGGCCTCAACAGCGGTTCCTGTTCGGGCACGAATCAGTTCGACGACCTCAACCAGAA
>Ga0207088_1011_pt3 | contig 30738 bp, 25 predicted proteins | sample Alteio_BWMinHeat_52_FD_153564 | JGI IMG/M metagenome (GOLD analysis project Ga0207088, IMG submission 153564) | Enriched cells from forest soil in Barre Woods Harvard Forest LTER site, Petersham, Massachusetts, United States -... | ecosystem: Environmental > Terrestrial > Soil > Temperate forest >... | reverse complement strand
AAGACGGCTTTCTTGATTGCAATGGCCAATCTCATCGTCTCAGCCCTTGCAGCGCTTATGATTTTCCCTATCATTTTTACCTTTAATTTCCCAGCTGCAGAAGGTCCAGGACTTCTCTTTAAAACCCTTCCCGTACTCTTTGCCAAACTCCCGGGCACCCTGCTAATTTCAACAGTTTTTTTCCTGCTTGTCGTCTTTGCAGCGCTCACTTCAACAATCTCAATTATGGAGGTGCTTGTTGCAACAGTTAGCGAAATATATGGCTTTACTAGAGGGAAGGCTGCGCTTCTCATCATGAGCGTCACCTCTCTTTTAGCCATTCCAAGCGCAGCTTCAGGCTCAGGGGTGATCTTTCCGGAGTGGGCCGCCATCTTTGGTAAAACATTTTTTTCAACAATCGATGATTTGACCTTTTCCTGGATTTTGCCTCTCAATGCCCTCTTTACCGCCCTCTTTGTGGGCTATGTATTAGAAAAAAATGAGCGCCGCTCCTCTTTTGAGGGGGGGTGTAGCTGGATGTTTCTTTACCAGCCCTGGCTCTTCCTTCTCAGGGTTGTTATTCCTCTAGCCATTACTATTATTTTGCTTACACAGTCGGGCATTATTGACATCGACCTCCTTTTTAGATAAAATATCCTATCCAACAAGAGGAGAAATCATGGCAAAAAAAAACCTTAAGATACATAGCGAGAATATTTTACCTATTATTAAGAAATGGCTCTATTCCGATAAAGATATCTTTATTCGCGAGCTTGTCTCCAATGCATGCGATGCGATCTCAAAACTCCTCATCTTAAAAGAGAGGGGGGAAGCATCTCCCCTTGAAAATGAATCTCCCTCTATCCAAATCCAGATTGATAAAGAGAAAAAAACTCTCACTTTTACTGATAATGGGATTGGCATGGATGCGGAAGAGGTTGAAAAATACATTGCCCAGCTTGCTTTTTCCGGGGCTGAAGAGTTCCTCGCAAAGTATAAGAGCGATAAACAGGAGGATCAGATTATTGGTCATTTCGGGCTTGGATTCTACTCGGCATATATGGTTGCAGAGCATGTAGATATCCAGACTCTCTCCTATAAGGAGGGGGCAGAGGCAGTATCCTGGTCTTGCGATGGATCTTCGGAGTATGAGCAGGAAAAAGGGATACGTGAGAGAAGAGGTACGGAGATCGTCTTGCATCTCGCACCTGGTGAAGAGGAGTATTTAGAGGCTTCGAGAATAGATGAGATTTTAAAAAGATACTGCGCCTTTCTCCCCTACCCAATCACCCTCAATGACTCTTGCATCAATGAGACACCCCCTCTCTGGATGAAACCCTCAATGGAAGCAACAGATAAAGAGTATATAGACTTTTACCATAAACTCTATCCCATGGAACCCGATCCTCTTTTCTGGATCCATCTTAATGTCGATTACCCATTCAATCTTAAAGGGATTCTCTACTTCCCAAAAATCTCTAAGGATGTCGATCTAAAAAAAGAGACGATCCGTCTCTTTTGCAACCGTGTCTTTGTTTCCAACCATTGCAATGATATCCTACCCGACTACCTCACCATTTTGCGCGGAGCAATCGATAGTCCTGATATTCCCCTGAATGTCTCGAGATCCTCCCTCCAGATGGATCGCACTGTCAAACAGCTTGGCTCCCATATCTCTAAAAAGATCTCCGATAAACTAACGAGCTTATACACGACCGATAGAGAGAAATTTCTTACCTACTGGGAAGATATTGAACTGATTATCAAATATGGCGCCCTGCAGGATGAGAAATTTTATGAGAGAATCAAGGATTTTCTTGTCTTTAAGACAAACCAGGAGGGCTACTCCACTATTACAGAATACTTAGAGCGCAATAAAGAGAAGATGGGCAATACGATCTACTATGCCCATCCCGAACACGCTGATGGACATTTTTTTAATCTTTTCCGCGAAAAAGGGATTGAAGTTCTTTTTACTCGCCCCATGATGATCGATAATGCCCTAATCAGCAGTTTGGAGCATAAGCAGAGCGTCAAGTTTAAACGCATTGATGCCGATTTGGGAGAGGCTCTTCTTGACCCTGAAAGAGAGAGAACCCTTCTTGATGCAGAGGGAAAGACAGAGAGAATACGGATGGCCGAATTCTTTAAGTCCAAGCTTAACTTTACCGAGATCGATGTCGAAGCAAAGAGCATTGCCTCTGAGAGCTTGCCTGCCCTTTTAGTGATTGAAGAGCAGCAGAGACGCCTTCGAGAGACTCTTTCCTATCATGGCAGAGGGGAGATTCCTGATATTGTTAAACCAAAGTTTGTGATCAATACAAATAGCAAACTCATTCAATCGATCTATGCAATGGAGCTGAAAAATCCGGCCCTTGCAAAGGATCTGGCCAATCATGTCTATGATACAGCGCGGCTGGCACAACGAGAGCTCTCCCCCTCTCAGCTGAATGAGTATATTGCACGCAGCAATGAGATCCTCTCCCAGCTCAGCACTTAACTAAACAAGCTCGGAAAGGGATTAAAGCAAAGATGCAAAGAAATAGGGAAATAGCAGGATAGGCAGGATGAGCAGAATAGATTTATAATATTGTGATTAACTGTCCTAGACAAGACTTGATCTGACAGCTGAATTAAAGATATTATTATTATCTTGCCCATCCTGTTATTATTATTTTTAGCCTAAATGGGGTTGCCCTGAGAAAACTCTCTTATGATCCAAAAAAATCCTTAATCTCGGTCATGTAGGCCTGCGTTAGGCGAGCCATGCAAAGCGCCTCTGTCCTTCCCGGGAAAGAATCCCATTGCCCTTTAGGGCCGGGTTCTTCAATTACTCTTGGTACACTTTAAGGCTGGGTGCTTCAATTAACCATCATCTTTTAGGCTGCAGCTGGTGGGTAGCAACGGATAGTGGCCAGCAAGTAGGCTTAATGTTGCCTCTAAAAAATCTTTGTCCTTTTGACATACTCCAACGATTAAAATCGTTGGATTCTAGATTCAAACAGCAATTGCCAATTTATTTGGTCTTACATCGCCTAGCCTAAGAGTTGATGTCCCAACTCTAAAAATATTTTTCGCAGCATTAATATCTCTATCATGCTCTGTACAACATACCTCACAACACCAACTTCTCACTTTTAAATCCAAATCTTTGATCGCATGACCACAAGATGAACATGTCTTAGAAGTAGGCTCAAAACGATCTATTAGATGGACTATCTTGCCTCGTTGCTCGGCATAATTCTTTACGATTTGCAAAAATGAATGAAAGCCTAAATCATTGATTTTTCTTCCATACCTTTTTTTCATTGCATTAAGATTGAGATCTTCAAAAAAAAGTGCATCATATCTTGAAATGAGCAACCTTGCTTGCTCAAAATGAAAGGCTCTTCTTTGACGAAAAACTTTCCGATGAAGGCGAGCTACCACTAAATGTGCTTTTTTTCTTTGATTACTACCTTTTTGTTTACTGCTTACCTTGCGATGCGCATGTTTCAGTGCTTTTTGTTGCCGTTTAAAAAATAAAGGGGACTCTATCTTCTCTTCATCAGAGGAAGTACAAAATGTGATAAGCCCAAAATCAAATCCTGCGTTTTTACCCGTCATAGATTCTTGAACTTTTTCATTTTTTACCTCACATGAGAAGCACAGATAAATGTCCCCCAAAGAATCTCTTTTGATGGTTAATGTCTTGATCTCTCCTTGAATCGTTCGAGATTTAAAAAATTTATACTTTTCCTTCCCGATGCGAATGCAATGATCTTCAAAGAGTTTATAGCCTGCTTGTTTAAGAGTGAAAGATTTATATTTACGTGCCGGCTTGAAGCGAGGTGGACATACCTTCCACTCTCTTTTTTTTCTGAGTGCATCAAAAAAACGCTTATATCCTTTATCAATACGTTCTGCAATCTCTTGCAAAGCTTGAGAACCTAATTGATTCCAATGACAGAATCGTTGGAATTGTTTTAACTTTGTGAGATGTTTTTGTAGCCGGTAGAGAGGGATATAGCTTTTATAGAAGCGATAAAAACATTTCTGCAGGGCAAGCAAATGATTGTAGACACTCGATGCAATTTCAATCAGCCGATGCAGCTTTTTGTTTTTCTTGGATCTATAGAGTTTAAATACATATGTTCTTTTCATCGATTCTTTTGTTCTTCAATATATCGCTTAATTGTCTCTTCTGAGAGATGGCCGACGCTTTCGTAATAATAGGAACGTGTCCACAAAGTAGGAAGTCGGCTTCTCAAATCTTGAAATTCTAAGCGCATCATACGAGATGTATACCCCTTTAGCTGTTGTACAATATAATGAGGACTATCAGTTGGAGAGGCTTTTACAAATAAATGTATATGATCTGGCATGACTTCCATTTTTTCAATGATAATCTGCATTTCCTCGCTTTTTTTGAGGAGAAGTTCTTTTAATCTGACTTCTTTTTTATCAATCAGTACTTTACGACGATATTTTGGACACCAAATTAGATGATAAGCAATGTTATAGATGGCTTTATTACTATGAGTCCAACGCTTTTGCATGCTATCAAATTAAAGAAACATTATGTATATGGCAATTACATAATGAAAAAATGCCGCGCTGTCATCTCACAACTAAAGTTGGTGGGCTTTCTCGCGCGTTATGCGTAAAAAATCCTAAAGTCGAGTCTGTGGTGAATGTGGGCTTGAGGGCAGAGATTGAAAAAACCCAGGAGGCTGTGAAGAGCTCTCCTGGGAAATAAAGAATTAGGTAGTAGCTTCGCTCTTCTCTTCAATAAGAACTTCAGTTGCGGCGGCGGGCTTCACATCAGTGATTGCTCCTTTGAGCATCTCAATTTTAGCCCCATCAACCATACGTAATACAACTGTGTTTTCTTGTACACGTGAGATTGTGCCAACAATTCCCATTGCAGTGACCTGGTCACCTTTTTTTAAAGAACTGCGCTGCTCTTCCATCTTCTTACGACGCTTTTTTTCTGGTCGCCAAAGAATAAAATAGAAAAAGACAATAGCAATACCAATCATAATCATGGTTTGCGATAGACTACCCCCGCGCACAGCTGCCTCTGTAACCTCTTCACCAAAAAGAGGAGATACAAAGAGAGGCGCTGCAAGAGCAGTAAGAAATGCAAAGATTTTTTTCATTATTTTCCCTCAGCTGTTCTTCTGACAACTTTATAAAAAGATTATACCAGAGTCTGGCAATCTATTTCAAGGTTAAACCCGAATTTAGGGTTAAAAGGGTGATGTTTTCCACATGGGATGTCTGCGGAAACTGATCGATGGGTTGAGTAAGAGGGCACATATAACCCAAATCAAAAAATTCTTTAATATTCTCAACCTGGGTTAAAGGATTGCAGGAGATATATAGATTTTTTTGGTCTAAATATCACAAAAAAGGACTCTCTATATCATATAGAAAGTCCTTTTCTTAAAGAATAGCAAAACCGCAGAGCCTGGAAGGGAAATGAAATTTTATTTCTTATTTGCCTTTTTTCTTAGGTAGTTTTGCCGTAGCTTTTTTTTGCGGTTTAGCAACTTCTTTTTTTACAACCTTTGCAGGTTTTTTTGCTGCAGCCTTAGGAGGGGCGGCTTTTTTCTTAACTGGTTTTTTAGCTGCCGAGGCCTTCTTCTTTTTACCTCCGCCACCTTTTTCAGCATGGACGGATTCTTTGCGATAGTGCTTGGCAATTTTTTCCAATTTAATAGTTCCTGTACGAACTCTCTGAGAGGCAGCTTTGTTGCCTTTTTCCGCTTTATCAAGGTCAGAGCAGACTTCTTCTAACAGGCTTTTCATCTGTTTGCATGTGTCTTTAAGCGTCATATTAAAATGTCCTCCTCATGGTAGAGTGATATGACAATTTTCTAATTATTCTGTTCGATGAGATTCGCGCAACTTTTTTTTCAGGAAAAAGGCTTATTAGTTCAACTTTTTTCAAATGCAATTTTGGAGTATCCTTACCGGTATATGAAAAAAATAGCTCTCATTTTTACCTTAAGCTTTGCAAGTTTGGCTTTTGCAGAAGAAAATATTCGCAATCTGCACCAAGAGGCCGAAAGGGCCATGCAAGAAAAAGAGTATAAAAAAGCTCAGGCAGCTTACGAAAAAATTGTGCACCAACTTTCAAGCACTGCCCAAACTCAATCCAAAACCCCCATCGATTGGCCCTGTTATGTGGATGTGACCCTGCGCCTCTCCCTTCTTTATCAAAATAACGAAGAGTTTGAAAAGGGAGAAGAATTGCTTCAATCTCTTGCAGATCAAAATCTTGCGCCTGAACTACACTCCCAAATCCTTATCCAGCTTGCCCGTCTCAAATGCTCTCATAATGCCCCTGAAGAGGCTTTTAAAATATTTAATCAGGTCAAAGAGATCCTTCCCATTGAAAAGTGGCGCGGCCAGGACCGCTCTTTTTATCTAGGGCTCGAAGCCATGCTTAACGCTCACTATGACTCTTTTTTGAAAAAAGCTGAGCTCTACTTTCACGCGAAGCATTATGAGGAGGCGATTCCCCTTTATGAGATGGCCCTCTCTGGGATCGAAAATGCTCTCTATTCCGCCTCTTCCCCTCCCCTCGAAAAACAGCTCCGCTATCGCCTTGCAGAATGTAGCTTTTTGAAATCCCAGTATGACAAAGCCCTCTCTTTAGTTGAAGAGCTCAATCTGCAAGAGGGAGATATTGAGAAGGAGACCCTCTATCTAAGAGCCCTTGTTTACCGCGAGCGAAATGAGTTAGAGAAAGCTGTAGATGACTTTCAGAAATATCTGAGCGGTAAAAATAAAAAACAGCTCCCCCACTTCTCGGAGGCTCTTTATGAACTTGGGCATATCTATTATAATGAAAATAATTTCACAAAAGCGCGTAATTATTTTGAACGGGTCGTGAAATATAACGCTAATGATAAATCGACTATTCTTGCAAAGCTCTATATCTCAAGGATCTTTCTCAATGAAAAAGAATATGCAAGGGCAGATGAGCAACTTAACGAGCTAGTCGCTACCTTGCTCCCCAATCATCCTCTTTTATATGAGGCCCACTACCTTAAAGGCACCTCTGCCTTTGAGCTTAATTTATACGAAAAAGCGGTTCTCCATTTTGAAAAAGCCCTACCCATTAAAGTGATCTCAAAAGATGGCTACAACTCTCCCTGGGCCCCTCTTGCCCTATATCAGATGGGCATCTCTTATCTTAAATTAGCAGAGCTCGAAAAAAAGACAGAGAGGCAGGATCTTTTCTTTGGAAAAGCCCGCGAGCTCTTCTCTTCTCTCGAAGAGAGTCATCTTAGAGAAGATGCCCTCCTTGCACTTGGAGAGCTCTTTTTGCTTAAAATCTCACTACAGGGGTGCGAAGAGGCAAGAGAAGAGCTGGTTCACACCCTAGGCCCTCTTTGGGGCTCTTTTTCAATACAAGGACAGTTCAATGCCCTTTTGCTTCTGGCTGTTGGGGCTTCTGATTATCAAGAAAAAAGCAGATACTACGCAATGGCTGAGGCTCCTGACTACTCTGAATGCCCAAACCATGCCAATGGTTGCTATTATGAGGGGCTTAATCATTTTCAGGAGGGGATAAAGAGACCGGAAGAGGGGGAGCTCTACTTTGAGAGGGCTACTCATTGTTTTGAAAAGGCCTTTTCGCTCTTTGAAAATCTAGATAAGAAAAAAGCTGCTTCCATCCTCAAGCTTGAAGCCGAAGCCAAATATTTCCTTGATACAAAGCCCTCCCTTCTCTCTTCTTTAGAAACACTTGAAAAACTTTTGCAACAATATAGCACGCTCTACCTTCCACTCCACGATCAGGCTGAAACTCTCTATCTTCGAGGACTTGTTGCTTCAAGGCTTGCTGCAATGGATGAAAAAGAGGAGTACCTTTCCCTCGCAGAAGAGTCCTTGAAGGGGGTTATCTCTCTCGCCCCTGAAAAAGAGTGTGCAGGAAATGCCCTAAATGTTTTGGCAACTCTCTACTCTCAAAAAGAAAATTGGGAGAAGGCTTACGGCCATTTCGAGGAGCTTGCGCAAAATTATCCCCTTAATTCACATGCAGCTAAGGCCTGGTTTGCACTTGCAGAAATTGGAGAGAGGATCTCCCTCCCAAAAGAGAAACTTACAGCTTTCAAAGAAAATGTCTACACCCTTTATCCCCACTCTCCTTATGCTCCTGATGCCTATTTTCATCTTTATCCCCTTGAGGAGTATGAGAGAGGCGACCCCAAAGCTATGAAACATCTGCTCTCTTTTCACGAGAGGTTTTCAAATTCTCCCCTCGTGATTGCAACCTATTATTTTCTTGGAATGGATGCAAAACGGCATCAAAACAGTTCTCTTGCCAAAGAGATTTTCGCGAAAGGCATCGAAACCTATGAAAAGACTGAAGAGAGGCTGCGCGCATCTCTAGCGAATTTTCGCACCCGTTCCCTACTTGAAACAGGACGGATCCTCGTAGAAGAGAAGAAAGAGGAGGGAATTAATCTTCTTCTGGATCTTGTAGAGGCACAAAATAAGACCATTTCCGAGACAAAAAGCTATCTTCCCACCTATCAAGAGTGCAGCGTCGCTCTTATTCAAGCCCTAATCCAATGTAAAAAATTTCGTCTTGCCTCTCTTAAGTTTACTACAGCCCTCAACCATTTTCACCTTTGCGGTATTCAAAATGGATATTATTTAGCAAAAATCTGGCAATTGGGAGCTCTCATCGCCGTAGAAAAAGAAGAGTATAAAACGGCCCTTGAATGTTTAAAAGTTGCGGAAGGCACAGGCGCCCAGCATTTACCTCTTGCCGAAGTTTTAGAGTTATGGATGTCCGAGGCAACTTGTTACCAGGGGCTTGGCCAATATTACCTTGCCATGCGCACTCTTTCTAAAATCATCAATGAGGATATCGCCTGTCCTTTAAGAGTTGAGGCGATGTATAACCGTGCAGTACTCTATCAGCTTCAAGGACGGGAAGAGCTTGCCGTAAGGCAGCTCGAGGCTTGCGCCAAAAAAGGCGGAAGATGGGGAGAAAAAGCTCAACAGACATTAAGGAGTCAATATGGAATGCATGCTTCTCGCAGCTGGATCCACTATGAATGAGATCATTCAACGCTACCTGACTGAATGGAATACAATCCTCTTTGTCATAGGACTCTCATCCATGATCGCCGTTGCTGTTTTCATCGAAAGACTTCTCTTTATTAGGCGCTCTGAAATAGATACAGGCAAGTTTTTGCTCAAAATCCGGAGAGTAATCGAAGATGGCAATATCATCGAAGCTGTGAAAATCTGTGAAGAGACTAAGGGGAGCATTTCAAATATTATCCGTGCAGGACTACTCCGTCATGATAGAAATCGGCAGGAAATTGAGAGCGGGATGGAAGTTACCGGAATGAGTGAAATTGCCAAGCTAGAAAAAAATGCAAAGATCCTCTCGATGATTGCCTATCTCACTCCCCTGATTGGGCTTCTTGGGACAGTTCTCGGTTTTATCCAGGCCTTTTCTGAGATGCGCCAGACAGGGCTTATGGATATCTCTACAACCCGCGTCGGAGAGGCTATGGAATATGCCCTTGTCACAACGGCTGCGGGACTTGTCGTGGCGATCCCTTGCGTTATTGCATACAATTTCCTTGTCTCCCGAGTCAAATCTCTCACCCTTGATATGCAGACCACCGCAACGGAGGTGGTAGACCTTCTTACCTACCGTAAAAACTATGAAATTTGAAACAAGGCTGGCTGCCACATCTGCTCTCATTGATCTGACACCTCTTGTCGATGTTGTCTTTCTCATGCTGATATTTTTTATTATTACATCTGACATTCTTCCTCTCAAATCCCTCAATATTCAAAATCCTCCGCTGGCAATAAGAACTGCTCCGCGCACAACGCAGATTATTATTGTGATGGATGCCCAAAATGTGATCTACCTCGGGAGCAAAAAAGAAATAATCGATTTAGAGAGCTTCGAAGAGAGTTTACGCAAAGAGATTGAAAAAAATCGGCTTGCAAACCCTGGAGCTGATACAACCCTTTGTCTCAGTATCGATAAAAGGGTGGAGTATGGCACTTTTTTACGCCTTTTTTCTCTCGCCCAAAAGTTTGATACCAAATTAAGGCTTGTCTACCGCGATACGAGCATATGTACAAACTAACAAAGCGGAGCCCCTATAAGAGAGCGGAACTCTCTTTAAAGAAAAAAACATCTTTTTTTACGCCAGATCTTTTCAAGGGTCTTTGCCTGGCATTTTGCATGCATCTAGCTCTTTTTCTGTGTTTTAGAATTGACAGACCCATGCATGATGAACAATTGCTCCCTCTTGATTCTGTAGCTGTCGAAGTAGATAGGAAAAGCCTTGAGTTGAAACCTCTTTTTTTTGCGGCTAAAACTGATCTCTCTATTGCCAATAGACCCTTATTAGAGCTCCCTGAACTTACGCCCGCCTCTTTGCCGGCAGAAAAAAAAGAATATCTCCTCATGAGATGCTGTGAGCCAGATTTTGCAGAGATTGAAAAGATCTCCTACTCTTCCTCCCTTGAAAGGCTTGCTCTTCAAACCCACTTCACTCCTCTCCGTTTAACCTTTGCTCCCGAAGAGGCTTTGGAATTGACAGAAAAAAGCCAAAAGCTCCTCAATAAAAAAGAGGAAAAAAAGGGCCCAACAGCTGTCTACCGACTTTTTTTTCAGGCGGTGATCGACTCTTTTGGAAAGGTTGCCCGCTTTGAATACAAAGAGAGATGGGGAGAGTATCCTGAAGCAGTTCTTGAAGCCAAAAAAGTGCTTAAAAAAATCCGGTTTAAAAAAGGGAAAGAGATGAGCGCAGAAATAGAGATCTGGCTAGAATTACCTCTTGAAGAGAGCAATTATTAAAGATAAAATTTAACCACAGAGATCACAGAGAAAAAATTATTGAGGTAGCGCAACCCGAGAGAAGCTATAAGATTCCTAAAGCCCTAGTCTGTGGTCTCTCGTGGTGCACCTCCCTTTCTTGAGATGTTATTTAGGAGATGATTATGATTAGAGTTTCCATGCCGACAATCTTGCTGCTTTATCTTGGGATTATGCTCTTCTTTTTATTTTTTATTTGGCTGACTTCCCATTTAAAAGGGGGAAAGAAAAAAGATCTTCCCCCCCTACTAAAATTTATTAGTTGCGAATACTGCCACCACCCTTTTTTAGTAAAGCCGGAGCATCCCATCCATCAATGCCCTCAATGCTCTTGCTTACTCAAAGAGGAGAATTCATCGGATATATAAATTCTTTCATTATCAACATATGCCATACGATCATCCCTAATTGCAATTGATGTGATATCATGTGCGCAACATTGGCAGGGCATCCAAATCACTGGCGCCATTGCTGCTTCAGCTTCAGTTAGATCGTAAATATAAAAGGCATCTCTGCCTGAATAAGTTAGGGTAGAACCAATTATTTTTATATTACTTATATTGGCTCCACGAGCGTGATCCTTTGAAAATAAAGGTGTAGTTAAGTTTCTTCGGTCCCATGCTACAACCCAACCAGATTTGTAGGATGCTGCAAGAATCTTCTCATCAAAACCTGTCTCAACTATTTGGCCCAAACCCTCTGAGGGTATTTCAGAGAGAGTCTTCCTTGTTCGTACATCCCAGAGTTTAAGGGTTGGTGATGCAGAAACTGCAGAAGAAACTAGAACCCCTTCATAAGCAGAAAGAGAAGTTATAGAAGCTTTACTTTCCCTATTAAAATTAAAAAAATCAAAGGGCTGTCCCTCCGTCAAATCATAAAAGAGGATTGCTTCTATCGAGCACCCAACAAAAAGTATATCTTTTGCAAGAGTCATGCAAGTAATAGAGCCCCCTTTATCCAATGTAAACAGAGTAGAAATTGTACCATTATTGCAATCCAGCGCATCAACACGAAACTCTGAGGCAGTAAAAAGGTCTCTTTCTCGATAAGGAACCAGCTTAATTATAGGATCGTTGTGAACTTTATAAGCCTTAGAAGAAAGCTTACGATCTTCTAAATCCAAAAATTTAACATTTCCAGATTTTTCTCCAATGCAAAGAATACTTTTGCTTAAAAATGCCACTTTCACAACTGGATTCCCCTCAAAACAATGTAAATTTTCCAGAGCATTACAATTACAAGCAAAATTAAAGTATTTTTTTCCTACATCAGAAGAGGAGAAGAGAGATGCTCTGGAATACTCTTCTTCTACTTTTCTTGCGCTATCTATGATCTGCGAGGGAGTCGAATCAGTGCCCCTCTCAAGCGCGGTATTCGTTGACTCTTCCATCGATTCTTCTCCGGCGGGCCATAGTTCTCCCATATTAAAGGGGGAGGGTGGCGGGGAAGAGTACCAATCGGTTTGTGCAGACATGCCCATCATAGTTCACTCCAAGTTGAAATTTAAAAAGCTGGAATGCTATCACAAGGAGGGATTTTTTTAATCTAAATATTTAATCTATAATAAGATGCGAATTATATTTTTAATTTGCAGCCTAGGAAAATCAGATCCATTCCGGGAGGATTTGAAGGAGGGTAGCCGCGCGGTTTTTCCAGGTATGGTGTTTTAACACTTTCTCTTTTCCACAGATTGAGATCTCTTCGAGTTTGAGAGGGTTTCGTAGAAGATCTTCGACTTTTTCGTAGAGATCTCCCCATTTTCCATAGGTGTAGGTCAAAAGCTCCTTATCTGAAACGAAATGTTGATCGATAAAACAGTTTTTGCCAGTTACAATGCAGGCCCCCGCGGCTGCTCCATAGAAAATCCGTTCATGAGACCCATGCTTTAGGCGAGGGTTGCTATTTAGGAGAATCTTCGTGCGCCTCATGATCCGGATTGTTTCACCAAAAGAGATTGCCGGAAAAATCTTTAGAGAGGATTGATTGGGAAGAAGATCCGCCCATCCTTTTTTTCCGATTTTATCTCCATAAAGTGCTATAGGTAGGCCATTTAACGACTGGATGAGCTCTAGCCTGTCTTTGCCTCGAATATAGAGATCGAGCTCACCAAAAAGTTCCAAAAAGAGGGGTTCATAGGGTACGACTCCCATCTGCACAAGAGCTTTAAAACAGGAGGGACCGCAAGGTGATAGTACAAGTTCTGCGGCTTGCAAAAGAAGAGAGCCATATTTGAACTCTCTCCATCTGGCTTCTATCTCTTCGATATCAATAGCTGTCCCAAAAAAAACAATATCCAAGGGACGGTCTAATGCAGAGGTTCTTATCTCCTCCCCTGCATGGGGTAGAAAAAGGACCTTTTTGCAACCAAACTCTTTTAGGAGCTCGGCATCTTCCATATCCGCACTTGTCACACAGCAAAAGGGACCCTTTGCTTGATGGGTATAATAGAGAAAGGGATCGACTAAAAAAGAGATGTGAGGGATCTGCCACATCTCTCCAATGGGGACTCCTGCTGCATTAATATCTGCAAAAGAGCAAGTCACATCCGGAGGATCATTAAAGACTTTTAGAAGCGTCTCATGCTGTCGCCCCTCCTCCAAAGAGAGAAGTCGAACCTCTGCTCCCTGCTCTTGCAAAGCATTTTTTAGTGAAAGGGCAAAAAGCTGGTTAGATTGATAAGGATTATCACAAAAAAAAAGATCTATCTTCAACATGGCATGTTTTTTGCTTAAAATTGTTCATGACGCCATTAAAAAATCATAGACTCAATCCATTTATCTCTATCTGGTTCTCTCCAAGAGCAACTTTTCGAGAGCTGAAAGAGAAAGAGCAGCTGCCGCTCCTCATAGCATTTGCAATTGCATCGGGAGCCATTTCAGCTTTTACCCTTCTCTGGCTTGTTTGGGTTAAGCATCCAGAGAAGGTGCTCTTTAAAAACATCTGGATCATGGCACTCTTTGCACTCGGAGGAGCAGTATATGGCATTCTCTATCTGTATATTGGAGCATGGCTTTATAAGGTGACAGGTCGATGGCTAAAAGGCAAGGGTGAATTTAGGGAGGTCAGGTTGGCTCTAGGATGGAGTTTCTATCCGGCAATAGTCGGCGGCATTCTCTATCTTATTGCAATTATCCTTTCACAGCATATCTTTCTTCAATTTACTTTTATGCTGCTCAGCACAATTGTGGGGATCTGGGGATTTGTTCTTTTTTTGTATCTGCTCAGCGTTGCGCACGAGTTTTCCATTCCCAGGGCAATTGTTGCAGTGATCCTGGCAGCTCTGCTTGTCATCGCCTTCTTCTTTCTACTTTCGCTCCTCTTCTCTCTGCCCCTCTTTTGGAATAAACCCATCTAATTAACATATTACGTAGAACCAGCCTGAACAATAAATATTTTCACCAGGACATCTATAAGAATGAATATATTGAGCTTTTTGAAGTGCTTCTACCCCTAATTCAATTTCATATTTATCTAAGTCCTGACTGTGCATCTCTTCATAAAGAGGATCATTGATATTGAAGTCAATGCCAATCTCCCGCCCCATAGTTAGGTCAGGGAGCACCAAATTTTCAATTCCTATATTGATATGCTTTATTAATAATTGCTGAGCTTTTTTAAGCTTATCATTACCTTTTATTCTTTTAGAATCATAAACTAATGGTTGAGTTGAAATGTGAGTATTATTTCTTCTATTCATCACTTGAACCGCGCTTTTGGTCTCTGCACGCTTTTGGGCATCCTCTTTTAGTTTGGGGAGCTCCTTCACAAAAAGGCTCCAATCTCTGCTATCTAAATGCTCCTTTACAATCGATTCAAATTTCTCGAACCACTCTAAAGGGATGATATGGAAAATACCCTCTGGGATGCGATCCCGTCTTAAACCTCTTACTAAACCTGTAATGGCACCTCCCCTATCAATATTCATGATGTATCCCTCATCAGTATCAAATAATCCAGCGCGTCCACTAGTTGTAAGAGGAATATTATTAACTTTAAGATCGCTAAACTTGTGAAGGCATACAAATATAGTCAGCTGTCGTAAAAGTTCTTCGCCATACTCCTGGATCTTCGGATCATTGACAATCCACTGATAATAAGCTTCATTTACAGCCGCTTCATGACTCCAGAGGTCAAGCATCTTTTCCATAATAAAGGTTTTTCCTTCAACCTGCATTAGGCAGCAGGGAGGTATATCAAGAAGATAGAGAGTACGTTCTTTGCAAATTTTTTGCGCCCTGTCCGCTCGTTCAAGGTATTTTTCAGGGTCATCCATAAACTTAAATATATATCCCGGGATTGAAGCATGTGAATAAGATTTATGCTCTGTAGCTTGAAATTCCTTTATATGTGGGGGGAAAACTCTTCTTTCGTCAGAGTATTGGACTACCTCTTCAACGTATTTCATCTCTTCTTCGCTTAATCTTTCAATATCCGACTCGAGAGCAAAGCTTTTACTATATAAAGTCGCAAAAACAGCTTCTTTAAACTCTTGACGCCCCTGCTGGTAACTATCCTCTATAGGGTCAGAATAACGTGTCATACCTCCTTCGTCAACATAGGTAAGCCCATACTGCTTACCCTCGATTTTCCTCGGGGAAGTAAGGGATATAACTCCATAAAGCATCGCTCCCAAAACAATGAGTAGATCAACACCCCCTGCGGCTGTCATCAAGTAGGGCAATCCGCTCCAAAGAGAGGTGATTGCCTGATTCAAGGAGGAGAGAGCTGTCCAATAGGAGCCGGTGATTGCCAATCCTCCGGTAATAGAAGTCACAAGACAAACAAGAGCCGTAAGCGTGACAACAACTAGGAGCGTAATTGTTAAACTCTTGGTGACCTTTGGCTTATCATTAAAATAGGGACATTCCCAGAGAAAAGGAGAAGCCTCATTTCGTGCTTGATTTGTCATTAATCGCCTCCCTCTACTAAATGCAGAGATTGTGGGAATGTATCCATGGGTTTAATAAAATGGGGATCAACAATAATATGATTATCGTCTAACAATTGCAGCAATTCGTCTCGGTTATCGGGTAAAACCCAAATTTCTTTCAGGTGTGTAAAATCAACAGGTTCATGAAAAACAACTTCGTTTCCTACACTTAAGCTAATCTTTTTTTCAAACTTTTTAAGTTTACTAGATTGATAAGCATTGTTCATTCTTCCATAAACATCATTAAGGCTTAGGTGATAATTTCCAGTCTCCCCTAATATTTTTTTCGAAAAAATTAAAATGATCTTTTTTGAACCTCTATTAAGTAAAAAACGCGCTTTAAAATCCTTTGTATAAGCTAGGTGTGAAAATATCTCTGAAGGCTCTCTTGGCAGCGCAGACATAAAAACGTATTTACCCCCATGCGCGATGGTGGCTCCAAAGGTGGTTCTAACACCGGGAATGAATTTATAAATTCCAGGGATAAATTTTTGCATCTTAAGAAGAGTCGGAAGATTTTCAAAAAAAGTGATGTGCGAGAGGTATTTAATTTCACGCTTTCTCAACTTGGGTTTACTAGAGACCTCTCCCGACTCCTTTTTGCTCTTAAATAGAAGAGGAAAGGTCTTTTCAGAATTGTGCGTCGCTATCCATTCTGCAAGGGTGTCAATCACAGTATTAGCATTTAAGTTAATACCAGTAAGTTGGATCATTCTTAACTTAGCCACTGCTGCAGAGTTGTTTGTCAAAAGAGCTGCGATAACAACAACAGAAAAGACCTTTATATGCTCTGCTTTTTCATGATTTGATACTTGGCCTTTAAGCAGATTTATAGCGCTTCTTATTCCAATCTTTGAATTGAAGTTTTTTGCAACTTTAACAAGAGCCTCACGGCTCTCTGCTTTTCCAAAGTCATCGTAATAAAGCTGATAATTTAAATAGTTACTATTTGTTCTCCTTTGAACACGAGTAGTTTGAGCATTCTGCTGGCCGGGAAGGCGGGAGGGGTTGCCCTTCCAACCAAAATAGAGGGCAAGGATAGAATCTGCAAAGAGTGCCAAAGCCAGGGCTCCCCCGGGGATTGCAGCATAATAGAATGAAAAATGAGCCAAATTCGAAAGAGTAAGAGCAAGGATTATCACGAGCGCGAGAGCAGAGATAGCCTCAGCTGCCAAAGAAACAATCGCGAGCCCCCTTTCCTCTCTATTGAAAGAGGGTATCATTCCTTCTTTTGCAAATTTAATTTTACATTCTGCAGTGGCAATTGAAAGCATCGAAAAACACAAGATTATATTTAGATATGATCAATTTTAATAAAATATTATGTTAATTACAAGTCAAATTTACACCAATTCACCATAACTCAGCTCAGGCTTACAGCCCCCTAGGCGGGTAACTAACTATTTAAAACATTTATAATCAGAAAATTATTAACAGGATAGCTAGGATGAGCAGGATAAGATGGAGTACATTCTTCCCTCTAGTCTCTTTTGCAAAGATCCAACAATAAAAATTTACCACGAGAGGCTAGGGCTTTAGGCTTTTTATTTTTAACCCCTTGATTCAGAGTCGGGTTTGCCGCGAGCAAACCCGTCTTCGAGCCTAAATTTTTATACAAAGAATCGTATCTTAGGCCCGAAGGGTCGTTTTATGTATAGCCCAGTGGCGATAGCCCTGGGTATGAAGGACATGGGTTGTTGAGGCCTGAAGGGCCGGCTTGTGACTAGGCGTAAAAAGCCCTAGTCTGAGATCTCTTGTGGTGATTAAATTCTTATTCGAAATTATCTGTGGAGAAAAAAAAACCTCGCATGGAAACCATGCGAGGTGAAAAACAAAAACTTGGCGGCGACCTACTCTCCCACACTCTTGTGTGTAGTACCATCGGCGATGAAGGGCTTGACTTCTGAGTTCGGAATGGGATCAGGTATACCCCCTTCTCCAATGCCACCAAGCAAAACTTTTACTAAACCTTTCTTAACTGAGTTAAAAAAAGTGATAGTTTAGTGACTTATTCATTGATGATAAACGACGCTTGAGGATCACATAGATAAATGCGAACCGTTAGCGTAGCAGCAGTCTCTAATCAAATCTTGTACCACTTCCACGGAATTTCTCCCGCTTTTGTAGAAAAAGTGGTCAAGTCGATGGACTAATTAGTATTGGTTAGCTCAACGCATTACTGCGCTTACACACCCAACCTATCAACCACGTCATCTTCATGGAGTCTCATAGGGATACCTAATCTTGAGGGAGGCTTGGCGTTTAGATGCTTTCAACGCTTATCCTTTCCAGACGTAGCTACCCGGCGATGCCCTTGGCAGAACAACCGGCACACCATTGGTCTGTCCACTTCGGTCCTCTCGTACTAGAAGCAGCTCCTCTCAAGTATCCTGCGCCCGCAAAGGATAGGGACCAAACTGTCTCACGACGTTTTGAACCCAACTCGCGTACCGCTTTAATTGGCGAACAGCCAAACCCTTGGGACCTTCTTCAGCCCCAGGATGCGATGAGTCGACATCGAGGTGCCAAACCGCTACGTCGATATGAACTCTTGGTAGCGATAAGCCTGTTATCCCCGGAGTACCTTTTATCCGTTAAGCGACGGCGATTCCACATTCTACCGCCGGATCACTAAGCCCGACTTTCGTCTCTGATCGACTTGTAGGTCTCACAGTTAATTTGCCTTATACCTTTACGCTCTACTCGTGATTGCCAACCACGATGAGGCAAACTTTGGACTCCTCCGTTACATTTTAGGAGGATACCGCCCCAGTAAAACTGCCCGTCTGGCATTGTCCATCACCCGGATTCACGGGCTAATGTTAGATTCTCAACTTGTCAAGACCGGTATTTCAACGGCGACTCCAACATTCCTGACGGAACGTCTTCATAGTCTCCCGGTTATCCTACACATGACAAGTCAAGAGCCAATACCAGAGTACAGTAAAGGTTCACGGGGTCTTTCCGTCCTATTGCGGGTAAACGGCATCTTCACCGCTACTACAATTTCACCGAGTCTCTCGTTGAGACAGCGCCCAGATCGTTACACCATTCGTGCAGGTCGGAACTTACCCGACAAGGAATTTCGCTCGATTCATCTCTTCTGTTTCCAAAAGAGTCGGACTCTATCTTAGTTTGCTTATTCATTTGCTCTTTTATGCATCGAATTTCTTCGATCCCTTCAAGATTCAAATGAGCACTATTATTTGTCATCTTCAACAAGATGGTACGAAATTTGAGAAAATCAATCTGTTTTTTTGTCTTCAACAGATGCTTCTCAAAAAAGGGAACTATCCGTTCCATTAGATGCTTTAAGCCTCGTACTCGATAAGCCATTCGGTCGCCATGATTTCTTCTAACCACACCGCAACCAAAGTAGCTCTTTAGAGCATAAAGAACTTGTACATCCCGCTCATGTTGGACAACTGTAAATTCAGGCAACACTTGGTAACCTGTGGACATTTCATTGTGCTTATTAATTGACACATGAAAACATCCTTCTCCATCTACAAATCCAACAATCCAACTTGATTCTAACTCCATTAACAAACTCCGAACATATAGTCTCTGAGGATTCCAGTTTTGATAAACTGGCCTTTCCTGCGGATTGCCCACATGACTTTTAGATTTTTACTACCAGTTATGATTAAGGATAAAATTATACCTTAAACAGTGAATGATGAGTACTAAAAGTTTTCGAGGGGTTCCCCGCATATAGTTCAGTTTTACTAAGGCTAGCTGTTAACCTTAGGACCGTTATAGTTACGGCCGCCATTCACCAGGGCTTAAATTCAGTGCCTCGCCACAGTTAAGCAGCTAACACATCCTTTTGACCTTTTGGCATTGGGCAGGCATCACACCATATACTTTGTCTTAAACGACTTTGCATAGTGCTGTGTTTTTGTTAAACAGTCGCCTGGGCCATTTCTCTTCGACCACTTCATGCTCATACCGCGAAGGTAATCACACTAATGTGGCTCCTCTTCTCCCGAAGTTACGAGGATAATTTGCCGAGTTCCTTAACGAGAGTTCTCTCGCGCGCCTAAGAATACTCATCTCACCCACCTGTGTCGGTTTGCGGTACGGTCACCATCAACGACTAGCAACTATTTCCTGAAAGCCTCGCGCTACACCATCGGTTCCTCCGAAGATTCCCCTTGTTCACAACCTGGCTTTATGTCGGTGGATTTGCCTGCCGACCGGCCTCATTGTGCAACGGACATTTCCAATCGTCCGCGTGCTTAACTTACTCCGTCATTGCATTGTCATAGTTTTAGGTGGTACAGGAATATTTAACCTGTTTTCCATCGCCTACGCGTTTCCGCCTCGGCTTAGGGACCGACTAACCCAGGGAAGACGAGCTTTACCCTGGAAACCTTGGGTTTTCGGCGAGGAGGATTTTCACCTCCTTTATCGTTTACTCATGCCATGCATACTCACTAGTATCCGCTCCACCACTCCTTACGGTATGGCTTCGACGCTGAATACTACGCTCTCCTACCGCGTTCATCTTACGATGAACACCCGTGATTTCGGCTCTATCTTTAAGTCCCGTGTATTATCGGCGCAAAGTCTCTCGATTGGTGAGCTGTTACGCACTCTTTAAATGATTGCTGCCTCTAAGCCAACATTCCAACTGTTTTTGAAACTCCACTTCCTTACTCACTTAAGATAGAATTAGGGGCCTTAATCGACGATCTGGGCTGTTCCCCTCTTGACAATGAAGCTTATCCCCCACTGTCTATCTCCCGGATGACCTTTTGGTATTCGGAGTTTGGTTTCCGTTGGTAGGCTGGTGGGCCCCCGCAAGAATCCAGTGCTCTACCCCCAAAAGGCATACACCGAGGCTAACCCTAAAGTTATTTCGGAGAGAACAAGATATCTCCAAGTTTGATTGGCCTTTCACCCCTATCCACAACTCATCCAAAAACTTTTCAACGTTTACTAGTTCGGTCCTCCACAAGGTGTTACCCTTGCTTCAACCTGGTCATGGATAGATCACTTGGTTTCGTGTCTACGTCAAACGACTAAAGCGCCCTATTCAGACTCGCTTTCGCTTCGGCTCCGAAATGTAAATCTCTTAACCTCGCCATTTAACGTAACTCGCTGGCTCATCATGCAAAAGGCACGCCATCAGCCATTTCCTTAAAAAGGACATAGGCCTCTGACCGCTTGTAAGCTGCTGGTTTCAGGTTCTATTTCACTCCCCTAACAGGGGTTCTTTTCACCTTTCCCTCGCGGTACTGGTTCACTATCGGTCATCAATGAGTATTTAGCCTTGGAGGGTGGTCCCCCCAGATTCAAACCGGGTTTCACGTGTCCGGCCCTACTCAGGTGCCAATCCTGCCAGATAAACTTTTCGCTTACGGGACTTTCACCCTGTATCGTCCTACTTTCCAGAAGGTTCAACTAAATTTATCTGAATCTTTTGATTGGTCCTACAACCCCAAAGTCTTTGACTCTGGTTTGGGCTCTTCCCCTTTCGCTCGCCGCTACTAAGGGAATCTCTATTTGATTTATATTCCTCCGCCTACTTAGATGTTTCAGTTCAGCGGGTCTCGCTTCTTTCACCTATGTATTCAGTGAAAGATGATGGAGGATTAATTCCATCGGGTTTCCCCATTCGGATATCTCCGGATCAAAGTTTCTTTCCAACTCCCCGAAGCTTTTCGCAGGTTATCACGTCCTTCATCGCCTTTTGATGCCAAGGCATCCACCAACAGCTCTTAGTAACTTGACCACAAAATTGTTTTCAAGCTGCTACGCTTACGATATTATTTTTCGCCATTTATTCTATGAGATTGTTCTCAAGCGCCTTTTATCATCAGTGAAATTGTTTCACAATTAAAGAAATTGTTTACACAATTGCGTTTTCAAAAAACGCAAAAAAGCGCTAATACTTTACTCCGACTTTACAACCTTTGAATGCTTTTAACCAGCGAACTGGATAACTGCTTTCTGAATTGTAAAATCGATTTTCTCTTATCTTAATGTCACTAAACTATCAAAAAACCAAAGACTTCGCTTTAACAGCGAAAGGGAGACAATATACCAATTGATCAAGAGCTTGCAACAACCTGGTTAGGATCGACTTAACGATCCAACCTGTCCTTAAAAGGAGGTGATCCAGCCCCACCTTCCGATAGGGCTACCTTGTTACGACTTCATCCCAGTCATCAGCCTCACCTTCGGCGCCTCTCCCCTTGCGGTTGAGTCAGCGACTTCGGGTGAAACCAACTCCCATGATGTGACGGGCGGTGTGTACAAGGCCCGGGAACGTATTCACGGCGTTATAGCTGACACGCCATTACTAGCAATTCCAACTTCATGTAGTCGAGTTGCAGACTACAATCCGAACTGGGACCGGCTTTAGGGGTTTGCTCCACCTTACGGCTTTGCTGCCTTCTGTGCCGGCCATTGTAGCACGTGTGTAGCCCCAGACATAAGGGCCATGCTGACTTGACGTCATCCTCACCTTCCTCCTGGTTAACCCAGGCAGTCTCATTAGAGTTCCCATCCGAAATGTTGGCAACTAATGATAAGGGTTGCGCTCGTTGCGGGACTTAACCCAACACCTCACGGCACGAGCTGACGACAGCCATGCAGCACCTGTGCAGCGACCCTTTCGGGAGATGACATTTCTGCCACTGTCCACTGCATGTCAAGTCTGGGTAAGGTTCTTCGCGTTGCATCGAATTAAACCACATGCTCCACTGCTTGTGCGGGCCCCCGTCAATTCTTTTGAGTTTCACCCTTGCGAGTGTACTCCTCAGGCGGTATACTTATCGCGTTAGCTTCGACACGAATGGGGTTGAGACCATTCACATCAAGTATACATCGTTTACAGCAAGGACTACCAGGGTATCTAATCCTGTTTGCTCCCCTTGCTTTCGCGCCTCAGCGTCAGGTATAAGCTAGAAAATCGCCTTCGCCACCGGTGTTCTTCCACATATCTACGCATTTCACCGCTACACGTGGAATTCCATTTTCTCCGCCAAACCTCTAGACGAGAAGTTTTAGATGCTATTCCGAAGTTGAGCTTCGGGCTTTCACATCTAACTATCTCGCCCGCCTACGCGCCCTTTACGCCCAGTAAATCCGATTAATGCTTGCACCCTCCGTATTACCGCAGCTGCTGGCACGGAGTTAGCCGGTGCTTCTTTACCTGGTACCCTCAAATTGGCTGGTTATTAACCAACCTCTCTTGTTCCCAAGCGAAAGAGCTTTACAACCCGAAGGCCTTCATCGCTCACACGGCGTCGCATCGTCAGGCTTTCGCCCATTGCGAATGATTCTCGACTGCAGCCTCCCGTAGGAGTCTGGGCAGTGTCTCAGTCCCAGTGTTGGCGGTCAATCTCTCAATCCGCCTAGACGTCTTAGCCTTGGTGAGCTTTTACCTCACCAACAAGCTGATATCCCATGGACCCTTCTCTAACCGCGAGGCCTTACGGTCCCCCGCTTTAATAAACCTAAGATGCCTTAGATCACCACATTCGGTATTAGCGACCGTTTCCAGTCGTTATCCCCAAGTTAGAGGCAGGTTATCCATGTATTACTAACCCTTCCGCCACTAAGCAATAAGCAAGCTTATTGCTTCGTTCGACTTGCATGCCTCATCCACGCCGTCAGCATTCAATCTGAACCAAGATCAAATTCTCAATAAAAAAAAATAAAAGAATAAACTTTAAACCGGAGTTATCCTAAGATAATCTCCGCACAAGCTCTTGATTTAATAATCAATATACTGTCTCTCTATCGCTGTCAAAACTACTAAGACACTCAAGGTGCCCTTTTCTTGTTCACCTTATCTTTTCGGGATTCGGTATTAACAAGAAGGCACAACAATATTCCAACCCCCGAATTTGGCGCAATAGCTTTTTTCTTTTTTTTTCGATGATGGAGTTTTTCCCTTCATTTTAGGAGAGAGAATCCAAAAAAAACTCCCGAAAAAAAGCAAAGTGCATTGTAAAAATTGGCGAAGATGCTTAACTTAAAAAAACATTTCTATATGCTGGATAATATGACCTTTGCATTTTGCGGAGAACTGTTTGGAAGGTTCTATGCTAACCTTCAGAATAAAGAAAGCAAGGAGAGGAAGAACCCCAAAACTCTCGCTCGCTTCGTCCCTCTTTTTGTAGGGATGCTAATAGATATACTCTTCATAGGTGGCGCTTGTTTACTAGCCCTTCTTATATGGTTTGATGTAATAGCTCTCTCGGCAGCTATTCTGCTAGGGTGTATTATCGCCGCCGGTTTTGATCTGGGCATCCTAGCTGCTTTGCTGGTTGTCTTTCTTAACGCTAGCCCAAAGCGGACGCGTCCCAAAAAGAGCACCTAAATACATTCCTAAAAATTTTTATCACGAGAGTCGAGAGACTAGGGCTTTAGGATTTTTTAATCACGAGGAATTTTCTCAGGCCGTTGCTCTGATTTTTGGGAGTTCGAATCGCACAAAAAGTGTTACCTGTGTACTGAGAAAAATGGTTACCTGTGTTTAACTTTTAATTGCTTTTAAGTTAATGTAATCTTAAAATTCTTCTTTTAAGGTTTAAAGGTGGATTTATGGCTATTTTCTGGTCGACAATAGTAGGAAGCGGTTGCATATGCACCGCAATAGAAGATAAAAAAGCTGCGAAAAAGGAAGATCCATTAGATGATAATAGAGTGAAAGGAGCCATTGGCGCTGCACTACTTGCAGACATTCTTCTCATCATCTTCTGCTTCGGAGCGGCTTTTCTTATTTGCAACGAGGCCTTCTACATTACCTATCCCCGAGCAATTGCTGCAGGACTTGTCGCTTTAGGGCTCCTAGATATTGCTATAGGCTTATTCCCCCTCATAGTGATGGAGCGTAAAAGAGAAGAGGATAAAAAATATGAGCTCGAAATAAATGCTGCCTATAACGGTTTTGGTGTTAAACCTCAGCGAAAGTAAAGTTCTTCTATACTGAATTTGAACTTTAAAAATTTTTTACTCTAAAAATAGGAGGCTTTTATGGTCCTGGGTATATGCGGTGTTGGCCTAGGCGTTATGATAAGTAAATCTATTTATAAGGACGAGACCGCATTAGATAAACCGAAATCATTCAAGTTAACGAGAATTATCGGAGGCATAGGGGCACTCTCCGATCTTGCTTTATTCATCATGTCCGCTCTCTGTATAGTTCTTATTACAACCCAGTTTATTACTCTCCCCTACTCTAAAATCTGGTTAATAGCTGCAGGCACTGTAATAGCCGGAGAACCCTTAATTACCATGGCTACATGTATTGGTGCTTGGTCCTGTAAACATATTAGATTTAATTATGTACCCTAAATATCTTTAAGTACTCTTTACTTTAAAGAGTCTTTATCATAAAATGTCTCTTTCTGAAACATTGATTTAGGTGATCTTATGGCTCTTGGGACAACGAGTGTACTCGGCACATATTATTTAAGCCGCTGCCTTTTTTTTAAGGATGGGGTTAAAAAAACCTCAAAGTTTGATGAAAGGGACATAAAAGCTGCCATAATGATGAGCACCTGCGGAGTTATTGGTGTCTTGACCGATCTTGCTTTAAATATCATTGCCATAGTTGGCTTCATTCTTATTACTACTAAGGTCATTACTATTCCTTATCCTTTAGCAGGGTTAATAATTGCGGGAGCCATTCCGATGGGAGAAATTTGGATTACAAGTATTGTAATTGCTTTCCAGGTCGGCTGCCATATGGAGCATAGAGCGAGGATAAACCAGTAAAGATCCCGATTGCAATTAAAGCTTAAAGTTTCTATTGCCTTTAAACATTCTTTATGATAGAATGTTCTTTTCTTTAATATTACTTTAGGTATTGCTATGGCCATTGGTTTCCCTGCTTTCATAGGAAGCATTTGCATAAGTCATTGTATTTATGGGAAAAAAGAAAAGGATTCTAATTCAAAGCCATCCCCTGAAACTAAAAAAATTATTTGCCCTAGTTTAGCACTCGGATTGCTGGCTGATCTTGCTTTATTTATCATTGCCGCAGTCGCCATAGTTCTTATTACAACCCAGTTGGTTACTCTACCCTATCCTAAAGTCTGGGCAGTAATTGCATGCTCTATTCTGTTCGGCGAACCTTTAATACTTAGCATCTCTACACTTTTTGTTTGCTGGCTTGCCCAAGCAAGCGCTGCGAAAGAGGCAAAAAGACTAGCTGCACACCGTTGACTTTAAATAGAGCATAGGGTACAAACTTGCTTTCCTCTGGCGGTCGTAGCTCAGCTGGTTAGAGCGTTGGATTGTGGTTCCAAATGTCGCGGGTTCGAGCCCCGTCGGTCGCCCAAATTTTTTCTCCACTTCAGTTTCCTTACTTCAAAACATGGGTTTTAAAAACCCAATCCTATAATATTTGGTGAAAAAAGCAATTCTCGGCAAGTATGGGACGCAAAGTAAAACAAAAAAATCCAAAACCTCTAAAAAAAGATCTTCCTGAGAAAAGTTTTCCAAAGTGGATTCCGGGAGCCCTTCTTCTTGGGTGGGGATCGGCTCTGCTCTTAAGTTTATTGAGTTTTAGAACTGAGAACCCGCAAGCTAACTGGCTCGGGCTTATCGGTTACGCTTTAGGATATCTCTCGCAATATCTTTTTGGATTAGGAGCTTTTTTCATTCCCTGCTTTCTTTTCTTTATAGGGGCTCACCTCGTAAGCAATCGACCTCTGCTTCAGGCTAAAAGAAAGATCTTCTCTCTCTTGCTTCTCTTTTTTTCGACAGTGATGATTCTCTCATTTATAAGCGCCACCCTTCCCGGTCTTTCTTCTACTTTTCGCTCCTTTGTTTATACTCATAGTATCTATGAGGCTACCAATTCTTTTTTATCTCAGGAGCATACATTTTTAGGAGGAGTTCCCTCTTTCCATCTCTATGCTGATGCGCATCTTTTTAATTTCTCAAGATTTTTAGGCGCTCCAGGCAGTCTCCTGCTCTTTCTAGTTATCTGGGGAGCCGGATTTCTTCTTCTTACTTCGCTAACACCTAGACAGTTAGGTCGCCTTCTCCTCTCTTTTTGGAAATTTCTCTTTCCTACAAAAGCAAAGCTCTGCCTATCTGATGCGCAAAATACAGCCTCCCGTTCCCCTTATAAAGCTCCAGATCTTGTTTTTGAAAGGCCAAAGCTAGAAACGCTCCCGAAAAAAGAAGAAATCCCTCCCCCTCAAAATAGGGTCTTCACCAATGAGAGGAAGCCAAAAGAGAAGTGCGATATTCCAATTATTGCTCCACGCCACATTCAGGGGGACTTTTCAAAATATCTTCTTCCTCCCCCCTCCCTCTTAACAGAGGTGGAAGCATCGCCTCTTGCAGAGCAGAAAAGCGATCTCCGTCAACATGCCAAAGTCCTTGAAGAGACTCTTCTGAGCTTTGGCATCGAGGCCAGGGTGGGCGACATCCACTGCGGACCTACTATCACCCTCTTTGAAGTGCATCCGGCAATTGGTGTCAAAGTCCAGAAAATCAAGACTCTTGAAAACGACATTGCCCTCAATATGCAGGCTAAATCCATCCGTATCATCGCACCCATTCCCGGGAAAGCGGCAGTGGGGATTGAAGTTCCTAATCTTCACCCTCAAGAGGTGAGCTTCAGGGAAATTCTGGAGAGCTATCAAAAATCGGGAAAGAAATATCAGATCCCCCTTCTACTAGGAAAGCTTGTTGGAGGAGAAGATCTCTGGAGTGATCTTACTAAAATGCCCCATCTTATTATTGCTGGGGCCACAGGCTCGGGTAAGTCCGTCTCAATCAATACGATTGTAATGTCCATTTTAATGAGCGCTCGGCCAGATGAGATTAAAATTGTAATGGTCGATCCCAAAAAGGTCGAACTCACAGGCTATAGTAATCTGCCTCATATGCTGGCGCCAGTTATTACAGAACCTCATGGGGCCAAGCAGGCTCTCTCTTGGCTAGTGGGTGAGATGCAGCGTCGCTATGAATTTTGTAGACGCCTTGGAATACGGAATATCACAAGCTTTAATAGCCGCAAAATCAATACCGAGATGGAAAAAGCTCTGGATATTGAGATTCCTGAAAAACTTCCCTATATCGTTGTTATTATCGATGAGCTTGCAGATTTAATGATGGTCTCAGCAAGCGACATCGAAACACCCATTGCAAGGATTGCCCAGATGGCGCGCGCAGTCGGCATCCATATGATTTTAGCAACCCAGCGCCCTTCCCGCGAAGTGATCACCGGACTCATTAAAGCAAATTTTCCCTGCCGCATCGCTTTCAAGGTAGCATCCCGCGTCAATAGTCAGATCATCATCGATGAAACAGGCTCTGAAACGCTTCTTGGCAATGGTGACATGCTCTTTCTACCCCCCGGAACCTCTACCCTTCTGCGGGCACAAGGAGCCTTTATCCGCGATGCGGACATTAACAAAGTCATCGAATACATCACCACTCAATCTCCTGCCAATTATATGATTCCCTCTTTTGATAATTTTCGGGAGGATTTAAATTCTGGCAGCTTCGAGGAGGAAGAAGAGGAGAGCGATTCTCTTTTTCTTGATGCAAAAAATTTAGTCTTAGAGACTGGAACTGCATCCACTACATTTCTCCAAAGAAAACTCAAGATTGGATATGCAAGAGCTGCCTCCCTTATGGATCTCTTAGAAGCAAAGGGAATCATCAGTCCACAAGAGGGAGCAAAGCCTCGCAAAGTCTTTTATCCAGCTTCTCAAAAAGAGAGAGAAGAAGAGGAGGACTGAGAACTGCCTTGTTGAATTTGCCTACGATGAGTAGACTCATCTCATTATCTGGTAGGAGATTTATGGAAGGATTTTGTTCATTGGCATCTGGCTCTAAAGGCAATTGCATCTATTTTGGTACAAAAAAAACAAAGATTTTGGTTGATGCAGGGATTAGCACAAAAGCGACAAAGGAGCGCCTCTCTTCCATTGATGTCGACCTAGAAGAGATTCAAGCCATTTTAATCTCTCATGAACACACAGACCATATCCAAGGGTTAAGGTGTTTGGCATATAAACATGGAATACCTGTTCTTGCCAATTCTGAGACGGCAAAAGGGATCTATGCAGCTTTTCACGAACTTCCAAATTTTAAAATCTTCACTACAGGCGAAAGCTTCACCTTTGGAGATATTGAAATTCATCCCTTTAGTGTACAGCATGATACTGCTGATCCTGTGATGTTTACGCTAAAGACCGGGGGCTTAAAAATTGGCATTTGCACAGATCTTGGATTTCCTACAACTCTTGTTAAAAATCATCTTAAGGGTTGCGACTATCTACATATTGAAGCAAACCACGAGCCCTCCATGGTCCATGCATCCTCGCGTCCCATGATCTATAAACAGCGTGTCTTAGGAAGATCGGGCCATCTCTCAAATGCCTCCTGCGCCGAACTTTTAAGCGAAGTCTTCCACCCCAAGCTACGCCATGTCTTCTTAGCCCACCTTTCCCAAGAGTGCAACACTCCACAAACAGCTCTAGATAAAGTGAGGGGGGCGCTGGGAGAGAGAGGCAAAGATCTGGCTCTAAATGTTGCTCCGCAGCATACTATAGCTAAAGAAGTTAGGTTTATAGTCGATTAAATTTTAAATGATATATTTGGGCCGAGTCAAAGCTCCCGCTGCCGAAATGTATCATTTAAAACTTAATCGACTATAATGAATCTTGCTGCGTATAAAATCAAAGTCTGCCTGGATGGGAAAAAGATCCTTTCCTTAGATATTCCAACATTTGCAAAAATTTTTGAGCTCTCCTATCTACCTCATCTCATCTATGCCAATAGCGAGATTGAAGCGCACATTCAAAAAAAATGCACAAAAGCTGACAGACGAGGGAAAATTGAACCTCTTGCCCGGTGGCTGGGGATCTATCATGGCAAGCAGCTCGATGAGGAAATAGTCCCTCAGGTTACCTTAAAGTGGATCGATAGTCGCATTGGATATGGAATTTTTGCAGATAAGCTCTTTAAAAAATGGCAATTTATTGGGGAGTATTCGGGTGTATTAAGGCGAAGAAATCGATTTTTTTTAAATGTGAATGACTACTGCTTTATGTATCCGCGCCCTTTCAAGCTCCAGTGGAAAGCATTCACAATCGATAGTGAAAAAAAGGGCAATCTCACTCGCTTTATCAATCATAGCGATAAACCTAATGCCGAATCGATCTGCGTCTTCTATAAAGGTCTCTACCGTGTTGTCATTAGGACTTTAAAGGAGATCTATCCCGGCGAGGAGATAACCTATGACTATGGGCAATACTATTGGCAAAAACGCACTAAAATAAGCGATCCTTCCTCCCCCGAAGGCTCTTGGCTTACATCAAAAAAAGAGAATTAAACGCAAAGACGCGAAGACCCAAAGCCGCAAAGTAAATTTTAAAGACCATTCACAACACGAGCAATCCCATCTTTCACGTGACTATTACCAAAATTACTAAGAAGACCTAGTTTGACCCCAGTCAATCTTAGGTAGGTTAGTATTTGGGTTTCGTAAATTGGTTGATTTTTTTCAGTCGACTTAACTTCTATAATTACTTTGCTAGCCACTAGGATATCTACATATAATGGATCTCTAATCGCTATTCCCTTGTAGATAACTTGTACAGGTAATTGCCTTTGAATTTGTAAACCTTGCAATGTAAGCTCTATAAATTATTAGGATTTGACGTAGAGGCCTATAAGCTCCGTTTGAGCTATAATATGCCCTTCCATAGCTGCTAAGAGCTCTTCTTTGGAGATACCTTCGGGAAGTTCAAGAAGGGTATCGAGAGCGTAGAGCTTAAAAAAATAGCGGTGCTCTCTATCGGGAGGACAGGGGCCCTGGTAGCTATTTTTGCCGCCAGTATTCCGCCCCATTTTTCCCAAATTTTTGACATTTTCGGGAATGGTGGTCATTTTTGGATCGATATTAAAGACGACCCAATGGTCATAGATTCCACTTGGTCGGAGAGATTTTGGGACATCAGGGTCATCCAAAATGAGAGCCAGA